>Ga0111539_10012061_pt1 | contig 10841 bp, 6 predicted proteins | sample RhiMethybrSRZTD1_FD_79667 | JGI IMG/M metagenome (GOLD analysis project Ga0111539, IMG submission 79667) | Populus rhizosphere microbial communities from Tennessee, USA - Rhizosphere MetaG P. TD hybrid SRZTD1 (version 2) (version 2) | ecosystem: Host-associated > Plants > Roots > Rhizosphere >... | reverse complement strand
GTGTGCGACCCGAAGAAGTCTCGCTGAGCTTGCGTGAGGTTGAGCGGCAGATTCGCAGCGCGATAGGTATCAAAGTATGCCAGGCTCGCGGACATCGCCGCCGCCGGAATACCAAGCGACTGCGCGGTCGTCACTGCCTGCCGCCATCGAGGCTGAGCCTCCAATACCCACGCCTTGAAATCGGGATCGATCAATAGATTCGGGAGATCCGGCCGCCGCTGATATGCTTGCTTGATCTTGTCGAGGAATTGAGCGCGGATAATGCAGCCACCTTTCCAAATCCGGCTCATCTCTCCCAGGTTGATGTTCCAGTTGTACTCCTCAGAACCGCGCCGAATTACATTCATGCCTTGAGCATAGGAGCAAATCTTGCTCGCATACAGCGCGTCGTGCACCGCATCGATCAGTTCCTGTTTGTCGCCGTTGTAATGAGTCCCCGGACCGGGCAGTTGTTTGCTCGCCTCGACCCGTTCGGCTTTTCGCCCAGAGAGGATTCGCGCATCAAGCGCGGCTTGCATGGTTGGGATAGCGATGCCCAGCGACAGCGCAGTCTCAGCGGTCCATTTGCCTGTGCCTTTCTGACCGGCCACATCGACGATCTTATCGACCAGAGCGCCGTCGCCCGCCGGATCGGCGACTGTGAAAATCTTGGCGGTTATCTCGATTAGAAATGAATTGAGATCGCCCTCGTTCCACTTCGCAAATATGTCCCCGAGCTCCGATGCTTTCAACCCCAGAGCGTTGCGCAAAATGTCATAGGCTTCGGCGATCAGCTGCATATCGCCGTATTCGATCCCGTTGTGGACCATCTTGACGAAGTGTCCCGCCCCGTCCGGTCCGACGTAGGTAACGCACGGTCCGTCATCAACCTTTGCGGCAATCGCTTCCCAGATCGGACGAATATGTTCGTAGGCCGCCGGATCGCCTCCGGGCATCAGCGACGGTCCCCAGAGCGCGCCGGACTCGCCCCCGGACACCCCGGAACCGATGAAGTTGAAGCCCGCTTCTTTCATCTCTTTCTCTCGCCGGCGGGTGTTCTCGTAGTACGAGTTTCCGCCGTCGATAACGATGTCTCCTGGGTCAAGAAGCGGCTTGAGTTGTGCGAGAACGTCGTCAACGGGACCGCCGGCTTTGACCAACAGGATAATCTTGCGCGGTTTTTCCAGCGAGTTTACGAACTCTTCAATTGAATACGAGCCTATGACTTGCTTGCCTTCAGCGCGGTGCAAGAACTTATCGACCTTCGCGCCATCGCGGTTGTAGACAGCGATCGGGAATCCGTTGCGCGCGATGTTCAGCGCAAGGTTCTCCCCCATCACTGCCAGACCGATCATGCCAATCTTTGCGAGTTCGGGTTTTGTTTCTGCGGCCATTGTTTTAGTTCCTCTCTTTTGCCGAAACCGGCGATTGTTTGAATAAGTTCATCGATATACAGGATAGACGTAGGTGATCGCTCTATCCTCTAAGTATCTATTCCCGGCTGGTGAGCGAGCTCGCGGCTGCTTCATCGACCAGCCAGAGCAGCGTGCCGTTGCGCGGACGAATAAGCTGACTCGGATAAACGTCTGGCTGATAGCTTCCTTCGAGCACGCTCTTTAACGGCTCAGCCTTGTCCGCGCCCGCCGCCAGGAAAGTAACGTTGCGAGCGTTGTTGATAGTCGCCGCGGTCAGCGTGATTCGATGAGCGCTGAACTTTTCCACGTAGTTCGCGACCGCTATCTGTTCGCCGGCTTGAAGCGCGGCAGTGTGCGGAAACAGGGAAGCGGTGTGGCCGTCCGGGCCCATGCCCAGGAACATCAGGTCAAACCGCGGGATATTTGAAAGCGGCGCCGTTCCGGTTCGATTCGCGCCCGGTCCCGCAAGGAAAAACCGAGTCAGGGTGGCGGTGTATTCTTCTGCAGCCTGGTTGGGATCCGGTAATTCTGCCGGGATGCGGAAAACGTTCTGCGGCGGCACCGGAACCTTTGATAGAAGTGCCTCGCTTGTCATTCGATAGTTGCTGTCCGGGTGATCCGGCGCGACACAGCGCTCGTCTCCCCAGAAGAAATAAATCGATGACCACGGAACCGTGTCGACAAACGGAGCAGCCGCGAGAACCGAAAACATCGCCTTTGGAGTCGAGCCCCCCGAGAGCGCAACGGTAAACTTGCCGCAGCCGACTACGTACTGATCGGCCAGGCGTGCGAATAGCCGGGCGGCCTTGAGGGCGAGTTCGTTCGAGTCGCGATAAACCCGAACCTGCGCCTGCGATATTCGAAGCATCCGTGTTGACATAGCCTTCCAACAAATGAGGAATTGCAAATTGAGAATTGCAAATTGAAAAGGCCAGCGTGCTATTCCGCCATCGTATCAATTTTCAATTTTCAATTCTCCATCCTCAATCCTCAATCCTCAATCCTCAATCCTCTCCTCACTCGCCGCCCTTCTTTTCCTTCCAAAGCCAGGCGCCGCCTTTTACGCCACAATCGTTGGAGATGATCTTGACGTCAGGCTCGAGCTCGAAGCTTATACGATCGGCGTTTCCACCGCCGATGTACAGCTTATCGAAATGGGTCAGCACGCGGAGCGTCTTGATAGCCCGTTTGACCCGGCTGTTCCATTCCTTCTTGCCGATCTTCTTGCGCGCCTTGTCGCCGATCTGTTGATCGTAAGTCTTATCTTTACGGAACGGCAGATGCGCGATCTCGAGATGCGGCGCAAGCTCACCGTCCATAAACAACGCCGAACCAAAGCCGGTGCCCAGAGTTATGACCATCTCCAGACCGTTGCCTTCAATCGCGCCGAAGCCCTGCATATCCGCGTCGTTGATAACTCGCACCGGCTTGCCCAGCCGCTCCTGTAACGCAGACGCGAGGTCAAACCCGCCAAGCTCTTCGGTGCCAAGATTTGGCGCCGTTACTATCTTGCCGTTGCGCACGACGCCGGGAAACCCGACCGAGACCTGCGTGTAGCCGGCGAGCGGTTCTATCAGCTTGAGAAGCGCTTCCACCAGGTCATCCGGTTTGCAGGGATGTGGTGTGTCAATGCGCACACGCTCGGTGAGCATTTCGCCTTCGCTGTTGAGAACTGCTGCCTTGAGACCTGTCCCGCCGACGTCTATGGCAAGGATGCGTGCATCGCCCTGATCCGGCGTCCCGTCGGACTGCGCCGTTGGTTTCGCTGTTGTCATTGGTCCTCCGATTCTAGTCGCATATCTCAAAATGCGGCTAACTGATCTCTGTTCTAACGCGTAAAACTTCGTCTTATTCTTTCTACTTCTCAACCGATATCCAATCCGTATGGGAATGTCCGCGCTCCGGATGATCGACTCGCTCAAAGGTATGTGAGCCGAAGTAATCGCGCTGAGCCTGTGTCAAATTCTGGGGCAACCTTGCAGTGCGGTAGCTGTCGAAGTAAGAAAGGCTTGCGCACATCGCCGGAACCGGAACACCAATCCCCAAAGCGGTCTTCACCGCCAACCGCCAATTTGCCTGCGCCGACTGAATCCAGCGATTGAACTCTTCATCCAGCAACAGATTCGACAAATCCGGACGGCGATTGTATGCGTTCATAATCGAGTTCAAAAAGCGAGCGCGAATGATGCATCCACCCTTCCAAATCCGCGCCATCTCGCTCAAGTTGATGCCCCAGTTATTTGCTTCCGAACCCTGGTGAATCAGGCTCAGGCCCTGGGCGTACGAACAAATCTTCGACGCATACAAAGCATCGTGAACTGCTTGAATGAGTTTCTGTTTTGGTCCTCGCGAGCGCTGAGCCCTGGGTCCTTTGATCTTTTTGCTGGCGGCCACGCGTTGGTCCTTCATGCTCGAGAGCACCCGTCCGTCGATTGACGCCGCGATTGTGGGTATTGGAACGCCCAGCTCAAGGGCTTCTTCGGTTGTCCACTTTCCCGTGCCTTTTTGCTCGGCCTTGTCGAGAACGAGATCGACAAGCGATTTGCCGGTTTCCTCATCGCGTCGCCGGAAAATGTTCGCGGTGATCTCGATTAGAAATGATTCGAGCGGGCCGCGATTCCATTCATCGAAGATATCGGCAAGCTGGTCCGCTTCGAGCCGCAAACCTCGTCGAAGGATGTCGTAGGCTTCGGCGATCAACTGCATATCGCCGTACTCGATCCCGTTGTGAACCATCTTGACGAAGTGGCCGGCCCCGTTTGGTCCAACATAGGTGACGCATGCTCCGGAATCGGTTTTTGCCGCGATCGCTTCAAAAACAGGTGCGATCCGTTCGTAGGCGTCGCGAGCGCCGCCGGGCATGAGCGATGGTCCGTGTCTGGCGCCTTCTTCGCCGCCCGACACGCCCGATCCGACGAAGCACAGCCCTTCGTTTCGCAGCGCTTCTTCCCGGCGCTGGGTGTCTTTGTAATAGGAATTGCCGCCGTCTATGAGTATGTCGCCCTCTTCGAGGAGAGGCTTTATTCTCTCGATGGTCAAATCGACCGGCGCGCCCGCTCGGATCATCATCATCATTCGCCGAGGGCGCTCGAGCGAGCGAACAAATTCTTCCACGGATTTTGTTCCGATGAATTGCTTGCCCGGATTCTCGTTGACAAAGCTATCGACCCATTCGGTTTCGAGGTTCCAGACCGCAACTGGAAAGCCGTGCTCCTCGACGTTTAACGCCAGATTGCGACCCATGACCGCGAGGCCGATCATTCCGAATTGCGCCTGTCTTGCTCTCACTTCGCTCGACATGTAGCTCACCTGTTCAAATTATTTCTCTAACTCGTTGCTGATTTATAACTACCCAACACATATTGCTCAATCCCTCGCGCCCAGCCTTCGTCGTCATTGGAGGTCGTAAGATAGTTGGCGGCGTCCTTTACTTCATCCACCCCCTGGCCCATTGCTATGCTTACACCTGCCTGTCTGAACATCTCGACGTCGTTTGGGCCATCCCCGATAACAGCGACGCGCTCGGTCGGAATCTGAAGAAGCCCTGCGAGTCTTACTACTACAGTGCCCTTGTGGATCCCGTAAGAGGTTACGTCGAGGAAGCGAGGTTTTGATTTTGAAGCCGCTACTTGATCGGCCAACTGGGTGAGCACCTGTTGTTCGGCTTGAGCAACGAGTTCCGGTTTCCCGACGACGGTCAGCTTGTTTGCTTCCCGGGTTATCCGCTCGTCGTAGCCCTCGATGCGAGGCGAGAAGCCCGACGTGTGCTCTTCACGGTCGACAAACGAGTCTCGCCAGGGAGCCCACCAATCGTTCTCATCGTAAAGCCAAACCCCGATTCCAAACTGGTCCGCAATGGCTTTCACCCTGGCGATAGTTTCAGACGTGAGCACGCTGCGCGCGAGAACCTCTCCGTCGCGTTTTACAACCAGTGCGCCGTTGAAGGCGGCAAATGGACCCCGAAGCTTTAGCGAATCGGCGAGCGGCACTATGCTGCGCGGCGGCCGGGAGCTCGCCAGCGACAACTCGATGCCGCGTACGTATAGCTTTTCGGCGGCGGTCTTAGTTGCTTCGGTCACTTCGTGGTTTGAAGTGATTAGTGTTCCGTCGATGTCCGATATTACGAGCGCTATCGACGAGGGCTTGTCAACGGAAGTGGTCATAGTTGAGAGGAAACCAGCTCGCTCCGTTTATGGCTATGAAAGCGAGAGCAGTTTCGCGCAAAGCCGCAAAAGAGACGCAAAGCCGCAAGAGACTTAGCCCGCGTGTCCTTGCACGATCGGAAACGCCTTCTGAACGATTTCCAGCAGCGTCCGCAGTCCGGCTGCGACATCCGTGCCGAGATGCAAACGAATCGCGCGGCGATGACGGCTCGACAACGATTGAAAATCCCCAAGAGCCTGGGCTTGCTTGAGAACTCCAAACGTAAACGCCTCATTCGGAAGCGGCACTTCAACAGAGTTGTCCGCGGTTACCTGAATGAACACTCCGCTCGCCGGTCCGCCCTTGTGGAGCTGTCCCGTGGAGTGCAGGAACCGCGGCCCATACCCGGTGGTCGTCGCCACCTGCAGGGCATCACGAAGATGAGTGCGAATCGCCTGAATCAGTTCTTCGTGCTCATCGGTCTCCATGATGTAATCGAGCATCGCCACGTAATCGCCGGCGTGCGTCCGGCTAAGGTGTGCGGTGATGAACGCTTCAATTGTCGAGCCCGACCCAAGCTGTCCAACGGTCTCTTCGTCACAGTGCGCTTTCAGCCCGCGTCCTTCGGAGCCAAGCTCCTGGTCGGGAAGCGAACCGTTCTTTTTGTAAACCTCGAGATAGTGCTTGGTGTTGTCTTTGCTCTCCTGAACGTTGGGCTGGTCGAACGAGTCGATACCGATGACCGCGCCCGCAATCGCCGTAGCAATCTCCCACAAGTAGAACTCCTCGCCAAGGTCGAGCAGGTCGTGGAGCCGCCGGCGCACAACCGGATGACCGGCGGATTCCAGCGCGCGCAGCTTTGCCTCGGAGTCGGCATCCGGAGCTCCCACACCGATGTGGACGAACAGCCGATCGTTCCCGTATACCGCCGGCGAACCCAGCGTCTCGCCCGCGATCGGGATAATTCCTTTCCCCTCTTTGCCGGTGCTTTCCGCAAGCAGTTGCTCAATCCACAAGCCAAGCGAGGCGATTTCCGGAGCGATTGACAGCGTGAGTTTGTCGCGTCCGGCGTTGGCCAGCGTTCCGAGTATCGCGCCAAGTCTCGCGCCCGGATTGTCCTCAGCGGGAACGTAGTGCATGCACGCGTTCTGTGCGCGATCGGCCCGATCCAGCAGTGTCTTGAAATCGAAGCCCTGCAACGAAGCCGGGACCATACCGAAGAAGGACAAAGCCGAATAGCGTCCGCCGATGTCCGGAGGATTTAGGAATATCCGGCGGAAGCTGTCGCCTTTAGCCATTTCTTCCATCAACGTGCCCGGATCTGTGATTGCGACGAAATTCTCGCCGGCGCGTTCGCCTTTGATCTCGCGCATTCGATTGAAGAAGTACTTGTAAAACATCAGGGGCTCAGTCGTCGTTCCCGATTTGCTGGCCACCACGAACAACGTGTGAGGGAGGTTGACCCTCTCTTCGAAACTCTGAACCGTCGCGGGATCAGTGCTATCGAGGACATGCAGGGTAGGGAAGCCGTCGATTTTGCCAAAGGTGCGTCGAAATACTTCGGGACACAGGCTGCTGCCGCCCATCCCGAGCAACACAACATCGGTGAACCCGTCGTTACGGATTCGCTCGCTGAATGCCCCCAGCTCGCCGGCGTGCTCGACCAGCAGATCTACTACCGTCACCCAGCCAAGCGCATTCGCGATTATCTTTTTATGAGCTTCATCGTCCTTCCACAAGGTGGGGTCCTTTCGCCAGACCCGCCGAATCCACGACTCGCTTTCCATCTTCTTGAGCGCGGCTTTGACATCATCCGCGTGGGAGCCAAGTTCGGCCTTCATCCGATCGAGCACGCCGCTGGTGATCGCGGCCTGCTTTGCGGTGATGCTTCCGGTCATTGTGTCGAATGAAGCCATGAACTGGGCGACACCTTCGTCCTGAAGCTGCTGGGTCACCTGATTGAGATCGATGCCAAGCTCGCCGAGTTTCGCAATTGTTGCCGGAGCACCGTCGAGGTTCTTTTCAATCGTCACCTCAGTTTTACCGTGGTCGCGTACCGCCGTGTACGTAGCTGGCGGTACGGTGTTGACTGTATTGGGCGCGATCAACTCATCAACATAGTAAGTGTCCGGATAAGCCGGGTTCTTTGTGCCGGTGCTCGCCCACAGAGGGCGCTGGATCTGCGCGCCGGCTGCCTTCAATTTCTCGAACCGATCCGCGGCGAAGGTCTGTTTGAATTGTTTGTTGAGCAGCTTGATGTTGGCGATGGCCGCCTTCCCAAGCAGTCCGTTAAGAACCGCCTTTTCGCTTTCGTCCGAGGAACGGCGAGCCTTGAATTCGAGTTGGCTGTCTATCGAAGTGTCCACGCGGCTAACAAAGACGCTTGCAACCGAAGCGACGTGATCCAGTGGTTTGCCGGCGGCGTGTCTCTGCTCGAGGCCGGCAATATAAGCCTCGGCCACTTGATCGTAGGTGGTCTGCGAGAAGATCAAAGTTACATTGATGTTGATGCCTTCGGCGATCAAGGTTTGAATAGCCGGGATTCCCTCGGGCGTTGCAGGAATCTTGATCATCACATTCGGACGATTCAGCGTTGACCAGAGCCGGCGCGCCTGCGCGATGCTGTTTTCAGTGTCGTGCGCAAGAAGCGGAGAGACCTCGAGACTGACATAGCCGTCGATGCGGTTCGTGCGATCGTAGACCGGCCGTAGCAAATCGGCGACCCGTTGAATGTCGTCGATAACCAGCGCCTCGTAGATTTCATCAACGCTTTTTCCGGCGGAGATCAACTCGCGCATGGCCTGGTCGTAGTCGGTGCTGCCGACGATAGCTTTTTCAAAGATTGCAGGATTGGAGGTAACGCCGCGAAGATCATCGTCCTTTATCTTTGAAGCAAGATCTCCGTTGTCGATCAGCGCCCGCCGGACGTTGTCATACCAGATGCTCTGACCTGTTTTCTGTAACTTAACTAGAATGTTCTCGCTCATAGCGGATCCTTTCTCATCATTTCAATGCCGGTCATCACCGGCGTGTTGCGGCCATGCTCTCTCGTGCGGCGGCAATCACATTCTCTACAGTGAAGCCGAATTGTTTTAGCAATTCCTTTAACGGCGCAGAGGCGCCGAAGTCGCGTCGCGCGATAATTCGGCCGTCGATACCTGTGTATCTGCGCCAGCCAAGACTTGTCCCGGCCTCTACGGCTACTCTGGCTCGCACCGATCCTGGTAGAACCGACTCGCGATAGTCCTCGGGCTGACGTTCAAAGAGCTCCCAACAGGGCATGCTTACAACCCTGGATTTTATTCCCTCTGCGGTTAACTGTTCGTGAGCGGCTACGCATAATTGGACCTCGGAACCGGTGCCCATGAATATCACATCAGGCGGACCATCCGAATCGGCGAGCACATACCCGCCCTGGCGAAGCCCCGAGGCTGCCGCGTACTTTGAACGATCGACCGTAGGAAGCGGCTGCCGGCTGAGTATCAGCGCGACCGGATGATGGCTCGAAGTCATCATAACCCGCCACGCTTCTGCAACTTCGTTTCCATCCGCTGGTCGAATAACAAAAAGTTGAGGAATGGCTCGGAGTGAAATCAGCTGCTCGATCGGTTGATGCGTGGGGCCGTCTTCGCCGACTCCGATCGAATCGTGCGTAAAAATGTACATCACCGGGATTTCCATCAACGACGAAAGGCGAATCGGGGCGCGCATATAATCCGAAAAGATCAAAAAGCCCGAACCGTAGGTTCTTACTTTGGACAGTGTCATGCCGTTGAGTATCGCGCCCATCGCGTGCTCGCGGATCCCGAAGTGAAAGTTGCGGCCCTGATACGAACCGGCTTGAAAGTCTCCGCCTTCGTTCATCCGCGTTTTTGTAGATGGCGCAAGGTCAGCCGCGCCGCCAATCAACCACGGTACTCGAGGCGCTATGGCATTCAAAACCTTTTGGCTCGCGTCCCGGCCGGCCACACCCTTTTCATCAGCGGGAAAAGTGGGTATTTCGCGATCCCAGCCATCCGGAAGCCCCCCACTCTGCATGCGCTCCCATTCTGCGGCAAGCTCCGGGTGCGCCGTTTTGTAAGCCGCAAACCGCCCGTTCCACTCTTCCTCGGCCTTGCGGCCACGTTCGATCGAACGATCAGTGTAAGCGCGGGTTTCTTCGGGAACCAGAAACTTCGCTTCCGGGGGCCACCCGTAACGCTGCTTTGTTAAGCGTATCTCTTCATCGCCGAGCGGCTCGCCGTGTGCCGCCGAAGTGTCCTGCTTATTAGGGGCGCCCCACGCGATGTGACTATCGACGATGATAAGAGACGGGCGTTCGGTTTCCTTCATCGCGGTCCGAAGCGCGCGGTCAAGCAAGTCGGTGTCGTTGGCGTCGCCCACTCGCAAAACGTTCCATTGATAAGAGGTGAACCGAGCCGCAACGTCGTCGCTAAAAGCCAGGGCGGTGTTGCCTTCGATGGTGATGTGATTGTTATCGTAGATCCAGACCAGATTACTGAGCTTTAGATGTCCCGCCAATGATGCCGCCTCCTGAGAGACGCCTTCCATCATGCATCCGTCGCCGGCGACGGCATAAACGCGGTGATTCACAATTTCGTGATCGGGTCGATTGAAGTGCGCCGCGAGCCATCGCTCCGCTATCGCCATCCCCACCGAGTTTGCTACTCCCTGGCCCAGGGGTCCGGTGGTCGTCTCGACGCCCGGGGTGAGACCATATTCCGGGTGTCCCGGTGTTTTGGAACCCCACTGCCGGAATCGCTTCAGCTCCTCGAGCGGCAGATCATAGCCAGACAAATGCAGCATCGAGTACACCAGCATCGAGGCGTGGCCAGCGGATAGCACGAAACGGTCGCGGTTTGGCCACTGAGGGTTGTGCGGATTGTGACGAAGGAATCGATCCCACAGCACATACGCGGCCGGCGCCAGGGCCATTGGAGTGCCCGGGTGACCGGAGTTGGCTTGCTGGACGCCGTCCATCGCCAGAGTCCTGATAGTGTTTATGCACAATTGGTCAAGAGCGTTTTCATCGGTCTTTAATGCCTGGCTCATCAGCTGGTCTCCTAAAAATGTCCGACAAGTAGATAGACACACCCGAAGGGCATAGCGCCGCTTCTAGTCGTAATACTTCTGCCGCACTTTTGATGTCCGCCAAACTTCAATTTGTCCAGGCGGACTTATTTCGACAAACTGCGTTGTTGACGTCCGGTTACCGGCCGTCCGCAAGCTCGCGCTCGGCTTGCAGCCAATCCTCGGTCGGATCGCCCTCCGCGCCTCCGCGCTCCAGATAAATGTGATAAGCGC
>Ga0111539_10012060_pt1 | contig 10842 bp, 9 predicted proteins | sample RhiMethybrSRZTD1_FD_79667 | JGI IMG/M metagenome (GOLD analysis project Ga0111539, IMG submission 79667) | Populus rhizosphere microbial communities from Tennessee, USA - Rhizosphere MetaG P. TD hybrid SRZTD1 (version 2) (version 2) | ecosystem: Host-associated > Plants > Roots > Rhizosphere >... | reverse complement strand
CGCTGCAGACGGCCGGCCCCGAAGGTGGCCAATCCCCGGCTACCCGTGAAGCGACATCGCCGGCAGCAGCCGCTCCGTCAGTGGCGGCACCTGACACGAATGCTTTCAAATATCTGGCGTTTGAAGATCGCTTCCGTGGGTCGAGCGACGACATCCGCGCGCGGCTGGTCGACTACCTGCCGCTGTTCGAGGGCGCGAGCAACGTCCTGGACGTGGGCTGCGGCCGCGGCGAACTGCTCGAGTTGTTGCGGGAGCGTCAGATCGATGCGCGAGGCATCGACGTGAACGACGCCATGGTCGAGGCGTGCCGCGATCGCGGGCTGGTCGCCGATCGCGCCGACGCGCTGGCCTTCGTGTCCGCGCAGCCTGATGCGTCGCTCGGCGGGCTGATTGCGATTCAGGTCGTGGAACATCTGGAGCCGTCGTACCTGATGCAGCTCATCGAGACGGCGTTCCACAAACTGCGCCCCGGCGCACCGCTCGTCCTCGAAACGATCAATGCGGCCTGCTGGACGGCGTTCTTCGAGAGCTACATCCGCGATTTCACCCACGTGCGCCCGCTGCACCCGGAAACGCTCCGGTATCTCGTGCAGGCCGGTGGTTTCCCCACGGCTGAGATTCGATTCCGCGCCCCTGTGGCCGAGCACGACAAGCTGCCGGTGGTCAAAGTGCCCGCGCCGGCAGTCCCGGAGACTCCTGCGTCCACCGAAGCCGCGATCCGTGATCTCTCCGAGGCCATCAATGGGCATGCAGAGCGTTTGAACTCGCGGCTCTTCACGTATCGGGACTTCGCAGTGGTGGCCAGGCGGTAGATTACGTCCCAACCATCGTTCAGTCTGCGGCGTCTAAGCGGCGTCTTGAAGCCCACCGGCATCGGCGCGCTCTGCGCGTTCCTGTTCTTGGCGCCGACCCCAGCCCGGGCTCAAACGCCCCCGACCCAGGTTCCCGCGGTAACTCAGACGGCGGCTGCGCGGATGACCCGCGTGTATCTGGCCTGCGATATCTGCGACACGGCGCTCCGCGCGACCGTGGCCTTCGTGGAATTCGTCGCGGCGGTGGACCAATCGGACCTCTCGGTCACTGTGACGTCTGCGAACGATCCGTCCGGCGCCAGAACCTGGCAGCTCGCGTTTTCGGGAAGGGGTCAGTTCGCCGGAGAGACCCGAACCCTCACAATCAGCGTCCCCACCGCCGCAACCGCCGATGAGTCGCGGACGGCCGTCGCGCGCACGCTCAGATTCGGCCTGGCGGAGTACGCCGCACGATCCGGCGCCGCGCCGCACCTCGACGTCACGTTCAAGACGACGCAGGCCGCCGGCGAGGAGCCGGTTGGCGCGGCCGCCGAGCGTGGCGCCGATCCATGGAACTACTGGGTCTTCCGGCTCGGTGCCAGCGGCGATCGGTTCGGCGAGCACTCGCAGTCGAGCGCGTATTACAGCGGCAGCGTCAGCGCGAACCGGACAACGGAAGCGTGGAAGATCCGGCTGGCAGGTTACAAGAGCACGAGCAGCAGCCGCTACCTCGTCTCGGAAGACGAAACGTTCCGATCGAAAGAGGGCAACTGGAGCGTCGACTCCCTGGTCGTGAAGAGCCTCGGCCCGCACTGGTCGGCAGGGTTCACCGCCGCGGTGACCTCTTCTTCCTTCTCCAACCAGCGGCTGGTGACGTCGATCAACCCCGCCGTGGAGTACGACTTTTTCCCGTACAGCGAATCGGCCGAGCGGAGCCTGACGTTGCAATACACAGTGGGTGTCTCGCGCTACAGCTACAGCCAGATCACGCTCTACGACAAGCTGGAAGAAACGATGCCCAAGCACGTCCTGGAGGTATCGCTCGGCTTCCGGCAGCCGTGGGGGTCGGCCGGGGCCTCCGCCACGTTCTGGCAGAGCCTGAGCGAACCGAGCTTCAACCGGCAGTCGCTGTACGGCAATGTCAGCGTGCGGATCTACAAGGGACTGTCCGTGAACGGTTCGGGCGACTTCGCGCGCATTCGCGACCAGTTCTATCTGGAGAAGAGCGAGGCCACTGAAGAAGAGATCCTGCTGCGGCTCAGGCAGATCGCGACGGGACACCGGTTTTCGATGAACTTCGGTTTCACGTACAGCTTCGGATCGCTGTCGAACGCCACCGTCAATCCGAGATTTGGGCGCTGAGGTGACGTACATGACAAGGCTGCCGGTGCCGATCGTGCGCGCGCTCGTGACCCTGTTGCTCGCGATCGTGGCGACGACGGCGCATGCACAGGGTGCCGCGCCTCCTGCCGCTCCGGGTGCAGCACAAGGCGCGGCCCAGGCAGGCCCTCCTCCGCTCCGGATCTTCCTGGACTGCTATGAGTGCGACACCGAGTACTTGCGCCGGGCAGTGACCTTCGTCGACTACGTTCGCGATCGCGGCGTCGCCGACCTGCACGTGCTCGTCACCACGCAGAGCACGGGCGGCGGCGGCTCGGCGTGGACCGTGAAATTCATCGGGCTGCAGCGGTTCCAGGGCCTGGATCGCACGCTGACCTTCACGACGGGCCCGACGGCAACGTCCGACGAACGGCGCCGCGAGTTCGGACGCATCTTCAAGCTCGGTCTCGTCGCATATGCCGCGGATACCCCGGTGGCGCCGAAACTGGACGTCACGTTCCGGAGCCCGCAACAGACACCGGGAGGGTCCGCCATCGTCCGCGACCCGTGGCACCGCTGGGTATTCAGGACCAATGCGTCGGCAAGCATGAGCGGCGAAGCGTCTTCCGATTACGGCTCTTACCGGCTGAATTTTTCCGGGAGCCGGGTGACGCCCGACTGGAAAGTGAACCTCTCCGCCGGCACCAGCTACAACGAAAACACGTTCGACCTGGGCGACGGCGAGGTGATCAAGAGCATCACCGAAAGCTCAAATGTCGACGCGCTCATCGTGAAGAGCCTGACCGGAAAGTGGTCGTGGGGCAACGCCGGCTCGATCTCGAATTCGAGCTTTGCGAATACGGCGCGCGCCGTCGCGGGCTCCACGGGCATCGAGTACGACTTCTTCCCCTACGTGGAATCCAACCGGCGAAGCCTCACGCTCACGTACCGGGTCGGCTTGTCGAACTACAAGTACCGGGAGCTCACGGTCTACGACAAGCTGGAGGAGACCATTCCCAACCACTCGATCACCATGTCGCTCGGACTGCGGCAGCCGTGGGGATCGGTCGGCGCGTCCAGCACCTTCAACCAGCACCTGAATCACATGGATCGGTATCGGCTGTCCACGTTCGGCAACGCCGACGTCCGCGTGTTCAAGGGCTTCTCGTTTTACGTGTACGCGGGCTATTCGAAGATCAAGGATCAGATCGCGCTGCGAAAGGGCGCGGCCACACCTGAGGAAATCCTGCTGCGCCTGGAGCAGCAGGCTACCAACTACAGCTTCAATTACAGCTTCGGATTCAGTTACAGCTTCGGTTCTATCTTCACGAGCATCGTCAATCCGCGATTCGGCGGCGTGTTCAACTGACGGGCCGTGCGGCCGGTCGGGCGAATCACCTGCCGACAATCCGGTGGGCGAGGTGGTGTCCCGCGGCCGCGAAGTCCCTGAACGACGTGACCGAATCGGTTTTTGTCCACACTCCCACGCGCCCTTCGACGGGCGTGGGCAGCGTGTGACGCACGGCGAGCGTGGTTCCCTTGACCAGCGCGCTGACCACTGCGCCCTTGCGAGTGTCATCAGTAGCGATCGTCACCTGCAACGTGTGCCACTGATTCAGCGGCAGCTGCTCGTGGACCTCGCCGTGCTGCAACACGGTACGTTCACCGTTTTCGAATTTCCAGACGGCCACGTTGCCGTCCTTCGTGTTGTAGCGCGCATAGGTATAACTGCCGTCAGGCTGCAGACCGAACACGATGCCTGCCGTTTGATCGGTGGCGCCTGACACCAGCTTGAAGGTCACCTCGATCATGCCCGCAGATAAGGTCTTGATGTCGCGCGCTACGGCCAGGGGGAACGCGCCGGGCGCACTCAGCGCAGTCACGAATCCACCAGCCTTCTCGGCAAAGAGCGTGCGCACCGCGTCCGTATCGGGAGCCTTGGAGGCAGCCGTCCCATCGATCGTCAGCACCTGGGCGATTCGAGTGCCGTTCTTTTCGTAGTCCGCGCTCCACGTGCCTGACACAGGCACGAGCACCAGGACGTTCTTGTTCGCGGACTGCCAGATCAACTCGGGCGCGTGCACAGGCGGTGGACCCTGCTGACCCGCGTACACCACGGCGGTTGCCGCGATCGCGACGATCGCACTGAGCAATGTTTTAGTCATAGGCGCGAGTCTACCACTCGAACGCGGTGCGGGAGGCCGACGCGGCCAGCGTCGCATACAGCGCATCGGCCTCGTGGCGCGGCAGGTACGGCACGTCCACACCATGACCGCCGCCCGCAGTATCAACGCGCACCCGAGCCATCGACGTGCGCCGATCGAACGGAGACTCGGCCAGTTCCACCACCTGGATGCGGACGAGCGGAGCTACGGTCGTCCTGCGGCCGAATACACCCTCGCGGAATGCCACGACGTCGCCGGTGATCGCCCAGCCAAGGTGTTGCACGTACAGATGGGCGCGAACTGCCGCCCACAGTGCGATGACGGGAATGCCCCATGCGGCCTTTACCCCAAACAGCACCAGCGCGAGCAGGACGATCCACACGCCGCCGATCAGGCGCCGCACGAGCGCCCGCCGGAACGCGCGAGGGTGCACGGGTTTCCATTCAATCGCGCGCAGATCGACCCTGGGCAGGAGCCGATCGAGCAGTTCAGGCACGCGCTCACGGCGCAGGATGGGGGCCAGCCACTCGCGCTGTTCCACCACCCGCTCGCGCTCTTCGCCTTTGCCGCCCGCGGTGGCGACGCGGACCGCTGCCCGGCCGCACACACGGTGCCACACTGACTCCCTGATCGTGATCGTCTGAATGCGCCGGCGTGGAATCGTGGCCGCAACGCGAGTTAGCAGGCCGTACTCGGCACGCAGGTCGTCGCCTTGTTGCGTGAGCCGGAACCCGTGCAGCCGGATGAGGGCCCAGATCACCGAAAAGACGCGCGTCATCAACAGAAAGACCAGCAGCGCCAGCACACCCATGCCCAAGGCGCTCCATGAAGGGCCGGCTTCCGCCCCCACGAGACGCGCGAGCGAGTGAACCAGACCTCGTGACGCCTGGTCACCCATGTACTGTTCAACCAGTTTCGACGGTGCCAGTTCCCAGGCCAGCCCGAGCGCGGCGCCAACGACGATAAGTCCGCGGTTCTCCACCAGGCCGTAGACCACAAGCTCGCGCGCATTGAGGTGCAGCAGTTCCTCCGCGGTATCTGCGGGTGCGGCTTCCGGTGTCCCGGTGTCAGCCGCAGTGGCCGCGCGCGTTCCGAAAACCCTGCGGCGCATCTCGTCGAGGTCAGCCAGTGTGAGGACGCTCAGCGTCGCCTCCGGCTCGTTGCCTCCGCCGGTCTGGATTCTGACGTCCACCACTCCGGCAAGCCGATGCACGACGTTCTGCACCGCATCGATGTTCTGTATCCGCGAATACGGAATGTGCCGCTGATTGCGGAAAAAGAAACCGCGGCGGATCACGAGATCGTTCTCCTCGTAGCGGTACCGGAACGACAGATACCGCCCGACCGCGATCGCCGTATACGGCACGAGAAACACGAGCGCGTACACATTCCAGCGATCCTCGTCGGTGCCACGGCCCACCACGATCAGCACCAGCGGCAGAGCAATGGCTCCGAACTGGCGCCCGATGTTGAAGAGAATGGATAACGGGTGCAGCCGGCGATCAGACGGCATCGTCGCTCCGGCCAGGCAGGAGGTGATCGCGAATCGCGAGCGCGACGTCGTGGGTCAGTCCTGGCAGCTCCACAACTGCGCTCTCATTGCCGGCGGTATGGACGATGAGAGTGGCCAGACCAGAGCGGCGCTGCAGCGGCCCCTGCGCCACATCGGTATGCTGCACGCGCGAGCGGGGAACGTTGGTAACCGCACGGAAGTAGACGCCGCGACGAATTTCGAGTCCGTTGCCGTCCACTCGATACGATGCGTAGCGGTATTCGAGAGCTGGCCAGGCCTGCTGCCACCAGCCGAACAAGACGAGACCGGCGGCCATGAGGCCGCTGACGAGTATGGCCGCGGACCAGCCAGGGCGCGCCACCACAAGAAACACACCGAGCCCGCCCAGAGCGGCCGCGGCCAGCACGGCCGTCGCAATCCAGCCGATCAGACGCTCGAGAGCGACGTACCGCGGATCGAGCGGACGTGAAACGCCGTCAGCAATGTGCGCTGACGGCGGTGCTTCAGGTTCGGCGGTGGAGGCGAGTTCCACCGCCGCAGTCTAGCGCCAATTTCTTCAGGCCTACCGTCCCCGCATCACGCTGACCGTGACCTGGTTCGCAGGCCCGAGCTTTCGATCCGACATCTGCTTGCCGATCGCCGCCTGCACCTGCGCCGCAGTCTGACCCACCACTTTGAACGACCCGAGGAACGGCAACCGGATGGTGCCGTCACTGCGGATGTCATAGTGCGTCGGCAAATCAGGCTCGCCGCCAATGCGAATCTCGAGCACGTCACCTGCAGCCGCCGGACCATTGACCGGCGCCAGGTTGCGGCCGTGCTTGAGCATCGCGACTTCGGATTCGCGAGCCTGCAGCGTGGACCTGACCTGTTCGTTGAGCTCGCGCTGCACCTTCTCCAATTCCGCGGTGCGCTCATGCATCGACGCTTTGAGGTGCTCGTCGATCGTGCGCTTGGCCTTCTCCATCGCCTCGGAGCGGTCGTGCATGGACGCCTTGAGGTGCTCCTCGATCATCCGCTTCATCTGCTCAACTTCGGCGGAACGCTCCTTCTGGTTCTGTGCCAACTCCGCGAGGACTTTCTCTACGTCGCGCTGCTGGTCCTGGTGTTTCGCCATCAGCTCGTGTCTCTGAGCGCCCTGCGCCAGTTGTTGCGACAGGGCTCGCAGCTTGGCCTCCACCTCGGCCATCTGTGTCTGCGACACTAGCCCGCGCTCGAACAGCGCGCGCGTGCGCTCAGCCTCGCGCGCGGCCCGATCAATCTCCTGCTTCAGTGCCTGTTCACGAGCCGCCGCCTGATCGCGGTCGGTTGACTGATCAAGCGTCTTGCCCAAGGCTTCCTCGAATTGGGCAACGGTCGTCTGCCACTGCCCCTTCCCCAGGGCTTCCGCGAATTGAGCCGCGTTCGCCTGCCACTGCCCATTCTTCAGGGCTTCCTCGAATTGGGCTGCGGTCGCCTGCCACTCGCCGCTCCGCTGAAGACGTGCCATCTCTGCTTGCAGGCGCGTCAGCATCAATTCCCACTCGCGTTTCACCTGCTCGGTGTCGTATTGCTGCCGATTGGCCCACTCCCGCTCCAATTGAGCCTGCGTTGGTTGCGACTGCGGCACCTCGACGGCCTGGGTCACTTCGATTTTCGGAACAGGCGTTGACACCACTTGCTCTGTCGGCACCTCAAACTGGCGGGACTGATCGCGAACGCCTGGCGCGGCGATCACAAAGGAGGCTTGCACGGCCAGTACAATCGTTGCCGCCACAATCGCGATAGGTACCCATCGTGGGCTTCGCCCGGCCTGATCGTCGGCGTGCCCAAGAACGCGGCGGATACGGCTCAGCAGATCGCCGTCGGTCGCGGCCAGTGCGAACCGGGGCGACGCCATCGCGGCCAGCTCTTTCAACGCTTCTGCATAGACCAGCCGATCGCACACGCCGACCGTGACATCGTCGCAGCACCGTTCGCGCTCCATGCGAACGCGACTCGATACCCACCAGACCGCGGGATGGTAGAACAGCAGCGCCTCGACGACGGACTGCAGGAGGTTGACGAGAAAGTCGTGCCGCCGCACGTGCGCCAGCTCGTGCGCGAGCAGCGATTCGAGCTGGTCCGGTGTCAGCCCCGCCAGCGCCGCCGCCGGCAGCACGATCACAGGCTTCAGCCAGCCCACCATCACCGGCACGGCCACGAGCGATGACTCGAGAACCGTGACAGCGCGGCGCACACCCAGCCGTTCCCCCACCGCCAGCGCCAGGCGCTGAATCTCGGCGGCCGCCGGGCGCACGGCCTGACGCGCCACGCGGCGCGCAACCAGCCATCCGCCAGCTAACCGCAATCCGAACACGCCGACACCAGCCAGCCACAGGCCGACAATCGCCGCGAACATGATGTCGGGCACGCCGGAGGCGAGTGCTCCACTGGAATCTGTCGCAACGCCCGGCAGCGTCGCTCCCGCGATTGGCGCGAGCGCGGATGCCAGGGAGCCCTCAGCGTCGGCGACGATCGACACGGAGATCTGAAGAAGCAGCGTGACAACTGGCGCGACGAGCATCGCGGCGAGCGCACCGACGCCGATGGCATAGCGCGTCCACGGCAAGCGGGACGAGCGCATCAGGACCAGGGCCACGATCGCAATGGCCGCGCCCTGCCAGAGGAAGTGCACGAGCGTCCAGGCCAGCGCCTGAACAAAGGGATGTCCGACGAAATCAGCCATTGTGATCTCCTGACGTCTTGCGTGACTTTGGGGTCTTGCCGCGCTTGTGCGTGTCGATCAGGCGCTCGATCTCCGACAGCTCTTCGGCCGATGTCGGATTGGCACTGAGGGCCTGCAGGACGAGCGCAGCGGCTGAGCCGCCAAACGCCCGGTCCACCAGATCGCTCACGAGCTGGTGTTGCGTCTGGCCCTGCGACCATCGCGCTGCGTAGACGTGCGTGCGATCTTTCTCGTCGCGGGTGACCAGGCCCTTCTCCGACATGATCTGCATCAGCTTCAGAGTGGTCGTGTAGCCGGTGTCCCGCGACCTGGACAACACGTCGTTGACCTGGCGCACCGTTGCGGGCCCCTTGTCCCAGAGCACACGCAGAATCGCCAGCTCGGCTTCGGTTGGGCGGGGAGTTCGAACCATGCCGCCAATGTATACGAACTGTTTCGTAGATGTCAACGAAGACCTTCGTTGTTAACGACGGGAACGACGGGAGCCGGTAGAATCGGGCTGTGCACCCGGAAATCCAGCAGGCGCGAGACATCCTGTTCGACGCGATCCGGGATCTCGCGCCGGATCAGGCCGACGTGCCGTCCGGCGACAAGTGGTCGGTCGCCGGGATTGTGGAGCACCTTTCTCTTTCTTATTCGAGGAGCGCGGCAGGCATGGAACGGCGGCGCCAGAAGGGGCCGGGCGCACCCGTCCGGTCGCGGACGCTCCGGCAGCGCTTGCAGCAGTTCGTTGTCGTGACGGTTGGCTACTTCCCGCCCGGCCGGGAGTCGCCGGCGGCGGTCGTACCCACCGGACGGCCGTACCGCGAGCTGCTGACCGATCTCGATCGCGTGTTCGACGAATTGGATGCGAGCCTGACGGCGACCAGCGGCGCACTCGGGGGTTCGAGCGCGGTGCTGGATCATCCGGTGCTGGGACCATTCAGCGTGAACCAGTGGCGCAGGTTCCATCTGGTGCACACACGGCACCATGCGAAACAGATCCGGAGCAGACGCCAGCTCCCCGCCTAGTCCCGACGCAAGGTAGCTCTGACATGCGTTATTCACGATTGATCGCAGCGTGCGCCGTCGCGGCCGCGGCTGCAATCGTCTGGATGCGTGCGAGCGCGCACGAGCGCATCACCACTACCGTGACGTGGGATCGGGAGATCTCGCCCATCGTCCAGGCCCGCTGCCAGAGCTGTCATGGCGCCGGCGCGAAAACGACAATGCCGTTGACGTCGTACGCGGAGGCACGTCCGTGGGCGCGCGCGATCAAGCATGAAGTGCTGACACGGCGCATGCCGATCTGGCATGCGGCGCGCGGTTACGGTGATTTCGCGAACGATCCGTCCCTGTCTCCCTTCGAAGTCGCACTCGTCGCCGCGTGGGTCGATGGCGGCGCACCAAAAGCTCTCGCATCCTCACAAGGGAACGCGACGGTCGAGCCACCGGCCGCGGCCAACGCGCCCGCGTCATCTGTGGCCGCACCGCCTGGAGCTCTCCCGGCAGGTCGCGCGCTGGCGATTCGCTGCGGCGATCAGCCGTTGGTGCCGGGTCTCTTGCTGGGACTCAGTCCCCAGCTGAGCCGGGGCGCGTCGATGAAGGTCGTACTGTCGCGTCCAGATGGCCGGAGGGAAATCCTTGGATGGTTCCGCGACTTCGATCCCGAGTTCGCGCCCACCTACTGGCTGCGCACACCGGCCACGATTCCGCGCGGCTCACGGATCGTCGCCGATGCCACACCACCCTGCATGCTGACGGTGGTGATGGTGCCTACGAGCTGACCACCAGTGTGAACGGCAGCGTGATCACGTTGCCGTGCCGCTGAATCTGCAGCCACATCCTGTAACCGCCGGGCTTCGGCAGTGTGACGTCGAAAATCAGCCGGGATCCGCCGGCCGCCGTTGCGTCCGGGTGCGCGTGCAGCGTTTCCGTCAGATCGGCGCTCGCAATAAAGAGGTGGGCCGGCGCGCCCAGGTACGGTTCCAGGTCGATAACCGGCTCTCCGCCCGACGATGCCACCACGTCAAACGTCAGGTGCCCATTTCTGCCGGCCGCCACATCGCCGGCCAGCAGTTGCGCGCGCAGGCCACGCGCGGTTTGTGTCAGCACACTTTTCGTCAACCGCGCAGGCTGGGTCAACCCGCTGGCGCCGGGCGTAACGATGGCGCGCTGCAGGGTTTGGGGCGATCCCCCGCGCGGCAGAAAATCGGCCACCACCATGTACTCGCCGCCTGGAATCGAGTGGCGGACCTCGAAGGCGCCGCCGGCGGCCGGTTCGGGATGCACGTGCGCGAAATACTCGAGCGACCGGCTCACGACAAACAGGTGCAGCGGACGTTCGTGCACCGTCTCGAGCGCTGT
>Ga0111539_10012053_pt1 | contig 10843 bp, 9 predicted proteins | sample RhiMethybrSRZTD1_FD_79667 | JGI IMG/M metagenome (GOLD analysis project Ga0111539, IMG submission 79667) | Populus rhizosphere microbial communities from Tennessee, USA - Rhizosphere MetaG P. TD hybrid SRZTD1 (version 2) (version 2) | ecosystem: Host-associated > Plants > Roots > Rhizosphere >... | reverse complement strand
TCGGCGTAAGCGCGATGGCGCTCGCGCTCGGCCTCGGCCCACGGTTGCGGACGGCAGCCGCAGCTCGGCACCAGCGCCTGGCGATACTTGAAGGCGTTGGGGAGTGCGCTGTAGGCCAGGCCGGTCAGGTCGACCATGGTGTCGACGTTGCCGCCGACGTTGGCATGATAGAATAGACGGGCCTCGGCGCCGCAGCTGGCGCTGCAGGCATCGGCGTCGCGGGCGAACCGGCTTTGCGGCGTGGCAGGGCTGATGGGGAAGTAGAAGCCGTCGCACAACCGCACGCACAGGGTGCGATAGGTGGCGACCATCTCCGGATGCTGGGCCGGTTCGTCCCAGCCGGGCCTAGTGGGGCTGAAAAAGCCGCCGGGAGCCAGGCGGTAGGGCGAATTGGGCACGCGGGAGCCGTAGCCGAAAATCGAGTGCGGCAAGCTTTGCGCCTGAGTCGGTTGCGGAAGCGACGCGAGCAGACCCATCAGCAACGCTGCACGGATACGCAATGACACCATCGCCATACGCTCGGCCACCAGCGTCCGGCGCGAAAACGGCCGGGACGCGAGCATTGTAGGGGCCATTTATGCGTGCGGATTTGCCAATTTTGTCTGAATGGTAACCGGCTCGCTCGGGGCTCCCCGGCGGTCGCCGATTGAGTTTCATCGCCAGTTACCTGGGGAACAGAGTGGCGGCCGGCTCTCGGCTAGCTTGCGGCGATGAATTGGGGACGGGGGCTTGCTCGACGCGGGTTTTCCACAGCAAGGGGCGCCCCTCCCGGAACCGCCCAGGCCGATTGCCGGTTCGTCAGATCGAACCTGCACTGAACGCAAAGGACAGTGTCATGCGCGTCGTCAAGTTCTCGCTCGCCGCCGGTGTGCTCTCGACTTTGTTCCTCGGCGTCGTCGTCGCCAACGCGGTGCTCGCGCCGATGCCGGAGAAGGCCCCGGAGGCCGCGGCCTGGACCACCACGGTATTCAAGACCACCTACTGAATGCTCGCGCCGGTCAATTGCCCGTGCTCGCCTGCCAGGCGCGCCTGATCCAGTCGAAATCGGGGCGAGGGCTGGGTGGAGCGGGCTCGGGGCGAGGCTCGGTCGCGGCCTTCGGGTCGCCGCCGCCGAGGCGCATCAGGGTCTCGCCGTCGCGCCTGACCACCTGCACCGGCTCGCGAACGAGGGCCGGCTCCGGCAGCTTGGCCGACTCGCGCTGCTTGGCCTGCAACGCCTGCAGCTCCTTGGCCGCATCCTTATTGCCCTTGCCCGCGGCCTGGGCCAGCGCGTAGCCGCGATGGCGCTCCTGGGAGGCCGCCTCCCAGGGCTGCGGCTGGCAGGTGCAGCTCGGCACATATTCGGTGCGATAGAGGAAGGCCGTCTTCAGCTGCTGATAGGGCCGGCCGGCCAGGTCCACCATGGACTCGGGCGAGCCGCCGGGATTGTTGTGCACGAACAGGCGGCCCTGGCTGCCGCAGCGGCTGGCGCACACCTTGGCATCGCGTTCGAGGCGATCGGGCGTGGCGGCGAAGCTGACGGGGAAATAGTAGCCGTCGCACAGGCGCACGCAGACGGTGCGGAAGGTTGCGCCGTGCTGGGGACGATCCTCATCGTCGTCCCACCCGCCACGCTGGCGGCCGCGATCGTAAGGGGAGCGCCAGCTGCCGCGCGAAGAGCTGCCGAACGGCATGCCGCGCGACCAGCGGTCCTGCAGCGGCTGCATCGAGCCGACCACGGTTTGGTGGGCGGGACGGGGGATCGGCGAGAACAATGCCCGCTGAGCTGGCGGCGCGGCGTGGGTGGTCGGCCGATTGGCGACCGCCGGTGTCGCCAGGGTGTCGACGAGGCCGGAGGCCAGGCGATGGATACTACCCGCGGCGAGAGTCGCTGCTGCAGCAACACCCAGGACATAAGCGCCGGCAACAACGACAAATCGGGACCACGTGTGCGGTGCGAACCGATGAGACGACATGAGCAACGATACTCGGGATACGAACTGCGCCGCCTGAGAAAACCACTCGGGCGAGGCTTCGTTCCTCTCTTTGGCGAAAGCATGGCACAGGCCGAGGCCTGGCGCCTACCTGAAATTGGAGACGCGCTCGGCCTGCTCGAGAATGACGCGGGCGTTGTCGCTGGCGGTCGTGCCGACGGGCTCGCCTCGGTACTGCACCCTGGGGTTCGACCAGAAGGGAATGCGCGGGCAGCCACCGCAGCCTTGCTGGTAGCTCATCATGTCCCGCCACTTGGTGCCGTTGATGTGGCCGTGCGCGAACGGAAACGGGGTGTCGTTGGGGTCCATATAGCGGTCGTGGCGGGCGCCGAGGATGTGCCCGACCTCGTGCGCGATCGAGTAGGTGATGGCAGCGCAGGCGTGATGCACGACGAAGAAGGCCTCGTCCGCCTCGGCCCCGACGCGCGTCGACTGACCGCATCCGGTCGGGCTGTCGAGAACCAGGCCGACGATGTCGGCGCGCTTGTCGTTACGCAGCTTCTTCACATCCTTGAAGACGCCCACCCCGTCGACCAGGCGATAGAGGTGGTCGAACTGATCGGCGCCGGCCTCGTCGTAGTCGATCAGCTGGCTGTGCACGAGCCGGAGCTTGATATTGCCGAGGCCGCTGTTGCGGAAGGTTTCGTTGGCCTGCTCGATCGCCAGCGCCGAGAGGTCGGCGGGGTCGCGGATGTAGCTGTCGGCGACCTTCTTCGTGTAGAGCAGCATCAGGTCGATGACGATGCTCTTGGCCTCCAGCGCCTGGCGCTGCGCGTCGGCGAACGGCGCCACGGAGGGCTCGGGCGGCGGGGGCGGCAGCGTCGCGGGCGGGCTGGGAGGCGCCACCGACGCGTTGCGCTGCGCAGGGTCGGGCGCGTGGTCGGGCGGCAGCTTCCTGGGATCGATCTCCGCCATGGTGTGGACGTTCCCGCCGACGTGGTTGACGGTGAACACGCGGCCCTTGTAGCCGAAGTAGCCCGACAGGTGGCCGTCCTTCCACAGCATGAGAACCGCCCGCTCGCCGGTCTCCTCGGTCTCGCCGACCCAGGTGAGGCCGCCAGGCATCAGATTTGGCGGGCGCTTGCGCACGAGGACGATGTGCCTGCCTTCGGCCATCGGCAGGACCACCTTGGCGTAGGGGTCGTCCTGCGGTCCGGCCCGGCCCTTGGTGCCGACGCTCTGCTCGAAACGGGTGAGCGCCAGCTCGGCGACGGCCGCGTTCGGCATGGTCAGCACGCCGACGTTGACCGTCTCGGGCGCCTTGGAGGCGGTGTCGATGCCGGACTTCTGCCGGGGCGTCAGCGGCACGCGCTCCTTGGGCCGGGTCAGGATGTGGTTCCAGTTCTCGCGCAGCCGCGTCACCTTGGCGCCGGCGGCCTCGAGCCGCCTGGCGAGCCACGTTGCCTTGCCCTTGGGCACCGAGACGACCTCGGAGCCGGTGGTCTCAAGCTGCTCGGTCTTGGGCTTGCCGAGGAGGCGGGAGAGCAGGCGGCGGACGCGCGACTGCTCCTTGCCCTTGCCGGAGATGACGATCTCCTCGCTGCCGCCGTCGGTCTTGGCGGCAGCAGCGCTAGTCTGCGCGTGGGCCGGCAGGGCAGCAAGGAGGAGCGCCAGCAGGGCGACGGCCGCCAGCGGGGCCAGTCTACGCGAGGGCATCGAGCTGATCCCTGGGGGTTGAGCCCATTGCAATGAGAAATGCCACCTCGTCTGGCAAGCGCGAAACTCAACCGCAGCTAGCATCGGCCGCACTCCAGATGGGTATATCAATGGGTGCGTGTTCGCCCCTAGCGTGGCGCCATGCGCAGCGAGCCGTCGAGGCGGATGCATTCGCCGTTGAGCATGGGGTTCTCGCAGATGTGCACGGCGAGGGCGGCATACTCGGTGGGATCGCCCAGGCGCGAGGGGAACGGCACCGAGGCGGCGAGCGACTTCTGCGCCTCCTCGGAGAGGCCGGCGAACATCGGCGTCAGGAACAGGCCGGGCATGATGGTGACGACGCGGATGCCGTCGCGGGAGAGGTCGCGCGCCACCGGCAGGGTCATGGCGGCGACGCCGCCCTTGGAGGCGGAGTAGGCGACCTGGCCGATCTGGCCGTCCTGGGCGGCGACCGAGGAGGTGCACAGCATCACGCCGCGCTCGCCGTCCTTGTTGACGGGCTCGGTCGCCTGCATGCCGATGGCCGACTTCGACATCATCAGGAAGGTGCCGATCAGGTTGACCTGGATCACCTTGGCGAAGGTGGCCAGATCGTGCGGCTCGATGGCGTTGGTCTCCTTGACGCGCCGCGAGATGCGCTTGGCGACGCCGATGCCGGCGCAGTTGACGAGGATGCGCTCCTGGCCGTGCGCCTTGCGCGCGACGCTGAGCGCCGCATCGACGCTGGCCTCGTTGGTCACATCGCACTTTGCGAAGGTGCCGCCGAGCTCCTTGGCGAGCTTCTCGCCGGCCTCGGCGTTGAGATCGAGGAGGGCCACCTTCACGCCCTTGGCCGCCAGCGCCCGGGCCGTGGCTGCCCCGAGGCCGGAGGCGCCGCCGGTGATGACGGCCGGGATGGTCTTGTCGAGCTGCATCGTTGCTACTCCACCGTTACGAGCGACTGCCTTGTGGCGCCGTGGCCGGCCGCATCCACTGCATGAGCGTGGCGAGGACCGCGAGCGCCAGGGCGATGATATGCGGATAGGCGAGCTTGACGCGGGCGAGGCCCAGGATAGCGCCGATCAGCTCCGGGAACACCAGCAACATGCCGCCGAGCGTGAACAGGATGGTCTCCAGCGCCGTGCTTTTGCGCAGGAACCTGCCCTGGAAGGCGAAGGCCAGGATGGCGATGCCGGCCAGGGTCTCCGCAGCGACGATGACGATGTCGACCCAGCTGCCGCCCTTGGGTACCTGCAGCAGCAGGCCGACGCCCAGCGGGTCGCACACGAACACGAACGGCACCAGGAAGGCCGGCATGGTGTATTTCCAGGCCTGCATGGTGGTGAGGTAGGGACTGCCGCCGGTGATGGCGGCGGCGGCGAAGGGCGACAGCGCGGTCGGCGGCGACACCTCCGACAGCACCGCGTAGTAGAAGATGAACATGTGCGCGGCGTAGTCGGGCACGCCAAGCTTGATGAGCGCTGGCGCGGCGATCACCGCGCACATGATGTAGGAGGCGGTGACCGGCACGGCGAGGCCCACCACCCAGACGATGGCGGCCGAGAACAGCGCGGTGAGCACCAGGTTGCCCTGGGCGTAGCCGATGATGATGTCGGCGAAGCGCTGGGCGAGGCCGGTGAGCGTGGTGACGCCGACGATGATGCCGGCGGTGGCGCAGGTGGCGGCGATGCTGAGCACGCCGGTGGTGCCCTCGGCCAGCGCCCGCACCAGCTTGGTGGGCACCAGCGCCGTGTCGCGCCGCAGGTAGCTCACGGCGATCGCCAGCATGGTGGCCCAGAACACGGAAAGCACCGGCGAGAAGCCGTAGAGCATGAAGGCGATGATGGAGACGAGCGAGCCGAAGTGGAACCAGTAGCCGCGCGTGATGCGCCACAGCGTGCCCTTCTCGACCAGCAGCTCGCCGCCCCCGCCGTATTTGGCGGCATCCAGCTCCACCATCACCAGGATGGAGAAATAGTAGAGGATGGTCGGAATCGCCGCCATCCAGATCACGTCGAGATAGGAGATCTTGAGGAACTCGGCGATCAGGAAGGCGGCGGCGCCCAGCACGGGCGGCGAGATGATGGCGCCGAGACCGCCGGCCGCGAGCAGGCCGCCGGCGGCGTTCTTGTCGTAGCCGGCCTTCTCCAGCAGCGGATAGGCGACGGTGCCGATGGTGACGGTGGTGGCGACGCCCGAGCCCGACGGGCCGCCCAGCAGGAACGAGGACAGCACCACGGAGCGGCCGGCGGCATTGCGCTTGCCGCCCATGGCGGCGAACGAGAAATCGATGAAGAACTTGCCGGCGCCGGAATACTGCAGGATGGCGCCGAAAATCGTGAACAGAATGATGAGGCTGGAGGAGACTTCCACCGTCGTGCCGAACACGCCCTCGAGCGTCATATAAAGATGGCCGACGAGGCGCTCGAAGGTGTAGCCGCGGTGCGTCCACGGCGGCGGCAGATATTTGCCGAACAGCGCATAGGCGATGAAGATCAGCGCCACCACCGGCATGATCCAGCCGGTCGATCGGCGCGTCGCCTCCAGCAGCAGCAGGATGAGCACGACGCCGACGTAGAAGTCGAGCCGGTCGGGATCGATGGCCCGCTCGCCGAAGTCGGTGCCTTGCCAGAGGATGTAGGCGACGACGCCGATGCTGGCGGCGGCGCACAGCCAGTCGAATGGCGTCACGCGGTTGCGCCAGGCGCGGAACATCGGGAACAGCAGGTAGACCAGCGTCAGCACCATGGCGACGTGGATCGGCCGCAGATTGTAGGTGGGCACGATCGGCGCCCAGCCGAAGAAGGGCGAGCCGGCGGCGGCAGCGTAGAGGTGGAAGACGGAGACGAAGACGGCAAGGCCGATCACCGCCTTGCCGAGCCAGCCGCCGAGCCGGTTGGTGGCGCCCTCCTCCTCCTCGATCAGCTCCTCGACCTTCTTGCGCTTCTCCTCCGAGAGCTCGCCCGCCGCCAGCACCTCGTCCAGGGACGCCTCGCGTTTCAGCGGCTCGTTGGTCATGCGTTTCTCCCCGCCGCCAGCGACGGCGGCGGTCTCCTGACGGCGAAGCTAGCGGAAAGCATTCGGGTTCACCAAATCGAGCGATACGGCGTTGGAGCTTGTCGCCGCCCCTCACCCCGACCCTCTCCCCGCAGGCGGGGAGAGGGAGACGCCGCCACGCTTACTCGACCTTGATGCCTTTCTCGGCGAAATATTTCAGGGCGGCGGGATGCCAGGGGATGCCGGCGTTGCTCGACTTCTGGTTCTCGACCTTGATGTTGAGGGCTTCCTTGTGGACCTTGCCGAGGTCCTCGCGCTTCTCGAGCATGATCTTGGTCAGCTTGTAGGCGAGATCCTCCGGGAAGTCCTCGCGCACCGCCATGATGTTCCAGACCGCGGCAACCTTGTTGTCCTTGTCCTGGTTGGGATAGGAGCCCTTGGGGATCAGGCCGGTGCTGTAGGCGGGACCGAACTTGGCGGCCATCTTCGGCACCGTATGATCGTGGTCGATCAGCAGCATCTTCAGGCCCGGGCTGGCGGCCACGTCGGTGATGGCCGAGGTCGGCACGCCGGCCACGAACATGAAGGCGTCGATCTTCTTGTCCTTGAGAGCGTTGGCGGACTCGGCGGCGCTCAGGCGCTCGCGCGACATGTCCTTTTCCTTGTCGAGGCCGGCCGCCTCGATGACGCGGAAGGCGAAGATCTCGGTGCCGCTGCCGGGCGCGCCGGTGGAGACGCGCTTGCCCTTGAGGTCGTCGAACTTGGTGATGCCGTTGCCCTCGACCGTCACGACCTGCATCAGGTTGACGTACATGACGACGAGCGCCTTGATGGGCAACTTCTTGGGGAACTTGTCGTTGCCGTTGATCGCATCGACGGCGGTATCGACTTGGGTGAAGGCGACGTCGGCATTGCCGGCGCCGATGAGCTTCATGTTGTCGATCGAGCCGCCGGTGACCTCGGCGGTCGCCGTGATGCCCGGAATCTCCTTGGCGAGGATGCTGCCGAAGCCGCCGGCCAGCGGATAGTAGATGCCGCCGGTGCCGCCGGTGGCGATCGAGAGCTGCTTGGCCTGCTGCGCCTCGGCGCTGACGGCACCGGCCAGAAGCATGGCGCCGACGCCCAGTAGCTTGTGAAACCGCATCTGCTTCAATCTCCCTAGGGTCCTGGCCCGACTTGTGTTTTGCTCGAGGGCCCAACGCCTCTTAGCTGAAAGGGCGCCGCCTGGGCAAGCAACCCGAAGAGTTAAGTCCGGTTCCGCGCGGCGACCTTGTCGCCGGCTGGCAGCGGCCTTACAGGGTTGTCGCATGAGCCAGGACCCGACGCGCCCGCCGATCCCAGCGCCGCTGTCGCGCGGCTATTTCGGCATCGGCGCGGAGCGGATCTCCAAGTGCCTCAACCTCGGCAACCTGATGCGCTCGGCGCACGGCTTCGGCGCGGCCTTCACGTTTACCATCGGCGCCGCCTACCAGGCGCTGGAGGCGCGCGCCGATACCTCCAAGGGCCAGCAGCACCTGCCGCACTACGACTGGCAGAGCATCGCCGAGCTGTCGCTGCCCAGGGGCTGCCGGCTGGTGGGGGTGGAGCTGCTGGACGAGGCGGTGGACCTGCCAAGCTTCCGCCATCCGCTGCGGGCCGCCTACGTGCTGGGTCCGGAGCAAGGCGAGCTGTCGCCCGAGCTGCTGGCACGCTGCGACCACGTGGTGCGCATCCCCTCGAGCTTCTGCGTCAACCTGGCGATGGCCGGGGCCATCGTCATGTACGACCGGGTGCGCTGCCTGGGGCGGTTTGCGGACCGGCCGGTGGGCGAGGGCGGGCCGGCGGGGGCGATGCCGGGGCGGAAGGTGGGACGGGGGAAGAGCTAGACGGTTTGAAGCGGAAACGAGAAGCCCGGATAGACGAATGCATCGTTGATTTTCTTGCAGTCCGCCAGCGTGACACCTTCGGCGCGGGCGACCTTGTACCAAGTCTTGGCGACGCACGCTTGCGTATCGGCGACGATCTTCTGCGCCTCTGCCTCGCTGAGGTGGAACCGTCTCCGCTGAGATACGAGGTTCTGGGCGTTGGCGTACCTGCCCCGGTCTCCGACCATCATGGCAAGATCCCGATGCTCTACGCTCACTGGCGTCGATGGGGTGAGATCGTACGCTGGGGAAAGTCTCCAGGCGCGAGACCTCGCCAATATCGCGTGATTGCGGGGATGATCATCGGTGTTGGAGATCAGAGCATTGAAACACATTCGACGAAACAGCTCGATTGCATCCTTGCGAGGCTCCGCCGAAACGCGGCGCAGCTCTTCAGCGAGCAGAACGTACGACCATTTTTCCCTCGTCAGTACGGGACTCTCCTCAGCTCGCAGCAAGGTCAGCGCGCTCACCATTCGAAACTTGTGGTAGCCGGCCTTGGTCCTCTCGCGATCAAAGCGTTTCACCAATAGAACATCCTTGCCAGCAACTGATTGCACCTTGCTATCGGCAACCGAGATCCCGCACGACTTCGCCAAGACGAGCATTGCCTGCTCGACCCGGGCGTTGTTCCACGTATCCTTGGGATGGCTGAACTTCGCAATCCAAAGGCCGGCGTCGTCTTCCACGACAGCTTTCGGGCGTGCGCCACCCATTGTTGACCCACGCAGCAGTAGCCTTTCGACCTGCTCGGTCTCGCGGATGCGCAACGGTCGATCCTTGATTAGCCTATGAGCAATCGACTGCAGGTCCTCCAGATGAAGTGTCTTGTTGAAATCGCGCACGGGGGCTGGCGGTTTCTCATTCAGTCCGAACCCCAATGCACCCGGGCGATCTTGGGGCGAAAGCAGCAGGTAGTCCATTTCGCCGAGTTGGCTCTTGCCCAGGTGCCGTTGGATGACCAAGCGCCCCCAATAGTCCGGGGAGGCGTCACGGATCGCGCCGAATACGCCCGTTTGAAGTGAAGTCTCATAGATGCCTGGCGCAAGCTTGAGCTCGACAGGATCAAGCTCGACTGCATCGCTTCTGGATAGGTAGTTGCGACCGTAGACGAAATGTCCGACAGGTAGCCCCGTCAGCGTCACGCCCAGCTCGTACCTACCCGCGGTGATCGCCTCGGTCTGCCCGGGTAACGTGAGGTAGACGTAGCAACGGCTCGGGAGCGCCTTTGGGGTCTGACGCCTAGAAATCATTGTCCAAGACCGCGGACTTGCGAGCTTTGACGTTTTCACGCGAGAGAGCGAGCGTGAGCCCCTCCTTGTCGTGGGTGGGGGCGGCAACGTCAGTCAACTGCTCCAAGAGGCCGAGCGCCCAAAGAGCGGCAAGGTACATTCCGATACTCGTTGAAGGCTTCCCGCTCTCGACGTCGGCAATTATTCGCCGACTGGCGCCGACTTTCTGTGCGACCTCCTCGAGCGTCAGCTTGCGCCGCAGGCGCGCAATCCGGATATTTGCGCCCAAGGTCTTCAGTGCGCGCTCGACGGCGTAGGGTGGCGCCGCCAATAGCTTGCTACCCTTGCTCATACGTAACTCTTAAGTGACGGTATCTAGGTTGCCGTACAGCATAAGTTACATATTCGGCCGGCCTCATGTTGTCAAGTTATGTAACTTATAAATTACGGAATCGGCGATACGGAGTATTATAGATTACATTCGGCGTCCTACTCCCGCGCCTTGCGCAGCTGGACGTAGAGGGCGCCGGCGCCGCCGTGGCGGGGGCTGGCCTCGGTGTAGCTCACGACGACGGCGCGCAAATCGGGCTCGGCCAGCCAGCCGGGCACGCTGCGCTTGAGGACGCCGCGCTGGCGCTCGCCCATCAGGGAGCCGTATGCGTCGGCGGGCTCGCCGCGGCCGCCCTTGCCGGTGATGACGAGCACGGTCTTGTGGCCCTTGGCCTGGGACGCAAGCAGAAAGGCGCGCAGGCTTGCCCTGGCATCGCGCTGCAGAAGCCCGTGCAGATCGATGCGAGCGTCGACCTCTATGCTGCCCGAGGCGATCCGACGGGCCTTGCGGCGGTCGAAATCGGCAAGCGGAGCAGGCGCGCGCGGTTTGGATGCGGGGGTGCTGGGTTGGCGTGGCGCGGGAGACGCTTTGCCGCCGGCAGCAGCCGGCTGGCTGGTGCGGGGCGGCGTTGCGGGGGCGGCAGGCGCAGGCGCGGGTAAGACGCGCGGCTTGGGCTTGACGGGAGCGACGCTGCGCGTCGCCTGCTCCCAGAGCCGGGCCTCGTCGGCGGTGACGCCGCGGCCGCCGCCTGTCTTCTGCCCGGCCCGGCTC
>Ga0111539_10012052_pt1 | contig 10844 bp, 11 predicted proteins | sample RhiMethybrSRZTD1_FD_79667 | JGI IMG/M metagenome (GOLD analysis project Ga0111539, IMG submission 79667) | Populus rhizosphere microbial communities from Tennessee, USA - Rhizosphere MetaG P. TD hybrid SRZTD1 (version 2) (version 2) | ecosystem: Host-associated > Plants > Roots > Rhizosphere >... | reverse complement strand
TCGCGCACCCTCGTCGAGAGATTGAGCATGATTCGGAAAAGCCAGGCCTTGCAGTTGGTGCCCTGATCAAAACGATCAAAGAATCGCCACGCCCGCAGAAGCGTTTCCTGAACGAGATCTTCAGCGACCGCGGAATCGCGGGTGATGCTGATAGCAGCTCGAAGCAGGCTGGCCGTATGAGGCATCGCCTCATGTTCAAAGGCCCTCTCGCGAAGCTCGGGCCCCACCATTTCCACAGTATGGTCTATCATCGCCAACCTATAAACCCCTGCTCTCATAGAATTCATCCCTTGGTCCGAATTATTTTCTGCAGGGCCTCGCCGGACGAGGCCCTGCGGGTCTGCGTTAGCGCACTACTGAGGATTGGGCGTAAGGATCTGGCCGTTCTGAGCCTGGCTGATTGTGAAGACGTTTTGACTAACCCCGGTGCGTCCGAGCGTGTCAGTGACCTTGGCGGTGATCGTGACGGTTTCCTGGCCCTGGGGCACCAAGAGAGCTGCGCCAACTACCCAGTCCGCCGTGACGCGAATACGGCCTTTCGCGTCAATCTCCGAACCGGCGACATCGAATAGTGGGGCGAGGTTCACACCCGCAGCAACGACGTTGCCGTTTGCCTGGCGGAGGGGGACGGAAAACGTGACCTCAAGCCCTGGATAGTTGCGATTGGGTCCAGCGACGGCGCCGGTGGTGGGGTTGGGGATCCGCGAAGGATCGAAGATGAGCCCGACCGGCAGGGGGTTGGTAAAGCCCTGGCGAAGGCCGTTCTCACTGACGGCAATCTCCGCATTACCGTGAGCTACCGCGCTGACCTGAATGAAGAACAGGGCGCCGTTGTTCGCGTTGAGCGTATTGTCCTGTGTACCGAGCGCGATGGAGGTCGGCACGCGAGGCGCGATCATCGTGACTTCGGGAGCATCGGGGTCACCCTCGTGGCCGATCGGGGAAGAGCTGGTCTCAGGCGCCGGGGTAAGAGCTTGACCAGAGGGCTTGGAACGATCGACTTTCAGCCTGATTTGGTCCATGCCAATGCGTCCGTGATCATCGACAAAAGCGGCCGTGAGCGTGAACTCATCGACGTCGGCAGGCACGGACTCAAGCACGTGCCAGCCGAGCCAGGAAGTGACACCAGCGCCTGGGGTGTCATCAGTGCCGGCGATATTGAATGCAGAGGCGAAGTTGTTGAACTTCGGCAGGACCGTGCCATCGGGAGTAATGAGATCGCAGTCAAAGAAGACGTGGAGTCCTGGAGCATCAGGGTTAATCTCGCCAGCATTGAGGCGGTCCACGTGCCGGATGCCAAATACCGGTGGAGCGAGCGTCGCCTCACGCAGGCGCACCGGAATAGGGTCGCGTGTGACAACCTCCAGGTTCACTGCAAAGCCGGTGCCGTTCGGGTTTCCTGCCCCGATTTTGCCTTCGCCGGTAGCCACGTGGGAATCGGCGAGCGGCGAGACGATGCGCACAATAGGAGCCAAGTCGCCTTTCACGCCATTGTGCGGTGTGATGTTGATGGGGTTGCTGTAAGCGATCGGGTCAGTGTGCGGACTTCCGCCGTAGCCTTGTGCCAGCCTGGATACGGGCAGAAGTGCCAAGGTGATGGTACTGAATGCGAGTGCCTTCCTCAGGCACACGCCATTCCACAGGTTCTTTCTAACAAGCATGGGTGTATTCCTCCTAGAAGTTGAAAGTCGCGAAGACCAATTTGTGTCTCCGCGAATACAAACGCGTCCGGCACCTGTGTTCATCCGCCCTGCGCGAAAACTTATGCGGGGATGAATTTTGCCTGAAGAGGTGTTTTTAGGATGGAGGTTGGGCGCAGGAGCCATAAGGGAGGCGAGTGGCGGACGTTCCTGCACGACCAGGTCACAGCGTGTTTCCCAAGGGACTCACAGGCTGGGACGCCAAGGGGCCTGGGGCACCCGCCGGACAGTTCCGTGAGACGCGAGAGCGGGAAGATGCTCGTGATCGTTCATGACAGCAGAACGACAGCCTAGGCAGCTCTCGCCGAACTCGTAGCTCGATGCAAGCACCCGTTCGAGCAGTAGTCGGGGCTGTGGGAGGTGCATGGTCTGCCCGGCCTTTTAACGCCTCCGCCGCGGCAGGAATCCGAGGCGCGTTGGCAGAGCAGTGGTGTTAAATCATCCTCGATATTTGAGGCGGATTCTCCCGCCTCGAGCGAATACTGGAGGTCCTATGTCGAAAGTTGGTGACGTGATTGAGAACCCGGTGACAGGTGAGCGGGAGATGGTCCGCATCGGCACGGAGCAAACCGACGGCGAACTGCTGGTCGCGGACCTCTACATCTGGCCGGGCGGGATGGTGATTGGGGAACACCGCCACCCTGCAATCGAGGAGAGGACGTTAGAGACTATTCAAAATTCAAGACCAACAATGGCCAGTTACGTCGGATTGACTGTCGAGGTCATCGCTCGGATGGAGAACTGCAGTTGGATTCGATACCGAGGGCGGGAATTTGTTGTGAGCACCGACGATTTGCTGGAATTTGAAGACAGAGAGCCAGCAGCCTTGGTAGCTTGACAGGCGAGTGGCGAGAGGGCTAGCCGGGAGGTTATCAACCAAAAAGCCGTATACAAATTTCGGACATCGCCTTGGTCACTTGGTCGGGCAGGTGCGCAGTGGCGAATGGCCTACAGCAGTCGGCGATTACGCGGCCGTCAGCAGCCAGTTGCGAATTCCGTCCCAAACACCCAGCCAATGTTGATTGTTCCTTAATTATTCTTGCCTCTCACATTCACGCTGCGCCTCTAAACTGAAAAGGCACACGGTGTATTACGGAAATGTCTTTCAAGGATGGGTTGGGAGTGTTCGGGTGTTCTAGCGGCCGAGCCCACCGTCAACCCGGTGAGGAACAAAACGCGAGAAATAGGAAGTATTTCATTGCAATACATGTCACTAACCGTTATTCTGCAGGTGCGTTGATCAGTTTTTGTGATCCCAAGAGAAATCGAAGGCCACAGAATCCTTGACTCTGTGGCCTTTTTCATTTTCGAACATGGCGCTCTGAGGACGCACGGAAGCCCTCAGCAGGCTGTCGGTTGGAGTTCGCAGGAACGAGGCAAACGCAAATCAAGATTAGTTTTCAATAAAGGAAAAGAAAAGCATGAAAGAACAAGGCGTAGTGAAGTGGTTTAACAATGAGAAGGGCTATGGTTTCATCCAGAGCAGCTCTGGATCCGACGTGTTCGTCCACCACAGCGCGATTCAGGAAGAGGGCTACAAGTCGCTCAACGAAGGTCAAGCCGTTGAGTTCACCGTCAGCAAGGGCCCCAAAGGCCTGCAGGCGTCCGACGTCGTGAAGGTTTAGCCTAGGAGTGGAGTCAGCGTTGAGACCCGGGAAAGGGGTCTCAACGCTTCCGCCATAAACTCCCGCCAAATTCGATTCACTTCGCAGTATCGATCTTGTGATAGCCCACAGTTTTGTTCGGCGAGCTCAGGCTCGTAATGAGGAGCTTCCCTATGAACATCCAATACCTGGGTTTTGAGCAAGACTTGAAGTGTCGCAGGTACACATTCCGCGTAATCGAGACGTCGAAGGAAGATCGCGAGTTTCAACTCAGCGTTGAGAACCAGGCCGTAGTTGCTTCCAAGTTCAAGTTCCAAGACATCCCCGATCTCTGTTTTTCAAGGCTGAAGAGAGAGCTTGCCTGCGAGAAGTCCGGCGAATTCGTGGCTTTGCAGAGCTTTGTCTCGGAGATCGAGCTAAATCAGTACATCGCCGAACACTATCCATCAAAAAAGAAGAGAAGCTAAACTGTCTCTCTGCCCCGCCTGCCCATCAACCAGGACGCCTCCAGGCCCCCATCCGGGCCGCCAAAGTTAGAAATCGATCAGACTCTCAGTCATGTTGTTTATGATGAAAACGGGCAGCCACCTTGCCGATGCGGGTGGAGGCGCGAAAGATTCGTCCCACAGTGACGCCGCCCGGAAGTTCATGATGGCCGACCGCCGCCAGTGCCATGGATCCCAAGCAGCCGCAACGCGAGCAATCAGGATCGCCACCAAACTGGCATGGTGAGATCTTGGTTTTGAGGTCAGCGGAAATATTGAGGGTGGTTCGGGAAAAGATGCATTCCTGGGGTGACAGAGGAGGCTGGGAGAACTCGCGCAGCGTCTTTTCACCCATGTCCAGTTTGGAGAACTGACGGCGCAACCGAAGCAAGTCCTGAATCGCACGGCCCCGTTCCTCGTGTGTGAGACATTCTGGAGAGTTGGCCCCTTTTTGGGGAGTGAAAAAGCTCATCCAGACCTTCTTGATCTCTCCGCGAGGACACCAATACTGCAGGAATTCGTCCAGGTAGCCTGCTCGCTTCATCATCTGCCCTGTAATCGTGCAGTGAACAATGACTGTGTGATCGGCGATGTTTTTGAGGATTCGTTCATAGGTTGCCGGCTTTCGCCTTTCGTCGTGCTCGGGCTGGAGTCCATCAATCGACACAACTAGGTTTAGCCGGGACAGACAGGCCCACGAGGCTGGGATTGGCCGGAAAGCGCTCGTAACCAATTGCACGAAAACACCCATCTGATGAAGCCGAGGTAACAGATCCTCCATTTCACGGAACCGCACCAAGGGATCTCCCCCAACAATAGACAGATGCAGCGGCCGGTGCCGCTTTACCAGATTGAGTACTCCTGAAATCAGCGCCTCTCCTCGAAGGTCGCTCAACTCTCTCAGGTTGGAGATACCTCCAAGATGACCGTCCTCATAGGCGTAGCAACCCGGGCAGCGCAGTGGGCACTCGCGCGTCACCTCGATCGAGAGCACCGGATACCGTCCGACCAGAACTTTTCCCCAAGCTTGTAACGCTTCGCTCGCTTTCATAGTGCAACATGCTGGCTTGGTTTTGTTTCACAGTCAAGGTGGATTGGCTCGATGGCCACCCACCCCTGCTGCGGTTCGGCTGGTTGCCTAATGGCAAAGGGCCTTCAAGGTTTACATGAAGCGTGTGATACTGTTTTTCTTTCTGCGTCTAAGCTAATGATGAACGCCCATGCACCTGTGCTCAAATGGCTGGTTTCACTGACGGCTCCAACTCGTGAGGCTGATTGGGAAGCGCTTTACCGGCAGGAGTTACCCCGAATTTACAACTTCTTCCGTTACCGCTTGGGGAACGATGCGTTGGCCGAAGACCTGACTTCGATCACCTTTGAGAAGGCGTGGCGGTCTCGGCATCAGCACCGCCACGACTTGGCGGCATTTTCCACCTGGCTCTTTGCCATTGCCAAGAATGTCGCCATTGATCACTTTCGGCGACGGCGAGTGGAAGTACCCATTGAGGAACTGAGTGAATCTCCGGCGTCAGGCGATCTGGAAGCTGAGATATTGCGCCGGTCACAGTTTCGTCGGCTATCCCGGTTGATGGATGAACTGCCAGACCGCGAGCGCGAATTACTGGCCTTGAAGTATGGTTCAGGTTTGACCAACCGGGAAATCGCAGGGTTGACAGGAGTGAGCGAATCCAACATCGGAACGATACTCTACCGCACTGTGCGCCGCTTGCGGGCGTTATGGGATGAGGGGGGAAGCCAACATGGATGACCAATTTCTCTATGATCTTCGCGAAGATCCTTCGCCTGAGTTTGCTGAAAAGTTGGGCCGAAAACTAAGCGAGCAAGTAGCGTCTGCGCAGACGACCCGCTCGCCAATCTGGCGAAAGCCGGCAGTGGTGGTGGTTGGTGTGGCTGCGGCATTCCTCATTTCACTGAGCTTCCCGGCGGTGCGAGCCGTGGCCCAGCAGTTTCTCGATCTGTTTCGGGTTCAACGTTTTGTTGCCGTTTCTGCTGATCCGGAGCGCCTCAAGCAGATCGCACGAATTTCCAATGAAGGCTTCGACGTGAAGTCGCTGCTGAGCCGGAATGTGAAGGTTGTGAAGAAACCCACGGAACTACAGCCCGTGGAAAGTGTCGCTGCTGCGGAACAGCTCACCGGCCTAACGGTCCAACTACCTGCTACACTGCCTCGTGACGTGGTTCAAGAGCAGATGTTTGTTGTCCGAGAGGGTGGCGCCTTGGAATTTACCGCCGACACCTCCTTGCTCCAGGACATCTTGGACGCGCTCGCCTTGCGGGATGTGCTGGTGCCTCAGCAACTGAACGGGGCTGTCGTCAAGGTTAGCCTGCCGCCACGAGTGATCACGAAGTACCAGCGCAACGGCATGGCCCAGGCATTGTTGGCCCAGCAGACCAGTCCAGAGATTGCGTTGCCCCAAGGCGTGCATTTGCCCGAGATCATCGAAATTGCTTTACGCATATTAGGAATGAGCCTGGACGAGGCTCGGCGGTACGCCTATTCCATTGACTGGCACGGCACGCTGTTGATTCCCGTTCCCGCCGACGTCGCTTCATTTCGCGAGGTGGATGTGGGAACTGCTCGAGGCCTGTTAATCGAGGAGAATGATCAAACCAGCCTGGGGACTTCAGGCCGTCGTCGAGGAGAACAGGGGGCGATGGTGCTCTGGTCTGATGGCGGCAAGGTGTTTTCACTCGCGGGAACGATTAACAAGAGGGATTTGCTGCAGATGGCCAGTGCGATACAGTAAATGCCTCGATCAAAGAGCGAAGGTTCCACGAATCGGCCTGAATGCCTGACTGCGTCATTGAGACCCGGGAATTACGGAAGCAGTTCGGTAACAAGTTGGCGGTTGCCAGCCTGACGCTGGCCGTGCGTCGTGGAGAGGTTTTCGGCTTCCTGGGGCCAAACGGAGCGGGCAAGACGACTTCCATCAAAATGATGCTGGGACTCGTCGCCCCAACCGCTGGCAGCGCCACCGTTTTGGGTGCTCCATTGGGGAACGCGGCCGCGCGCTCCAAGGTTGGTTTTCTTCCTGAACACTTTCGGTTTCACGACTGGCTGACCGGTCGAGAGTTCCTACAGTTTCACGGCAAACTCTACCGCATGCCGACTTCGCGCCTGGCGATTCGGATCGATGAGCTGCTAGCGCGGGTCGATCTGCTAGACGCATCCGACCGCAAGTTGCGCGAATACAGCAAGGGCATGCTGCAGCGCATTGGCCTCGCCCAAGCTCTGCTCAACGATCCTGATCTGGTCTTTCTCGACGAACCTACCTCCGGGCTGGATCCGCTGGGCCGTTTCCTCGTTCGCGATCTCATCGAAGAGTTGCGGCAGCAAGGCACCACCGTCTTCCTGAATTCACATCTGCTTAGCGAAGTGGAAGTCACGTGCGATCGGGTCGCCTTTGTGAAGAAGGGTGAAATCGTCCGAGAGCTGAATCTCAAAGAAGAGGCTCCCGTGCTAGGTGTGCAGCTGAAGTTGGGCGGTGTTCCGAGAGAAATCCTGGAGGGATTAGCGCGCTTTGGAACGAATCTCGCATTGCAGAACGGCCATGTGAAACTGCAGGTGAACGACGAGGAAGTGCTTCCGGACATGACGCGCTGGCTTGTTGGCGAGGGCGTCAAAGTTTATCAGATTGCTGTGGTGCGGAAGTCGCTAGAGTCGGTGTTTCTGGAAGTCATGGGTGGAGAGGAACGGCCCGGCTAGCAGGCCTGCGAGGAGAGGATGGGTAGCTGCCGTATCCGCTCGTGGACATCGCTGAATGCCGAATGTCTAAGCACGAATGACGAAAGAAACCCGAAATCCGAATGACGAGGGGTCTCGGAAATTAGGTCTTCGTCATTCTTTCGTCATTAGAGCTTCGTCATTAGTCATTCGCTCACTGATGGGGTGCTTTACGACACGCCGCTTTGTCTGCGTGACCAGCGCATTTTGAGTTTTGGCCGTGAATTTCTCCAATGTATGCCATCCCTACCATCGTCCGTCTTACACTCCACGAAGCGCGAAGCCGTAAGATCCTGCTCGCCGCAATGATCTTCGGTCTCCTCTTCCTGGCACTCTTCACTACAGGGTTGTTCTTCATCGACCGGGTTGAAAACGCACGGTTACCCCAGCGTCGAATGATGGTGGCTACCATCCTTATGGCAGGTCTGTATGCTGTCAACTTCCTTACGATCATGACTGCGGTCCTGGTTCCGGCAGACACGCTATCGGGCGAGATTGGTTCCGGCATCATCCAAACGGTGGTTTCCAAACCGCTGGGTCGCTGGGAAGTGGTGCTGGGAAAATGGATTGCGTTTTGGATCATCTTGTTGGGCTACCTTGTTTTGATGGCTGGCGGGGTTCTACTTGCCGGGCGAGTCATCGCGAACTACGTTCCGCCGAACGTCACGATGGGCCTGGCTCTGATGTACCTGGAGAGCACGCTGCTCCTGACGCTGTCAATTGCCGGAGGTACACGCTTGAGTACCATTACCAATGGCGTGATGGTGTTCGGGATGTACGGAGTGGCATTCATCGGGGGCTGGATGGAACACATTGGAACAATGGCCGATAATGCTGCCGCCCGCTATCTCGGAATCGCGGCCAGCCTGTTAGTTCCCTGCGAGGCGCTCTGGAGGTTAGCCGCTTATTACATGCAACCCAAACTGATGCGAGACTTGCAGTTAACCGCTTTTTCCTCAGCCTCTGTCCCCAACGGCACGATGGTGTTTTGGGCTGCGATCTACACAGCCCTCTCGCTGGCTTTCGCCCTCTGGCAGTTCCGCAAACGAAGTCTTTGAATCCGCCGAAAATCTCACCAGACAATTCCAGTCTCCGGTTTTTGACTTGGCTCGGTGGATCATTTACACTGCCTGCGCTTTTGTTGATCTTTTTGAGCAGAGGAGCCTGGAGTGAAGAATACGAATGCGTTTGATCTGATTGTCATCGGTTCCGGTCCGGGTGGATACACGGCTGCGGTGCGGGCGTCGCAGTTGGGAATGAAGACGGCGCTGGTTGAGCGGGACCGTTTGGGTGGCATTTGTTTGAATTGGGGTTGCATTCCAACCAAGGCACTCTTGAAGAACGCGGAGATGCTCAATCTGTTCAGAAAGAGCGAAGAGTTTGGCATCAGCCACGACAATCTGCGCTTTGACTTTTCCAAGATCATCCAAAGAAGCCGTGGCGTGGCCGACAAAAGCGAGAAGGGCGTAGCGTTCTTGATGAAGAAGAATAATGTAGCGACATTCATGGGCTCAGCCAAGCTTGCGGGCAAGGGTGTCGTGGAAGTTTACGATGCGAGCCAAAAGCTGAAAGAAACGATCTCGGCCTCGCGTATCTTGCTGGCAACCGGCGCCCGGGCACGGGCGTTGCCCGGAATCGCCTTTGATGGTAGGCGGGTGATCAGCAGTACCGAAGCGATGATCTTGAAGGAGGTCCCGAAGAGCCTGCTGATTATTGGTGCGGGCGCCATCGGCGTGGAGTTTGCCTATTTCTATAATGCCCTCGGAACAAAGGTTACTTTGGTCGAGATGATGCCAAGGATTCTACCCATCGAAGACCAGGAAATAGCTGACTTGTTGGCTAGATCCTTCAAGAAGAGCGGTATCCAGATCCTGACTGAGAGCAAGGTGAGTTCGCTGAAGGTGGACGGCGAGGGTGTTGAAGCAACGATCCAAAACGCCAAAGGTGAATCAAGTGCGCTCAAGGCCGAATTATCGCTGATGGCTGTGGGAGTCGCGGGGAATGTTGAGAACCTTGGGTTGGAACAGATCGGTGTCAAAGTTGAAAAAGCGCACATTCCTGTCGATGGCAACTTCCAGACCAACGTGCCCGGTGTCTATGCCATCGGTGACGTCATTGGGCCCCCCTGGTTGGCTCACGTGGCTTCAGCCGAAGCCATTTCAGCCGTGGAAGGGATGGCTGGTCTGAAGGAGCGGATGAAAGTTGATTACGACAACATCCCGGGTTGCACCTATTGCCAGCCTCAGGTCGCAAGCATTGGCCTGACGGAACAGAAAGCCCGTGAGAAGGGTTATGAATTGAAAATTGGCAAATTCCCCTTCAGCGCCAGTGGCAAAGGTCGTGCCATCGGTGAGACCGAGGGTTTGGTAAAGCTGATTTTCGATGCCAAATACGGTGAACTACTCGGCGCCCATATTCTCGGTTCCGAGGCCACCGAGATGATTGCAGAGCTTGGCATCGCGAAGAACCTCGAAGCGACCTATGAGGAGATTCTGAAAACCGTTCACGCTCACCCCACACTTTCCGAGGCCGTCATGGAAGCTGCTGCCGGCGCTGCAGGAGAAGCCATTAATATCTAAACCTCTAGGGTCCGTTGTCACTCTGCAACCCTCACCTTCGTGAGCGGACAACCGACCAGGCATTTCCTGATGAGCTCTCCATCCGAAGTCTCTCGTCCGCTGGGTTCCACTGGCTTGCGGTGTTATCCTTTGGGTTTTGGGTGTTACCGGATCGCCGAGGGCAACGCAGAGCACGAGGCAGCGCTGCAAGACTACCTGCTACGTGGCGGAAACCTGATCGACACGAGTGCCAACTACACCGATGGACAATCTGAGATTCTCGTGGGCAGGGTGCTCAAGACCCATCCCAGAGACCAAGTTATTGTCGTCACAAAGGGAGGATACATCCAAGGCCAGAACATGCGGCTGGCCCAATCGCAGAGCTTCCCCGAAGTCGTCAAATACGGAGAAGGCATCTGGCACTGCATCCATCCTGAGTTTTTGGAGACTCAAATCTCGTTTTCGAGCCAGCGACTTCAACTCGACACCATCGATGTTTTTCTGCTGCATAACCCCGAGTATTTCCTGAGCCACCAAGCCCATCACAAGCCACTGGAAGCTGCCGATTACGACGAATTCTATCGCCGCATTGGTCAGGCGTTCTGTTTTCTGGAGGAGCAAGTTCGGCGCGGCCGGATCCGGTGGTATGGAGTCAGCTCAAACAACTTTGGCCTCTCGCCGTCGAAACCCGAAAGAACCAGCGTCGCGCGCTGCCTGGCGGAAGCTGAAAGGCTTACGCCAGAGCATCACTT
>Ga0111539_10012045_pt1 | contig 10847 bp, 8 predicted proteins | sample RhiMethybrSRZTD1_FD_79667 | JGI IMG/M metagenome (GOLD analysis project Ga0111539, IMG submission 79667) | Populus rhizosphere microbial communities from Tennessee, USA - Rhizosphere MetaG P. TD hybrid SRZTD1 (version 2) (version 2) | ecosystem: Host-associated > Plants > Roots > Rhizosphere >... | reverse complement strand
GGGGGCTGCCGCGCGAGGCGCTGAGGTCGGGTGGTGCGCAGCCCGACCTTCTGCGCCAGTCCGGCGCCTTTATCGGCCGCGGCCCGCAGGGCCAGCCCCAACTCGGCAAACCAGCCACGGCCTGAGAGGCGTGAACACGGTGCGCCGGACACTCCTTTGGCGCAGCGTCGGGCGGAGCACCCCCGACTCAGCGCCGAAGCGCGCTACGGGACGATCGTCGCCTTGGTGATCGAGTCGAGCTCGGGGAAGTTCTTCTCGAGGAAGGCGTTCCCTTCCATCTGGATCTGCATCTGCGCCTGGCTCGGCGTCTCGCCGTAGGCCTTGTAGAGCTTGTCGACGACGTCCATGCCCTCGATGACCTTGCCGAAGGGCGAGAAGCCCTGGCTGTCGAGGAAGGTGTTGCGGTCGACGAAGTTGATGAACAGCTGCGTGCTGCGCGAGTTCGGCGCACCGGTCTTGGCGAAGGTGACCATGCCGCGCACGTTCTTCTGCGTGACGGGGTCGTCCTTGATCGTGGCGTTGCGCCACGCAGCCGAGACCTTCGGGTCGCCGTGGATGCCGAACTGCACCATGAAGCCGTCGACGACGCGGAAGAACTTCACGCCGTCGAAGAAGCCGTTGTGCACGAGGTTGTAGAAGCGGTCGGCGCCGTTGGGCGACCAGGCGCGCGTGACCTCGATCACGAAGCTGCCCTTGCCCGTCTCGAACTTCGCCTTGAAGGTGTCGGGCGCCTTCTCGTTGACCTTGGGGTTCTTGGCGTCGAGCAGGTTCTGCGGGCCGTACATGCTGTCCTCCGAGCTGGCGGTGGCGGGCGTCGACGCCGGCTCAGCCGGAGGCGTCTGGGCGGGAGCGGGCGTGGGCTCGGCGGGCGCCGGCTTCGGCTCGGGCTTGGGCTCGGGCTTGGGCGCGTCCTGCGCGGGCTTGGCGGTCGTGGCCGGCGCGGCCGGCGGCTTCGTCGCGGCCTTCACCTTGGGCGCGGCCGGCTCCTTCGAGCAGGCGAGCAGCAGGGCGGCCACCACGAGCGTGGATGTGAGCAGGCGGGTCATGGCGATCTCTCTCGACGGGTGCGTCGCGTGAAGGGCCGGAGGATACCGACCGGCCGCCCGTGTGGACAATGCGGCGCATGGCCGCCGATCCCTTCCTCGACGACGCGCTCAGCCAGCTCCTCAAGTCCAAGCGCCTGGCCGAGGCCGCGCTCGCGCAGCTCTCGCCCGAGCAGTGGCTCGAGCGCCCCGACCCGCTCTCGAACAGCGTCGCCATCATCGTCAAGCACCTGGCCGGCAACATGCGCTCGCGCTGGACGGACTTCCTGACGTCCGACGGCGAGAAGCCCGACCGGCGGCGCGACGCGGAGTTCGAGCACGAGAGCGGCGACACGGCCGGCAGCCTGCGCGCCCGCTGGGAGCAGGGCTGGGCCCTGTGCTTCGCGGCGATCGAGCCGCTGACCACGGCCGACCTGCGACGCACGGTGACGATCCGCGGCGAGCCGCACACCGTGCTGCAGGCCATCGCGCGGCAGGTCAGCCACTACGCCTACCACGTCGGGCAGATCGTCTACCTGGCGCGGCACCTGGCGGGCGAGCGCTGGCGCTCGCTGTCGATCCCCAAGGGGATGTCGGCGCAGTTCGAGGTCGGGCGCGACGGCCGGCCCTACGACCTGCCCGGCGGCGCCGCGTCGAAGCCGTGAGGCGCGCGGCCGGCGCTCTCGGGTGGGCGATGGCGGCGGCTGTCGCCGCGACGTGGCTGCCCTCCGGCTGCGGCCAGCCTGCGCCGACGCTGCCGCGCGGCGGCCAGCCGAACATCCTGCTCGTCGTGGCCGACGACCTGGGCTGGGCCGACGTCGGCTGCTACGGCGATCCCCGGGCCTACACGCCGCGCCTCGACGCGCTCGCCGCGCAGGGCGTGCGCTGCACCGACTTCTACGTCAGCGCGCCGATCTGCAGCCCCTCGCGCGCCAGCCTGCTCACCGGCCGCGCGCCCGAGCGCCACGGCCTGAAGCAGGTGCTGCTCGAGGACGACCCCGTCGAGGGCCTCGACCTGCACCAGCCGCTGCTGCCCGCCTACCTCAAGAGCTGCGGCTACGCGACGGCGCTCGTCGGCAAGTGGCACCTCGGCGACGCGCGCGAGTACCGCCCGCAGCGGCGCGGCTTCGACGAGTTCTTCGGGATGCTGCAGGCCTCGGGCGACTACTGGAAGCACACCTTCCGGGGCGCGCCCGACCTGTGGCGCGACGACCAGCCGGTGCAGGCCGACGGCGTGTATGCGACCGACCTGTTCACCGACGAGGCCCTCGCCTTCCTCGAGCGGCAGGCCGCGGCGCCGCAGCGGCGGCCGTGGTTCCTGATGCTGGCCTACAACGCGCCGCACCGCGCCGACGACCGCGTCACGCTGCCCGCGCCCGAGCGCTGGGCGCAGCGCTTCGCGCAGGAGGCCGCGGACCTGCCGCCCGAGCGCCGCGACCAGCTCGCCGCGGTGGCCGCGCTCGACGAGGGCATCGGCCGCGTGCTCGACGCGCTGGCGCGCCTGCGGCTCGAGTCGGACACGCTCGTCGTCGTGCTCTCGGACAACGGCTCGACGCGCGCCGGCGGCCCGCTGCGCGGCGAGAAGGACAGCCTCGACGAGGGCGGCATCCGCGTGCCCTGCCTGCTGCGCTGGCCCGGCCGGCTGCCGGCCGGCGCCGTGTGCCGCGAGCCGCTCTCCGAGATCGACCTCGCGCCGACGCTGCTCGTCGACGCCTGCAGCCAGCCGCCGCGCGACGTCTCGATGGACGGCCTCGACGCGCTGCCGGCGCTCGCCGGGCAGGCGCCGTCGCCGCACGCGGCGCTCTTCTGGACCTACACGAGCCTGCGCCGCGACTTCTCCGGCCAGCGCGGGCTGTCGGCCGCCGTGCGCCGCGGCCGCTGGCGACTCACGCTGCCCCTCGAGGGCGGCCAGGAGCTGCACGACCTGCAGGACGATCCCGGCCAGACGCACGACCGCGCGTCCGAGCAGCCCGAGCTCGTCGCGGAGCTGCGCGCGCTGCTCGACGGCTACATCGAGCAGTCGCGGGCCTGGGCGCGCTGAGCGCCGCTACTCGGTGCGCAGCACCGCGAGCGGCTCGATCGCCAGCGCGCGCGCGCTGGCCAGACGCCCGGCGAGCGCCGAGAGCAGCGCCGTCGCCGGCACCGCGAGCAGCAGCGGCCACGGGTCGGGAGTCCACGTCAGCTCGAGCTCGACGCGGATGACCGTGGCCGCCAGCGCGACGCCGCCCGCCGCGCCGAGCACGCCCGCCACGGCCCCCACGAGCGCCGACTCCACGCCCTGGATCAGCGCCACGTCGGCGCGCGTCGCGCCGATCGTCTTGAACAGCGCGATCTGGCGCCGCCGCAGCCAGGCGCCCGTGCCGATCGAGCCGGCCAGGATCGCGATGCCCGCCACGACCGAGAACAGGCCGAGCAGCCGCACGCCGAGCGCGACTCGCGACATCACGAAGCGCACCTTCTCGAGCACCTCCTGCACGCGGATCACGCTCACGTTCGGCGCCGAGAGCGCGAGCGCGTCCTGCAGGCGCTGGCCGCCGCCCGGCGGCAAGCGCGCGGCCGCGAGGCGCACGTACGGCATCTCCTCGAGCGCGCCCGGCTCGGCGACGAGGAAGAAGTTGGGGCCGAAGGTGGTCCACTCGATGTCGCGCAGGCTCGTCACGACGAGCTCGACCGGCTCGCCCTGCACGTCGAAGCGCAGGGTCGAGCCGAGGTCGACGTCGAGATCGTCGGCGAAGTTCTCGTCGAGGCTGATCTCGAGCCGCGCGGGGTCGCTCCACAGCGCGCCCGCGACGACCGTGTTGCCGGGCGGCAGCGTCTCCATCCAGGTCAGGCGCTGCTCGCGCGTGAGCACCCAGCGCGGCCGGTTCCCGCCGCGCGGCCGCCGGCGCACGAGCTCCTCGATGGGCACGCCGTCGACCGCCGACAGCCGGCCCGTGACGACCGGCACCGACTCGATCGACTCGGCGCCCTGCGCGACGAGCGCCTGCCGCACGCCCTCCCACTGGTCGGGCTGGATGTCGATCAGGAACTCGGTGGGCGCGGTGGCCGGCACGGCGCTGCTCAGGGCCTCGTCGAGGCGCGACTGCACGAGCTGCAGCGCGATCACGACCGCGGTGCCGACGCCGAGCGCCACCGTGCCCGAGCGCGTGCCGCTGTCGGGGCGGGCCAGCGCCGTCAGCCCGTGCCGCAGGCGCAGCCCGAGGCGCCGGCGCGGCGTGCGGGCGGCGAGCCAGATGAGGCCGCGCGCGGCCAGCGCCAGCGCGCCCGTCACGGCCGCGAGCCCGGCGGTGAACAGGGCCGCGAAGCCCGCGTCCTCCGACTGCGACCAGGCCGCCCCGAACACGCCCGCGGCGAGCACGGTCAGCATGAGCGCCCGCGCCAGCCGGCCGCGGCGGCGCAGCTCGGTGTCATGGCGCAGCACGATGAGCGGCGGCACGGAGCGCGCCGTCAGCAGCGCCGGCAGCGCGAAGAGCAGCGACACGCCGGTGCCCAGGGCCAGCCCGCGCAGCGCGGCCCAGGGCTGCCAGGTGTCGATCATTCCCAGCGGCGCCGCGGGCAAAAAGTCCTCGGCGTGCAGCACGCGCGGCAGCACGAGCGCGAGCCCGACCCCGAGCACGACGCCGGCCGCGCTGCCGACGAGGCCCAGCAGCGCCGTCTGCGTGAGGTAGAGCGCCAGGATCTCGCGCGGCCGCACCCCGAGGCAGCGCAGGATGCCGATCGAGACGAGGCGCTGCGCGAGCCAGGCGCGCACGGTCTGGGCCACGCCGATGCCGCCGATGAGCAGCGAGAGCAGCGCGAGCAGGCCGATGAACGACTCGGCGCGGTCGACGCCGCGCCGCAGCGCGGGCTGCGCGTCGGTGTAGGTCTCGACGCGATACGAGCCGTCCTCGGGCAGGCCGCGCTCGAGCGTGCGCTCGAGCCGGTCGACCTCGGCCGGCGGCGTGCCCTCGGGCATCGCGATCAGCGCGCTGTAGCGGGCGCGCGAGCCGTAGGAGAGCAGCGATGTGCGCGCCAGGCCCTCCAGCGAGATGAACACCCGCGGCCCCGAGGTCAGGCTGAAGTCGAGCCGGTCGGGCTCGGCGAGCACGCGGCCCACGACGTGGAAGTCGACGCCGCCGATGCGCAGCTCGTCGCCCTCGCTCAGCCCGAGCGAGGCCAGCAGGTCGGGCGCGACGACGGCGCTCTCCGCGTCGAGCAGCTCCGCGAGCGGCTCGTCGGGCGCGAGCTCGACGCGGCCGTAGTGCGGGTACGGGCCCCGCACCGCCTTGATCTCGGCCAGGCGGCTGGGGCCGGGCGCGTCGCCGCGCGGCGGCGCGGAGACGACCGAGTCGAGCTCGACCGCGTCGGCCCGCGCGCGCACGTGCGCGTCGGCCAGCAGCGCGTCGAGCTCGGGCGGCAGCTCGACGCGCCCGCTCACGACGAGGTCGGCCGCGAGCAGCTCGCGGGCGTGACCGCGGATGCCGGCGCGCAGCGCCTCGCCGAGGTGGGCCACCGACACGACCGCCCCCACCCCCACCGACAGGCAGATCACGAAGATCGCCAGCCGGGTCCGGCTGCCGCGCGACTCGCGCAGGCACAGGCGCGCCAGGACGCGCGCCCTCATCGGGAGGCGCCGTCGCCGTCCTGGCTCTCGATGCGCCCGTCGCGCAGGTGCACGCGCCGGTCGGCCAGGCGCGAGACCGCGTCGTCGTGCGTGACGAGCACGAGCGAGGTGCGGTGCCGGCGCCGCAGCGCGTCGAGCATCTCGAGCACGAGCTGGCCGTTAGCGCCGTCGAGGTTGCCGGTCGGCTCGTCGGCCAGCAGCAGCGCCGGGCTCGCGGCGAAGGCCCGCGCGATCGCGACGCGCTGCTGCTCGCCGCCGCTGAGCTGGCCCGGGTAGTGGTCGGCGCGCCCGGAGAGCCCGACCTGCGCGAGCAGCTCGGCCGCGCGCTCGTCGGCGTCCGGCGCGTCGATGAGCTCGAGCGGCAGCAGCACGTTCTCGAGCGCCGTGAAGTTGGGCAGGAGCTGGAAGGACTGGAACACGAAGCCCACGCGCCGCCGCCGCAGCAGGGCCAGCTCGTCCTCCGAGAGGCCGGCCAGCGGCACGCCGTCGATGGCGACCTCGCCGCTCGTCGGGTGGTCGAGGCCGGCCATCAGCCCGAGCAGCGTCGACTTGCCGCTGCCCGAGGGGCCCAGGATCGCCACCGACTCGCCGTCGCCGATGGAGAGGTCGATGTCCGAGAGGATCGTGAGCTCGCCATCGCCCCACGGCAGCCGCTTGCAGAGCCGGCGGCACTCGAGGCGCGGTGGACCGTTCATGGCGATCCTTCTAGGATCAACTCATGTTCGTCCGCAAGCATTCTCACCGGCACGCGTGGCGGCTCGCGCTGTGCGCGGCCCTGTGCGCCGCAGGTCTCGGCTGCGGGGCGGACGTCCCCACGCCGGCGGGCGAGGCGCAGGCCGGGCGCGCAGCTTCCCCGGAGACCGCCGCCGAGGCGGAGGCGCCCGACGCGCCCGAAAGCGCGAGCGAGAGCGCCGAGAGCGGAGCGCCGCTCGTCGCCTTCCTCGGAGACAGCCTCACGGCCGGCTTCGGCCTCGCGAAGGACCGCGCCTACCCGGCGGTCATCGAGCGCACGCTGCGCGAGGAGGGCCACCCGATCCGCCTGCTCAACGCGGGCGTCTCGGGCGACACGAGCGCCGGCGGCCTGAACCGCCTGCCGGCCGTCCTGAAGCAGCATCCCGACGTGCTCGTCGTCGCACTCGGCGGCAACGACGGCCTGCGCGGCCTGCCCACAGAGAGCACCCGCAAGAACCTGAAGGCCATCGTCGAGGCGGCGCGCGAGCAGGGCGTCCAGGTGCTGCTGCTCGGGCTCAAGATGCCGCCCAACTACGGGCCCGAGTACACCGAGTCCTTCGAGCGGATCTACCCCGACGTCGCGGACGAGCTCGACGTGCCGCTCGTGCCCTTCATGCTCGCCGGCGTGGCCGGCGACCCCGAGCTCAACCAGGGCGACGGCATCCATCCCACCGCCGACGGGCAGGCGCTCGTGGCCGGCAACGTGCTGCCCGCGCTGCGCGAGCTGCTCGGGAAGTCGCCGTGACGCCGCCGGCCGCGCCGTCGCCGGCGGGCCTGCTGCGCGTGCGCGTGGCGACGGGCGAGGACGCGGCCGCCATCGCCGCGATCTACGCGCCGGTCGTGCGCGACACGCCGATCTCCTTCGAGCTCGATCCGCCCGACGTCGCGACGATGCGCCAGCGCGTGCTCGACACGCTGAAGCTGCGGCCGTGGCTGGTGTGCGAGCGCGGCGGTGCGGTCGTCGGCTACGCCTACGCCGCCACGCACCGCGAGCGCGCCGCCTACCAGTGGTGCGTCGAGACCTCGGTCTACATCGCGGCGGAGGCGCGCCGGCAGGGCGTGGGACGCGCGCTCTACGCCGAGCTGCTGCCGCTGCTCGTGCGCCAGGGTTACGTGCATGCCTACGCGGGCATCACCCTGCCCAATGCGGCCAGCGTCGGCCTGCACGAGGCGCTCGGCTTCCGGCCGGTGGGCATCTACAAGGCCATCGGCTTCAAGCTCGGCGCCTGGCACGACGTGGGCTGGTGGGATCTGCCGTTGCCCCGCGGAAAGCTGCCGCCCGAGCCGGCCGCACCGGTGCCCTTCCCGCTGGTCGCTCCGAGCGATCAGACGTAGGATGCGATCCTCTCCCCGGAGGCCGGCCCCGAACGCCGGACATTCCATGCGGCACCTGCTCCAGCAGTCGTGCGCCGCCGCCGGTCTGGCCGCGGTTGTTTCCCTGATGGCCTCGCTCGCCGCGCCCACGCAGACGGCGGCCTTCACGGTGATCGGCGAGTCGCTCGGCCTCGACCAGCGCGACTTCCGCGTGTTCAACAACTTCACCAACCCTGAAGCCAACGACAACACGATCCCGCACCCGAACTTCCCCGGGTACACGGGCGCGGTCATGGCGATCTGGAAGGCGCACTGCGAGTGGGGCAGCGGCCCGCGCGCGGGCAACGGGCTGGGCGATGGGATCTCGAGCAACCCGAACATCGGCGACGGCGGGGCGAACTTCGACAACACCTTCCAGGGCCTGGCCACGAGCTCGGGCGGCACGAACGGCAACGTGCACTCGGTCGGCAGCCTGGGTGGCGGTGTCCTCGCCCTCACGAGCACGCCGGCGGGCGACGGCTGGTCGATCGTCTACGGGAGCGACTGGATCTTCGACGACGGGCCCGGCAACGTGACCTCCGGCGTCGACCTCCAAGGAGTGGCGACGCACGAGATCGGTCACACGCTGGGCCTCGGGCACAGCAACGTCGGAGGTGCGACGATGCAGCCCGCGATCAGCGGCACGGGCACGACCCAGCGCTCGCTCTCGCCCGATGACATCGCCGGCATCCAGTCGGTGTACGGCGTGGCCTCCGCCAGCAAGCCGCGCATCGACGCGATCGGCGGCTCGACCGATCCCGGCGGCCAGCTGACGATCGAGGGCGCCAACTTCGACGCCGTCGGCAACGAGGTCTGGTTCACGAAGGCGAACAGCGACGGCACGCCGTCCAAGGTCGAGGCCCTGGTCTCCACCGGCGGCGGCACGCACATCGAGGTCACGATCCCGGCCGATGCCGACGTGGGCGAGGTGCTGGTGAGGACGCAGGGCAGCAGCGGCGCCGACCTGTCGAACTCGTTCCCGGCCGACATCGGCAGCCCGCCGGGCGAGTTCGTGCTCACGGGCCCGGGCCTGCCGAGCAGCAGCCAGCTGCCGCAGCTCACCGGCGAGGGCGACCTGACGCCCGCAGGCGCGGGCTTCGCGGTCGATCTGAGCCTGCTGCCACCGGCCGGCACGCCCGGCGCGCTCTTCGTCTCGCTGTTCGAGGCCAACCTGCCCTTCAAGGGTGGCGTGTTCGATCCGGCGCCGATCCTGGCCCAGTTTCAGCTCGTCAGCCCTCCGTCCGGCACGATCGCCTTGGGCGACACGATGCCCGCGGCCGTGCCCTCGGGCACCGGCTTCGTGATGCAGGCCTGGTTCTTCAACACGGGCTTCTCGGCCACGAACTCCCTGCGCCTGGACGTGCCCTGAGCCCCGGGGGAAACCCCGGAGAACGCACCCGAAGTTGACAGATCGCCGGGCCCCTCTAGACTCTGGCCCTGTCGTGCTGGTGTTCCAGGCTCGCCAGCAGGCCTTCCCGAGCAAGAGCCGGAGTCGCTGATGTCCCGCTGGCGGACCCTGTTCGTCCTCCTGGTCCTCGCTCTCGGCGTGACCGCGGCGGCGCAGACCAGCGGCCCGCTCACCTCCTGGGCGCCGACCGATGGCGCCACGCTGGGCGGACGCCTCGAGCTCGAGCGCCTCGTCATCCCGGCCGGCGTCACGGTGTGGGTCGAGTCCGACCTCGAGCTCGTCTCGCGCGGCGACATCGTCATCGAGGGCGCGCTCGTCGCGCGGCCGGGCCTGCGTCCGGCCGGCACGAGCCTGCAGCTGCGCAGCGCGACGTCGATCGTCGTGCACGGACGGCTCGCGGCGGGCGACGGTGCAGCCGGCCTGGCGGTCGGCGTCGCCGGCGGCCGCGGCGGCGACCTGCGCCTCGACGCGCCGGTGATCCTCTCGATCCAGGACCTCACGGGCGGCGCGGGCGGCGACGGCGGCCCGGGCGCGCCGGGTGGCGACGGCGGCAACGTCTCGGTTTCCGGCTGGGCCTTGGCGCCCGCCGACTTCCAGGGGCAGATGCCCGCGCTTCGCGGCGGCCACGGCGGCGCCGGCGGCCGCGGGACGTCGGGCGCGCAGGGCGGCATCGGCGGCGCGGGCGGCAAGGGCGGCACGGCGACCGCGCCCGCGTCCGGCGACGGCGTGCCGGGTGCGCCCGGCAACACGGGCAACAGCACGGTGCAGTCGGTCCCCGGCGAGGCCGGAATCTCCGGCGGGCCGTGCACCGCCGGCACGGCCGGCGGCAAGGGACTCATGGCGGTTGCCGGTCACGGCGGCAACGGTGGCGACGGCGGCCCTGCGATCAGCCTGTCCGGCACCGGCGGATTCGGCGGACCGGGCGGCGCGGGCGGCCTCGCGGTGGCCTCGCGCGCCGGACGCGGCGGCGACTCGGGCGGCTGCTGCTTCGTCCCGCTGGCGGGCTCGAACGGCGGGCAGGGCGGCGACGGCGGTCACGCCTTCGGCGGCGTGGGCGGTGACGGCGGGGCCGGTGGCGTCGGCGGCACGCTGGGCGTGGGCGGCGACGGCGGCGCGGCGGGCTCCGGCGGCTCGGCCTTGGGCGGACAAGCGGGCGACGGCGGCGACGGCGGCGGCGGCGATCCGCCGGGCACCCCGGGCAATCCGGGCGGGGCGGGGCACGCCTTCCCCGGCACGGCGGGCCTGCCGGGCCTGGCCGGCACGGGCGGCAACGGCTCGGGGCTCGACGGCGCGACGGCCGCGGACGGTACGGCCACTTCCGGCAACATCGGCTTCAGCGGGCAGCCCGGCGACTTCTGCCTGGAGTTCCAGACCTGGACGCAGACGGACTTCGGGCTCGCCGGCACCGGCGACCTCAAGCCGCTGCTCTTCGGACTCGGTCCGCTCAGCCCGGCCTCGAACAACTCGCTGAGCCTCTTCGATCTGCATCCCGGCGCGCCGGGCGTGATCTTCGCAAGCCTCACGCCGCTGCTCGCGCCCTTCAAGGGCGGCTGGCTCATCCCGGCGCCGGACTTCGCGCTCCCGATCATGGCGACCCCGAACGGCAACGCCTTCCTGACGTTCAACATGCCGGTCATGGCGGTGCTGCCCGGCACCGTGATCCAGCTCCAGGCCTGGTTCGTCGACGGCGGCGCGATCAACGGCCTCTCGGCCACGAACGGGCTGCGCG
>Ga0111539_10012043_pt1 | contig 10848 bp, 8 predicted proteins | sample RhiMethybrSRZTD1_FD_79667 | JGI IMG/M metagenome (GOLD analysis project Ga0111539, IMG submission 79667) | Populus rhizosphere microbial communities from Tennessee, USA - Rhizosphere MetaG P. TD hybrid SRZTD1 (version 2) (version 2) | ecosystem: Host-associated > Plants > Roots > Rhizosphere >... | reverse complement strand
CTTTGCACCGACCACCGACAGTCCACCTAGCACCGACCACCGACAGTCCACCTAGCACCGACCACCGACAGTCCGCCTTGCACCGACCATCGTCAGTCACCTTCAGCTCGGGGCGGCGAGGTCGCGTCGTGGAAAGACCACCAGTGCCCAGACCATTGCGATCACTATGACCATCGTCAGGACGGCCATGTCGAACGGAGCCACAGCGTCATTCAGGATCGCTTTCGCGTTCAGATAGTGAAACAGCGAGTACGGCTGCAGGAATTGCGCCGCCGGCCAGAGCGAACCCAGGACCTCCAGCACATACGAGACGATCACGATCCCCAGTGTGACGCCGAGCGCTGGCGCGAACCGGTCGAACGAGACCGATGCGGCGAGCGCGACAGCCGCAAACGACCCAAAGAGAAGAACGCTGTTCAGCCACAGGAGCGGCAGGTTCCTGAGCGGGAGTTCCTGGGCGACGCCGGCAAAGGTGGCCCCGGCGATGCTGCCGGTGAGAAGCGCCGCGATGATGACGGCGATAAATCCGAAGGAAGCCGCAAGCAGCGTGAGATAGAGCACCCGGCGCGAAATCGGCCGCGCGAGGACGATTTCCAGCATGCCGCGCTGCCGTTCTGCGGCGACTGCCGCGGTCGAAAAACCGATCGCGAACACTGACATGAGGATGATGGCGATCGGATGGATCAAACTGAGCGCGATCGAACCAGCGAGGCTGAACACATCTCCGCCGCCGAAGCGGGCAAACTGTTCCGGCAGCAATCCGCTGTTCATCAGCGCCGCGAACTGGGAGCCGAACCGCGCATAGATGATCGGCGGCAGGAACCCCCACACGATCAGCGCCGTCGAGACGAGCAGCAGCCTGCTCCGCTGCACACGCCAGGTATGCCGGAACAGGGCGCCGCTCATATCCGCTCGGCCTCGTCATAGAACTCGAGGAACGCTTCCTCGAGACGCGCGGGTTCGATTGTCAGATCCACCACCGCCACATCAGCGATGGCAGCGAGGAACGGACGCACGCTGCCCTCGACGCGGCACGTCAGGACACCGTCGCCGTGCTCGATGTTCGTGATCCCCGGCACCGTGTCGAGCGGTGGCGGGGATCCGGTGAACCGCATCATGACGTTGCGCCTTCGGCGGGCCAGCAGTCCGGCCGTTTCCTCCAGCGCCACGAGCCGTCCCGCACGGATGATCGCGACGCGGTCGCAGACGCGTTCCACCTCCGAGAGCACGTGCGACGAAAAGAAGATCGTCCGCCCCGCAGCCTTGAGGCTGTCGAGGATCTCGTAGAAGGCCCGCTGCATCAGCGGGTCGAGCCCCTCGCTCGGCTCGTCAAGAATTGCGAGCTCCGGATCGTGTTGGAGTGCCTGGACGATGCCGACCTTCTGGCGCATGCCGCGTGAGTAATCCCGCACGAGTCGCTTCAACGTGCGCGCCGACAGCTCCAACCGATCGCACAACTCCGCGCGACGGGAGGGCGGACGACCGCTCAGCTCACCCAGGTAGTCGAGCAGTTGCTCGCCGGTGAGCGTGTCGTAGAGCGCGATGCCGCTCGGCAGGTACCCGAGCCGACGCCGGATGGCGACGCTGTCGCCTACCGTGTCGAGTCCGAGCACGCGGCCTCGTCCGGCGGTCGGATGAAGAAATCCGAGCAGCAGGCGAATCGTCGTGCTCTTGCCGGAGCCGTTAGGTCCGAGGAAACCGAAGACCTCGCCCTCGCGCACGGAGAGGTCGAGGGATTCGAGCGCCCGGATCGGGGGCGCCGCCGCGCGGAGCCTGGGCATCCCTTGTCCCGACCGATGTCCGTAATGTTTGGTGAGGCCGATAGTCTCGATGGCGTGCACGCGCGTTCATTCTATTGAGGTCGGGCCGACCCGCTGAGCTCCTCCGGCCGGCGCCCGCCGGCAGGTAGGCATTCTTGCAGCACCGGAGTGCGGCGTGGATGTTCTCGTCATCGACGTCGGCGCAACGCACGTGAAGTTCCGGCTGTCCGATAACGATGAGGTCCGTCGTTTTCGTTCCGGCCCGATGCTGACGGCCGAACGCCTGGTGCGGACGGTGCTCGAGCAGACGAAACACTGGAACTACGACGTGGTGTCGATTGGCTATCCTGGCGCGGTCGGGGCAGGGGTGCCGATCCGCGAGCCCGGCAATCTGTCTTCCGGGTGGGTGGGCTACGATTTCATCGCAGCATTCGAGCGGCCTGTTCGCCTCGTCAACGACGCGATCCTCCAGGCGCTGGGCGCCTACCGCGGTGGCCGCATGCTGTTTCTCGGACTCGGCACCGGTATTGGTTCCGCCGTGGTGTCGGAACACGTCCTCATCCCGCTCGAGTTGGGATCGCTGCCCCACCCGCGAGGAGGAATCCTGTTCGAACATCTCGGCCGCGCCGCACGGCAGGAGCGGGGCCACGCCGCCTGGCAAGCGGACGTGTTCGACATCACCCCGGCCCTTCGGGTGGCGATGGCCGCGGACTACGTCGTGCTCGGGGGCGGTAATGGCAGAAAAGTGGATCCGCTGCCGCCCGACACCTACCGCGGCGGATCGCATGACGCCTTCGAGGGCGGCGTTCGCCTGTGGGAGGAATTCGTGGAACCGCATGACGCAGAACCAGCTGCGCGCTGGCGCATCGTGAGATGAGATATCAGATCCTGGCGACGGATTATGACGGCACGATCGCCTTCGAGGGACGCGTCGACGATCGGACGATCGAGTGTCTTCGGGTGGCGCGCCAGGACGGCTTGCGTCTGATTATGGTAACCGGGCGGGAGCTGACCGACCTGTTCAACACATTCGAGCACTCGGGCGAGTTCGATCTTATCGTCGCGGAAAACGGCGCCGTCGTCTATGAACCGGCGGGTAGACAGGTCCATACCCTTGCCGCAGCCCCTCCTGCGCCGTTGATCGAGCGGCTGACGGCGGAAAACGTGCCGGTGTCGGTCGGGCATTCCGTTGTCGCGACCGTCGAACCACACGAGCAGCACGTATTGGCAGCGATCCACGAGCTGTCGCTCGACTGGCACCTGATCTTCAACAAAGGCTCGGTGATGGCGCTGCCGAGCGACGTGACGAAAGCAACCGGGCTGGCGCGGGCGCTCGAGATGGTGGGCGCCGAGTGGACGGCGACCATCGGCGTGGGCGACGCCGAGAACGACATCGCCTTTCTGCGACGCACAGGGCTTGCCGTCGCCGTTGCCAACGCCCTGCCGACGGTGAAGGAAATCGCCGACGTCGTGACCGTCGGCGCTCGCGGTGCGGGGGTGATGGAATTGATCGGCCGGTGGCAGCGCGGCGATCTCGACCTGATCCAGGCAAGTCGGGTAGAGAATAGGGCCGGAGGAACTTGAGCCGTGCAGAAGACTTCACTCGTCCTGGCAACCATCCTTTCGCTGACGCTGGCCGCCGTGACCCATGCCCAGCGTGGCGGCATTACGCCCGAGATGATCGCGACCTCATTGCCGCTGGAGGGTGCGCCGCTGGCGGTCCCGGGCCCCTACAAGGTCGAATCGGGGCCGGCGTTCGGCTCGCCGGGCCACGTCGTCTATCGCCCCGCCGATCTCGCGCCGTTTCCGGGCAAAGACACACTGCCGGTAGTGATCTGGGGTAATGGTGGCTGCGCGATCAACAGCACGCGATATGCCGGCTTCCTGACGACGATTGCTTCTCACGGGTTCGTTGTTCTGGCAACGGCGGCGCAGCCCGGCGCACAGGGTGGCCGCGCCACCGCCGACAACCTGCGCGCCGCGATCGCCTGGGCGGAGACGGAGAACACGCGCTCCGGCTCGCCGCTGAACGGCAAGATCGCGCTCGACCGCGTGGCGGTCATGGGCCAGTCGTGCGGCGGGTTCCTGTCGCTCGAACTCGGTGCTGATCCCAGAGTCGACACCATCGGTGTCTTCAACTCGGGCGCGCAGGGAGACGCCGCCGGCACGGTGGCGAAGCTGCATGGACCCGTGCTGCTCATTAATGGCCACGAGCGCGATTTCCTGATGGCTTCGTCCGAAGCGACCTTCGACGCCATCAAGAGCCTCCCGGCCTTCTACGGTGCACGGCGCAACGCCGGGCATACGGCCACGGTTGACCACCCGGGCGGCGGCGAATGGGCGAACGTCGCCTCGAACTGGGCACGGTGGCAACTGAAGGGCGACAAGGAAGCGGCCCGGATGTTCGTCGGCAAGGACTGCAGCCTGTGCACGAACCCGAACTGGGTCACGCGCTCGAAGTTGCAGCAGTAACGGCGGCGTCTTTCCCCTTGTCGATCGCCAGCCAGCGACGCGAGCGGTCAACGCCGGTCGTCTGACCGGCGTCGGGCTTCAATCAGGTCGGCGAAGCTGGCAATAGTCGCCACCAGTTCGGCCGGTTCGATCGGCTTCGACAGGTGCGCCTGGTAGCCGGCGCGGAATGCACGCGTACGGTCCTCCGCTCGGGCATAGGCGGTGAGCGCGATGGCGGGAATCGCGCCGCCGACGTCGTCCGGAAGCTGCCGGATGCGGTGCATGAGATCGTATCCGTCTACGTGCGGCAGGCCGATGTCGCTGACAACGAGATCCACTGGTGCGTCGAAGAGCCGTCCGAGTGCCTCCTCAGCCGAGCGCGAGGTGATCACCTCCGCACCATAACTGCGGAGGAACCGCTCCAGGAATTCACCGGTGTCGGGCTCGTCCTCGACGACGAGGATGCGTAACCCCTTCAACGAGTCGCCCGGCTGGAGAGCGTATTTCGCGCGGACCTCGGACGGCACGTCGTCCGCCGCCGGTTCGGCCGCGCTTGCCGGCAGCACGATGGTGAACCTGGAGCCATGGCCCAGTCCTGCGCTCTGCGCCCGAATCGATCCCCCATGCAGTTCGACCAGGTGTTTCGCGATTGACAGTCCGAGCCCGAGGCCGCCAAAGCGTCTCGTGATCGACTGGTCGGCCTGCTGGAACCGGTCGAAGATGTGCGGAAGAAAATCAGGATGGATGCCGACGCCGGTGTCGGTCACAGTGACCTCGGCATCCGCACCGGTTCGCCGCAGCCGTACCTCAATCCGTCCGCCTTCGGGAGTGAACTTGATGGCGTTCGAGAGCAGGTTCCACACGATCTGCTGCAGCCGCGCCGCGTCGCCGGCCACTGTGCCGGTCCGCACGTCGAGATCGCGCTCGATCACGATTTGTCTGTCCTCCGCGTCGCGTGCCACGGTATCGGTGGCGTCGCCGACGACGGTGGCCACATCCACCGGCTCGATGTCGAGCCTGAGCTTCCCGGCAACGATGCGGCTGATATCGAGAAGATCCGAAATGAGCTGTGCCTGAAGGCGTATGTTCCGCGAGATGACGTCGAGCCCGCGCGCGACCACTTCCGGTGCCGCGCCGGGCTTCATCACCAGCTGCGTCCAGCCGAGGATGGCATTCAATGGCGTCCGTAATTCGTGCGAGACCATCGCCACGAATTCGTCCTTGACCCGGCTGGCGCGTTCGGCATCGGCGCGGGCGACGCGTTCGGCCTCCAGCAGGCGCTCGTGCTCGAGGGCGGCGTCGCGCCGTTCCAATTCGCCGCGCCGGCGTTCGCTGACATCGCGGAAGACCAGTACGACACCGACGATCCGGCCGTCGCGACTGCGAATGGGGGCGCCGCTGTCGTCAATCGGCCGTTCTGTGCCATCGGCCGCGATCAGCACCGTCTGGTTGGCAAGTCCGACGACGGTGCCCTCGGCGAGGACGCGCGTCACCGGATTCTCCACGGTGCGACCACTGTGCTCGTTGACGATGCAGAACACCTCGCCGCACGGCTTTCCCTGGGCGTCGGCCAGACGCCATCCGGTCAGATGTTCGGCGATCGGGTTCATGAACGCGACGCGCCCCTGCACGTCGGTGGCGATGACCGCGTCGCCAATGCTTTCGAGCGTCGTTGCGAACCACTCGCGCTGTTGCGCGATCGCCTCTTCGGCGTGACGTGCCTCGGTCACGTCGCGAAAGACCAGGACGACACCGACGATGCGTCCGTCCGCGCTGCGGATGGGCGCGGCGCTGTCGGCGATCGGGCACTCGCCGCCGCTACGGTTGATGAGGACGGTGTGATTCGCCAGACCGACGATGTGGCCGGTCCGCATCACCAGCGCCGCAGGGTTGTCGACCGGCTGCCGTGTCTTCTCGTTGACGATCCGAAACACGTCCGTGAGCGGTTGTCCGGCCGCCTCGCCCGCGCGCCATCCCGTCACGGCCTCGGCCGCCGCGTTCATGTAGGTCACGCGGCCGTCGGGGTCCGACGCGATCACCGCGTCGCCGATGCTGCTGAGCGTGACGCGGAACCATTCGCGCTGTGCCGACAGCTCGCGCGCCAGGCGCTTCTGTTCGGTCACGTCGCGCGCGATCTTGGCGACGCCGATGATCCTGCCGTCGCCGTCCTTGACCGGCGAGACGGACAGCGAGACGTCGATGGGCCACGCGTCCTTCGTCAGACGCACCGTGTCGAAGTGTTCGATGCGCTCGCCGCGCCGGATCGACGCCAGGATCCGATCTTCCTCGTCCTGTCGCTCCGGCGGGATGAGCAGGCGGATCGAGCGGCCGATCAGCTCGTCGGCGGCGTATCCGAACATCTGCTCAGCCCTGGCATTGCAGGACTGAATGATGCCGTCGAGGTCCTTCGACAGGATGGCATCCTCGGACGATTCGACGAGCGCGGCAAGGTAGGCTTGCGCGGCGCGAGTGCGCTTCTGCTCGGTGATGTCACGGGCGATCTTCGAGGCGCCGACGATGCGTCCGGACGCATCACGCACCGGCGACACGGTCAGCGAGATATCGACCGGCCGACGGTCCTTGGTCAGCCGGATGGTTTCGAAGTGCTCGACGCGTTCGCCGCGCCGGATGCGCGTGAGGATATGGTCCTCTTCGTTCTGCCGGTCGGAGGGGATGAGGATACGAACAGGTTTGCCGATCAATTCGTCGGCGCGGTACCCGAAGATGCGTTCGGTCGCGCCGTTGCACCATTGAATGACGCCATCCAGATCCTTGGCGAGAATCGCGTCGTCTGACGATTCAACGATGGCGGCCAGATACTCCTGCGCCGCGACGGTCGATTCGCGGTCCATACGGCTGGACCAATATGCAATGGACCGTGCCAGTTTTTCGTTGAGCTTTTGCCTCAGGGGTGGGCGCGAATTGGGTCATCGCGGCTAACTTCCGTGATACCCAAACTTACCGGCCGACATGCCGCTCCTCGAAGCCGTCGCGCACCAGCCGTGCTTGCACCCATCCGCCTCATCCGATTGCACTCTTTACTCCACTCGCCAGGGCGATACGTTCGTCCAGGACTTCAACGTCTCCCTTGCCCATGCAGTCGTCTTGTCTCGATGGCAGTCGGTGCATGGATTCGGAACCTTCAGCTGGTCCGTGGTGGTCGGCGTGATGAACGCGAACGTGTGACTGCGCACGTTGATGTCCGCGATCGTCTGCTCAATCTTCGGCATGTGGCACGACACGCATTCAGCACCAGGCGTTCCCGGAGTGTGATGCGTGTGCGCCTCGAGGGTCGCCCCCTTCGGACCGTTGGGCGATGACGGCCCGTGACAGGTCAGGCACACTTGTCCCGCGGGTTTGATCAGATCGGCATTATTCGCGGTGCCGTGGACGTCGTGGCAACTGAAGCAGGTCACGCCGCGCTTGTACATCTGACTCTGGACGAAGTCGTTTCCCTGCATGCGGTTTTTGTGAGCGGTGCCGTCGGCGAAATGCGTGAACGACTGTTCACCGAGCCGATGCTCTTCCAGGCGCCAGAAGTCCTTGAGCTGCGCGCCCTGATGGAACCCGACTGGCCAGTCGTAATACTTGCCGTTGATCGGATTCGCCAGCGGCTGTCCCTGCGAGTGGCATTGAATACAGGTGTCGTTGGCGCGGACGGAGTCGAGCTTCGCGGGGTTGATGATCGTGGTTGCCGCCGGCCGCTGCACGTGTTCACTGCCCGGTCCGTGACAGCGCTCGCAGCCGACGTTCCATTCGGTGACGGTTTTTGTCCGGATGTCGTAGTTCACCGAATGGCAGCCGTCACACAGTGGTCCGGTCGGTCGATCGGCGTTGCTCGGACCGTAGAACGGCACCCACCAGTCGGCGTTGTTGGCGACCAGGTACGGGCGCCACTGCTTGTGCGCCACGTCCCACTGCGCACCTAACGGAAAGTAGTCGTCCCCCACTTTCGTGAAGTAGCGCTGCTTCCATTTGGTTCCATACGCGAACGCCACCTGCGCGAGCGTAAATGTCAGGGCCGGATCCTTTGCCGCGAAGTTGCCGAGCACCACTTCGGGGTGCACTTTGGGATCCGTCACCACGTTCGCCATTCGCGTTTTCGACCATCGCTCGTAGGTGGTGCGGTGACAACCAGCGCACGCCTGCGAGCCGACATACGTCCGCCCGTTTGGTGGTGGTTGGGCGACTGCCGCGGCCGGCGCTGGGGCCGGTGCCTGGCGCAGTGCGGACAGCGAAACCGAAAACCCGAGCACAGCGGTCGCAATCCACTGAGTGGCGATCTTGGTCATGGCTGGCGTGTATCTTAGCGCGGTGCAATTTTCTCAGGATGCATGCGCCCGACGCCGCGCGATGACTCACGCGTGAGGCGGCCCGACGGCCTGAATCGATGTGCTCCCTGCGATCGGATGCTCGTCGAGCACGGTCGGCTGTGCGAAGCCGGTTCCGGACGATTCGACGATGGACGCCGCCTGCAGGAGCAGGTCTTCCCGCAGTTCCAGGAACTTCAGCCAGTCGGACGTCAGCACGTAGGCGAAGAGCTCCACTTCGATCGCGCGCAGGCCGAAATCGACGAGGCGGACCCGCGCCGTTCCGGTCTCGAGAGCCCGAGACTCGTCGAGCAGCGTGCGCAGGCCGTGCAGTACCCACCGCAGTTGATCCGCGGTCGTACCGTAACGGAGCCGTAGCGTGGTCTTGAGAAGAATCTTGTGTCGCGTTGCAAAGTTCTCCAACGTCGACTGCGACAGCACGCCCGTCGGCACCGACAGCAGCGTCTGCTCAGGCGTTCGCAACCGGACCGACCGCATGGTGATGTCTTCGACCACTCCCTGCCGATCCGAGATGGTGCAGAAGTCGCCGACCGCAAGCGCCCGGTCGGTCAGAAGGAAGACACCGCCGAGAAGGTTCTCGACACTCTTCTGCGCGCCGAGCGCGACGGCGACGCCGCCAAGGCCGAGGCCGGCGAGCGCAGTGCCGGTGTCGACGCCAACGGTCTTCAGCAGCGCAAACAGCGCCACGAGGAGAAGGATCGACTTGCAGACCCGCTCCGCCAGGAGCAGCAGGGATTGGAGCCCGGCGTGTCTGCCACGCTCGGCTGCCATCCGTGCCTGCGCAAACGACAACCCCATCAGCCGCCAGAGCAGCCACGCCGCGACGATCACGGCCACAGTGACCACGATGCGGCTGTAGGTCAGGCGGAACTGCAACGAGAACCCCAGCAGCCGGATGAGTGCGCCGTGAACAGCGAGCGTGAGGAGACTGATCCCGAGCCAGCGAGTCCCGCTGTACCAGGCGTTGAGCAGCGTCCGGCGCGTCGGGTTCGTGATGCCGCGCCGCGCGATGGCGATGAACAGCGCGGACAGGAGCCATAAGCCGGCAAAGGGAAGCACGAGCGTCGCTGCCCAGGCGACCAGCGTGGCGGCCGAAATTCCGAGCACCACAGCGCCGACGAGTCGCTGCGGCATGAGCCGCTCGAGCCGCGTTGCGCCGGCCGACTCGTGCAGTTGTGGAATCCGGGCCAGGCTCCGCGACGAGACCAGCCAGATCAGGCCCGCTTCCCGATCCTTGACGCGCACCAGCTCGATATCCTCTGTGCGGTCGTCGATGGTGAGGCGGACCCGTTCGCGATCGAGCGGCAATCCGTCGGTTGTCAGCCCTTCCGGGCTGTTGCTCAAGGCGGTGAACGGCTCCAGGTAGTAGCGCTCGATCAAGTCCGTCAGATCGTGGGCGAGCTGAGTCGTATTGCGACGATTGGCGGGCGTGATCTGCAGGAAACGGTCGACCGTCGCATCGTTCCGATGCGCGGCCAGGCCGAGTCCGGTGATGGTCCCGCGGGGAGTATCGCGGCCCAGCGGATCGCGGATTTCTGCGGCCGCGGGCTGCGCCTTGTCAGCGCTCGACTGTGAGGCGGCGGGAAGAGCGAGCCCGAGCAGGACCACGGCTGCCGACATCAGCCGCCAGGTCGAGACAACGGAACCGAGGGTCATGATGAATCCTGGAATCTCACCACCACGATCGGAATGCGCTGCCGCGCTGTTCCGTGGCGGAATGGAGCTCCCCGCCATATGTCGCGGTCCATGGAATGCACGGATCTCCGCGTCCGCGACACTCGCGCACCGGAGGCGCGCGGTTACGCGTTTCCTGTCGTGAATCGCCGAGATCACGTCGAATGGCGACATGGCAGCGGGCAAGCGTGGTGCCAGCAGACACACCGCCACCGCGCACACGCGAAAGGCATATCACTTGCGGGAGGCAATCGCGGCGAGGGCGCGACGATGAGCCTGATCAGACGGGTCACTCTTTCACTGACGGTGATGTTCTGCCTCACGGGGGTCCCCCAGGTCCGTGCGCAGCAGCCGGCGGCCGCGCCGGCGGCGGCCGACGATACGGAGGTTCAGGTCGCGCCGGTCGAACTGGATGGAACCGAGCTTTTTCACGTGCGCGGCGTATCGTCGCTGCCCGCGAGCGTACGGGCCAGCCGCATCCACGACCAGATCGTGGCTGTTGCGTCCAACCCCTCGATCAACGTCGAATCGATTCGGTTCGTTGATGAGAACGGCCTGACGCGTATTGTCGCGAACGACATACCGATCATGGCAGTCGTCGACGCCGATGCGGCGCTCGAGCAGATTGGCCG
>Ga0111539_10012042_pt1 | contig 10849 bp, 8 predicted proteins | sample RhiMethybrSRZTD1_FD_79667 | JGI IMG/M metagenome (GOLD analysis project Ga0111539, IMG submission 79667) | Populus rhizosphere microbial communities from Tennessee, USA - Rhizosphere MetaG P. TD hybrid SRZTD1 (version 2) (version 2) | ecosystem: Host-associated > Plants > Roots > Rhizosphere >... | reverse complement strand
CGCCGCCGACGCCGCAGCGTTGCTCCTCGCCTCGACCCTGCGTACATGAGCGGCCGAAGCCTCAGCCACTGGCTCGTGAAGAGGTTGAGCGTCTACTGGCTGCTCGCCTTCATCCCGATCACGCTCATCCTGGAGCTCACAGGAAACCGCCGCAGCCGCAATCGCCACGGTCCAGGCGCTACGCAAGGTCTCCGTGCCAACTCAAGCCTCCGCGCCTCCTGTGCCTCGCTCGGAGCCCTGTACGACGGTCTACGACGGCTGGCTCAGCACGCTGACGTGTTCTGAGGGAAGGAAGAGCGACCTCCGCCATTTCAAGAACGCGTTCCTTGAGCACTTCGGAGAGTGCCTCTTCAGCGAAGTGGATCCGGCCGCGATCCAAAAAGGTGGTCTCGACGCTCCACGAGAACAAGAAGTCGGCCAAAACCGTCAAGCACTACCTGGCCACGCTGAGGCAGTTCCTTGGGTGGGCGGTGGACCACGAGTACATCACCACGAACCCAGCGAAGAAGGTGAAACCGCCGAAGGGCACGGCGCGACGCGGAAAGGCTCTGACTGCCAAGGAGGCTCGGGCGCTCCTCAAGGCTTGCGAAGAGGACTGGCTCAAGGCGCTCGTGTTCGTGGGCCTCAAGACGGGTCTCCGTCGCGCCAACGTCGAGGGGATGACGTGGGGTCAAGTGGACCTGAAGGCTAGGAGGATTCGGTACGCCGCGAGCGACATGAAGGGACGGGAGGAGCATGACCTTCCCATCAACGCGGAGCTGCTCGCCTGGCTCAAGGAGAGGAAGGAGCGCCTCCAGCCTTCCCCCACCGATCCCGTGATCGGCCACATTCCCGCCGGCCAACGGAATAACCGGGCGTGGAGGAAGGCGCTCACGGCCGCAGGGCTCGTGGACTTCCGGGTGCACGACCTCCGCCACACGGTCGCGACTTGGCTGAGACAAGCAGGGGTGGAGGTGGACCTCGCGGCCATCATCCTCGCGCACAAAGTCGTGCGAGGACCGATGACCTTGCACTATACGGCGTGGAGTTGGGAGGCCATGGTGGCGGCAGTGGACATGCTTCCGAGGCTTCTTGGAGAGGAAAGCCCTTGGCCTCAAGTTCAAGACGTCGAACCAGATCGCCGCCGAGATCATCCAGGAGATTCCGGCGGAGCTGGCAGAGCTTTTCGACATTCGCGTGCTCTTCGACTCGGGCTTCCTCAACGAGTTGGTGGTGGGTGCGTGCCAGGAACGCGGGTTCCACTTCATTTCTGTAGCAAAGTCGAACCGAGTCTTCTTCCCGCACGGCTACTCTGGAAAACGCAAGATCTCCTCGTACGGACCGGGAGTTCTTCGAACCTACGGCAAGACGATCCAAGTCGAAAGCGCCAGAGGCAAGGCCAAGTTTCGTGTGGCAGTCCGCGATGGCTGGATGAAAGGACTTGGATCGGTGCGAGTTGTATTCAGTCAACGGCTGTCCGATGGATCCTTCGTGGCGCTGGTGACGGACGATCTGGCCAGCACAGTGATCAACGACAATCAGAAATGCACGACCGGAAAGAATAGTTGTCGTCAATCAAGCACAGCACGCGACGTGGTCATCGGCTACAAGGCGAGATGGACCATTGAGGTCACGCTGAAGAACCTCAAGCAGAGCCTGGGATTGGGCCAGTATCAAACGACAAGGTACAAAGGTTTAATTCACCACCTTTACCTCTGCCTGATCTCGTACCAAGTTCTCATCACCCTGGGACTCCAATGCCCAGCAGAGAAACTACCAAGCGGCGCTGCGATTGAGAGCATTCCGCGGATTCAAGACCGCCTCCGCGTTGTAGTAGCCAATGATCACATGGCGCGTTTGAGCAGAGGGAAAAACCCGAGGCGCGTCCTGTCAGGGCTGAGGAAACTGCTGGTGAGTGCATAGAAATCCCGGCAACTTGTGTAACTCCGCGGCGTTTTGGACAGCCCTTACTCTAAAGGAGCAGGCGGAGCGAATCAGGAGATGAGTCATGACGAAGTACCTCTTACTCCTGATCTTCCTGCCGGGGTGCGCGAGTCTACATCGGGCCCTGCAAGGGGATCCAGGGACGGACATAGGAGGCGGCGACATTCGGTAGGGCAGTCCAGAGAAGATTGAGGAGCTGAAAAAGAAGAAGCAGGCGGATGAGGCTGCGCGGCGGGAGGCGCAAGCGATTGAGAAGGCTGACCCTGATGCCTTCCAGGAGGAACTAAAGGTGGCTCTGGCAGCTCGACTCATGGCCAAGATGCTTGGCACCGAATGCAGCCCAGAGCACATCTCGCTCATCGGGTACTACCAGCGCTATTACCACGACCCACTGAAATGGAGAGTCGGGCTGACAGATGGCAGTATCTTGCAATTCTCGTACTTTTCTGATTCAGGCCAGGTCTACTTCCACCGCCGAGACGATTGGCCTCAGCTTCGAAGTGATTCTCCGCGATGGAGGCATAGGAGAAGCGGGGTCACTTGAGCGCAATCTTGATGGATTTGATTCTCATCTCGACGTTATCCTGAATCTCCTCCTCGGTCAGGTCGGGTTCCCCCTCGACCCAGAAATCCGTCGTGATGGTCACCGTTCCGTGAAGCGCTTCCCCGCGATCGTGAACTCTCGGGGAACAGATACATTGGCGTTCGCCATTGTGAAACTCCTGAAAAAATCCTATCGCGGAAACGGCCTACTCGGACATACAGACGGGTTGACCACTGCAACCAAGCGCGTCCTCGGTAGGGTCGAGACCACAGAGGCGGGCAGGGATGGGTAACTCCCCACCCCCGGCGAACAGGGATGTCAATATCATGACGGCGTCGGCAAGATCCAGTTTGCCGTCATCGTTAGTGTCGGCAGCGTCTTCACATGGAAGGGCTTCCCCTCCCCTGAATAGCGTGTTGAGGAGCGCGACCGCGTCTGTAAGGTTCTTTGTTACATCCCCGTTGACATCTCCGCGACGGAAGAAGCGGATAGCGGCCTCAGTAACCGGAACGGCGGAAATCCCAATTAGCGCGAAACTGTTACACGGGTCGCCTCCGCCACACAACGGCAAGGCGGTGAAAAAGAGGTGCGGAAAAGTACGTGTCTTTGAAAGCTCAGTCGAAGCACACGCGTCAATCCCATTTACATCAAAAGAAAGATCGACACCGAACGTCGCTGGAAGTCCGGTCGGGCTATCACCGTCGACTCGTAAGAAGAGGCCTCCACCACCAGTAACCTCGTACTCCGGCCCCGACACCTCTTCTAATCGAATATCTGAAATACTCCCCACGAGACTGCCTGGGCTTTGCCTAATCGACATGCGAAACGTTCCGGTCAAGGTAACACTAACGCCCGCCTCCCCGCAAGAAGCATGATTAAGCTGTCCCCCTTTGAGTTCGTAGAGGACATCTTGACCTCTGCACAGGCCGAACGGCAGCCAAAGCAAGCTGCCGATAGAAAGCAAGCCAGTGCAGCTAAGCAGTTCTCGATGAAGGATGTGGTGTACTACTTCATTCACAGGTCACTTTTCGTTTGGACGAAGGGCTGCTGAAGACACTCATCGACACCGAAGCGATTCAGGGATTATGTAAGTTACCGATCCTCCGCCTCCGCCTTCGCCTCCGCCGCAATCTGGATCCATAGCGTCAATCCTGCAATCACCGTCGTCGTCGATGTCGTTGGTACAGTTTTCTACCAAGCAGTCCTCGTCAACGATGCCGTCCAAGTCATCATCTAACCCGTTTCCAGCCTTGCTTGGCCGCCCACAGTTCTCCTTGGAAGGGCAGTGTTTGAAATCGAACCACAGGTGCTCCCAATCGTCGAAGCTCTGCAAGATTTGCCCGTCAAGTAGAGACCGGCAATCTGTGCAAGCCCCAATGGATGGGTCCGCTGAGATGTTGAACTCGACGCATTGGGCTCCACAGCCTTGTGGTATGCTACAACTCTGTGTACCAAACTGCTGGTTCCAGTCGATGCCAACACCCCCGCAAATCCCTGCTGCTTCGTTAAGGCAAGCTTCATTCAGAGTAGGCAACATTTCACCCGAGTAATCGATGTTTAAGACAACTCCGTTCATGTCTTCACTTCCGTCTCCGAGCGCGTCACAACAGAATGGGGCGGGAACACCTCCGCAACAGGATACGTCAACGCCGTCGAGCTGATACCGATAGTTCATTACGCTTCGGTAATTTGGCTTGCAGTTCAGCAGTTGAAATCCGCCATGTTCCAAGTGGAGCGTATGACCAAGCTCGTGCATGAACGTCCCAGCTTGCTCAACCGGGGACCCAGATCCGCCCGCATGCACCCATAGACTAACTATGAAATCATCTGTACACACCTCTTGCGCAATGCCAGTAGTTGTGGAGTCCTCCAATAGCATCGTTTCTGGATTACGTACAGACCAGAGACCATGAACCCAGACGCAATAGTGAAAAACGTTACACCGGTTCCGATTGAAATGAGTCGCCTTTATATCTTCTATGGCGTCCATCACGTGTCCGAAGGCTTCCGCACCGAAGCTGCCGAGATCGACAACAAGAACAGATTGGTGCGGAAGCACTTCTCCTCCTGCAAGGGCGTCAGCAGAAAGGTCGAATCCAGGTATCCCCGCGTCTATATGAAGATTGATGCCATGGTCATCGAACTTCTTTCGCAGCGCTTCCAGTGCGTCCGGATCGGGCCTATGGTCGTGTGGAACTGCCCCACCGCTACTCCCCATGTAGTCTATTTCTACGAAAATGTCAGGTCGAAGCGGGTCAGCTCCGAGCTGACTAATGTTAAGACCCCCCGCTAGACGGGCAAACATCCGACCAAAAAGTCTCGTCACAACTACTCAAGGAGTAAGGACTTATACCATCTGTTAACGCGGGAGGTTTTCATCCCGGTAACAGGGGTTCAAATCCCCTTGGGGTCAAATCTTAAACTCCTAAACATCAAGGGGTTGCGCCTGCCGAATGCGCCCGGCATCCCTTTGACTCGAGCGAGCGGCGCCGGATACCCTGCCCAGCGCTTGAAATCCGCGACCGAATCCTCGCCGCGCAGCCTGTGGGCCGTCCGCGCCGCCGACGCCGCAGCGTTGCTCCTCGCCTCGACCCTGCGTACATGAGCGGCCGAAGCCTCAGCCACTGGCTCGTGAAGAGATTGAGCGTCTACTGGCTGCTCGCCTTCATCCCGATCACGCTCATCCTGGAGCACGCAGGCGGACTGCCGCCCCCATGGATTTTCTTCTCGGCGGCGCTTGCCATCATTCCGATCGCCGCCATGATCGTCCATGCCACGGAGCAGCTCTCGAGGCGCACCGGCGACGCCATCGGCGGGTTGCTCAACGCGACGTTCGGCAATGCTCCCGAGCTGATCATCGCGCTCGTGGCCCTGAAAGCCGGCCTGCTCGACATGGTGCGGGCATCCCTCAGCGGTGCCGTCCTGGCCAACATGCTGCTAGCCCTCGGCGTCTCGTTCCTGCTGGGCGGAATTCGCCACCACGATCAGCGGTTCAACTCGCAGGCCGCCCGCTCGTACTGCACGCTCCTCTTCCTGGCGGTGCTCAGCCTGGCCGTGCCCAGCGCCTTCAGTCGATACTTCGCGCCGGAGGAGACCATTCGTCAGGAAAAGTTGCTCAACCTCGGAATCGCGAGCGTGCTGGTCCTCGCCTACGGCCTCTACCTGGTCTTCTCCCTCAAGACGCATCCCGGAGCCTTCGCCAGCGTGGAGGAGAGAGAGGAGCCCCACGAAGAGCAGGCGTGGGGACTGCCGCGCGCGATCGCCAGCCTGACCGTGGCGTCGGCCCTGGCTGCCTGGATGAGCGAGATCCTCGTGGGCGCGGCGGAGGGCACCGGGAAGGCGCTGGGGATGTCGTCGGGCTTCATCGGCATCGTCTTCCTCGCGATCGTCGGCGGTGCGGCGGAGAGCGGAAGCGCGGTCGCCATGGCCCGCAAGAACAAGGTGGACCTGACCATCGGAATCGCCCTCGGCAGCTCCATCCAGATCATCCTGTTCGTCGCACCGGTGCTCGTGTTCGCAAGCTACTTCATCGCCCCGCAGCCGCTCGAGCTGTCGTTCGGCCGCGCGGAGGTCGGATCGCTCTTCATCGCGGTCCTGCTCGGATCCATGGTCTGCAGCGACGGCCAGGCCAACTGGTACAAAGGCGTCCAACTGATCATCGTGTACAGCATCATCGCCCTGATGTTCTATTTCCTGCCCGGAGCGATCCCTTGACCACGCCCGAGGTGTCCAGATTTCGCTGAGCCCAGCTCCACGCGCGCGCCGGAGTATCCTCGAGCCCATCGATCGAATCTCGGAGGTGCTCTTCGGCCTCATCATGGTCCTCACCTTCACCGGTTCCCTCAGCGCTGCCGAGGCGGGTCACCAGGAGGTCCGCGCGATGCTGGTCGGCGCCCTGGGCTGCAACCTTGCCTGGGGGATCATCGACGGCGTCCTCTACCTCATGGAGAGCCTGAGCGAGAGGGCTCACAACCTGCGCACGCTGCGCGAGGTGCATACGGCCGCTGAGCCGGAGGCAGGACAGCGAGCCATCGCAGAGGCCCTGCCGCCGTTCCTGGCTGGCCTCCTGGACACGGCCCAGCTCGAGGAGATGCGCGTGAAACTGGCGCAGACGCCGGCGAGCGCGGCGCATCGCTCCTTCTGCAAGGAGGACTTCATCGGGGCGCTGGCGGTCTTCCTGTGGGTGTTCCTCTCGACCTTCCCCGTGGTGATTCCTTTTCTCTTCATCGCGGACGCGCGAACCGGCCTGCGCGTCTCGAACGCCATCGCGGTCGGGATGCTCTTCGTCGCGGGCTATGCGTTCGGCCGCCTGAGCGGAGTGCGCCCCTGGCTGACCGGCATCGCCATGGTCGTCCTCGGCCTCGTCCTGGTGGGGATAACGATCGCCCTAGGCGGATGACGCGGTAGAAGGTCGCGACGCGGATCGCCGGAACGGTGGATCCGTTGTTGCAGGGACCTTCACCACGGCTCCTGAGAACGTAGAGGGAAACCCTCTAAGCACTGGGCGTTCCTGGCGTTGACATGCCTTGGACGACCTCCAGCAATCATCGTAGGCTCCATTCAAGGAACCGGGCCAGGGCTGGGAGAGTTCTATGTGGGAGTTTCTGGATTTGCCATCGTTGGTGTTGCAGCTGCTTGCTGTTGTTTCGTTTGGCTACCTGGGCTGGTCGTTGCTTTTCGACTTGCGTCCAGCGCTCAGCCAACGCAGTAAGCTCCCCGCTGCGCCCGCGATCACATCGACTCCGCTGCTCCATCTCGGCCCTCCCGGCGTGTCCGGTTCTTCGCGGCCCGAGGCGCGGCTGTAGCCGGAATTCTGAAGAAGCGCTCGTAGCTACAGGAGAAGGCGGTGCAGGAAGTCAAACAGCAACCGATGACCAGCGAATCGCGTTTCGCGTGGTTCGTGACCTGCGTTGTTGGTGACCCCGGCACGAAGTGGGGAAATGGAATGAATCGGCAGTCCTTCGTCCCATGGTGTGCGGTGGCAAGCCAACTTGGGTTGTTTTCCGAACCCGAAACCCAAAATAACCCTCCGGCAGTGAGGGTCGGGCAGCATAACGGGAAAAAAGTGGGCTATCTCCCAGCTCCGAGAGCACCCGAAGTACTCCAAGCGATCAAGTCGGGACAGCAGTGCACAGCCTTCGTGACGGAAGTATTACGAAACAAGAAGAATGAGTTCAGCGGCCTCCGCATCTGCGTGTGCATGGCGCCCCCTGGAATGACCTGCGAGCAAATCGTGAACCGGTTCGAGAGGCTGAAGCTGATCGCTGAGCCCCCTCTTAAGAACCCATGACCGCCCCGTAGGTCAGGGCTGATCGTCCGAGCGATCGACTGGCCGGCTCAGCCTTCCAATTCGCTGGCACCTCGCCGGCCGCCTGCTCGCCCTCGATCGCACGGAAACCCAGCTCCTCGTAGAACGCCGCCGGGTCGCCAAAGGTTAGGCGCGGCCCCCGCCGCGGGCGCCAGCTCTTCTCATCGTCCTCTCATGTTCGCCGGGCAGCATCGGCAGGGTGCGTTTCCCTTGGCCATTTCGGGAGCCTTCGTGGACACATAGGTCGGCTCCAGCGTATCCTGGTTTCGTTCACCCCAAATTGCACGTCCTGCTCATCGAGGACCCCGCGCCCTTACCCACGGCGGCCGCCCAGGGGCTGCCGTGGAGAGCCCTCGCGGCGGCCGAGATGGGTGGCCATCCGCGCGGAGACTTCAGCTGATGCGATCCATCCGCTCGGCGCTCCTCCTCGGGACGATCTCTGGCAGCGCCTCCGTCTTCCTCATTGTGATGGCGGTCCTGCTCTATCTCTTGCGTTCGCTGATCGTCGAGCACTTCGACAGCTCGCTGCACGAGACCGCGCAGGCCATCCTTTTCAGCTTCGAGCAGATCCCGCAGGGGTTGTCCCTCGAGTTGGACGAGCTGGACCTGCGAGAGTTCCGCCGCGACGAACGTCCCGCCTACTTCGAGGCCTGGCTCGACAGCGGCAAGTCGATCTACCGCTCGCCCTCCCTCGGCAGCGGCGACTTGGATCGCTTCTCAGGAGCCACCGGCGTTCCGGAGTACCGCTGGGCAATGCTGCCTGACGGTCGGTCCGGACGCGCCGTTGGCCTGGCGCTCGTGCCGCGTCGCGAGGACGACAAGGAGGACGACGAGGTGATGGAGCCCAACCCGCTGACGAGCGCGGGGAAACGCACCGATCACCGCGTCACCGTCGTCGTGGCGAGGGACTCCGCGCCGATCCATGAGCCCTGGAGACGGTTCGGCACCCTCATCGGTCTTACCGGCGGGGCGGCGGTCGCGCTGTCCACGTGTGTGCTTTGGGTCATCATCCGGCGCAGCCTGCTCCCGCTCGACGGCGTCGCCATCAGCATCGGCGAGCTTGACCCCGACGAACTCTCGGAGCGGATCCGGCTCAGCGACTCTCCGCTCGAGGTTCAGCCCATCGTGGACCGGCTCAACGACCTGCTCGGCAAGCTGGAAGCCGCCTTCGAGCGTGAACGAGGCTTGACCTCCGACATGGCGCACGAGCTCCGGACGCCGCTAGCCGGCATCCGCTCGACGATCGACGTCGTTCTCCTGCGGCTGCGCCAGCCGGAGCAGTACCAGGAAGCGCTCGACGATTGCCGCAAGATCACGATGCAGATGCAGGAGACGGTCGAGGGCCTGCTTTCGCTCGCCCGCATCGAGGCCGGCCTGGTTCACATCAACCCCTGCACGCTCACGCTCGAGGAGAGGTTCCAGTCCACTTGGAAGCTCCTCGAGCCGAGGGCCACGTCGCGCGACGTCCAGGTGGAGTGGGCCCTCGGCAATGGGGTCCCGGTCATCACCGACCCGACGCTGCTCGACATCGTCCTCCGCAACCTCCTGCAGAACGCCGTAGAGTACGTGAACGATCACGGCAAGATCGCCATCGACGCCGCCCCGACTCCAGAGGGGCTGGAGATCCGCGTGCGCAACACGGGCAGCCGGCTCACCCAGGACCAGGCGGAACGCGTCTTCGATCGGTTCTGGCGCGGCGACGCGGCGCGCAGCAATGCCGGCGTCCACTGTGGAACGGGCCTCGCCCTGGTGAGGAGCATCGCGTCTCTCCTTGGCGGCTCCGCCCGGGCCACGTCGCAGGCCGGCGCCGAGTTCGAGGTCACCTTCTGGATCCCCCACTGTCCTGTTCCCTCGATGCCCCCGGGAGGTGACTGTGTGCATTGATACGGCGTCGCGACAGCCTGCCTTCGCCCCTGAGCAAGCTCTCGTTCCGGAAGCCGCGAGACAGGCCTTAGGATGGTCCGAAGTCCGTCTCTCGCGTCACGACCCCGAACAATTCAACGAGTACTGAGGAGGAGACATGCGCTCCCACATCCTCTGCATTGCCGTCCTTGGGTCCATGGTGCTCCATGATGCCGCCTTCCTGCATGCCGACCCTGGCGAAGCGCGGCGCGATGCGTGGCTCGTTCCGCCCGCCGGCGCACCGGTGCCCGAGGCGAGGGGGCAGGTCTCGATCGGGACGGACGGACTGGCCGTGTTGGCGGAGGGGCTGGAGCCCGGCGAGTACCCCGTGCTCCTCGAAGACGGCACGAGCCCCCGGACAACCATCGGCGTCCTGGTGATCGCCGCCGTCATTGACGCGAGCCTCACGGAGGATCGCCCTCAGGGGCAGCTCATACTCGGGGCATCGGACCTGCCGTTCAATGCGGCGAGCGCGCTCGAGCTCGGCGGCCGCGCCATCGATGTCGCCGGCAGCGACGGCACCATCCTCCTCGCCGGCAAGATGCCGGAGCCGATCACCGAGGAGCCGGAGGAGCGCGCCGGGCGCTGCTCGATCGGCAGGCCGGAGCCGGCGCCCGACCCGGACGCCGAAGGCGTCCTCAGGACCGAATCGCGCGGCGGGCGCGTGGTCATCAAGGTCCATATCAAGAATCTCGCGCCGCGGACCGTCTACCGCGCCTCCTTCATCGACCCCTCGGATGGCTCTGCCGAGGTACTCGGCGCGATCACCACCGACGCCGCAGGCAACGGCCAGCTCAAGATCGACAGCGCCAGCGGTGACCCGATTCCCTTTGGCGCTGGTGACCTCACCTCGCTTGTGGGCCTCGGCGTCGAGGTCTCTGAGCTCGGCGGCGCGCGGGTGCTCGGCAGCGCGGTCTGCGAGCCCGAGATCGTGAAGCCCGAAACCGATGAGGACGACGACGCGCTGCCGGTAGAGGGATGCACGCTGGAGCTCGAGCTGCCTCCCGCCGCCCCCATCGCTGACGCCCAAGGTGAGGTTGGAGTCGAGACGGTCGAGGGGAAGGGCTCGGAGCTCGACGTGGAGATCAAGATTGACATCCCCGGCGCCGCCTACGAGGTGGCGCTTTCCGTGCCGGGCAAGGGGGGCGCCACCGAGACCATCGGCCGAGTCG
>Ga0111539_10012039_pt1 | contig 10850 bp, 8 predicted proteins | sample RhiMethybrSRZTD1_FD_79667 | JGI IMG/M metagenome (GOLD analysis project Ga0111539, IMG submission 79667) | Populus rhizosphere microbial communities from Tennessee, USA - Rhizosphere MetaG P. TD hybrid SRZTD1 (version 2) (version 2) | ecosystem: Host-associated > Plants > Roots > Rhizosphere >... | reverse complement strand
GCAATCTCCACGCCCACCATTTCCTGCGCCTCAGCGGTTGAGGCCGCGATGTGAGGCGTGGCGATCACTTTCGGGTGTCTCGGCAAAGGATTATCTTTCGCCGGAGGTTCGAGGCTCAGCACGTCCAACGCCGCCGCAGCAACTTTGCCGCTGTCGAGAGCTGCCGCGAGATCTGCTTCGTGGATCAGCTCACCACGGGCCGTGTTGATGATGCGCACGCCGTCCTTCATCTTTGCAATGGAGGCCGCATTTACCAGATGGCGCGTTGCCTCAACCAGTGGGACGTGCAGGGTAACGACGTGCGACTCGGCAAATAGCACGTCCAATGAGACCAGCCTGACGCTGAGATCCTGCGCCAGACGGTCCGACACAAAAGGATCGTAAACCACCACGTTCATTTGGAAGGAGCGTGCACGTTTGGCCACTTCCATGCCAATCTTTCCGAAGCCGACCACCCCGAGCGTCTTGTCTTTCAGTTCCACTCCGGTGAAGCTTTTCTTGTCCCATTTGCCTTCTTTGGTGGACGCACTGGCCTGTGGAACCGAGCGAGCCATCGCCAGCATCAGACCCATCGCGAGTTCCGCCACGCTGACGCTGTTGCCACCGGGGGTATTCATCACGACGATACCCTTATTCGTCGCGGCTTCGAGGTTGATGTTGTCCACGCCGGTCCCGGCACGGCCGATCACGCGGAGGCTTTTCCCTGCCTGTATTACCTCAGCCGTTACCTTGGTATTGCTGCGCACGAGCAGGGCATCGTAGGAGCCAATGACTTCCAGCAGCTGTGTCGGTGTGAGGGTCGTCTTGACATCCACTTGCCAACCAGCTTCCTGGCGCAACAATTCAATTCCCTGCTCGGATAGCTTATCGCTGACGAGAATTCTCATGCTGTGCAAAATATCCTCTGTGAATTCGAGACCTACCTGGTTGTCGGGGTGATGTATCGACTCAGATCGCTTTCTGCAAATAGACGCGCTGGGCTGCAGTCACGCCGGCTCCGAGTTCAACGGGAATGTTGAGTTTCTTAAGAATCATTTCGAGGCAGGCAATCAAAGCCACGGTATCGGTAAAATCGTAATAACCGAGATGCGCAACTCGGAACAGCTGACCTTTCATCTCGCCCTGGCCATTCGCGACGGTTGCGCCGAATTCCTTCTTGAACGCCTTGATGATGGCCCCGGATTCGATTCCTTGAGGCGCGCAAATCGCGGTCAAGGCATCACTGGGGGACGTTTCAGCGAAAAGCTTCAGTCCCAGCGCTTTCGCAGCTGCCCGGGTGGCGGTGGCAAGCAGGCCTGCGTTCGCGATCAAGTTATCGCGGCCGATCGTACGGATATACTTGATGGCTTCACGGGCCGCGACGATTAGCGTGATGGCTGGGGTGTAGGACGACTCGCCTTTGGCATTGTTCTTCCGCTCCTTCTGGTAGTCGAAGTAGAACTTGTTCGACTTCGTAGACTCAATCAGCCCCCAAGCCTTCTGGCTGACGCTGGCAAATGCCAATCCCGGTGGCAGCATGAGCGCTTTCTGAGACCCTCCGATGACGATGTCCAGATGCCATTCATCCACAGGCATCTCCATCACGCCCAATCCGGTAATGGCGTCGACCACCAGGGCTGTTTTCGGATGCTGATGGACAATTTCACCCAGAGCCTTCACATCATGTCGGGCGCCCGTGGAACTCTCGGAATACTGCACAAAGACCGCGCGAGTATCCGGCTGCTTCTCTAGTTCCGCTGCGACGGTTTTGGGGTCGACTGCCTGTCCGTAAGGAATGGAAACGACGTTTGCGGTCACGCCAAAGGCTTTGCAAAGATTGGTCCAGCGTTCACCAAACTTTCCTGCGCTCACGACCAGGGCCTTGGCTCCTGGACTCAGCAGGTTGACCACGGCTCCTTCCATGGCACCGCTGCCCGAAGAGGTAAAGCAAAGAACGTCGTTTTGCGTGTTATAGATGTAACGAAGACCGTCCAGTACTTCCTTGAAGATATCGCGAAATTCGTCAGTCCGATGATGCAGGATGGGTTGTGCCATCGCTGTCTGAACGGCGGGCAACAGTTGTGTCGGACCTGGTGTAAATAGACGCTCCTTAAACATGGCTTGTCCCCAACCTCTTGTTAATTTGGAATGAGTGCATCAAGTTATCCGGCAAGGCTGTCCAGCGCCGAGCCGCGCTCGAAAGAGCGAAACTATAGCATAGTTCCACGGACCTGGCAGGGAGACTGGGATGTGCCCCAAAAGGGGAACATTTGGACCATGACAACTTGGGAAAAAGATTGGGGGAAGGAAAAAACACCAAGATGGTGCGGGTTGAGAGGAGCGGTCCAAATCCGCCAGCGGATCAGATCACTCTCGCTAAAACTGGGAATCCGCCCACTTGAGCAGTCACGCCTGGGTCATTCCACTTTTGCGAATACCCGGATGGAGGGCGGAAGTTGCGCAAAATTCTCAATCTGATCTCCTGAGCGGAGAATTAGATCCGGAAAAACATACAAGGTTCGGGAATCTAGATAGATATCTCTGAGATTCTCTCCCATCGGATTGTGGGCTTCAGGTTTCGGAAGCTCACGATAGGCAACCAAGACCTTGCTTCCCAAAGGAAGACTCCCCATCTTCTTGAGTGTATTTCCCGGCTGCACCGTTCCGTTGGGGAGGACGTAGAACGTGAGTGAGGAATTGTACAGCGCATTGGCGATCTTCCAGGGTGAGTCGGATGCTGTGATTTGCGGCACAACGACTTCGACACGCGCTGTGCTGATGACCTTTTTTTCCGCAGGCAGAGTCACTCCCAAGTCCACGCGTGTGCCCGGCGGAATATCAGACCAGTCTTTGATCTGTTCTCCTGAGTAAGATCGTCCGTCGGGAAAACGATAAACTGTCGTTGGAGCGTTGTACCGAATTCCTGCGATCTTCCAAGCGGTCCGTTTACGGCCAATTTGCATGGATGCGTCTTCACTTCCTTGCTCGGGAGAGTCTCCCTCTTCTTCGGACTCCGCCGCCGGCGGGACATGCCCGCCGGCCCGCATCAATTCAGGGCGGCCGTCGATGCGCCCTGCAATCACATCAGGGTCACTCTGATATTCGTCACTGAGTCCGGCACGGGCTCGTTCGAAGTTATCGATGCCGGGATCGAGTTTCCGACCGCGCTGTCTCGATCGATGGTAACGATTGGGCGCCGCGAACGCGATCCGGTAGTGTTCCAAGACGTTCCGGTCTTCAATCCGATACTTCTCTTTCAGCTCGTTTAGCAACCTTTTCAGCGATGAATACTGTGCTTCTGAGAACGGAATGTTGTGGTAACCCTCCAGCTCGATACCTATCGAATAGTCGCTCAGGTCCTCCAACCCGTTCCACATGCTGACGCCCGCATGGTTGGCCCAGAATTTCGGGTCGACAATCTTGTAGATGGCTCCGTTTCGGGCAACGAGGTAGTGTGCGTGACCTCCAAGTGTCACATAGAGGCCGCGACGCACCTTGCCTCGAGACAAGGTCCGAAGCGCGCTGGGTAGCCTGCTCTCAGTCGAGTGAACAATGATGAAACGGGTCTCCGGGCGAACTCGTTTGGTAAACTTCGGGTTCAGCCGGCGCTGATAATCTATGGTCTTGATTGCGAACAGGTTCGGGGAAAAAACAAGGACGGCAATGAGGGCGTATCCTGCGGCGTTTCGTTTTTGTCCAAACATCATCTGTCGCTCGGCCACCGGCGTGGCTCTTGGCCGGTCAGTCTCAACCGCATCGATCTCATCTTCTCCGACTCTCCTTCTGATGGCAAGCCAATTCAAATGGGTTGGCTGAGCCGTCGAGCATAACTTGCGCGTGAAGCTGGCAATTACGTCTCGCTGCGAGAGTAGTGCTAAGATGCGTCGACTTTGCCTCACGCGGGCAGCCGGATTCACACTCAAATGATGAACAAGCAGCGATTTCTGTGGAAGCTCAGCCGACTTGTCCGGAACCTGGAAGAGCAGTGGGATTCCTTCCGTAATCTTTGGAGGGGCTCGCAGTCAACAACAAGGATGTGCCCCAATTGCCGCGCACTCATCGATCGAAGGGCCAGAGTTTGCCCTCTTTGCAAAGCTGCTTTGGGGTATCGGGCTGGCGGCTTCGGAAAGTTGCTGCAGAACGTGGTGCCCAACTTCATGCCGGTGTCGTTCGCATTGTTGACTACAAACTTTGCGTTCTTCTTGCTGATCTTTGCGGCCGAGCGCGACCTCTCAGCACAGGACTTGGGGCGACTCCTCTGGGGAGTCGGCTCGCCTAGTCTGGCGCGCTGGGGTGCGGATGTTGGTGCCTTGGTCTTGGCAGGACAATGGTGGCGTCTGGTGTCTGCCATCTTCATTCACATTGGCATTATTCACCTGGCTTTCAACTCCTATGCGCTGATCTTCATAGGCCCTCTAATAGAGGACCTGCTCGGCAAAGAGCGATTTCTCCTGTTGTACATCGTGACCGGGGCATTTGGCTTCATGCTAAGCAATTGGTACTACGGTCCATGGCTAACGACAGCCGGTGCCTCGGGTGCAGTGTTTGGGTTGATTGGCGCTGGCATCGTGTTTTCCAAACGGTGGTCGCAGTGGGGCAGCATGCTTGGACAGCAACTTATCCATTGGGCCATCTACGGATTCGGTTATGGCTTGGTGATTGGAGCTAACAACGCAGCACACTTTGGAGGATTTGTCGCGGGCGTGGCGTTTGCGTATCTTCTGCCGAAACGTCATCGCGATAAAGAATCAGCCGCAAGATCCTTCCTTTGGGGTCTTGTCTACTGGCTGTGTGTCACCGCGACAGTCCTCTCACTCTTCCTGGCTCTGATCGGGCCTCAATAATCAACGATCCCGGACCCTACTTAGCAGGCTTACATCACCCGGAATTTCTGAATCCCCTCTTCGTTAAGCTCCACACCCAACCCTGGCACTTCGGGGATGGAAACATAGCCGTCTTTCTCCACAAAACTCTGTCGCGTCAGATGGTCGCGCAGAGTGGTTTCTTCCTCAGCCACGTATTCCATGATGAACGAATTTGGAATGGAGTTTAGAAAGTGAAGAGCTGCGGCGATGTTGATGTAGGTAGTGAATCCATGGTTCACGCACGGCAGGCCGCGGTCTTCAGCCAGGCTGGCGATTTTCCGCGCTTCGGTGAACCCGCCACAACGCGTGAGATCCACCTGAACGATGTCGATCTTGCCCTTGTCCATCAGTTCCAAAAAGGAGCCGCGGTTGCTCTCTTCCTCACCGGCGGCGATGCGAACCTCGGTGGCTTCGGACAGGCGGCGATAGCCTTCATAATCGTCGGGACGGAGAGGTTCTTCTAACCAAAAGATGTCGTGCTCGGAAAACGCTCGTGCTCGTTGTAACGCGGTCTTGGCGTCCCACACCAAGCCGGCGTCAATCATCAAATCCGGGCTCTTGCCCAATCCCTTGCGAGCTTCCCGAACCAGAGCCACATCGGTTTCGGCATCCCGGCCCATGGGATCCCAGCCAAACTTCACGGCCGTGAAGCCACGGTCCTTGAGGCGCGACGCCAGGGCCCCAGTCTCGGCAGGTGTGGCCCCAAAAAGAACGCTCGCGTAACAGCGAATCTTCTTGTGAAATCCGCCGCCCAAGAGCTTCCAAATCGGAAGCCCCAAGGCCTTGCCTTTGATATCCCACAGCGCGATGTCGATCCCGCTCATCGCGTGAATGCCCACCCCGCGTCGCCCCCCGTAGATATTCCCCCGATACATCTTGTGCCAGATCTTTTCGCTTTCGAAGGGATCTTCTCCGATCACCAGATCTCTTAGGCCACAGGCCGTCGTGTGGGAGAACGGCGACTCGATCGCACCCTTGACGGCCAGTGGGGACGAATCCACTTCACCGATGCCATAGGTGCCTGAGTCGGTTAAGACTTTGACAATGAGCGCATCCTGCCCGCTGTCACACTGTTCTTTTACTTCAGTCTGGCGAATGTAATACACCTGAACATCGGTGATCTTCATGAACGCTCCTTGGAAATTGAAGGTGGGGATTGGTGTCCTTGCCGAGCCTCTGTCGGCATGCTGCGCTGTAGCGGCGGGCAGAGGACACCCCGCCCTACGCTTGCTGCCAACGAGGCCTCGCGAAAAGTTTCAGGTCCGTTGTGCTTAGCTTGCCAGTGATTTGAACTGGAGCTGCTCTTTTATAAAGGAAATGGAGAGGAAATTGAAGAGGTCAGGACGGTCAAGATTGCAGACGTGTCCGGAATTCTCGAGAATCTTCAGAATACAGTGCTTGTGTTTAGCGACAATGCGCTTCAAGGGAGGGAGAAACATGTAGTCTTCTTCTCCCATCAGATAAAGCGTCGGCACTGCAATTTCTTTTTCCTCAAAGTAGTTGAGTAGCGGGTTGATTTCGTAGGTCAGCTTGAACCAGCGAATGAATTCCTTCTGGCAAAGCTTCCGCGCTTCATTGATGAACAAGAGACGCGATTGTTCGTGCCGCTTCTTGGGCATGATGATCCAGGCAAACAGCCTGTAGAGCCACAAATAGGGGATAAACCGCTTCATACAGTTGCCCAGAAACACCAGGCAGTTGGATCGGAAGTTCAGTCGTGTGATGGCGCCGCCCAGAATCATCGAACGCATCCTGGCGGGTGCAATTTCGCCGATGGTGCGAATGATGATTGTCCCAAGCGAGATTCCGACGAAATGCGCTGCCTGAATCCGTAAGTGGTCGAGGACTTCCAAAATCTCGCGGCTAATGTCTTGAAACGTGTATTTGAGCCGGCTTCTGTTGTCGGATGGGCTAGCGGATTTTCCATGTCCTCGGAGGTCCACCATCAGAACGTTGAAGTGCTTTCTAAATTCTCGCGCCTGCTTGAACCAGATCGAGGAACTGCCACCGGCTCCATGGACGAACACAACCCATTCATGCTGCGGGCCCAATTCGTAAGTCCTGTAATGTAACATCCGGGTTTCAGCTCCCTGCTAAGATCACAATTCTCCAGCCGTGCTCGCGCGAGTTGCGTATGATACTGCCAAACTGACGAGGCTGCACCAAAATCCTCGCCAACTAGCTTAACGATCAATCATCCACGGTCCGTTAATGGTTTTTGTTGAAATTGGAGGTTTTATGCGCTGGTTGTTACTCGGCGGGCTGGCTTTGTCCTACGGAGTCTTCAGCCCATCACTTTCTCAAACCCATTCAACCCGCCCGCTACAAGGCTTCAGCGACCATTCGTCAACCGCGCAGCGGGCGTTGGAAGCCCACTTTGACGCCGGACTCAGCAAAGAGAACCTGCGCGACTGGATGCAGTGGATGACTGCTAAACCACATCATCTGGGGTCCCCTTTTGGCCGCGAGGTAGCGGAGTTCATTGCTGCAAAGTTCCGTGGCTGGGGCTACGAAACAGACATCGAAACTTTCGATGTCTTATTTCCCACGCCTAAGACGCGAGTGCTGGAAATGACCTCTCCCGAGAAATTCTCAGCGGCACTGAGGGAGCCCCAGTTGCCGGAAGATTCCACTTCTGGAATCGTGGAAAACCAGCTTCCGGTCTTCAATGTCTATTCTCCGGACGGCGACGTCCGAGGAACTTTGGTTTACGTCAACTACGGCTTGCCCCAGGACTACGAGCAGTTGGAAGAGTTGGGTATCGATGTCAAAGGAAAGATCGTCATTGCGCGCTACGGCGGCTCCTGGCGGGGCATCAAGCCGAAGGTCGCCGCAGAGCGTGGTGCCATCGGGTGCCTTATCTACTCCGATCCACGGGACGACGGCTACTTTCAAGGTGATGTCTATCCGAAGGGGGCCTGGCGAAACGCGGATGGCGCGCAGCGCGGTTCTGTCGCCGATATGCCGCTCTATGCTGGGGATCCCCTGACGCCAGGCGTGGGTGCCACCAAGGACGCGAAGCGGTTGCCGCTCAGCGAAGTCGGCAAGATTGTCCGGATTCCTGTTCTACCAATTTCCCAAACCGACGCGCTTCCCCTGTTGCGTTCTCTGGACGGCCCCGTTGCTCCCGCATCCTGGCGTGGCGCGCTGCCGATGACTTACCACGTCGGTCCGGGCCCTGCCACGGTTCACCTGAAGCTGGAGTTCGACTGGAAACTTGCGACAACCTATAACGTCATCGCCAGGTTGCAGGGAGCGGAACGGCCCGACCAGTGGGTGCTGCGTGGGAATCATCACGACGCGTGGAACTTCGGTGCAGCCGATCCGGTCAGCGGCCAAGTGGCAATGATGGAGGAAGCTCGCGGCGTCTCAGAGTTACTGAAAACGGGCTGGAGGCCCAAGCGGACCATAGTATATGCAGCTTGGGACGGCGAGGAGCAGGGCTTATTGGGCTCGACCGAGTGGGTCGAGACACACGCCGAGCTCTTGAGAAAAAATGCGGCCGTTTACGTTAACTCAGACTCAAACTCGCGCGGCTTTCTGGGGATGGCCGGATCCCACTCGCTCGAAAAGTTCATCAACGAAGTGGCGCGCGATGTGATCGATCCGCAAAAGAAGATTCCTGTGTTTGAACGTGCGAAGGCAGCGCGCATTGTCACCGGGTCCACTGAGGAACGCAAAGAGACTCGCGAGCGGAGCGACTTGCGAATTGGAGCTTTGGGCTCTGGCTCCGACTACACACCCTTCCTACAACATCTCGGCGTAGCTTCGCTAAACCTGGGTTACTCTGGGGAGAGTGAGGGGGGGTCGTATCATTCCGTATATGACTCCTTCGACCACTACACTCGCTTTGGTGACAGGACTTTCGATTACGGAATCGCTCTCGCGCAAACAGCGGGACGCGTGATGCTGAGGCTGGCCAACGCCGATGTGTTGCCGTTCGAGTTCCTCAGCGTGGCAGATAGCATTGGCCGCTATGTTAAGGAGATCTCCAAGCTGACGGATGACATGCGCCAACAGACAGCCGAGACTAATCGCCAGATTCAAGAGGGTATCCTGCAAGCATATGTCGATCCTCTGCAGCCTTACGTTCTGCCCAAAGCAAAACCAGAGGTGCCGGCCGTGAGCTTCAAACCGTTGCAGGACGCGGTCGCGAAGCTCCAAGCAAGCTCGAAACAGTTTTCAGAACAAATGAACGGACAGGGATTGAGCGGGCATCCGCTTTCACCGTCAGCCGAGGAAGCCTTGGACGAACTCCTTTTCAGCAGTGAACGTGCGTTGACGCGAGCCGCCGGGCTTCCGAAACGACCATGGTTCAAACACCAGATCTATGCTCCAGGGCTTTACACAGGGTATGGCGTCAAAACTCTTCCTGCGGTGCGCGAGGCGATTGAACAGCGAGACTGGAATCAGGCACGCGAGCAAATCGTGCTGGTGGCACAAACGGTCGAAAGGTTATGCCGGGAGATCGATCGTGCGACAGAAATCGTCAAGGGCAATCCTCGGCGCTAGAAGAGCCCTGATAGTCGTCGACCTGGAGACGCGTCGTCCCGGGATGCCTTTGCAACGCGGAGAGCGGCGGGCCACTCGTGCTTGGCGCCGAAGGACGTGAAAGGATGAAGGCCGAAACCCCGAACATGACGCTGAGCAGCACGACTTTTGCTGACAGCGAAGTTTCTCTGAAAAACACAGCGTATCCCAGGAATCCGTTCATCAACAGGATCGACCAGGCCTTCGCCCTCGGTCGAATGGCTCCATCTCGTTCCCAATCCAGCAAGAGCGAGCAGAACATAGGATGGGCTAACAACCAACGGTGAAGCCGACTTGAACTTCGGGAAAAGCAGAACGCCGATAGCAGAATGAACGGGGTTGTGGGGACGAGGGGCAAGAACACACCGGCAAAACCCAACCCCAGGCTGGTGCAGCCAAGCAGCAGGAATAGCTTTTGGCGAATCATGAGAGGTACTGTGCTCCGCGGGCACGACCACGCCTGGTTAGCTCGGCGGCCACTGCTGCGCAGGCCCCCAGATCACAGCCGATTGATCAGGCTGGCCACGTACCCAGCGCCGAACCCGTTGTCGATATTCACCACTGTCACATTCGAAGCGCAACTGTTCAACATGCCCAGCAAAGCAGCAATTCCATTTAAGCTGGCGCCATAGCCTACGCTCGTAGGAACGGCGATGACAGGAACGGAAACCAAACCACCCACCACACTCGGCAGCGCCCCATCCATGCCGGCGACAACAATGATCACACGCGCTTCCGTCAGGCGCGCCCGCTCGCTAAGAATCCTGTGAATGCCGGCCACGCCAACATCGTAAAGATTCTCGGCCTTGTTTCCCATCGCTTCGGTTGTTACCAACGCTTCTTCCGCAACCGGAATATCTGCAGTGCCGGCGCAAGCAATGAGGATCTTCCCTTTACCGTGCTGGGTCTTGTCCCGATGAATCAGAATGGTTCCTGAATCGGGATAGAACTGCGCCTTCCGCTCCAGTTTCTTGATAGCACGAAAGACCTCGGCGCTGGTTCTCGTGATCAAGACGTTCTGCTGATGGGCCAACATCCGCTCAACGATCCCCTGGATCTGGCGGATGGTCTTCCCTCTACCAAAGATCACTTCGGGGAATCCCTGCCGCAAGGTGCGATGATGGTCGATGCGGGCAAACCCCAAGTCCTCAAAGGGCAAATGTTTCAATTTCTTCAGACCATCGTCAACGGACAGCGAGCCTTTCTTTACGCTGGCAAGAACTTCTTTGATGTTTTCTTCCGTCATGGTGCTTATTTCGGATTGCTTCTCCGATACAGGGTTCAGACAAATGTCGTCAACTGAGCGCGCCCATTCTGGCGATTCTTCCAGAAACTTGTCCAGTATTTGTTTCCCGCCTGTCAGGCCCCGATGGAGTTGGTGTAGCATAGGCCTGCCCGAAGGGAGTGGCTGTCATTGCATGAACATCACCGTTGCCATCACCGGCGCCAGCGGCGCAATCTACCCACAGCGTTTCT
>Ga0111539_10012037_pt1 | contig 10851 bp, 7 predicted proteins | sample RhiMethybrSRZTD1_FD_79667 | JGI IMG/M metagenome (GOLD analysis project Ga0111539, IMG submission 79667) | Populus rhizosphere microbial communities from Tennessee, USA - Rhizosphere MetaG P. TD hybrid SRZTD1 (version 2) (version 2) | ecosystem: Host-associated > Plants > Roots > Rhizosphere >... | reverse complement strand
TCGACGCCGAAGTAGTCGGCGAGCACCTGCGACACCACCGTGTACTGCCCCTGGCCCTCGAGCGCGAAGCCCACCTTGACGACGATCTTCCCGAAGAGGTCGATCGCCACCGTCGCGCCCTCGGGGACGCCCGTCCCGGGCTGGCCGACGATCGCGTAGGCGTTCCAGTCGAAGACACCGGGCTCGATCGTGTTGACGAGGCCGATGCCGAGCCAGCGCCCGCGCTTCCGCGCCTCCGCCTGCTCGGCGCGGAGCTTCGTATAGTCACCCATCGTGAGCACCGTCTCGAGCGCGGCCTCGTAGTCGCCGCTGTCGTACTCGTTGCCGCTCGCGATGGTGTACGGGAAGCGGTCCTTCGGGATGTAGTTCCGCCGCCGCATCTCCGCCGGGTCGAGGCCGAGCTCGCGCGCGGCGATGTCCATCATCTGCTCGAGCACGAAGTTGTGCGGCGGCGGGCCCATGCCGCGGTACGGGCTCCCGGGGAGCTTGTTCGTCGCGACGATGGTGAGGTCGTACTGCGCGGCGGGGATCGCGTAGCACCCGGTGAAGGCCGCGAGCGGCTTCGCGGCGCTGACGGCGCCCCACCCCTCCGCGGTCGCGCCGAGGTCGTCGAGCAGCTTCACCCGGAGACCGGTCACCGTGCCGTCGCGCCGCACCGCCAGCGAGACCTCGTAGTGACGGTCCCACGCCTGGCTGGCGCCGCCGGCGAGGTACTCCATGCGGTCCTCGATCCACTTCACGGGACGGCCGCCGCTCTTCCGCGACAGGAGCGCGGTGATGTCCGTGCCGCGCGCGCCACCCTTGCCGCCGAAGCTCCCCCCGTGTGGCTGGCTCACCATGCGCACCTTGTGCGACGGCAGCCCGAGCACCGCCGCGCGCGCGAGCCCCATGTGGAACTGCGACTGGAAGCTCCCGTGACACGTGAGGCTGCCGTCGACGGGATCCCACTGGCTGATCACGCCGAACGTCTCGAGCGGGTTGGCGCCGAGGCGGTGCCAGCGGAAGCGCTCGGTGAACACGTGGTCGGCGGCGGCGAACGCCGCGTCCACCTCGCCCCAGGTGAAGACCCGTTGCAGCATGACGTTGCTGCCCCGCTCGTCGAAGACGAGCGGGCTCGCCGGCTCGAGGGCCTTCGCGGCATCCACGACGGGCGGCAGCGGCTCGTAGTCGACGCCGATCAGCTCGAGCGCGTCCTCGGCGACGTAGCGGCTCACGGCGGCCACGGCCGCGACGGGCTCGCCGACGAACCGGACCTTGTCGCTCGCGAGGCAGTGCGCACCCCATCCCGGCGGCACGGTCGGCGTCGGCTGCGTCCAGCGCTTCGCGTCCTCCCCGGTCACGACGGCGACGACGCCGGGCAGGCGCTCGGCCGCGGCCGTGTCGACCGCGACGACTCGTGCGTGCGCGTGCGGGCTCCGGAGGATCGCGCAGTGGAGCATGCGCGGCAGCGAGAGGTTGTCGATGAACTCGGCGCGGCCGGTGAGGAGCATGGGGTCCTCGACCCGCGCCACCGGGCGGCCGACGAAGCGCGGCGCGCTGGTCGGCAGCTCGGCGATCGTCCTCGGGACGTCTGCGGCCATGGTCCTCAGCCGTACCCGCCCGCGCCCGTGCGGAGCTTCGCCGCCGCCGAGCGCACGGCGGCGACGATCGCCTGGTAGCCCGTGCAGCGACAGATCTGCCCGCCGAGGGTGTCCCGGATCTCCTCGTCGCTCGGATCGGGACTGCGCTCGAGGAGCTCGTAGATCGACATCAGGAAGCCGGGCGTGCAGAAGCCGCACTGGAGCCCGTGCTCCTCGAGGAACGCCTGCTGGATCGGATGCAGCGCACCCTCGCGGCCGAGCCCCTCGACGGTCATGATCGTCCCCCCGTCGGCCTGGACGGCGAGCATGATGCACGAGCGGACGGCGCGTCCGTTCCACAGGATCGTGCACGCACCGCAGACGCCGTGCTCGCAGCCGACGTGCGTCCCGGTGAGGCCGAGCTCGCCGCGGAGGAAGTCCACCAGCGTAGTACGCGGCTCGACGACCGCCTCGTACGGCTGCTCGTTGACCGTCACGGTGATGTGGCGCGACGCGGGCATGCGGCCCTACGCGGCGCGCGCCGCGGCCTCGGCCAGCGCGCGCCGGCCGAGCACGCGCGCGAGGTCGCGGCGGTACTCCGCGGACGCGTGCACGTCCGCCAGCGGCTCGCCGATCTCCTCGGCTGCCGTGCGCCCCGCGCGTTCGAAGAGCGCGGCCTCGGGCCTCTCGCCGGCGAGCATCTGTTCGGCGCGCGGCGCGCGGACGGGCGTCGCGCCGACGCCGAAGAGCACGAGACGCGCCGTGGCGCAGCGGCCGCGGTCGTCGAGGGTGACCGTGGCCATGACGCCGGCGAGCGCGAAGTCGCCGTGCCGCCGTGCCACCTCGGTGACGGACCAGCCGGTGCGCGGGGGCAGCGTCGGGAACCGCGCCTCGATCAGGATCTCCGACGGCTCGAGCGCCGTCGTGAGGTAGGTGACGAAGAACTCGGCCGCCCCGATCGTGCGCTCGCCGCCGGGGCCCACCGCGCGCATCTCCGCGCCGAGCACCAACGCGAGCGCCGGCAGCTCGGCCGCCGGATCCGCATGCGCGAGCGACCCGCCGACCGTCCCCTGGTTCCGATTCTGCGGATGGGCGATGTGGAGCGTCGCCGCGTGCAGCATCGGATGGCGCGCCTTCACGACCGGCGAAAGCTCGACGCTCCGCTGCCGCGTCATCGCGCCGATCGCGAGCGTCGCACCGTCCTCGCGCACGTGGTCGAGGCCGGCGACCTTCGCGAGATCCACCAGGATCGCGGGGCGCGCGAGCCGCATGTTGAGGAGCGGCACGAGGCTCTGCCCGCCCGAGAGCAGCTTGGCCTCGCCCTCGTGCTGCTGCAGCAGCGCGACCGCCTCGCCGAGCGTCCGAGGATCGGCGTAATCGAAGCGAGGCGGCTTCATGTGCGAGGGTTGATTAGGGGGACAAACGCGCGTTTGTCAACCACGCGGCGCGCTCGCGGCGTGCCGACCCGCGCGCCGTCCGAAGAACGTGCCGTCGCCGAGCGAGATGCCGCTCACGTAGCCGTACGCCGCGACCCCGGAGGTCGTCCGGCCCGCCGCGTAGAGCCCGGGGATGACGCGATCGTCGGGCGTCAGCACCTCCCCGCTCGGCCGCGTGTGCAATCCGCCGAGCGTGAAGGTCGCCCACAGGACCTTGTCGGTGCCGCAATCGATCGCCGCATACGGCGGCGAGGTGAGCGGCTGCAGATAGCGCGCGTTCTTGTGGAAGAGCGGATCGACGCCCTCGGCCGCGTGGCGGTTGTAGAGCGCGACCGTGCCCTGCAGGACGCCCGGCACCATGCCGAGGCTCCGCTCCAGATCCGCGACCGACTCCTCGACGTGCGTCGCCTCGAACCCCGCCACGTTGCGCTCGTAGACGGCATTGTCGACGATCAGGTACATGCGACCGTCGTGGTGGAAGAGGCACTCCTGGCCGACGCGGCCGTAGTACGAGTCCTCGTTGATGAAGCGCTGGCCGTGCTGCGTCACCAGGATGCCGCGCATGAGCCGGCGCGGCGGCGTGAGCGGGATGGCCACCTCGCCGGCGTCCATGCGGATGACGTCGGCGCCCGCGCCCATCGCCATGCGGATCGCGCGCCCGTCGTCACCCTCCACGCCGAGCCGGTAGCTGCACTTCCAGAGGAGCGGGCTGTGGCGCATCACCATGTCCCGGTTCTGGATGAAGCTCCCGGCCGTGAGGACGACGCCGCGTCGCGCGCGAACGAGCCGTTCCCCCCCGCCCTCGCGGACGACGACGCCGACGACCGCGCCGCCGTCGACCACCAGCGTCTCGCAGCGCGCATCCGTGAGGACGCCCGCCCCACTCCGCTCCGTCGCCGCGACGAGGCACTGCATGAGGAAGCCGCCGGCCGCCCCGCGATGCCGTGGCTTGTGGGCGCGCGGCACGGGCGGCGTGATGCGGTCGAAGGGATGGGCGTCCTCGCCGCCCGAGAAGATGAGGCAGTCGTCCGTCGGCGGCTCCGTGAACGGCTCGGGGTAGGACGAGCGCTTGAACGGCACGCCGTGCCGCTCGAGCCAGTGGAAGTGGCCGACGCTTTCCTCGCAGAAGACGCGGACCTTCGCTTCGTCGGCCTCGGGGCCGCAGGCGGCCATGAGGAACGTGAACATCTGCTCCGGCGTGTCCGTGATGCCGCACGCCTCCTGCACCGGCGTCCCGCCGCCCATGTAGATGAGGCCGCCGGACATCGCCGAGGTGCCGCCCCCGCCGCCGGCGCGCTCGAGGAGGAGCACGTCGGCGCCCGCCTCGGCCGCCTCGATCGCCGCGCAGGCTCCGGCACACCCGAAGCCGACGACGACGACGTCCGCCTCGCGGTCCCAGTTGCGTACGGTGGCCGCGTGCCGGACCTCGGACGGATTCGCGTTCGCGTCGGCGCCCATGGCTTCCTCTATTCGGAGGCGTGATGGAGAAGCTCATGTATGCGGTGTGGCGGCACGATGCGACCCCGGTCACGGAATTCCGGCAGACGATCCTCGAAACGACGGCCCCCGCGCTCCTCGCCCTGGGCGTCCGCGGCCTCGCGATCAACCTGGCCGACGATCTCGCCGTGCCCGGGCTACGCATCGCGCGCCTCGATCCGGCCGGCACCGTCGCGGTGTGGGTCGACACGGCACTGGAGCGGCGTCGGATCGAGTCGCTGCTGCACGCCGTGACGCCGCGCCTCGCGGGCTGGCTCGTCCTCGAGTCCGTCCCGCTGCCCAATACCCGCCACGTCGTGCCGCCCGGCGAGCGCATCCCGGGCCTCTACACCGTCGCGTTCCTCGAGAAACCCGACGCTCTCGCCTACGACGAGTGGCTGGCGCGCTGGCAGGGCCGCCACACGCGCGTCGCGATCGAGACGCAGAGCACCTTCGCCTACGTCCAGAACGTGCTCGTGCGCGCGGTGACGCCGGACCCGCCGCCCTGGACGGCCATCGTGGAGGAGGCCTTCCCGGCGGAGGCGGCGACCGATCCGATGGTCTTCTATCGCGCGCGCTCCCCCGGGGAGCTGGCGGAGAACCAGCGACGCATGGTGGAGAGCTGCGCGACGTTCATCGACTTCGACCGCCTCGAGACGCATCCCATGAGCGCGTACGTGCTGCGCGCCTCGTGCTAGAAACCCGCCGAGAGGAGCCGCAATGGACCAGGCGATATGGACCGAGTGGAAGCGCGTGGAGGGTGACGGCCTCGTCTTCGACGAGATCGTCTACGAGAAGTGTACGCATCGCGAGCTCGGGGGCGGCGTCGCGCGCATCACCATGAACAAGCCCACCAAGATGAACGCGATGACGCTGCACACCGTCGACGAGATGTTCCGCGCCTTCTACGACGCCAACCACGACGCCGGCATCGGCGTCCTCGTCGTCGCGGGCGCCGGCAAGCACTTCGGCGCCGGCGGTGACGTCGAGTGGGAGAAGTGGGGCCTCCGCGAGGCGTTCTACAACCGCTATCCGCACAACCGCCTGATCCGCCTCTCCCGGAAGCCGGTGATCGCCGCCGTCCAGGGATACTGCATCGGCGGCCACAACCACATGGCCTACTGCTGCGACTTCACGATCGCCGCCGAGAACGCCGTCTTCGGCCAAGCGGGCCCGCGCGTGTCGAGCCCCGCCGACGGGTTCTTCGTGCCGTACCTCTGCAGCGTGGTCGGCGCCAAGCGCGCGCGCGAGATCTGGATGCTCTGCCGCCGCTACAAGGCGCCGGAGGCGTACGAGATGGGGCTCGTCAACAAGGTGGTACCGCTGGAGAAGCTGGAGGACGAGGTCCTGGCGTGGTGCGCCGAGCTCCTGCTCGCGAGCCCCGGCTGCCTCGAGGTGCTGAAGGCCGCATTCGACCAGGTGATGGATGGGTACGCGGAGATGGGGGTCATCTCGAGCGGGATGTACCCGGACTGGTTCGACACGCCCGAGGGGAAGGAAGGGGGCGCGGCATTTCTGGCGAAGCGGAAGCCAAAGTTCTGGAAGCTGAGAGAGCAGGAGCGGCAGTCGCGGGACAGGCTCGTGGACGAGTATGAGAAGGACGAGAGCTAGACCGTGTGGCTCGAACCCGCCAAATGCCCGCCGACCCTATGGAATCCCGCCAAGCGCGGGCTCGGTCGCGTCGGGCGCCAGGCCCAGGAGGGGAGGCCCTGACGCGGTCCGTAGCCGCCTGGGACCCAGGGGGCCTCTAAACTTCTGGGAAATGCAGATTTCGCTTGATCAGAGATACCCAGGTTGCGTAGATTGCGCTCGGCTCGAACGACCGACCAAGCACCTGTCGCGGACAGTCGCACATCAACCGACACACGGGGGACGACATGAGAACGCTGATCACGAGCATCGCATTTGTTGCCGCACTGGTCATGTGTGGCGGGTCCGCGCTGGCCCTAGATCAGGCGCTCCAGGGGAAGAAGCTGCTGATCAAGAACAACGCTGATCCGACGAAGAACAAGACCGTCATCCTCATCAAGGACACAAGCGTCGTCTCCCCGGCCTCGCAGCCGACGACGGGGACGATCTGCATCGTCGGAGCATCGGACAGCTCCACGCTCGACGTCTCGGACGACGCCGATCCCGGTGAGTGGACCACGATCGGCGGGGGCTTCAAGTACAAGAAGGGCGGCGGGGTCGCCGGTGATCCCTGCAAGGTCGTCCTGATCAAGGGTGGCAAGCTCGTGAAGGCCGTGTGCAAGGGTGTCGATGTCGACTACGACGTCAACAATGGCGGCCCGATCAACGTCGCGCTCAAAGCTGGTGGGGACAGGTTCTGCGCCGCTTTCGGAGCTACGGGAGGCTGCACGGATACGAAGGACGGCTCCGACGGCAAGACCTACCTCTCGAAGAATTGTGCGCTCGATGGAAACTGCGCGGCCTTCGCGGCGACGCCGTGCTCGCCGAGCGGCGCGTTCCTCGACGTCGCGAGTTTGTTCTAAGCAACTTCTCAGATCACCAACGGCTCAGAACGCGGGGCGGCACCTTGTGCCGCCCCGCTTTTTTTCGTCGCGTGCGTCAGGGTGGCTCGCCGTCAGGCGAACGAGCGCGCGAATGCGGCCCGGGCAGCCGCCCCCTAACCCGGGCGCTGCCCTGGCGCCGCCAGGGCGCCCGACGCCCCCCGCGGATAGGTCGCCGTAGGCCCCCTCCGACCCCGTTGGACGTGAAGATTTAGCTTGCTCGAGGGGACCCGGGCTGCGATAGATTCGCCTCCGCCGAGCGGAGGCCGGGGGGAGGCATCCGCAACAGCGGGTACCCGGACGTCCTCAGAACAACCCTGAAGGGGGAATAGCATATGTTGAGAAGGCTCGCCGTCGCAGTTGCACTCGTGGCATTCGTCGCAGTGGCCGTCCCGGTGGCTCCTGCCCACGCAACGGACCAGTTGGTCCCCGGCAAGATCCTCATCGTGAAGCACGGGAAGCTGACCAAGTTCATTGCGAAGCCTATATCGCCGGCGGTGTTCGCACTTCCGAACGCTGCGAACAGCCCCATCGTCAAGCCGTGGTTCATTTGGTTCAGGTGGTTCGGCACTTGGAGGCACCTAGCCCTCCCCCTCCCTCAGTGGAAGGGACTGGGGAACCCGGCTGGCTCGAAGGGGTACAAGTACAAGGGCGCGGGTACCCTGGCCGACCCATGCAAGGTGGTCCTCGTCAAGCCGAAGATCGTCAAGGCGGTATGTAAGGGAGACGTCCTCCCGCCGGCTGGGCCGCACCCGGGCACGGTCCCGGCGCAGCTCGGAGCAGGGGACCTCTCCGACCGGTACTGCGCGGAATACGGCGGCACCGAGATCAAGAACGACGCGAACCTCCTCAAGAGGAAGGACGCACCGCCACCGGCGATCTGCGCCTCGCCCAGCGGGGCCTTCGTCGACGGTAGCGCCGGCCTGTTCTAAAGGACTGCTAACACGGCGGGGCGGCGCACCTGCGCCGCCCCGCTCTTCACCCCCCAAACGGGGAATGGCGCCAGGGCAGCCGCCTCGAATCCTCGGCGCCGTCTTGGCGCTGGTGCTCGTCAGCGCTTCGGGTGCGCGAGCCCTCTCCTTCCTCAACTTCGAGAGCGGCCACGTCCGGCCGCTCGCGCTCTCACCCGCGGGTGACCGCCTCTTCGTGGTCAACACGCCGGACAACCGGCTGGCGATCTACGACGTCGACGCTGGCGGCCTGACGCTCGTGGCGGAGGTGCCGGTCGGTCTCGAGCCCGTCGCCGTCGCGACGCGAGTGAATGGGGCCGGCCGCACCGAGGCGTGGGTCGCGAACCACCTCTCGGACAGCGTCAGCATCGTCGAGGTCGAGGAGACCGACGTCACCGCGTCCCATGTCACCCGAACCCTGCTGGTCGGTGACGAGCCGCGCGACATCCTGTTCGCCGGCACGGGCGGCGCCCGCGCATTCGTCACCTGCGCCCACCGGGGCCAGAACCGGCCGGGCGACCCCCAGCTCACGACCGAGGGCATCGGGCGGGCGGACGTCTGGGTGTTCGACGCGGCGAACCTCGGGGCACCGCTCGGCGGCACTCCCGTCGGAGGAGAGCCGCTCGCGCTCTTCGCCGACACGCCGCGCGCGCTCGCGAAGAGCCCCGACGGCTCCATCGTCTACGCCGCGCCCTTCCAGTCCGGCAACCAGACGACGGCGATCCTCGAGCGCATCGTCGCCGCCGCGGGCGGCCTCCCGCCACCACCGCCGGGCTCCACCCCCGATGCGCCCGGCACCGGCCTGATCGTCAAGTTCGACGGCCCGACGAGCGCGTGGTTGGACGAGATCGGCCGCGACTGGGTCGCACAGGTCGCCTTCGCCCTGCCCGACCTCGACGTATTCCTCATCGACGCCGACGCGACGCCGCCCGCACTCGCGGCCGGCCCGAACACCGTCGCGCACGTCGGCACGATGCTCTTCAACATGGCCGTCAATCCCGCCAACGGAAAGCTCTACGTCTCGAACACCGACGCGCGGAACCACGTCCGCTTCGAGCCCGCGCTGAAGGCCGACCTGGCGCGGAGCCGCATCACCGTCATCACGGGGACGGCCGCCCTCCCCGTGGACCTGAACCCACACATCGACCGCGCCGTCCCGCCGACGCCGGCCGTCGTCGAGCGGAGCCTCGCCTTCCCCATGGACATGGTGGTGTCGAGCGACGGCGCGACCCTGTACGCGGCCGCGTTCGGGTCCGGAACGGTGGGCGTCTTCGCCACGGCCGCGCTCGAGAGCGGCGTCGCCGACGCGGCGCAGGTGACGGTCGGGCTCGGGCCGAGCGGTCTGGCGCTCGACGAGGCCCGGAACCGGCTCTACGTCATGAACCGCATCGACCACACGATCTCGATCGTCTCCAACGTGAACGACCCCGCCCTGCGCGCCGAGACGGCGGTCGTCCCGCTACGCTTCGACCCCGAGCCGCCGGCGATCCGGAACGGCCGGCGCTTCCTCTATGACGCGCGCCTCACGTCCGGCTACGGCGACCAGGCGTGCGCGAGCTGCCACGTGTTCGGCGATCTCGACGGCCTGGCGTGGGACCTCGGCAACCCGATGGGGGTGGTGAAGCCGAACTTCAACGCGTTCCGCGTCCAGGAGGTCAACCTCGATGCACCGGTGCGCTTCCACCCCATGAAGGGGCCGATGACGACGCAGAGCCTGCGCGGCATGGCGGACGCCGGCCCCATGCACTGGCGCGGCGACCGGACCGGCGCCGTCTTCGGCCTCGATCAGCGGGTGCTCGACGAGGACCTGGCGTTCAAGGAGTTCAATCCGGCGTTCGTCGGCCTCATGGGGCGGAGCGCGCAGCTCACCGCGGAGGAGATGCAGGCGTTCACCGACTTCATCCTGACCGTGCGCTACCCTCCGAACCCGATTCGCCGCCTCGACAACGTGCCCACGGCGGCGGAGGCGAACGGCGAGAACCTCTTCCTCACACGGTCGACCGTCGGTCCCTCGACGTGCAACATCTGCCACAAGCTGCCCCTCGGCGTGGACGGCCTCTCCTCCTCCGACGAGGAGCCGCAGGAGTTCAAGATCCCCCACCTCCGGAACCTGTACCAGAAGGTGGGGATGTTCGGGCTTCCCGATATGGTCCTGGGCAGCGGGCTCGTACCCACGGGGTTCGTCGGCGATCAGATCCGTGGGTTCGGCTTCACCCACGACGGCGCCACGCCGACGGTCAACGACTTCATCTCGTTGAGCATGTTTCTCAACCTCGAGCCCGCCGAGCAGCGCGACCTCGAGGCCTTCGTCCTCGCCTTCGACACCGGGCTCGCCCCCGCGGTGGGGCAGCAGGTCTCGGTGACGCCTGCCAGCGTCGGTTCCCCGGACGTCGTCGGACGCATCGCCCTCCTCGTCGCTCGCGCGACCGCGGGCGAATGCGAGCTCGTCGTTAAGGGCGTGGTCGCCGGCCCGGCGCCGGGCACGCGCGAGGCGCGCGGCTGGCTCTACCTCGGGGGCAACCAGTTCCAGCCCGACCGCAACGGCGTCTCCCCGATCGGGGCGGTGGCCCTGCGGAGCGTCGCGGCGACGCCCGGCCAGGAGCTCACCTACACGTGCGTCCCGCCCGGCTCTGGCACGCGCATCGGCATCGACCGGGACGAGGACGGCGTCTTCGACCGCAGCGAGCTCGACGCCGGCAGCGACCCGGCGGCGAGCGCCACCACGACCACCACGACCATCCCGAACGGCACCACGACGACGACGCTGCCCGCGATCGTCCGCATCCGGGCCACCGCGTTCACGCTCCGGGACGACGTGACGGCGCCGATCCATGCGGGCGCACGGCGCATCGTCTTCCGCTCCGACACGCGGCGCGACCCGGACGCGAACGACATCGTGTTGCCGCCGCCCGGCTCGGTC
>Ga0111539_10012034_pt1 | contig 10852 bp, 11 predicted proteins | sample RhiMethybrSRZTD1_FD_79667 | JGI IMG/M metagenome (GOLD analysis project Ga0111539, IMG submission 79667) | Populus rhizosphere microbial communities from Tennessee, USA - Rhizosphere MetaG P. TD hybrid SRZTD1 (version 2) (version 2) | ecosystem: Host-associated > Plants > Roots > Rhizosphere >... | reverse complement strand
GAGACCGGCTCCTTCACCGCGTGCGGCCGGAAGCTCCACGTGTCGCAGTCCGCCATCAGCCGGCAGATCCTGCTGCTCGAGGAGGAGCTTGGCGAGCCGCTGTTCCTGCGGGTCGGGCGCCAGGTTCGCATGACGCCGGCGGCCGAGAGCCTGGTTCAGCTCGGCCAGCGCGTCTTCCTCGACGTCCGTGAAACCGTAGGCACGATTACCGATCGCACCCGCGAGCTGCGAGGCACGCTGCGGCTGTCAGGCGGGATGACCGTGTGTCTGTACGTCTTCCCGCCGCTGCTGAAGCACCTGCGTCGCGTACACCCGCACCTGGACGTCAGGCTCACGGTGGCAACGGCCGGCCGGTCCGTTCAGGAGATCCGTGGCGGCCGCGTCGATGCGGGGCTGCTCACGCTGCCCGTCCTGGAGTCCGACCTGGTCACCGTCCCGGTGCTGCGCGAGGAACTGCTGCTGGTCACGACCCCCACACATCCGCTCGCGCGACGACGGAGAGTGGCGCCGGCGGACCTCGATGGTCAGCCGTTCGTGCTCTTCGAGGTCGGGTCGGCCACGCGGAAGGTCATCGATCAGTTCTTTGCCACCGAAAAAATCGAGCCGACCATCGTGATGGACACCGAAAACGTCGAGATCATCAAAGCGATGGTCAAGACCGGGATGGGCGTTGGCATCGTGCCCTACCAGGCCGTCGCCCGTGAGGTCCGGGCCGGCCAGTTCTTCTGCACCCGCATCGACGGGCACCAGCTCGTCCGGGAGACCGGGTGGGTCTACGCACGCGCCAATCGGGTTCCCCGGGTCATTCATGAACTGCTGGGAGCCTTCGATGCCGTGAAAGGGAAGTTCAGGCTCGCGCCGCCGAGCCGCCGCCAGTCGCCGGCCGGGACGTAACGACCCAACCCATCTCTACATGAGATGGGTTGCATCAGATCATTCTATTTTCGGCGTACCTGAGCGGTGCGTATCCTGTTCTCATGAGCAACGAGCGGGAACGGGTCATCTCGATCACGCTGTCGGAAGCCGAATGGCAGGCGTTTGTCGCCCGTCAGCCGGAGCCGGTGGTCTACCTGCGCGAGAAAATCCGCGACGTGGTTCGAGAACCCGAGCAGCCGAACAAGTCCGCGGCCTGACAACGGCCTCTCAGCCGCCAGGCCTGCCTCGCCGAAGCACGCGCTAATCGCTCGGCGCACCGGCGGGCATGGTCATCTCGAAGACCGTACGCCCCGCACGGCTTTCCACGGTCAAACGTCCTCCCTGGCGCTCGACAATCGCTTTGACGATCGACAGTCCCAGACCGCTGCCGCCGGAGATGCCGGCGCGCGCCGCGTCAGCCTTGTAGAAGCGGTCGAAGATGTGGGGCAGGTGCTCCGGAGCAATGCCCGGGCCTTCGTCCGCGACGGAAAGCACTACGTCCGCCCCCGTGCGCCGGGCGGCGAGCCGGACCGCGGTTCCGCGCGGCGCATAACGAATCGCGTTGGCCGCCAGGTTCTGTAGCGCCTGTTCGAGTCGGTCCTGGTCCCCGGTGACGATTGCTGCGCCAGGCGCGATGGACGCTTCCAGGGAAATAGCCGCCTCCTGGCAGGCGCGTTCGTGCCGCGCCTTCACCCGGTCGAAGAGATCGGCGACGGCGACGTTGGACGTCCTCATGGTCCCGCCGCCGCCTTCGAGGCGTGCGAGTTCCAGGAGATCGCCGATCAGCCGGTCGAGCCTGGCGGTCTCGTCGCCGATGATTCTCAGATAGCGGGTTCGCGTCGCCTCGTCCAGCGTCAGCTCCGGCATCGCGAGCGTTTCGAGGTAGCCGCGCATCGCCGTCACCGGGGTCGTCAACTCGTGCGAAACGTCGGCGAGCAGCTGACGGCGGACGCGGTCGGACTCGGCCAGGGCGTCGGCGCGCGCCGACAGGTCCCTGGCCATGTGATTGAACGCCAGGGCCACCGCGGCGATCTCGTCGCCGCCGCGCTCCGGCGCACGGGCGGTGAGATCGCCGGCGCCAAACCGGCGCGCCGCCATTTCGAGATCGCGCAGACGCCGGCGCGCGGGCCCAAAGATCAGCACCGATGTCAGCACCGTGCCGACGACGAGCACGACGCCGGCGACGAGCGCCAGAAGCGGCGCGTACCGGCCAAGCAGGAAGCCGAACGGCGGCTGCGGCGGCACGACGACGACGCCGGCCAGGCGCCCGCCGACGACGATCGGAGACGGGCGAGCGAAGGGAGGTCCGTACGGATCGCGGTCGCCGCGCGGCCCGTCGAACCCACGCATGCCGCGCCCGCCCGGTCGTAGCGGAAACGCGTCGGCCCGCGCGAGCCGCGCCCGCGCCATCTGCAGAAGCGGTTCCGCGAACGACTGGCTGCCGCTGGTGATCAGCCGGCCGTCCGCCATCATGACGAAGAACGGGTGCTCGTACTGGGCGTACTGCTCGCGGACGTACTGCGTGAGATCGGTCTGCGGATCGCGCTCGAGAAGATTCGCGAGATCGAGGGCGACGCTCATCCCCAGCCGCCCGGGCGATTGGCCCGGCAGCGTCCGGCCGAACTGCGCCATCGCCCAGACGAACAGCATCGCCTGCACGACGAGCATCGCCGCCAGGAACGCCACGACGCCGACTGCGACGCGCCAATAGAGACTGCGGTGCCAGGTGGTGGTCACGGCCAGAGTGGGGTTAGGGATTAGGGGTTAGGGATTAGGGATTAGGGATTAGAGTGACCCGCTGAGACGGTACAACGCTTGCCCTCCGGTAGTGCATGCAACCGATCCTGAGTTTCCGAGATCTGATCGCCTGGCAGAAAGCCATGGAGCTTGCCGATCGAATCTACGATCTAACCGAGAACTTTCCGTCACGCGAGTGGTTCGGATTGGCCTATCAGTTGAGAAAATCTGCCGTTTCCATTCCCTCGAACATCGCCGAAGGACACCGCCTGAAGACGGGCAGCTACGCGCATCACCTGAAAATTGCGCTCGGATCGCACGCGGAACTTGATACCCAATGTGAAATTGCTACCCGTCGCAACTACATTCGCCGCGATGCGCGATCTGAGCTCCAGGCACTGGTCGCCGAGGTGGGTCGCGTGACGCATGGCTTGCTGCGATCGGTCGACCCGGCAGCGTGACGCTGAGCGCCCCAGTCCCTATCGAGATCCTAATCCCTAATCCCTACCCCCTAGTCCCTACCCCTCCGTGTCACAGTCTTTTCACGCCAGCGCGGCGGAGCACGGCGATAATCGACGCGATGCGCATCTTTTCCACCTCCATGACATGCGCGGTTTCAGCGGCCGTGCTTGGCCTCGTGTCGCCGCTCGGCGCGAATCGCGCGCCGGCCGCGGGCGGTCACGCCATCGTCGGCGCGTGGACACTGAACCACGACCTCAGCGACCAGCCGGGGCGCGACCAGCGCGACGGCGGCGCCAGTGGCGGCCGCCGCGCCGGCGGACGCGGGCCAGGCGGCGGGGGAGGGCGGCGTGGCGGCGGAGGGTTTGGCGGCGGCTACGGCGGCCGCGGCGGCGGTCGAGGAGGCGGCGCCGCGATGAATCCGGACGACATGGTCCGCATGCGCGACGCGATGCGCGATCTGATCAACCCGCCGGATCACCTGACGATTGTCGAGACCGACTCGATGGTCGTCATGACGTCGGCGGATGGGCGCACGACGCGGTTGGCGCCCGACGGCAAGAAAGTCAAAGACGACAACACCGGGATCGAGCGCAAGACAAAATGGGACGGCGAGAAGCTCGTGACCGAGATCAGCGGTCTTGGCCCGATGGGCAAGGCGACCCAAACGATCGCCGCCGACCCGGAAAACCATCAGCTTCGAATCGTGCTGCAGATGGAGGGCGGGCGGGCCGGAGGCGGCCGCCAGGACCCATCGGGTAACTCAGCGCAGGGTCGCGGACCGCGAACGATGACCCACGTCTACGACGACGACAAGTTCACGAAGTAGCGCTTTAGTACTCGTCTTCCTCTTCGACGCCGGTGACGACGAACCGGACGTGCGTCCCGCGCCGGTTGATCTGCGTCAGCGCCATGTTGATGGCGTCGCCGTAGCGGCTGGTCAGATGGCGCCGCATCGCTTCTGTCGGCACCCACACCGTAATCTGATCGCCCGAGTCGCTCGCGTACGCCGTCTCGCCGAACGCCCGGCGGAAGTCCTCGGGCGGCACATCTTTTTGTAGATGCGTCAGGATCTCGTCCCAGATCGTCATGTCGGACCAAGCCGCTCAGCTGGTATCAATGTGTGTTCCCCGGAAGTATTCTAACTGGCACTTTTCTTGGACCGCGTTTGCACCATGTTTACAGCAACTGTGGTCCTAGCTCTGGCACTGCTCGATCGAAGCGCCCAGCCTGCCGCCCAGGAAACACCGCGCGCCCAGACCGCAGCTGAGGAAACGCAGCAGCCGCCTGATCCGCAGGGGCAGAAAGCTGAAGCCAAGGAGCCGCCGACGCCGGCGCACACTGGCATTCGGGCACTCGTCGAGAACCTCGTCGAGGACGTCAAGCACCTGCCGGCGAAACAGAATCTGTATCTGACACTCATCGGTGGGGGACTGGCGGCCGCTGTACATCCGGCGGATCAGGGCTTCAACGTCCGTCTGCGCAGCCACTACGACACCGTGAACGCCGCATTCGCGCCGGGCAAGTACGTCGGGAACACCCCCGAGCTGATCGCCGGCTCGATCGGGACGTACGCATTTGGCCGGCTCTTCGACAAGCCGAAGGTGGCGCACCTCGGGATGGACCTGGTGCAGGCGCAGATTCTCACGGAGCTGCTGGTGGAGCCGATCAAGTTCGCGACGCAGCGCACTCGCCCGGACGGCAGCAACCGCCACTCGTTTCCGTCGGGTCACGCCGCGATCACGTTCGCGAGCGCGACCGTGATCGAGCGACACCTCGGATGGCGAAAGAGCCTGCTCGGATACACGATCGCGTCGTATGTCGCCGCGTCGCGACTGCACGACAACCGTCACTATCTGAGCGATGTGGTGTTTGGCGCGGCCGTCGGCTCGATCGCCGGCCGAACGGTGGTGCACCATGCCTCGGACTACTGGGCGTTCACGCCCGTGGCGCTGCCCGAAGGCGGCGTGGCGCTGATGGTGACACGCAGACGCTAATTTCCGTCTTCGCGCCAGCGCGGCGGCGGGACAGATCGCCGAGGCAGGTTATTCGTCGTCGAGATCGTCGTGTGGTTTGCTCGTCGCGACGTCGTCGATATCCGGCAACGGTTCGTCCGGCGCATCGACATCGTCCAGGCTGAAGGAGCGGCCGGTCTGCTTCATCGGGATCGGACCGCGCGGTTTGTCCTCTCCCTTTTTCCCCTTGCCCTTGGCGCTGCCGCCGCGCTGCGGTTTCGCGTCGGGCCCGAAGTTCCTGTTCCGCGCCGGGGCGCCGCCGGGCGCGCTGCTGCCGCCGGAATCGAATGGCCGCGGACCGCCGAACGATCCGGGCGGGCGCGGCGCGAAGCCGCCGGGCCGCGGGCCGGAAAAGCCACCGGGACGCGGACCGCCCGGTCCACGATCTTCACGCGCGCGGGCCTCGCTGACCGCCAGCGGCCGGCCGTTGAACACCTGTCCGTTGAACTGCTGGATCGCCTGCTCGGCATGCGCGCGATCGAGAAACTCGACGAACGCAAAGCCACGCGGGCGCCCGGTTTCCCGATCGACCGGCAGGACGACCTGCGACGGCGGCGCGACGCTGCCGAAGTACGAACGCAGGTCGGCTTCGGTCGTGGTGTAGTTGAGATTACCAACGAACAGACGGACGGCCAATCAACTCTCTCCTATCTGGGAAGAAGTCGGGCGGGAAAGCGCGCAGGTGGACGGCGCACACGCTGGCAAGCCGGAATCAGTCGAAAAACCTTACCTGAAGTCCCGTCATCGTGCAAGCGGGAGCTACTATTAAGGTCATGAGGCAATGCGGCACCGTGCAGCGGTGGGTCGGAGCGTTCGTCGTCGCGGCGGCATCGACCGTCGCCGCTGCGACAGGCGGCATCGGGGCGATCAAGAGCCAGGATCTCAAGGAGTGGCTCTCGTATATCGCCTCCGATGAGCTTCAGGGCCGCGCTACCTACAGTTCCGGCATCGGACTCGCCGCCGCGTACATCGAGGGTCACCTGCGTGGCTGGGGCGTCAAGCCGGCCGGCGATCACGGCGGGTATCTCCAGACGGTCCGCGTATTGGGTGTCAAGACGACGAGCCGTGCCAGCGTCACCGTGGATGTCGCCGGCGAGACGCGGACGTTCGCGGACGGCGACGGCATCACGCTGCCGAAGAACATGGGAGGGAAGCGGCGCTTCACCGTCGACCGGGTCGAATTCGCCGGTTACGGCCTCGACGCGCCGGGCGCCAGCCATAGCGACTATCGCGGCAAAGACGTCAAGGACGCGGCGGTCGTGTGGCTCGGTTCGAGCGGGCCCAAAGGACTTGATCAGGCGACGTACCGCCGGCTGCTGATGGGTCGGAACCGGTATGCGACGGAACAGCTCGGCGCGGTGGCGTCGATCGGTCCGGCAGCAGGGGCGGGAAGGGCAGGAAGGGCAGGAGGGCCGGGCGATCCGACGGGATCGGGTCGGGCGGGCGGACCACCGGAGCCGAGCGCCCCGGGTGGTTCTGGTGGTGCGGGCTTCGGGCGCGGTGCGCCGCTGCCGGCCGCGGATTTCACGACGGTTCAGCGGCTCGATGCGACGGTTCCGCCGAACGTCGGTGCCACGGACGCCTTTTTCGAGTTTCTCTTCAGTCGTGCGCCGGAAGCCTACGAGGCGCTGAAGCGAAAGGCCGCCGCCCAGGAACCGCTGCCGTCGTTCCGTCTGGAGGGCGTCAAGCTCACGTTCAACATCGACGCCGACTATCAGGTCGTCCGCACGCAGCTCACCCACAACATCGTGGCGATGGTCGAAGGCACCGATCCGCAGCTCAAGAACACGTTCGTCGCCTTCGGCGCGCACTACGATCACGTCGGCTACGCGGAGGGCGAGGTCACGCGGGAGGACACCGGCGCGCGGCGCGCCGGTGCGCGCGGCCGCGTGACCAGGGGCGCGGAAGACGATCGCATCTGGAACGGAGCGGACGACGACGGCTCGGGGACGGTGGCGCTGATGGCGCTGGCCAAGACGTTCGCCGCCGGTCCCAGGCCGAAGCGATCGCTGCTGTTCGTCTGGCACGTCGGCGAAGAGAACGGGCTGCTCGGCTCGCGGTACTACGCCGACTACCCGACGGTGCCGATGGAGCGGATCGTCGCGCAGCTGAACATCGACATGATCGGCCGCAATCGGGACGACAAGGCGAGCGAGGCGAACACGGTCTATCTGGTGGGGTCCGATCGGATCAGCACGGAGCTGCACAACCTGAATCGCGCCGCCAACGGCGAGCTGCCGAAGCCGCTGACGCTCAGCTACGAGTTCAACGATCCGACCGATCTGGAACAGGTCTACTACCGGAGCGATCACTACAGCTACGCGGCGAAAGGCATCCCAATCATCTTCTTCACGACCGGGCTGCACCCCGACTACCACGCCAACACCGACGACGTGTCGAAGATCGAGTTCGACAAGCTGACGCGGATCACCCAGCTGATTTACGAGACCGGACTGCGCGTCGCCAACCTCGATCACGCGCCGGTCCGCGACAAGCTGGGGCCGCGCGCCGGGCGCCTGACGCAATAGCTCGTAGCGCGGCCCTTTCAGGGCCGCGCTACAATTGACCGATATCGAATACTACGATATCGTAACAATATGACGGACGTGGAATTGGCGCGCGCGCTCGAGCGCTGCGAGATCCCCAACGAAGGCTTCCACCACGTCGACCACCTGCGCATCGCCCTGGTGTATCTCAACGAGTCACCGTCGGTGGAGGCCGCGGTGGGGCGGATGGCGTCCACGCTCCGGCGGTTCGCCGCCTCGGTCGGCAAGGCCGAGAAATACTCGCAGGCGGTGACCGAGTTCTGGATGTATCAGGTGGCGGCCGCGCGCGCCATGATGCCGGCGGCCGATTGCCAGGATCTCGTCCGCGCCTACCCGCGGCTCCTCGACAAGAGCCTGATGGACGGACGGTAGCGTCTGCCATGCCGCTGCGACTCGTGCCGCCGATTCACCGCGCCACGCACCGGATTGGCCTCTACCTCGCCGGACTGCGAGACGATGCGCTGTCGCAGGGCGAGGCGCACATCCTGGCCCTGCTGGCGACCTCCGGTCCGTCGACGATCGCCGAGCTGCATCGCGGCCTCGCCCACAAACGCTCCACGCTGACGAGCATCCTGGATCGCCTGGCGGAGCGCGGCTTCGTCACCCGCGCCGTGGGCGCCGCCGACCGCCGCACCTTCGTCGTCACGCCTACTGCGAAGGGACGCCGTGTCGCCGCTCGCGTGCATCGTCACCTCACGGATCTGGAGCGTGCCGCCGCGACGCGCGTGTCGAGCGACGACATCCGCGGGTTCATGAAGGTGCTGGCCGCCGTTGAAGAAGAGGCACACCGTCGGACGGCACACACTCTGAAGTCTCGTCGTTGAGACTTGAGAGTTGAAACTTCACACTTGAGACCTGAGCCCTCGCAGCGCGAGGGCGCCGAGAAACGGTCCGGGTACGAGCAGCAGGAACACCCACTGCCACCCGATCGTCTGCGCCGCGACCGGCAGCAGCCGAATCGAAGCCATGGTCAGCAGGAAACCCACACAGGTTTGAATCGTCAGGGCCGTGCCGACATGGTCACGTGGACTGTACTCCGCCACCAGCGCGGAGAGCTGGGCCGAGTCGGCGACCGCCGCGATACCCCAGACGGCGGCAAACGCGAAGACCAGCGCCGCCGGCGCGTGAAAGAGGAAGCCGGCGACGATCGCGCACGTGCCGCTGACCTGCATCGCCCAGGCGGCGATTCGCGCCTTGCCGATCCGATCGGCGAACGCCCCGGCCGCCGCCGATCCGATGGCCCCGCTGGCAATGGTGACGAACGCGACCGCCGATCCGGCGGGCGAGGACGGCGTCGCGCCGGCCGCACCAGCGCCCGCTGACGCGAACGCGGCGATCCAGGTCCAGAGCGCGTAGAGCTCCCACATGTGCCCGAGGTATCCGAGCGTGGCGAGGCGCGTGCCCCGGTCGGCGAAGACGCGCGCGACGGCGGCGGGATCGAAGCGCGCGCTCTTCGACATGTAAGGACCGTCGCCGACGACGGCGAGGACAATGCCTCCGCCCACGACGGCAAGCGCCGACGCCACCAGCATCAGCACTCGCCAGGGGATGGCCGCCGACACAGCGGCCAGCAGGTGCGGAAACGCCGAACCGACCGTCAGCGCCCCGATCAGGACACCGAGCGCCGCGCCGCGCCGCCGCTCGAACCAGCCGGCGGCGATCTTCATCCCTGGCGGATAGACCCATGCCAGCGCGGCGCCCGTGGCCATGCGAAGTGCGATCAACTGGATAGTGCCGTCCGCCGCCACGAGCGCGGCGTTCGCCAGCGCCGCCAGGATGCAACCGAGATTGAACAGCCGCCGCGGATTCAAGACGTCCGGCAGATTCAGCAGGGCCGACACGAGCGTGCCGAGGACGAACCCCGCCTGAACCGCCATGGTCAGCCACGCGGTTTCTCCGGCGGACAGATGGAATTCGCGGATGATCGGCGCGTTCGCCGCCGTCGCTGAAAACCACAACGTCATTCCCAGAAACATGGCCAGCGACAGCCACGCGAGCTGGACGTTCGGCGAGCGCTGCATCGATCCTGGAAGCGTACCAGACATCTGGATCGCCGGTATAATCCGCGCGGTCGCCGATGCAAAAACTCATTGTCGTGGCCGTTCTTACGGCGATCGCAGCGCCGCGTGTCGCGCAACCGCCAGCCGGCGATGCGCGCTTCGAGCCGCTCGCCGCTCTGATCCAGGACAAGATGCGGGAGTACCGCATTCCCGGAGTCGCGCTCGGGATCGTCGCCAACGGCGTGACGACGGTGCGGGGTTTCGGCGTGACCAGCGTCGAGGACCCGCTGCCGGTGACCGCACACACGGTCTTTCCCATCGCCTCGATCTCGAAAACCTTTGCCGCCACGGCGATGATGCGCCTCGTAGAGCAGGGCAAGGTGGATCTGCGCGCCCCGGTCCGGTCGTACCTGCCCGACTTCCGCGTGCAGGACGAGGCGGTCAGCCGTGAGGTCACGATCTGGCATCTCCTGACCCACTCGAGCGGATGGGAAGGACAGGTCTCCGGACCCGATCGCGGCGAGGAGACGCTCAAGAACTTCGTGTCGACAATCGGCGGCTTGATGCAGCTCGCGCCCCCCGGCGCGGCGTGGAGTTACAACAACGCCGGCTTCAGCGTCGCCGGGCGCGTCATCGAAACGGTCACCGGCACGTCGATCAACGCGGCGATTCGCGACCTGGTGTTCAAGCCGCTCGGGCTGGCGCACGCCGGCACGACCGCCGGCGACTTCATCGCCAATCGCTTCGCCGTCGGCCACCTGAACCGCGCGGACAATCCGCCGGCGCTCCAACGCCCGTTCGCGCCCGCGACGAGCGTCACGGCCGGCGGCGTCGGCGTCTGCATCGAAGACCTGCTGTCGTACGCGCGATTTCACCTCGGCGACGGTCGCGCGGCGAGCGGCGAACGCATACTGCGGCGCGAAACGCTCGAGCAGCTGCGGACCGCGCAGCTTCACAAGCAGAGCACCGACGACGACATCGGCATCGCCTGGCATTTGCGAACGGTCGGATCCGTTCGCACCGCCGCGCATGGCGGCACGCTCGGCGGTCACATCCTGCTGCTCGAGCTCGTTCCCGAGCGCGATTTCGCGATCGGCATCCTCACCAACGCCAGCAACGGCTGGCGGCTGATCCAGGATGTCGAGCGCGCCGCGCTGACCTCGTACCACGGCGCGTCATT
>Ga0111539_10012032_pt1 | contig 10852 bp, 11 predicted proteins | sample RhiMethybrSRZTD1_FD_79667 | JGI IMG/M metagenome (GOLD analysis project Ga0111539, IMG submission 79667) | Populus rhizosphere microbial communities from Tennessee, USA - Rhizosphere MetaG P. TD hybrid SRZTD1 (version 2) (version 2) | ecosystem: Host-associated > Plants > Roots > Rhizosphere >... | reverse complement strand
AATTGAACGAATCCTGCATCTCAAATCCGAAAGCCGAGATGTCAGATTGGACCGACGGCTTTTACGCACGTCCAATGTGATACTGCCCTGCCTGGGATCCTCGAGGTATGTTGATCCTCCCGGAGTCAGGTGCGGCCTGAAGTTGCAACCCAACTATTCCACGAGTGAGCGAAGCTCGTCCTCGTAATACTTCCGGTAAAGAATTTCCCACTCGGCGCTTCCTTCGGGAATCTTGCGCTGTTGGGAATCGATCTTGCGGCGTGCAGCCCCATCAATGACTTCTTCTTTCTTGAGCCACTTGGTGAGGATATCGACAACTGCAAGGCGGATCGTGTTGCGATCCTCGATGAAGTCGATAGCATCGATACTGGCCAGCCTTTCCGCAACATGGTGGGACAGGACGTTTATTTTTTCGCGAGTAAGACGCACGTTGTCAATGGTGCTCTAGAGGACGAGCTTCCGCTCCTTGACGAGTTTATTTTTAATGAGCTTAAACATCTCCTGGTAGGAAGCACCGTTTGCCCGCATCTGATCCTGATACTGATTCAGAACCAGACGGACCTCTTCGTTCAGCCGGTCCTCGAGACTGGTTTCCTGCTCCATCACTTCATACAGTGTTTCGGTGAGATCGAGCCCTTCCGGCACAGCGATCATTTCCTGCTGGATGAGTTCCTCGACTACTTTGGACGCAAGCAGTCGAACGAACTCTTTGCGTACGCTCATCGGGGTATGGTCCCATATGTCGTCTTATCGTTTCAATTCAGAAGATGGAAGCAGGAATCGTGCATTGGAGATAGGACGCGGCACCAACATACTTGGCTGACCGAAGTTTCACAGCCGGCCATCCGACCAGCTGCCAGGGACATAGCGACAGCGTACAACAGACATTTCAGATCCGACATTTGGAAGATGCCTTTTCAATGTGAGATGTCAGCTGTCTGTTGTGCGCTGTCGCTATGTCCCTGGCAGATAGTCGGATGGCCGGCTGTGAAACTTCGCTCAGCCCAATATGTCATTGCCCTAAGTTAGGAGGGCAAGAGCTACTCGCCACATGTAAAATGTCACGTGTCCTATGTCCAATGCATGTCTCCAATTCACTATCAATGGCTGAAGTGACCAAAGCAGAGCGACGATTGGTCTGCCAGTCTTGCGGTGCGTCGTTTGATTGCTGCGCGTCTTCCCCTACCGGCTGCTGGTGCCTTGCGCTCTCTCTCCCCGAAACCACGCTCAAGGAGCTCCAGACCGCGTATTCCGACTGCATCTGCAAAACCTGCCTTCTCCGCGCAGCGGCCTTAGAGCGTGGGGGAACCCGAGGGTAGTAGGAAGGCCGCCGCAAGGCGGCGTACCGCAGCGATCCCGAGGGTGGGTCCCACGCTAAGAAACGCCGCCGCGCATGACGGCTCGAGCGACCCGCTTCCAGGCAATGACAATGCCGATGCAGCTGAGAAAGATTCCTCCAAGGCTTAGTCCCACGACAACGATGTCCCATAGCGGCCTGCTGTAGTACAGGAACGAGAAATCGAGGCTGTGAAATGCATGATAGATCCATCGTTGGATCCGCTCGCGCTTCTGGGCTCTGGCCACAATCTGGCTCATTCTGGGATCCACGTAGAGCCATGTCGAATCCGGATCGCCAAACTTGATTCGGAGCACAGGTAACGGCGCCTGACGATTGAAGGCGTAGTAGTACGAGTCGTAATCCTCCAGCAACGTCGCGTCGAGCACCGGCACGTCCGGGTTTGGCGCCCTCACACGTTCCACAAGCGATTCCGTACTGAAGGGTTCTTCACGCCTCTGCAGCGAAAGCGCAGAAAAAAGGATCGGCTCACGAGCAACGGTTTGCAGGTGATAGTACGGCTCGCCCTGAATCGTCAAAAACTGAACTTCCCGGACGCCCTCAACCTGAGGAAAGGGAACCGGGAACTTCGCGACGTCCAGTTCGCCGCCGGTCAACGACTCCTGCATGCCCGCACCGAGCCCTCCGGTGCTTGCCCACGACCATGGCTCCATCGAGAGGAATCCGCTAAAGACCCAGGTCAGTGTGAAGAACCCGAAGATGATCCCGGTGATGTAGTGCCAGCGAAGCCAGCCTGCGTATGGGATATGAGGCGACTTCCTGCGGTATTGAATGACTGCCAGAATGAGTCCGATCAATGTGGCGATCGTTGCAATCCCAGACAGCCAGAGGACCGTATTCCGCCAGAGGAGCGGCTGGGTTCTCAGGCCACGAAAATACAGCCAGTGGGGAATCGCCGCCACCCAGGCGAGGATCCGGCTGCCTCGTGTGGTCATTCCCGCAACCTCGCCGCTGGCCTCGGAGACATAGACTTCGGTCCCGGAGCCGTCATCAACGGTGAATTTGTGCAGCGGCAGAAAAACGCGCTTACCGATCGTCCACTGGTCCACAGCAGTGAGCACGCCTGCAGCGCGTACCCGTGACTCGGGAAGGCCTACGAAGAGCCGTGCGGCCTCTACAGCGCGGTCTGGAGTCATTTCCAGCAGCTCCCCCGTATCTGCAAATACCGTGATGCCGTCGAAGCGGTAGGCCGGCCGGTTCAGGACGGTGAGAAGCTCCACGCTGGACGGAGCGGCACCAACCTCGGTTTTGCGCAAAGCCTGGGCTGGAGTCAGACGGATACTGCTCAGGTCCAGATCCGGCAGGCGTTCGATCCGCGTTTGCGGGGTGACGTCCGGCATACCACGCGCATAGATCATGGCGATACCCGAGACAAACCAGACCAGGAAAAGAAGACTGAGCAGAATACCGAGGTAGCGATGAATCAGGATCAGGGCTTTTCGAAGCAAGCGCACAGGACGTCAGTTGACAGCGACGGTGTCGGATTCAGTTCTCGGTTGAGGTATCGCCGAGTGTTTGAAACGTACAACGATCAGAGTCTGATCGTCATGAACGGGCTCATTCTGCGTGAAGGTTTTCAGTTGCGTATGAATCGCATTACGAATGTCCGTCGCCGAGGCTTCCCAGAGCTCGGTGACGGCGGTGATAAGGCGCGTCTCGCCGAATTCTTCCCCCGCTGAGTCTGTGGCCTCAACGACGGCATACGAGACCGCCACCAACAGGTCCCCCGGAGCAATATACGACTCGCCCTGCTGGAAGTTGGCATCCGGAAGCAAGCCCATGACGGGCCCGCCGACTTCCAATCTGTGAACTTCGAGTTTGCTGTCTGTCTTTCGTACGAGCAACGGCGGAAGATGGCCGGCATTGATGTATTGAATCGTGGACCGCTGCGGATCGAAGTAACCCCAGAAGAGACTGGTGAACCGGTCGCTCGCGGTCTTCTGGCAGAGCAATGCGTTCAGCTGGCGGCTTGCTGTGACGTGATCCTGCGTCGAGCGTGTCCAGGACACCGAGTGAATCGCGCCGTGAATCAGGGCCATCAATAACGCCGCCGAAATCCCTTTACCAGAAACATCGCCCAGCACGAGCGCCGTCCGGTCTTCAGAGACATGGAAGACGTCGCAGTAGTCCCCGCCGACCTGCCAGGCGGAAATGCACTCCGCGGAAAAATCAACGTTGGGCGAGATCGTATCCGCAGAGGGCAGCAGGTCCGCCTGCACTCGACGCGCGAGATTGAGTTCGCGTTCCAGATGTTGCCAGCGCAGATAACCCGGGAATCGCAATGCGAGCATAACGAGGGCACCCATCAGTGTGAGCGATGCGGAGACGCCGATTACCAGGTTGCGTCTAAGGCTGGCGAACGACCGAGACAGGCTGTCCGGAAGCAGCGCGATCTCGACATTCCAATTGACTCCAATGGGAGGCCGCAATCCTCGCACCCCTTGCGGAAATCCGAAGCCCGGCGAACCGCGTTCCCCTGCAGCGCCTCGCGCTCCGCCGCGGGTCTCTCGTGAACCGGTGGATGGGCCGCCAACAGGTATCGTCCGGAAAGGACGGATGGAAACCAGCACATTTCCTTGCGGACTGGCTTGTTCTTCGGGAACGGGTGGCTGGTTCGTAAAGATCCGTGGCAATTTGCCAGGGGGAACCGGCTCCATCGGAGCCAACCCCGCTGAGGCGATAGGCTTGCCGCTGCTGTCCAACACTCGAATCCAGGCGACCTGCTGGTTCCAGTCCTCGAGAAACTCCTGGAGAATTCCCGCGATAACCTCCATGTCTTGTGTTTGGGCAGTGCGGACAGCGCCCACGAGGGTGTTGACCTTGCGTTGAGAGTCGCGCTCCGCTTCCTGCACCAGCAGAGCACCAGAGACGTAGTTGTACGTGCTGATGGTTTGCGCGAGAAGCACGAGGCTGAGGGCAAAGCCTACGGCGATCAGCGCTTTGAAAAGAAAAAATTTTCTGTGCTCCGTGGCCACGGCGTCCGTATGTCCTCAACCTTTATATACGTGTCTAACGGCGAAATTATGTACACGGTTCGATGTTTTTGGAAAATTTTGTGGGCCGGGGTAGAAGTCTGGTTCAATAAAGCGCTTGCCCTCCTAACTTAGGGCAATGACATACTTGGCTGACCGGGTGATCGTGAGATTTTGCAACCGGAAATCCGACCAGCGGCCAGAGGCATAGCGACAGCGTCCAGCAGACATTTCACATCCGACATTTGGAAGACTGCCTTTTCAATGTGCGATGTCCGCTGTCTGTTGTCCGCTGTCGCTATGTCTCTGGCCGATGGTCAGATGGCCGGCTGTGAAACGCCACCCGTTCAGCCAAAGCGACTACCTGGGCCCTTCCGGCTACTCGGAACAGTAAAGACGCCTGGACCCGGACTTTTGCTGGCAACCCTGCGCCGCACTCCTCTAGACTCTCCGGTTCGTGATGTTTCGTAAAATCCACCATTGGCTCGTCTGGGTCCTGATTCTCGTCGCGGCCTGCAGCTGTTCCGCGGGCGAGCGCGCCTTCAGGGACTCTGGCGAGGGTTGCATATCCGGTTACAACCCAGACCACGACTATTTCCCGCACAAGGCGGTTATCGAATTCGCGAAGAACTTTTCCGTCGAATATCACAACGCCTACAAGGTCGTCACCATTCGGAGGCCCACCGAACGAATCCCCGATGAAACGTTCGTGCTCGTTCAATGCGGCGGTCCCAAACCGGCGTTACCGGCCACGCATTCCGGTGCGACGGTGATTGCTGTGCCGATCCAGTCCATGTTTTCAGCTTCAGCCTCGCACATGCCTCTGCTTGCCGACCTCGGCCATGTCGACGTGCTGACGGGAATTTCACAGGCTCGTTTTGTCACCACGGAAGCGGTCCTGGAGAGAATCCGCGACGGAAAGGTCATCGAATATGCGCCGAACAATGTCGTGGATACCGAGTTGGTGATTTCGAAGGCACCGGAAATTCTCATGACAACCGGCGGGTCGCAGGACAGCTACGCGGCGATTAAAAAAGCCGGCATCGCAGTCGTAGACAACGCCGAGTGGCAGGAAGATTCGATTCTCGGACGCGCCGAATGGGTGAAATTCATGGCGCTGTTTCTGAATGAAGAGGAAAAGGCGCAGCAGTTTTTCGGCGAAGTTCGCAACCGTTATAGGGCCTTGAAGGAACGCACTCGCGCGATTCCAGAATCGCAACGACCTCTCGTGATGACGGGACTCGTCAATCGAGGTGTTTTCGAAATCGCCGGCGGGCGCTCTTATGTTTCGACGCTGATCGCGGATGCGGGAGGACGTTACGTCTGGCGCGACAATCCCTCCAGCGGATACGCCAGCGTGAGTCTGGAGTCGCAACTGGCGCGGGCCGCCGAGGCGGAAATCTGGATCAACGGAGGCGACTGGAAAAGCCTGAAGGCGATGTTGGACGAAGAGCGCCGATACGAAGGGTTCAGAGCATATCGCGAGGGCCGTGTGTGGTTTTACAACCGCAAGGTCAATGCTGACGGAGCCATTGACTACTTTTCGCGAGGAACCACGCGACCAGACTTGATCCTGGCCGACCTCATCAAGATCTTCCACCCGGAACTGGGCACCGACCATGAATTTGTGTGGTACAAACAAGTCCCGGTTGAATGAGGACCGCCGGTTCCTATGAAGACTCGGCCCACTCCCCAGGTTTCTCCAGTTCCGAATGAATATGTGTCGCAACGCGGGCGTCGGCGTTCGCGCGCTCGTCTCGTTTTGGTGGCACTCGCAGTTCTGCTGGTGGTCTTCTTTCTCCTCTCGATGATCCTGGGATCCGTCTGGGTTCCCCCGGATCGGGTTCTTTCCATATTACTGGGACAGAATGTTTCGAACGCAGAGAACGCGATCGTGATGGAGGTGCGTCTGCCCCAGGCATTGACGGCATTACTCGCGGGCGCCGCGCTGGGGATTGCCGGGCTTCAAATGCAGACTCTGTTTCGAAATCCACTGGCCGATCCTTTCGCGCTGGGAATCGCGTCCGGCGCGAGCCTTGGCGTTGCATTGGTTCTTCTGGCGGGCGGATCGGCGGCGTATGGCGTCTTGAGTTCGAGTCTGGGTCTTGTGGGGGATGCGGTCGTCACTGCGGCCTCGATACTCGGCGCAGGTCTTGCCCTGACTGTTGTTCTCAGTATTTCGACGCGTGTGGAGAACCCCGCGACGATTCTGATTCTCGGCCTGATGGTCGGTTATGCCGCCTCGGCCTTTGTCACCGTGATCGTTGCCGGCGCTGATCCGGCACAACTCCAGAGATGGATTGCCTGGGGGTTTGGATCATTCTCGGGCGTGACGTGGCAAAGATTACTGATTTTTGCGCCACTGGTTGCAGCGGGCCTCGCTGTTGCTGCGGCGACAACAAAGCAGCTCGACGCGCTGCTGCTCGGTGAGAATTACGCGCGCTCGCTGGGTCTGAACGTCGAACGGATGCGCCTGGCGACGATGATGGGTGCCTCGATTCTCGGCGGTGTTGTAACGGCTTTCTGCGGACCGATTGCCTTCCTTGGTGTGGCCATTCCTCATATGTGCCGCGCGCTGCTTGGCAGTTCGGATCATCGCGTACTGGTGCCGGCGACCATTTTGCTTGGCGGGATCGTCGCGCTTGTGGCGCAGCTTGTTTCACTCACACCCGGCAATTCGGGTGTGCTGCCCTTGAATGCGGTCACGGCGCTGATCGGAGCGCCGGTGGTTGTCCTCTTCCTCATGCGCAGCCGCAGAGGAGCATTCACTGCATGACGGCGCTGCGCGCCACCGATCTGACCGTGGGATACCGCGCCAGGACTTTACGAACGATCGTGCTTGAAGGACTCAACCTCGATGTTGGGGCGGGTGAACTGATTTGTCTGCTTGGGCCCAATGGGATTGGAAAGTCTACGCTGCTGCGAACTCTTTCAAAGGTCCAGCCCGCGCTCTCGGGTTCGATTGAAATCGACGGCGTTTCCCTGGAACGTCTGAGCGCTGTCGAACTGGCCCGGCGTATCGGCGTCGTGCTGACGGATCGTCCAATGATTGGCGCCCTGCCTGCCTATCGTCTGGTGGAACTCGGACGGTATCCGCATGTGAACTGGCTTGGACAGTTGACCACACGGGACCATGAGGTCGTCGAGTGGGCGATCGACTCTGTTTCGGTTCGACATCTCGCAGGACGTGACACCAACACCTTGTCCGATGGCGAACGCCAGCGGTTCATGATTGCGCGAGCGCTCGCGCAGGAACCGTCGGTGCTCTTGTTGGACGAACCCACGGCCTTCCTCGACGTTGCCTCGCGAGTGGAATTGATGGGTTTGCTTCGCCAGCTTGCAAGGGAAGAAGGACTCGCGATTATCGTATCCACACATGATCTCGAACTTGCCCTGCGTATGGCCGATACGGTTTGGCTGATAGGTCCGGATCGTCTCCTGCACCTGGGCGTGCCCGAAGACTTGATCCTTTCGGGAACGGTCGAGAAAGTGTTTTCTGCGAAGACCATAAAGTTCTATCCTGACGACCGGATCTTCCGGCCCGTGACTCCATCTCGTGGAATTGCTTCAGTTCATGGGGAAGGACTCCCGGCAGCTCTTACAGCAGCCGTCCTTGAGCGTGAAGGATTCGAAGTGGTCAGCGGTCGAACTGCACCTTTCTCTGTTGTCGTAACTTCGGGAGCGTCGTGGGAAGCTACGGTCGCCGGAAGCCGTCACTCTGGGAAAAACTTTCAGATGCTGGCCGGCCTGTTGCGCAGACTGAACGAAACCGCTCGCAACAGTTCAGTCCGTGTTTGAGGCTGGTTCAAACAAAATTGGTAGATGACAAAGGGGTTAACGGGCCGCTAATATCTTGCGGACCGAAATTCGAGGAGGGGTTTATTCTATGAGACGCAGCCTGCTGTTACTTTCCGTTCTGAGCTTACTTCTGGTTTTCGTTGGGTGCTCTTCCGAGCCGGCAGCGACGACGCCCGAGCCAGCGGCTCCTGAAGCGGCCGCGCCGGATGCATCCGCGGATCCTTTGACCGGAACGTGGAAGGGCGACTGGGGTCCGACTGCAGATCATCGCAATCCCGTGACTCTGGACCTGAAGCTGGACGGAGCCAATGTTACCGGTACCGTCAATCCTGGTGGGCCTAATGAAGTTGCACTAACCAAGGGATCCTTCGCGAAGGATACCAATATGGTTACGATGGAAGCGGATGCCAAGGATCACGCGGGGAAAGCCGTTCATTACATGATCGAGGGAAAGCTGGAAGGAACGTCGATGTCCGGAAGCTGGACGCACGACGACAAGAAGGGCGACTTCAAAGTCACGAAGGGCTAATCCCGCGGTTCGAGAAAATCATGATTTTCAAAAAGTCCTTGAGCTTTGTCTCAAGGACTTTTTATTTTGATCCATGCTGAATATGTTGGCCGACTGGCTTCTCAGCGCCATGGCCTTGATCGTCGTCGCGTTGATTGTGCCGGGCTTCGAAGTGACCAGTTTCGTTGCAGCCCTGATCGCCGCCATTGCTGTGGGTTTGGCAAATGCGACGATCGGCATCATCCTCAAGGTTCTGACGTTTCCTCTCACCGTCGTCACACTTGGAATCTTCTGGTTTGTCATTAATGCCCTCATGTTGAAGCTCGCCGCCGCCATTGTCCCGGGCTTCGCCATAAATGGCTTCCTGCCCGCCTTTCTCGGCGCGATCGTGCTCAGCCTTATCAATGTTGTTAAAGGCCTGATAATGAAGGCTCTCAGCGAACCACGGCAACCCGAAGCCTAGGTCCTTTCCAGCACTTTCGTGCCATTCCTCCGGTGCCTCTGCCCGGTATTGGTCCAAAGGTACTGTTGACTGGGGGACGGCCTGATTTTACAAAGGGTTGACGAACAGCCAGGAAGTGCAGCGCTGGCGTGGGACAGGCTGGCACAGAAAAAAGGATTAAATGGGCACAACAACGGCCACCAGGCCATTCGAAGATTATTACGAAACCCTGCAGCTCAGTTCCAACGCAGACACCGAAACCATCGATCGCGTCTATCGAATCCTCGTGCGTCGGTATCATCCGGACAATCAGGAAACAGGAGACACCGAGAAGTTCAACCGGGTCGTCAGAGCGCACAAGATTCTTTCGGACCCCGATACGCGTGCTTCCTTCGACGTCACTTACGAGGACAATCGGGGGACCACACTCAAGATTTTTGAGGAGACCAAGAATCCTGAAAGCTACGACGGCGACAAACGAATTATGGAAGGGATCCTTGCTGTTCTCTACACTTCGCGACGCCGCGACGCCGATAAGGGCGGAGTCGGCATTGTTCAGCTCGAACGGCTGTTGGCTTGTCCTTCAAAACATCTCGAATTCCATATCTGGTATTTGAAGGAAAAGGGTTGGGTCGAGCGTATGGAGAATGGCATGTTCGCCATCACCGCGTCCGGCTGTGATCGCGTAATGGAACAGGATGGGATGTTCCTTCGCAAGGATCGCCTCCTTAGTGAGCGCTCCGCTAGCGGCTTGCGCGAACTGAAAGACTAACCGCGGATTACGCGGATGAAGGCGGATTGCGCGGAAGGGATGGGCGGTTGCCAGTCATAGGAAACCGGCGCTCGGCTCGCGAACCTACCCGCCCTGCTTTGAGGTTACCCCGCCAGTATCCAAACGCGGCGGACAACACAGGTCCAGAGATTTGACCATCTGTCAAATTCCTTAGTTTCCCACCGGCACCATCCTCGCGCCTGTCGACAGTAGTTGAATCGTCACGTTGCCGCGAGCGCTTGCGGTTCGTGTCACCGTGTTGAAATCCATCTCATCCGCGCGCACGTCTGTGCTGTTCGTCCTCATGCGGACATTTCCACGGTAGAGGACGAGGTTTCCCTGAAGCGTCATGTTGTCTGCCTGGATATCGACGCTGCCTCGATCGAAGGGCGACTGCGGCGACTGAAAGCGCAGGGGCGGAGCAACCTGCAGTGTGATGTCGATTGTTTGGCCGGACTCCTTCACGGGAACCTCCCTCACGCCCGGGGAAAATCCCGTTAATGACGCGGTCACCCGGGTTGTGCCCGGAGCCACGCGCAAATCCACGGAGCCTCTCTCGCTGGTCACGCCGCGGACCGATCCTCCTGGGCCGGAAGCGGCGACAGTCACCCCGGGTATCACCGCTCCGGCGGAGTCCTTCACGGTTACGGTGAGCGTTACCAGGTCAGGCGGATTTTGGCCAAGCGTTAAGGCTGAAATAGCAAGAGCAGCAACAACCAACAAGGACTTCATACAAACCTCTCTTCTTGTGTGGACACCGTGCGAGATTTTGTCCATCGTGCCTCTTGTGAAAATCCGCAGTCAAGAACTGTGTGCGATTTGATTGGAGGGGTAAACTTCTATCATGTTCGGCCTGAAATATTCCGAGTTGTTCATAGTCCTCGTAGTTCTCTTTGCCGCAGCAGCATATGACTTTCCACGCGGTGCATTGACTCAGGAAAGACGAAAACGACTACTGTGTTACGGAGTCTTGTTCCTGATGACCCTGGTCGTTTTCGAGCTT
>Ga0111539_10012030_pt1 | contig 10852 bp, 3 predicted proteins | sample RhiMethybrSRZTD1_FD_79667 | JGI IMG/M metagenome (GOLD analysis project Ga0111539, IMG submission 79667) | Populus rhizosphere microbial communities from Tennessee, USA - Rhizosphere MetaG P. TD hybrid SRZTD1 (version 2) (version 2) | ecosystem: Host-associated > Plants > Roots > Rhizosphere >... | reverse complement strand
GCTTCCGGGCGGTAAAGCCCCCAGAATTGATAGACGGCCTGCATCGTGCCCGGCACGCTGACGATCTTCATCCCGCCGGCCCGCGCCTCCTTGACTCCCTCGGGGCCGATGCTGGCGATCGCGGCCTCGCCGGTGCGCACCATCGCCAGCCGCGTGCTCTGCTCGGGCACCAGCAGGAGCGTCAGCCGCTTGAACTGCGGCGTGCCCCGCCAGTGCGGATACGTCACGGCCTCGTACTCGATGCGGTCACCGGGAACGCTGCGGACGAACTTCCACGGACCGCTGCCCACCGGCTTGTCACGAAAGCCCTTGGCGCCGACCGTCTCGATGTACTTCTTCGGCATGACCGAGCCTTCCATGAAGACGGCGCGGGAAAGGCTCGCCGCGAACTGCGGGATGACGCCCTTGGTGTAGACGCGCACCGTGAGGTCGTCGACGACCTCGATGCGATCGACCGCCCGCCGGAGCGCTGCGGCGCCCGACGAGATCGACTCGGGCGACATGACCCGCTCGAGGCTGAACTTCACGTCCTGCGCGGTGACCGGGTCGGCGGTGCGAAAGCGCAGGCCCTTGCGCAGATAGAAGGTCCAGCTCTTGCCGTCGGGGGCCTGCTCCCAGCGTTCGGCGACGCCGGGACCGATGCCGCCGTTCTCGAGGTCGAATCCGACCAGCGAGTCCCAGACGGGCGCGTGATAGTGAGCGTGCGGGGCGCGCGTGTCCATGATCGGGTCCATGACCTGGGCGCCCAGGGTGTCCAGCGCGATGACGAGCGTGTCCTTGTCGGCAGCGCTCGAGGCGAACGGGACGCCGGCGACCAGAAGGACGCCGAGCGCCAGAGATAGCAAAACTCGTGTTGGCATCGTGTCTCCTTTGTGCGGGCCATTCTTCACAGCGGAGACCGGGTGTCAAGCGCTCACCTGACACGTTTGCGCGCCGCGGCCTCGGGGCACAGCCCTGGCCTTGACGGCGACGACCGCCCCGGGCAGAGTATCGGCAGCCGCGGGAGGCGAATGCCATGCATTTCGGGATCTTCGTCGAGGAAATGCGCTACGGAGCGAGCCAGGTCTCGGCGTTCCGCGACGCGTTCGATCTGGCGCAGCGCGCGGAAGACTGGGGCCTCGACTGTGTCTGGCTCGGCGAGATCCACTTCACGCCGAACCGCTCGGTCATCTCGGCCTCGCTGCAGGTGGCCAGCTCGATCGCCACCCGGACCCGGCGCCTCCGGGTCGGCACAGCCGTCACCGTACTCCCGCTGAACCATCCGCTGCGCATCGCCGAGGAGATCGCGACGCTCGATCACATCAGCGAGGGCCGGCTCGAGTTCGGGATCGGCCGCAGCGGGGTCGCGCGCTCGTACGACAGCTACGGCATCGCCTATGGCGAGAGCCAGGCCCGGTTCCGCGAGGCGCTCGACATCATCCGCGAGGCCTGGAAGGGCGAACCGTTCAGCTTCGAGGGCGAGTTCTATCGGTTCCAGAACACGACGGTCGCGCCGCGCCCGTACCAGACGCCGCACCCGCCCATCCGGATGGCCGCGAACACGGAAGAGACCTTTCCGGCGGTCGGCAAGATGGGTCTGTCGATCTTCGTCGGGCTGCGCGCCGCCGAGATCCCTGATCTGCAGGCGCACCTGGCGCTATACCGGCAAGCGTGGCGCGAGGCGGGCCATGCCGCCAAGCCGAGCGTATACATCCGCATCCCGGTCTACGTGTCGACGACGGAGCAGGGCGCGGTCGACGAGCCGCGCGAGAGCCTCATGGCTTTCTTCGGCCGCCAGAGCGAGCTGGCGCGGGCGACCGTCGGCCGTGCGGGCGCCGGCCCCGCCGACCGCCGCCGGGCGATCGCCGAGCGCATGGCGAACCTCTCCTACGACGACGTCCTCGCGAAGAAGGTCGCCTTCGGCACGCCGAAGGGCGTGATCGACCGCCTGACTCAGCTTCGCGAGGAGCTCGGTCTGGACGGGATCATCGCCGAGCTGAATCCGGGCGGGCGCATCCCGCTCGAGCTCGAGACGCGGAGCCTGCGTCTGCTCACCCACGAGGTGATGCCGGCCTTCAAGTAGCCGCGGCGCCGGCGGCATCCCGAATCGACGCTCGCGCCTTCTTCTCGACTTCCATCGCAATCGCTATCATCTTGTGCACGCTCTTGGCGTGCTCGGCTGTCTTCTTCATGACCTCGCTGTCATCTTTGCCATGCGCCACGAAGTCGCAGCCGGGCATCAGATCGGCGCACCTGAGTTCTCTCACCATGACAACCTCCTCCTCCGAAGGGCCAGCGATGTTTCCGAATCGAAACGGCGACACGACGTGAGGCGCCGAAGGCGCAGCGGCCGGCCACCCGCGAGTCGGCGCCTCGGCTAGCGTTCGCGCCGGCGCCGCCGTCGCGCTGCCGTTCTTCCGGGTGACGCCGGTGTGCCCTGGCCCGGCTTCTTGCCGTAGCCCCGGTTGCACTCGTTGCAGAATTGCTGCCCGTCATCCTTGAGCTCTCGCTTACAGGTGAGGCATCTGACCACGCCATCCTCCATCCTCGGGTGGATCATCGATATATGAGTTTTATTTATTATATAAGATTTATATGACATGGCAATGGCACCCAGGGTTCGACAACACTGAGGCGACGGCCGATGGGAGAGTGCCCTATGGCCGAAGACACCAAAACAGATGTCGTCGTGGCAACCGGAGAGTGGGGCCGGCCGACGACGCAGCGGGAGGCGGCGCGATCGCAGATGCTGTGGATGGTCGGTCAGGCAAGTCGAGCCGCCAAGAGCGGCCGGGTCGATGACGCTCGCTGGTGGCGCGATAGAGCGGTATCGGCCCTGTGGAACATGAACTAGCGCGGGCGGGTCAGCCGAGGATTATTCGGACGTGATGTGCCTTCCGGTCATCGACGAGCCGGATGCTGAGATCGCCTGCGAGGTAGACGCCATCCACCTCTACCGAGGCCACTCCCCGGGACACACCTCGAGGGTTCTCGACAACGAGATCATACTGCGCGGAGCGGTAGCGGAACGCCATCTCGAAGCCACGCCACGCGCCGGGAATGCACGGGTCGATCACGAGATGTGTGCCGCGGAGCCGAAACCCGAGAATCGACTCGAGCCCGGCGCGATACATCCACCCCGCTGACCCCGTATACCATGTCCATCCCCCACGGCCGATGTGCGGCGCCTCGGTGTAGACGTCTGCTGCCATCACATACGGCTCGACCTGGTAGCGGTGGACACCCGTCGGGGTGATGGCATGGTTGATCGGATTCAACATCGAAAAGAGCTCGGCGGCCCTATCCCCCTGGCCGAGCGCCGCAAAGGCGATCGCGGACCAGATGGCCGCATGCGTGTATTGCCCGCCATTCTCTCGGACGCCAGGCACATACCCCTTGATGTAACCAGGCTCCAGCGACATGCCGTCGAATGGCGGTGTCAGGAGCAGAACGACGCCGTCGGCACGGCGTACGAGATGTTCGTCGACGGCCGCCATGGCGCGCGCTTGGCGTGCCGGGTCGCCGGCCGCCGAGATGACGCTCCAGGACTGCGCGATCGAATCGATGCGGCATGCGTCGTTGACGGCGGCGCCGAGCGGCGTCCCATCGTCGAAGTACGCGCGGCGGTACCACCCGCCGTCCCAGGCCTCGCGTTCGAGCGACTCCTTGAGAGCACTCACATGCCCACGCCACCGCTCGGCGCGCTTGCCTTCCCCACGAGCGTCAGCCAGGTCAGCCCAGTCGGAGAGAACGGCGTGAAGGAACCACCCGAGCCAGACGCTCTCTCCCTGCCCGCCGGCGCCCACCTCGTTCAATCCGTCGTTCCAATCCCCCGTGCCCATCAGCGGCAACCCGTGAGTTCCGACCGTCAGGCTGTGATCGAGCGCGCGCGCACAGTGCTCGAAGAGCGTGCTTCGTTCGTCGGAAGCGCGAGGCTCGAAGTACGACTCGCGCTGGCCGACCTCCAGCTTGGGTCCTTCGAGGAAGGAGACGACTTCGTCGAGAACGGCGCCGTCGCCGACGATCTCGACATAACGGGCAACGGCGTAGGGCAGCCAGAGCAGGTCATCCGAGATGCGCGTTCGAACGCCGCGGCCACTGGGCGGATGCCACCAGTGCTGGACATCGCCATCCTCGAATTGCCGGGCGGCGGCGCGCAGCACGTGCTGCCGGGCCAGCGCGGGCTCGGCCACCGCGAGCGCCATCACGTCTTGAAGCTGATCGCGAAACCCGTACGCACCACCGGCCTGGTAGAACGCCGACCTCGCCCACACGCGACAGGACAGCGTCTGGTACAGCAGCCAGCCATTGAGCAGCATATCCATCGAGCGATCCGGCGTTCTGACCTGCACCGTGCCGAGCAGCGCGCCCCAGCGCTCGTCGACCATTCGCAAGATGTCCGCCACGTCGTGAGTCCGGTAGCGAACGATCAGCTCCCGCGCCTGCTCCAGACTCTCCGCCTCGCCGAGCAAGAACACGACCTCGGCGCGGCCGCGAGCGGGCAGCGCGAGCGTAGCCTGAAGGGCGCCGCACGGATCGAGGCCAGCACCGACCCGTCCCGAGAGGCGGTGGCGGGCCGCGAGCGCCGACGGATGATCCGGCGACCCGTTGCGTCCGAGAAATTCCGTCCGGTCGGCGGTCCATGCCGTTTGGGTCCCGCCGAGGTCGGCAAAGGCCACGCGAGCGCCGCACTCGCGCCGCCACGCGTTGCGCGCGAGCATCGCGCCGGTCTGCCCATCGATCTCGGTGACCACGAACGGCGCCGCGGTGGGGCGCGATACGCCAAGGACCCACTCGACGTAGGCGGTCACGGACAACCGCCGTGGTCGTCCGGACTCGTTCGTCAGCGTGAGCCGCGAGATCTTGATGGGGTCGTCGAGCGGCACCAGCTGTAGCAGCTCGAGCGAGATGCCGTGCGAGACGTGCTCGAACCGCGTGTAGCCTTGTCCATGCCGGATGACATAGGGCGAGATCTCTTCGCGGATCGGGAGCGCCGTCGGCCCCCACAGGTCCCCGGTCTCCTCATCGCGGACGTAGAAGGTCTCACCCGGCGGATCGCTGACCGGATCGTTCGACCAGGCCGTGAGCTGGTTCTCGCGGCTATTGACCGACCACGTATACCCCGAACCCGACTCGGAGACCTGGAAGCCGAAGCCCGGATTCGCGATCACGTTGATCCACGGCGACGGCGTCCACCGTCCCTCGTCGAGGACCGTCACGTACTCGCGTCCATCTTTCGCGAAGCCGCCCACCCCGTTGTAGAGCTCGAGACTCGGGCGCGGAGATGTCGCGGCCGCCGGCGCCGGCGGCCGCGCCGCCGCTCGTCGTGGTGAAACAAGCGGAGCCGCCGCGTCGGGTCGCTGTGCTCGCGCCACTTGCTCGGCCAGTGTCCCGTGCCGGCTCGACAGCACCGCGCGCGCGACAGACCGGAGCACGTCACGCTGGGTCGCCGAGAGGCGGTCGGCCCGAACGATATAGACGTTCCCGTGCGGTTCATGGCCATCGTGAAGCCCTGCCGACTGGCTCGTGCGGACCAGTGTCTCCAACAGCGCCTGCAGATCCTGAGCATAGGACGGCGCATGCTCGTTCAAGATGACGAGGTCGACCGCGAGCCGCTTCATCCGCCAGTACTCGTGCGCGCGGAGCAGCTGTCGAACGATACCCACGTCCTCGGACTCGTCGATCCGAACGAGCACGATCGGGAGGTCGCCCGATATCCGGTGCGCCCACAACGCGGCGGGGCCCTCCGTCTGACGCGCGAGGATCTCCGGGGGAGACCTCAAGCTACGATCCGAGTAGAGAACGCGGCTGGCGAGGCTCTGGAAGAGATGGGCCTCGTCGGGGCCCATCCCGAGGTGGTGCTGTTGAACCTGCGCCTGCGTCCAGGCCAAGGTCGCGGCACGGTCGAACGTCGCCGGATCGTGATATTTCTCGGCGAGGTCGAGCGCCTCCGCGCGCGACGGCGCGACGAGCGTCGAGAAGGTGGCGCGGAGGGTATCGCCCGGCGGCAGTCGGACGCGGCGGCGCAGGCTCACGATCGGATCGAGCACCGCGCCGGTCGTGTTGGACAGCGGCCGGCCGTCGATCACCGCCGCGGGCGTCCGGATCCCGCGCCCGCGGCCGAGGAACCGCGCTCGGTCGGTCTCCCATTGCAGCTCCCCGACCGCGTCGCCCTCCACGACCGCCACATGGGCCAGCCAGACCGGGGCCTCGCCGCGTGCTCGGGGCCGGCGTCTCGCCAGCAGCGTGTCGAGCTCAGGTACGCATTCGGTCTCCACGCTCAGGTTCGAAAACGCCGGGTGGGCCGCGTCGACCGCCGGCGGCGCCAGAACGACCTCGGCGTACGAGGTCAGCTCGATCTCCCGGCTCTTCGTCCCGAGGTTCGTCAGCGAGACGCGGCGCACCTCGGCGTCGTCCTCCGGCGACACGATGACCTGGAGCGTGGTCCCGATGGCACCGTCGCGCCGGACGATCTCCGCCCGATCCTCGGAGAACGTGACCTCGTAGCTGTCCGGCGCGCCGCCGCGCGGCTGGTAGCCGGCCGACCAGCTCTCCCCGCTGTCGACGTCGCGAAGGAACACATACGTGCCCCACGCGTCGCGCGTGACGTCTTCCCGCCACCGCGTGACCGCGAGATCACGCCAGCGGCTGTATCCGGAGCCCGCCGTCGTCAGCATCACCGCATACCGGCCATTCGAGAGCAGTTGGGTGCGCGGCAGCGAGCCGTGCGGCGAGTCGAAGTGCCTCACGACCGGCGGAACGAACTCGCGCACGTCGCCGACGGCCTGCACCTCGTCCGCGCGGGGCCGCGCGACCGCCACGTCCCGTGGCGTCCGCTCTTGAAGCAAGAGCTCGGTGGCCAGGACCATGGGCTCGGCACGGAAGCGCGCGCGCATCGCGCCGTCGTGGACGACGTTTGCGATCGCGACGACCACCATGCCCTGGTGGTGGGCCATATACGCGCGAACCACGGCGACGGAGGCGCCGTCTGGGAGCCTGGGTGCGGTGTAGTCGAGCGCCTCGTAGAAGCCGTAGGCGCCGCTGGCCCCAGCCGCCGCCAGGCGGCGGAAATTCTGTGCCGCCGCGGTCGGATCGATCATCGCGGCCAGACCCGTCGCATAGGGCGCGATGACGACGTCCTCGCTAAGTCCGCGTCGCAGGCCTATTCCCGGGACACCGAAGCTCGAATACTGGTAGGTCATTTCCAGATCACGCGCGTTGTAGCCCGACTCCGATACACCCCACGGAACGCCGTGCTCGGCGCCATACCTGATCTGCCGTCGCACCACGAGCCGGGATGTCTGCTCGAGCAGGCTCCCCTCCGGCGCGGGCATGACGAGCGTCGGCATCAGGTACTCGAACATCGATCCCGACCAGGACACGAGCACCGAGTCCAGCTCCACCGGTGTCAATGCCCGGCCGAGCCGGAACCAGTGCGAGACGGGAACGTCGCCTTTGGCGATCGCGACGAAGCTCGCGAGCCGGGCTTCCGACGCGAGGAGGTCGTACCGACTCGGGTCGAGGGTTCCATCGGTGAGGCGGTACCCGATCGCGAACAGCTTCCGCATCGGATCGAAGAGAAAGGCGAAATCCATGGCGCCGACCATCGCCCGAGCGTTTCGAGCGAGGATCGTGAGCCGACGAACCAGCGTCTCGGGCACATCCAGGTCGCGGGTGTGGCTTTCGACCGTGGCGCCCAGCGCCTCCGCCCACAGAAGGACCTCCATGTGCGCGTTCCCGGGATCCTCGTCGACCAGCAAACGCGCGGAGTCCAGCACCGTCTGAGCGCCGGCCTTCAATGTCGCGAGCCGTGAGGCCCACTCGGCCGGACCGCGCGGCGGCTCCCGGACCGCGGCCATAACGGCGTCGAGAGCGTCCGCCAAGCGCCCGTGGCGCGCCGGGCCTGGGCGCGCATCGCCGACCGCCACGACGGCCGCGAGGTGGACGAGCAACGCGGTGTCCTCGATCCCGGCGAGCGCCGACCGATCGAGGTGCCCACGCTCGATCATCTCCTCGCAGGCGTGGGCGACCGCGATGAGATGGCCGGCGAGATTGCCGCTGTCGACCGACGAGACGTACTTCGGCTCGAGCGCGTAGCAGTGCTTCGTGTCGTACCAGTTGTAGAAGTGACCGCGGAAGCGCTCGAGGCCGCCGAGCGTCTCGAGCGTGGCCTCGAGACGCTCGACGGCCTCGAGCGTTCCGACCCAGCCGAAGTCGCGCGCGGCCACCGTTGACAGCAGATACAGCCCGATGTTCGTCGGCGACGTGCGATGCGCCACCACCGGGCTCGGCGTCTCCTGGAAGTTGTCGGGCGGCAGCGCGTGGTCTTCCGGACCGACGAACGTCGTGAAGAAGCGCCACGTCCGCCGCGCGATCAGGCGGAGGGCTCGCGCATCCGCCGCCGAAAGCGGCTGAGCGGCCTCGGTGTGCCGCGGCATGCTGATCCACCGCGCCACCGCCGGCGACACGGTCCACAGCAGCAGAAAGAGCAGCGCGGCGGGCCAAGCCTCCGGCCGTCCCCAGGCGACGGCAACCGCCGCGGCGGCGGCGAGCGCAACCCCACCGCCCATTCGGCGGCAGAAACCACGGAGATCCAGACGGAGGCCGGCTTTTGCCTGCGCCGCCGTCACCCATTCCAGCAGCCCGCGATGCGTGACGTACACGCGGACGAGCGTCCGCACGATCGCATCACTCATCAGCCAGGTCTGATATGTCAGCATCGTGATCGTGAGGCCGAACTGTGAGCCGGCCAGCAAGAGGTCCCGGCCTACCGCGCGAATGTAGCTGCGCTTCGAGATGCCGCGCCCGCGTGGAAGCAAACCGCCCAGGACCGGCAAGAGCGTGGGCACGGCGACGGTCGCCAGGATGAAGACACTCCATATCGTGGGCGAGGTGCCGGGCATCAGCCACGCGACCACAAGCGTCAGATACGTGGCCGGCGCCGACACGGTGCGACGGAGGTTGTCCAGCATTTTCCAGCGTCCGACCACCGGAATCCTGCTCCCGAGAATCCACGGAAGCAGCTGCCAATCACCACGCGCCCATCGATGCTGGCGGGCGGCCGCGACCCCGTAGTGGGATGGGGCGCTCTCGAACAGCTCGACGTCGGTGACGAGGCCGGCGCGCGCGAACACTCCTTCGAAGAGATCGTGGCTCAGGAGAGCGTTGTCCGGCACCCGTCCGGCCAGCGCCGCCTCGAATGCGTCCACGTCGTAAATGCCTTTGCCGGTATACGACCCTTCTCCCCAGAGGTCCTGGTAGACGTCGGACACCGCCGCCGCATATGGGTCGATTCCGGCCGGGCCGGACGAGAGGCGCTGGAACCACGAGCCTGCGCGTCCGGGTAGCGGCGGTGTCACTCGGGGTTGAAGCACGGCGTATCCTTCAACGACGCGCTGCCTTCCGATATCGAGCCGCGGTCGGTTGAGCAGATGCGCCATCGTACCGACCAGCCGATCGACCGCTCCTCTGGGTAGCCGCGTGTCGGCATCGAGCGTGATGACATAGCGGATGCCCGAAGGCGTGACGGCGCCCGTAGCCACGAAGCTCGTGTCCGTCGCCCCGCGCAGGAGGCGATTCAGCTCGCGGATCTTGCCCCGCTTGCGCTCCCAGCCCATCCACACCCGCTCGCTGTCGTTCCAGAGCCGGCGGCGGTGAAAAAGAAGGAATCGCTCGCCGCCATCCGGTGCGGTGCCGTGACGATGGTTCAGGCGCGCGATCCCTTCTCGTGCGGCCCCCAGAGTTTCGTCATCACCGGGCATGCTCTCCGCGGGCGCATCGAGCCAATCGGTGAGGATGGCAAAGCGAAGATCGCCGCTTGGATTTGCCAGGTAGTGCACTTCGAGCCGCTCGATGTGCTCGGTGACTTCTGCGCTGTCGGTCAAAAGCATCGGCACGACGACCATGGTTCGCAGATGGGGTGGCACCCCCTCGCGCAGCTCGAGACGAGGCAGCACCGCCGGTGTGACCAGCGCGGTGACGCTTCGGTTCAGCAACGCGATCGCCAGGTCCGAGGCCGGGACGATGGCGAGAAGTGCGAGAACCAGCAGGCCTGCCGGTCCGACACCGGATGCCCACGCCGTGAGGAGCGGCAGGGCCAACATGAACCCACTGAGGACGGCGATCGTTCCAAGATATCCGGGCGTCGCTGCCCCGACATAAAGCCGAAGCAATCGGTGCAAGGGCGGCGCTCGGTAGCCAAGCGTCCGTTCGAAGGCCAGGCGCCCGTTGCCGATGAGATAGAATCCGGGATCGGTGTGCCGATCGTCGTGGGCCCCGGCCTGTGCGCGAGCCACGGCCAGGCGCGCGACGTCCAACTCGGACCGGCCCGAGCCCCGCCCGAGCTCCTCCACACCGTGTCGGTAGGCGTCGCGGGTCGCGAAATCCATCGCGGCGTAGTTCGGACCCATGTGCAGCACCTGGTCGACGAGGCTGACGCTCTCGAAGAACTCCGTCCAGTCCAGCGCGGACATCAAGCTCATGCTCATGATCACGTTGCGGACGGTCACGTTCATCGCGGCCTGCCGCTGATGCTCGACGCGAACGATGTCGTCGGAGGTCGTCCCCTGCGCGTCCAGCCGTTGATCGAGCCAGCGCAGGGCTGGAGTCACGGCGCGATCCTGCTCCCGGAGCCGCTGGACGAGCTGCACCGCGAAGGCGGTGACCAGCGGGCCGCCCTCGAATCGCGCGAGGCCCCCCGCGGTCGGCGCGACCGCGCCGTCCTCCCCGACGCCGAGCAGCTCGTCGGCCAGGGTGTCAGCCTCCTGGCGCGCCGCGCGCCCGCGAACGATGCTCTCCGCCAGGCGACGGAGATTCTCGACGAGCACGACGCGCAGCGTGATCGCCACCGCCCACAGCTCGCCGATCGTCAACG
>Ga0111539_10012028_pt1 | contig 10853 bp, 9 predicted proteins | sample RhiMethybrSRZTD1_FD_79667 | JGI IMG/M metagenome (GOLD analysis project Ga0111539, IMG submission 79667) | Populus rhizosphere microbial communities from Tennessee, USA - Rhizosphere MetaG P. TD hybrid SRZTD1 (version 2) (version 2) | ecosystem: Host-associated > Plants > Roots > Rhizosphere >... | reverse complement strand
CGCTATTGCCGCCGGTGATCTTGAACCCGTCACCGATCACCTGGCCATCCGGTTTGACTTCAATGAGTGGCCTTCCTGCAAATCCCGGCTGGGTTGTCGCGTCAATCGTCACCGGATCGGTAATCACCGGTAACGGCGAAGATAAAACGATGGTTTGTTGAAAGGAGCCGATGCTGAAGTTGATTACATCGGCGCCGGCGTTGGCGTTCGCATCGAGAATGGCCTGGCGCAATGAACCCGGGCCGGAGTCCTGGGCGTTCGTCACCATGAAAGTCGACGCCGCTGTCACTTTAGATTGAGAGTCTAGGAACTTCTCGCTTAAACCGAGCAAAGCGAAAGCAATCAGAGTTGCGAAGAACAGGCAGTTTTTTAACTTGAGAATTCCGGGGGAGTATAGAGACATATAAAAGTCTAAGTTGAGTGGACGAATCGGGGAGCTGGGCTCTGGCGGGCGCAAGTGTACGAAAAAAGTGAGGCGAGTACCAGCGTTTTAAGATTTAGTGCAAATTAATGCGGTCGCAACGGCTCAATCAGGTCTTGATCTTTCGTGCCCTGGTGGCAGACGATGCACGACTGCTGTCCGCGCTCTTCAAGATCCGATACGAGCGCGTAAGTGAGTCCGCGATCTGACCAGGTCAGCACTTTCAACCCGTTGATGGCGTTGTAGTGAAACGTCAGACCACGCGCGACAATCTCTTCACCACCCGTGGGCGTCACGACCGAGTCCGAGGTGATCACCAAACTGATCGGCCGCGACTTCATGCGATACGCAACGTAGGCGGCGTAGTCATCTTTGTATCCAACCAATCGCGCGCCTTCCAACGTGTAAAGCTTTTCCTGTCCCGACGACTCCTGATAGTTGGGCAGTTTCACGCTGAAGTTGACTTTGTTATCGAACCACTCGGAGATCTGCTGCGGCGTCGCCGTTTCGACTTCCAGCGGCAACTGTCCGCGCGCATGGCGTAGATGATTTTCCGCAGCCATTAAGGCAAAACTTGAGGGCGCAGTCGTCGGCGTGGAGCGTTTCATTACTCGCCAGATTACGATCGGCAGCAGCAACATCAACAAAGTCGCCGCCATCGCCAAACCGACCGTCAATCGTGGTCTCGATCCGAAGCGCGACGTACTCAGCGCCGCACTCGCCGATCCTTCCAACGTATGCTGAACTCTGGCGCGCAAGGCAGGCGGCGCCACATGCAACGGTCCGCATTCCCTGATCGCGTTGATGAACGAGCGTTCACGCTCAAAAATCGACGCGCACGATTCGCACGTCTGCAAGTGGGCCTCGACAGCCGCACGCTCCTCGCCCTGCAACTCGTTATCGAGATACAGATTCAAACGTCTACAAATGTCTTCGCAATTTTTCATTCTTAAAATCACACTGCCCGCGCGCGGCTTTTGGTTTGCCATGGCGAAAGGGAAGCTCGCAGTCTCGCGCGAGCACGCCCAAGTCGCGACATCACCGTTCCGGCCGGACACTCCAGCACCATCGCTATTTCCTGATAAGTGAATCCTTCGATATCACGTAATACAACAATCTCTCGGTACGCTTCCGGAAGTTTCTCAATCGCCTCGCGCACCTGCTCGCGTTCCAGTTTTCTCAAATAAACAACATGCGGATTGGCATGGGCGTCTTCCGGCTGTTCGTTCGTTTCCAGTTCGACAAACCTTGGGCCACTCTGGTTGTGCCGCATCTGATTGAGCCACGCGTTCCGCATGATTACAAAGAGCCACGCCTTTAAATTTCCGCCGACCGGCGGCTGTTTTTCCGCGCTTGTCGCCCGCAAATACGTTTCCTGGACGAGATCCTCGGCCGCACTCGAATTGCGAGTCAGCGTCATGGCGTAGCCGTAAAGCGCATTGATATGCGCGAGCGCGTCCTGCGCGATGACCGTGTCTTTACCAGGGCCGTCCATGATCCTCGTCCACTTGGGTTGCCATTGTAGAGTAACACCTGGCGGGCCGAAAAATTCCCGGGAATATTCCGGCAGGTCGCGTGTTATTGCTTTCATGACGAGCGCCAAACGGCTGAAAGTGCTTCTTGCAGCGATCTTTATGCTCTCCGCAGCGGCGATTTTTGTGGTCACTGACGCCGCTCGCGCTCAACAACAGCGCCCGTCTTCATTTTCACCAGTAATCGAGGAGCCGTTCGACGTCGTGCGAGCACGCGACAAGGCTGCGAAGGCAGGAGTCGCGGCTGCACACCAGCGTTTGCTCGAAGAACGTTACGATCTTACCCGCCGCGTCGATGAGAGCGTGCGTATGACGCGCGGTAAGCCGATTCCAGTTGGGCCGACTGCGAAACTCAAGGTCGGCCTGACATGGGATCGGCTAGGACAAATGACGCCGGACGCGATCCGCGAGCAGGGTGTCTTCCCTTACCTGCCGCTGCCACACGTCAATCATCCGGTTGGCGGCATGGTATTTCCGCAAGCCGAGATCAAGCTGTTGCCGCGGGTCGAACGGTTCGACATGGATTTCGATCTGCCTGACCATTTTCTGCCGGAGTTTCCCCCGGCTGTATTCCTGACGACGCGCAAAGACCTGGGCGATGTTTCGAAAGGGCAACTGATCACTGTCAACAACTTCTACGAGTTGTTCAACGGCATTCTAAATCCCAAGCAACTCGAAGGCTTACGTCTGCTGGTGACGCAGTTTCCCCAGCAACAATTCAACGCCACGGACGATCGCAAAACAGAACGCGCCGATGGCATGCTAGGCGTCGCTTGTTTTGATTGTCATGTGAATGGTCACACGTCGGGTGCGTTCCATCTCGTAGGCGACATCCGACCGCAGGAGAATCGTCGACGCATCGAGACGCCGTCGTTGCGCGGTGTCAACATTCAACGTCTTTTTGGATCGCAGCGGGCACTGAAGAACGTCGAAGATTTCACGGAGTTCGAACAACGCGCAGCTTACTTCGACGGCGATCCCGTTTTGGCGACGAAGAAAGGCGCGAACGTTCTCGAGCGTGGCTCGCAGGTCCACTTCATGTCGGAGTTTCAGGAGATCCTCGACTTTCCGCCTGCGCCGAAACTGAACGTGCTTGGACGTCTGGATCGATCAAAAGCGTCGCCGAGCGAGACTCGCGGTGAAGATTTGTTCTTCGGCAAGGCGCAGTGCAGCGTGTGTCACCAGCCGCCGTTCTACACCGACAATCAAATGCACGATCTGGCCGTCGAACGATTCTACAAACCACGCATGGAAGGCGGGATGCTGATCACTGCGCAAGGCGCGATCAAGACGTTTCCGTTGCGCGGGATCAAAGAGTCGCCGCCGTATTTGCACGACGGGAGATTGCTGACGCTGGAAGACACGGTTGAGTTTTTCAATCTGATCCTGGAGTTGAAACTGACGGCGCAGGAGCGGAAAGATCTGGTCGCGTTCATGCGAGTCCTTTGAGATCTGTGTTAAGTTTTCCCGCGTGAAGCGCGCTCTACTGGTCCTGGCTACCGTCGTAGCCCTCGCAAACGTTACTTCAGCAGCTACTCATCACATCACCCTCGCAAACGGGAAGTCGTTCGATCTCAAACTTCCTGACGGCTTCAATATCAGTGTCGCCGCGCAAGGTCTGAAGCGCGTGCGCTTTATGGCCCGCAGTCCTGACGATCGCATTTTCGTCACGGACATGTACAACCTCAGCGACAACAAGCGCGGCGTGGTCTACATTCTCGAAGATTTCGATCCCGTAACGCGGCAGTTCAAGAAGCTGACAAAGTTTCTAACCGGGTTGCGCAACCCGAACAGCGTCGCTTTTTACAAAGACGAATCCGGGACGGACTGGTTCTATCTCGCGCTTACAGATCGTCTAGTCCGTTATCGTTACGAAGCCGGCAGCGAGGCGCCTACCGGCGAACCGGAAGTATTGGCGACGTTTCCCGATTATGGTTTGGGATACAAGTACGGCGGCTGGCATCTGACGCGGACGATTGCAGTCGGCGACAACGGGAAGATCTACGTTTCTGTTGGCAGCAGTTGCAACGCGTGTGAAGAGAAGGAAGAAGTGCGGGCTTCCATTCTGGAGATGGATCCTGATGGAAAGAACCAGCGTCACTACGCACGCGGCTTGCGCAACGCCGTCGGGCTTAAGTGGGTGAATGGCCAACTCTGGGCCACCAACATGGGTTCGGATCACCTCGGCGACAATCGTCCCGCCGACACGTTCTATTCAATCGAAGCTGAAACGAACTACGGGTGGCCTTACTGCTTTCAAGCCGGCGCGAAAGTTTTCTCCGACCCGAAGTTCAACTTGCGTAACAAGAAACTCGACTGTCGCAAAGTGCCACCCGCGCACACACCGTTTCCCGCACACAGCTCGCCGCTCGGTCTCGAATACTTCGACTCGACCAGCGATCCTACGCTCGCGAACTCGTTCCTCGTCGCGCTCCACGGCTCGACCAAGCGAACCTTGCGACGCGGTTACAGCGTCGTCAAGATCGAGGAACCAGCCACCGGCGCTATGTCAGACTTCATCACCGGTTTCTACGACGGCACAAAGCTCAACGGCCGCCCCGCCGACGTTTTCGCGTTCGGCAAAGACGCCTTCCTGCTGACCGACGATTACGCCGGCGTGGTTTACTACGTCTATCGCGACGCGAGACCGGCACGCTGATTATTTTCCTCAAATCCGTGTAAAATACGCGCGCCAACCACACCCGTTTACCGAAAGGAAACCCGTATGCGTCTCCGTATCTCGCTTCTTCTGGTCATTGTCGTCTCCCTTGGCGCGCCCGCGTTCGCGCAGAAACGCAATATCACCGAAAAAGACCTGTTCAACTTCGTCTGGATCGGCGACCCGCAGGTTTCGCCCGACGGATCGCGCGTAGCTTTCGTTCGCGTCACCGTCAACGATCGGAAAGACGGTTACAACACAGCCATCTGGACCGTCACTACCGCGAACGGCGACACGCGCCAGTTGACGAATGGACCACGCGATACAACCCCACGCTGGTCGCCCGACGGAAAGTACCTGTTGTTCGTTCGTGCGCCGGAGGTGAGTGGTCGAACGGAGCCGCCCCAATTGTTCATGTTGGCGATGGGCGGCGGCGAGCCTTTTCAGTTCACAACACTGCCGCGCGGCGCTGGTGGTCCTCAATGGTCGCCGGACGGAAAGATGATCCTCTTCTACAACTCCGCAACACCGGAAGAGCTCGCGAAGGCCGCGCGTAGCAACACGCCGCAACCCACACCGAGTCCCGCGGCGAGCCCGACGCCACCCGAGCGCGAAAGTGACGTACGCGTGATCACTCGCGCAGTCTACCGTTCGAACGGCACCGGATATCTCGACTTCAAACATCCGAATCACGTCTGGGTCGTCACCGCTCCTAGAACCGGTGACGAAAAGGTTACGCCGAAACAACTGACCAGCGGACGCTTCGACGAAGGCGGTGCCTTCTGGGCCAAAGACAGTTCGCGCGTCTATTTCGAGTCGGATCAGATCGACGAGCCGTATTACGAACTCCCGTCGACGACGATCTATTCCGTTGCCACAACGGGCGGCACGCCATCGAAACTCACGTCGTTCGACATGGGTGCGGGCGCGTTTGTACTCAGCCCCGACGGCAAACAACTCGCGATGATCGCGACGGTCAGCCAACCGGTTCGTTCCTATTCACAACCCGATCTGTGGGTGATGGACATGACGTCCGGCGCCAAACCGCGCAACCTCACCGCGACGTTCGATTACGACATCGGCGGCGGACTCACCGGCGACAATGTCGCGCCGCGCGGCGGTGGCGGCAATCTTCCGATCTGGTCACCAGACGGACGCAGCCTCATCATCGGTTATGCGAAAGAAGGAAAAGCGAATGTTGCTTCGTTTGATGTTGCGACCGGCAAACTGTCGGACATTACGACGGGCAATCAAGCCGTCGTCAGTTTTCGCGCGTTGCCCGATGCGTCGAAGTTTGTCCTGCTGATCTCGACGCCAACCCGCGTCGGCGATCTGTTCTGGCTCGACAAAGCGGGCGCACAACCGAAACAACTCACTCGCATCAACGACGACTTATTCTCAAAACTAAACCTCACCGAACCGGAAGAGATCTGGCACAACAGTTTCGACGGCCGCAAGATCCAGGTCTGGGTGCAGAAACCACCCGACTTCGATCCAAACAAGAAGTATCCGCTGATCCTGAACATCCACGGCGGACCACACGCCGCATACGGTTACGTGTTCGATCATGAGTTTCAATGGATGGCGGCGAAGGGTTACGTCGTGCTTTATCCGAACCCGCGCGGCAGCACGACCTACGGGCAGGAGTTTGGCAACATCATCCAACACAACTATCCCGGCGACGATTACAAAGATCTGATGGCCGGCGTCGACGAGTTGATTCGTCGCGGTTACATCGACGACAAGAAACTCGCGGTGACGGGCGGCAGTGGCGGTGGTTTGCTGACGAACTGGACCATCGGCCAGACGACGCGATTCGCGGCGGCAGTTTCACAGCGCGACATCGCAAGCTGGACTGACTGGTGGTACACCGCCGACTTCACACTGTTCCAACCGTCGTGGTTCAAGGCGCCGCCGTTTGAAGATCCGCAGGACTATACGCGTCGCTCGCCAATCACTTACGTCAACAAGATCCAAACGCCGTTGATGCTGATTCTCGGCGAGGTCGACTGGCGCACGCCGACCGGTCCCGGTGGCGAAGCGATGTTTCGCGCGTTGAAGTATCGCAAGATACCGACGGTGATGGTCCGCTTCCCGAACGAGTCGCACGAGCTCTCGCGCTCGGGCCAACCGTGGCACCGCATCGAGCGCTTGCAACACATCGTGGGCTGGTTTGATAAATGGATCATGGGTGTGTCGAAACCGGAGTACGACGTTGGTGAAATAACGAAGAGTACGACGACGCAGCAATGAGAACGCTTGGTTTAATCGGCGGCACTGGTCCTGAATCGACGATCGAGTATTACCGTCTGCTTGTCGCAAAGTATCGCGAACAGGCAGACGGTCATTCTCCGCCGCTGATCATTACGAGCATCGATCTCAAACAGATGATTGATTGGATGACGGCTGGCAATCTCGCCGCTGTCACGGATGGTCTCGCCGCGGAGTTCGAACGATTGAAAAACGCGGGCGCTGACATCGCCGCACTCACCGCAAACACGCCGCACATTGTTTTCGATGAACTTCAGCAGCGTTCGCCATTGCCGCTGATCAGTATCGTCGAAGCCGCGTGTGAAGACGCTCGCGCGCGCGGACTTAATGCTGTCGGTCTATTTGGGACGCGTTTTACGATGCAGGCGCCGTTTTATCCGGCTGTGTTCTCGCGCGCCGGCGTCAAGTTAGTGCTGCCCACGCATCAGGAGCAGGAATACATTCACGAGATTTATCTCGGCGAACTGCTCAAGGACGTCTTTCGACCCGAAACACGCGCGCGGCTGCTGGAGATCGCCGATGAAATGAAACGTCGAGACAACATCGAAGGTGTGATTCTCGGCGGCACCGAATTGCCGCTTTTGTTGCGCGATGAGGAACATAACGGCATGCCACTCCTCGACACCACGCGTATACACGTTAACAAACTCGTTACCGAAATGTTGCGTTGAGTGGTTTTTTGATTGAGCTCGTTGAAATGGTGACGAGAAGTAGTATCATCCTTCCACCTCCAATCCGAAACTAATAACCCCCTTCATTTGAATTTTCCCCCTGTTTGTCTTTGTAAAGGAAAGGAAATCGATCATGGGACTCTTTGACAAAATGTTTGGACGTGGCGCGAGCGACGCTGAACAGCAACAGGGAGCGCAACAACGCTTCAACGAACTCAAGCAGAAGTATCAGACGGTGCTCAGCGTGTCTGACAACGAAAGAATTCAGTTTCAGAACCTGCACGTGCAGGACAACAAGCTCTTCATTCGCGGCGTCGCGCCGTCGGAAGAGGCGAAGAACAAGTTCTGGGACCAGATCAAGCTCGTCAGTGCAAACGCCGACGACATCACTGCCGACATCTCGGTCGACCAGAGTCGCGCGATGGGCGCCGCGGCGGGCGGTGGTCAAGGCGCTGGGGGCCAGACGTACGAAGTGAAGAGTGGCGACAATCTCTCGAAGATCAGCAAGCAGTTTTATGGCGACGCGAATGAGTACATGCGGATCTTTTACGCGAACCGCGACAAGTTGAACGATCCTGACAAGATTCAGGTGGGACAACGACTCACAATCCCGCCAGACGACGGTAAGTAAAGATCCACTCGATTGTAGGGGTGGCCCTTCTGCGGCCACCCTCGCTACAATCGCCCCCCATGGATTCAACCTCGTTACCAACAATAACAACACCGCGTCTCGTCATGCGCTGGACTTCCGAAGACGATGTCGATGCGCTGTATGAAGTCTTCTCTGATCCGCGAGTGATGCGTTATTGGAGCTCTGGACCACTTGCGAATCGCGAAGCCGCTGCGGCAATGCAGCGCGAGATCGCTGAGGGCAACCGCAAGGACACGATGTGGAAATGGGGACTGGCACTTCGCGACACCAACAAACTCATCGGCACAGTCACGCTTTTCCATCTCAACCTCAGTAACGGGCGTGCTGAGATCGGCTACGCGATGGGCAGCGCCTACTGGGGCAAGGGCTACATGAACGAAGCATTGACGGCGCTCATTATCCATGCTTTCGACGTGCTGAATCTGCGTCGCCTTGAGGCCGACGTCGATCCTCGCAACACACCATCCGTTCGCACTCTCGAACGACTCGGCTTCCAACGCGAAGGCTTCCTGCGCGAACGTTGGCACGTCGGTGGCGAACTCCAGGACGCCCTCTTCTACGGCCTCCTCCGCCACGAATGGCAGCGCCCGTAGATAACCCTGCAAGTTTTCGGACGGGTGGGCGTTCATCTTAGTAGTTTGAGATTGAAAGCTGAGGTTCAACCCGAATGAAGACCTTTTTGCTCCTGCCGCTTGCCGCTCTAATCGCCACGTCCGGTCTGCTGGTCCGTGTGACCGGGAGAGTCGACACCATTCCTCCTATCTCCGAAGCCACTCTCGCTCAGACCAGGAAGACAATGCGGGCTTTTGCGTCTGAACAGGAACTGAGGCGCTACTTCCGCGAACTGGCCGAGAAACAGAGACGCCGGCTGCGTCGCGAGGCACAGGCGAACAAAGCGGTGGGCTCTGCGGATACTCTGGCCGCGGCGGAAGCTCCGGCGCCAGTCGCGAAAGCCAAAGTCGACGGCGAGAACGACGAATCCGTAACCAACACGCAGCACGCCGGGGTCGACGAAGGAGGCATCGTCAAGGTCCATGGCGACCATCTCGTCGTGCTGCGTCGCGGACGGCTGTTCACGGTCAAGATCGGCGATGGCGCGTTGAAACCCGTCTCCGCTGTCGACGCGTTTGCGCCAGACCTTAACCCCGAAGAAACCTGGTACGACGAGATGCTCGTCTCCGGTGACACCGTCGTCATAATCGGCTACAGCTACGACCGCGGCGGCACGGAAGTCGGACTGTTCAATATCAACGATCGAGGTCAACTCTCGTATCGCTCGACGTATCACCTGCGCTCGAACGACTACTATTCTTCACGCAACTACGCGAGTCGCTTGATCGGCAACAAGCTGATCTTCTACGCGCCACAGTACCTCGATCCCGGAATGGAAGATCCGTTCGGAACGTTTCCAGCCGTGCGTCGATGGCACAGGGGTGCGCGGGCAAGTGAGTTCCGCCGCATCGTAGCCGCGACGAGTGTTTACCGGCCCGACACGGAATTCGACGTCGACTACGGCATGGCGCTGCACACCGTCACCGTATGCGATCTCGCGAACGGCGGCTTCGACTGCCAGGCGACCGCTGTTGTTGGACCAGCGGGTCGTGTGTTCTACGTCTCGCCTGATTCCGTTTACGTTTGGACCAGCTCCTGGGCGCGTCAGGCGAAAGACAAATCACCGTCAATCGTGTTTCGCATGCCGCTCGACGGCTCTGGACCAAGCGCGTTGCGCGCGTCGGGAAGTCCGGTGGACCAGTTTTCATTCCTTCAGAGCGACGATCAACATCTGAACGTGCTGGTGCGATCGGAATCGAGTGGCGACGGCATGTGGGGCGCTGAAGTCGCCGAAGGCTCCGTCGCACTGATGCGCGTTCCGGTTGCGAGTTTTTCGGACGGCAGCGAAGCAGTTCCCGCGTCGAGCTACCGGCGATTGCAAAAGCCCGAGGGCTACACGTTTCAAAACCGCTTCGTACACGACTATTTGATTTACGGCACCGGCAGCGGCTGGGGTTATCCGTCGCAGAACGCCGGCAAGCCGAACAGCCTGTTCATCGTCAATTGGGCGCGCGGCAACTCGCATCAGATGCTGCTGCCGCACGGTGTGGACCGCATCGAGCAGATGGGTTCAGACGCAGTTGTAGTCGGCACTGATGGAAAGGATCTGCACTTTACTTCAGTGCGTCTCGGCGAATGGCCGGAGATCGTATCGCGTTACACGCGCAAGGCGGCATCGCAGGGTGAACTGCGCAGTCATGGTTTCTTTTACAAACCCGACGGCGACGATACAGGGACACTTGGTCTGCCGATCAGCGTTCCTGGTCGAGCTGGTTACGAACATCTGTTTGAAGACTCGGCGGCGATTCTCTTCCTGCGCAACGACTCATTGCAGTTTCGCGAAGTCGGCGAACTCGGCGCGCAATCCGAAAAAGCGATCGACGATCACTGTCGCGCGTCGTGCGTTGACTGGTACGGCAACGCCAGACCGTTATTCCTGCGCGGGCGAGTGTTTGCTTTGCTCGGCTACGAAATCGTGGAAGGCACGATCGACGACGGTCGCATCAAGGAGTTACGCCGCGTGAACTATGCGCGGGGCCGACAATACCTGACGCGCGGCGAATAACGGACTTGGGTCTTGGGTCTTGGGCCTTGG
>Ga0111539_10012026_pt1 | contig 10854 bp, 10 predicted proteins | sample RhiMethybrSRZTD1_FD_79667 | JGI IMG/M metagenome (GOLD analysis project Ga0111539, IMG submission 79667) | Populus rhizosphere microbial communities from Tennessee, USA - Rhizosphere MetaG P. TD hybrid SRZTD1 (version 2) (version 2) | ecosystem: Host-associated > Plants > Roots > Rhizosphere >... | reverse complement strand
CTCGTGCCGAGCGAGTTGCCCGCGGCCGTCACCTTCGCCTGTCACGGTCCCAGTGACACGCACGCTTACTGGTCCGGCGTGCGCGGCGCGACGATCGCCGTGCTGGCGGCACCGGTGACGTTCGTCGCGCTCGTGGTCACCGGCCTGCTCGTGAGCTGGCCGATCGCGGCGTGGCATGCGGCCTTCGCGGCCGGCATGGTGGCCACGCTCATCGAGTTGGTCGTGCTATCGCTGGATCGCGTGCCGTTCACGCGCCCGTACGCCGCCGGCGACGGTCTGTTGAGAAAGCGCTGGCCGCTTTACCTGTTCGGGATGTTTGTCTTCGCGTACTGGCCCGTGCGGATCGAACTGCAGCTGCTCGGCGGTGGCGAGCCCTGGCTCGTCGGGGGTACAGCGGGTGCCGCGAGTGTCTGCCATCTCGTCGGACGCCTACGCGCGCGCCGCTGGTCGGTCACGCTGGACGAACCGGTGTCGGACGGCGCCATGCTCGCGGTCCTGGATATCGGCGCGGTCGTCCGTCCCGTCGCGGCGGCGGCGGTGTCAACGCCGGCAAGCTGACCCGGCCCCATCCCGCACTGATCCCGGCACTAAGCGCGGCCGCGTCCGCTGACAACCCCGGTTGTTCACGACACTTTCCTGGTGGCGCCCTTTCGTACAGTACACGCGCGCGGGCGGCCCTGTAGCTGAGTTGGGCCGAAAAAATGGCCGAAAACCGCGTGCGGCCGGTCCTGGGCCGCCTGGCCCGCAGATTGCTCTCTAATTTTACGTCATGGACGACGCAACCGGCACTTCTCATCTCCGTTTTCTGGACAACAGCCGCCTCGAGTCGCCGCTTGTCGAGCCGCTCGACGTGCGCACACAGACGGGAACCAGAATCGGAACGTTCGACGGAGTGATAATCGATCCGGCCGAGCGGCGGGTCCGTTACCTCGTTGTGGACCGCGGCCGCGTGTTCCACAAACGCTGCCTGATTCCTATGCCCGCGGCGCGAGTGGATACGGCGCATCACGAGATACGAATCGACATCGACGACACGGACACGAACGCCTGGGAGCAATTCGATCCCGTGACATTCCCCAAGTTTTCGGACGACGACCTTCTCACCGCGATGTTCGCGACTCGCGCGTAATTCTCGCCTCGATGAACTCGCGGGCGATGGTGCTGATGTCACGATGTTCGACATCGGCGGCGTGGTTCAAGGCGCGCATGTCGTCCGCCGAAATCTTCCCCGACAGCTTCTCGAGCGCACGCCGGACCGCCGGGTAACGGAGCAGCGTTTCGGCGCGCGCAACCGGCGCCGCATCGTACGGCGGAAAATAATGACGGTTGTCGTCGAGTGGCGTCAGATCCAGCGCTTTGATCAGGCCCGCTGTCGCGTCGCCGGCGATGAGATCGACCTGGCCCGACGCGAGTGCGCGATAACTGAGCGTCAGATCCATGACGCGCGGCGGTTCTGGAAATCGTAAACCATACACCTTGGCCAAACCTGCATAGCCGTCGGGTCTCTCGACGAACTCATACCCGAATCCCGCGCGCCAGCGCGGCGACTGGCGCGCTGCGTCGTCGATCGTCCGCAATCCGAGCGCGCGGGCGTCGGCGCCGCGCACCAGAATGGCGAAGGTGTTGTTGAAGCCGAGCGGCGGCAGCAGCGTCCGCCCGGTCTTCGCGTAGAGGTTGCGGACCGTGTCGAAGACGGCCGCCTCATCCGTGCTGATCGGTGCATGAAACACCGCTGTCAAGGCCGTTCCGGTGTATTCCACGTAGACATCGAGATCGCCCGTCAACAGGGCGCCATCGCAGATGAGAGTGCCGCCGAGATTGAGCCGGCGGTGCACCGGCATGCCGGCGTCGCGCTCGATGATTTGGGCGACGAGCTCGCCGAGCACTAGCTGTTCCGTGAAGTTTTTCGATCCGACGATAATCGCGCCGCTCGTGCGACGCGCCGCCACGCCGCTGGTCAGCAGCACGACGGCCGCAACGAGTGCCGCGCCGGCGGCGGCGGCCCGGCGGCGCGGCGAGCGACGCCGTACCGATAGCTGCCGCTCCACCGACAGCAAACCAGCGTCAACCGTCAGCGCGAGGAGTGCGGCAGGAATCGCCCCGGCCAGGATGACCGTGGTGTCGACCATCGAGAGGCCGCGGTAGATGTATTCGCCCAGGCCTCCGGCGCCAATCGCCGCCGCAATCGTGGCCGACCCGACCGCCACGACCGCCGCCACGCGGACGCCCGCCACGATCGACGGCAATGCGAGCGGCAACTCCACCTGCCGCAGCAGTTCGCGGGGCGTCATCCCCATCGCCACGCCCGCTTCGCGGATGGCCGGGTCGATACTTCGCAGGCCGGCGATCGTCGTCCGGACGATCGGCAGCAGGCCGTAGAGAATCAACACCACGAGCGCCGCACGCGCGCCAACCCCTCCGATGAGCGGCACGGGCAGCAGGAATCCGAACATCGCCAGGCTTGGAATCGTCTGAACGACGCTCGCCAGGCCGATCAGCGGCGATGCCAGCCGCGGCCGGCGGGCCGAGAAGATGCCGAGCGGCACGCCAGCGGCGACGGCGACGGCCGTCGACGCGGTGACCAGCATGACGTGCTGCCCGAGCAGGGCCGCAAGCTCACCGCGATGCGCGATCCAGAACGCAAACAGCGCCTTCATCTGGCCGATGCGGCGCCCCGCTCGTCGCCCTCCGGCCCTGGAGCCTCAGACACGGGACCACGCGGCACCACGGGCAGGGCATCGAGAAGCCTGCGCACGAGCGGTTCGCGCGATGCTGCGACAAGGTCCGGCCGGTCGTAGGCGATCAGGCGGCCGCCTTCGAGCACGCCAACCCGGTCGCCGAGGGCGAACGCCTCGCCCATATCGTGTGTGACGATCACAACGCTCTTCCGCACGCGCTGCTGGATCCGGCGAAACTCGGTGTGCAGCTCAGCGCGGGTGAGCGGATCGAGCGCGCCGAACGGTTCGTCCATCAGCAGGACCGGCGGATCAATTGCCAACGCCCGCGCGACGCCGACCCGCTGTCGCTGTCCGCCCGACAACTCGTCCGGCCAGCGGCCCGCCACCGTCTGCGCGCCCAGCCCCACGAGGTCCAGCAGCTCGTCGACCCGCGCCGTCGTCCGCTCGGGCGGCCATCCTTCCAGGCGCGGCACGACGCCAACATTCGCGGCCACGTTCAGATGTGGAAACAGCCCGACGTCCTGCAAGACGAAGCCGACACGTCGTCTCAAGCGGATCGGTTCCCACTCGCGCGTGTCACGTCCTTCGACGAGCACGGCACCGGCGTCTGGCAACAGCAGGCGATTGACGAGCTTCAGGACCGTGGTCTTTCCGGAGCCGCTGCGGCCGACGAGCGCGAGCACGTCACCGGACTCGACCGTCAGCGAGAAACGGTCGAGAACGCGCAAGCCGCCTGGCCGCGTGAACGACACATCCCTGAACTCGATCGCCGGGACAGGCATCGCGTTTGCGACGGTACCACTGAAACGTCGTTCAAGCTAGAACGGACGAGTCGTCTAGACAGGAGGACGAGTCATGAGTAACGACGGTCGATCAATCGGCGAACATCTTCGCGATACCGAGGCCGGCGTGGTGCCGGATAGCAGCGCAGACAGCAGCGCAACCCGCCAGCCTGCGAGCGGCCCGGAGCGCGAATCCGACATCACCAATCGCGAGCCGTCCGAACAGGACAAGCGCCAGCAACGCAAGCCGCCGCGCGGCGACCGTAAAGGCGGTGCACATGCGTAATGACGCACGCCCGATAGGAGGCGAAACGAGTCATCAATCGCCGGTCGCGGGTCACGAATCACCGGTGGCGAGTCACGAATCCCCGGAGGTCCGTCGGCCCGCCGACATCGTCAACCGTGACTCGGGCATATACCGGCCGCGGCCCGAGTCACCCGCCGACGACAGGGAGCCGGTCCTCGACTTCGACGCCGACGACCCCGTGATGCCGGCGAATGATGCAACGTTGAACACGAAGATCTAGAACCGCACGAACAGCGAGGCGGCGGCCGCCGGACCGATGGACCGGCGGCCGTCGAAGCTGATGCCTTTGGTGCGCACAACGACCCGTGCGTCGAGGCGCACGCCGGCGGCCCGCATCAGCTGACGTGGACGCGTGCGCGATGCAAGAAGCAGCTTGACGCCGCCGCCCACGTCGTATGCCTGTCCCGTGGCGACAAGCGTCGCTCCCTCGTGCAGCTGCCGGAGATACGCGGCGCCGCCGCCGATGAACGGTCGAACCCGCGCTCCTCCTCGACGGGACGCGACATACCAGTCAATCCCGCCACCGACGAGATATTGCTGGACGGTTTCGGACACGGTGGCGCCGGCGCTGTTCTCAGAATCGTTGGTCACTCGCGTCCTGAGTTCTGGTTTCGCATAGGACACCGAGGCGCGCGCGTCGACCGTACGTGTAACCTTCACGGCGACGCGCCCTTCGAATCCCACCGCAGCCAGCAGGTCGCTCGTCGAGCTGAAGAGACGAAGCGTGGACCCGGTGCCGGTCGTCAGATTCGCGTCATGCGAGCCGAGCGGCTGCGCGCCGGCCCAGATAATCCCTGCGTCAAACTCCAGGCGACCTGGTACAGCGCCAATCGGCTGCGCATGGGCCGCCGTCACGTACATCGCGGTCAACACCGCGGCCATCACCAGTCTCCAGACGGTCACTTGCGGCTCACGGTGGCGCTGACGCCGCCTCGGTCGCCGCCGGCGGCGACCACCACGAGCCGATCGAGAAACGCCACCTTGAAGTCGATGTCGACCGTCAGCGATGCGTCGAAGAAGCTGTCGATCTCCGCGTCGTCGAGCGGTTCCACGCGGACGACGTGCGGCCCTGGCGACAGGCCGCTGATCGAAAACTGTCCTTGTGCGTTCAACGAAAACGTCGCGACCATCGAGCCGGTGGCGGGATCGAACGCGACGATGTGCGCGCCGAAGATCGGTTGTCCGTCCTTGGTCACGGTGCCGGAGATGCTGCCGGTTGACGCGGTGAAGTTGCCGTCGGGATACAGATCGGAGATCCCGGCGATGTCATCTGCCCTCAGCGTGCGTCCGGCGACTGTGCCCGATCCAAACGCAATCGGAAACATCACGGCCTCCGCACCGAGCACACGCCGGCCGCCCCCCTCCCGCAGCTCCGTCTCGCCGAGCGCCGAGTGTCCGAGACCGCTCAAATGGCCGATCTCGTGCAGCGCGATGCTTTCCAGGTCGAACCGGCCCAGTTCCCCGGCCGGTGCCGTCGACCATGAAAACGACGAGTTGAAGAAGATGTCGGATTCGAGCAGCGCCCCCGAGCTGATGTCCACGAGAAAGTTGGTGGAGGCAAGCACCCTGTCCAAGTCCGGCCGGTTCCGGAATCCGAGCGTCGACAGCCCGTCCTCCTCCCCAGGCAGTCCGGCGGTCAGCCCTGCGAACTGATAGGCGATCGCGGAGGTCGGCACGGCTTGCCATTGTGCAAAGGCACGCCCGACGGCGGCTTGGAAATCATCCACGGACACGCCGGGAACCGCGTTGCGCGAGCTGACGAAGTAGCGGACCGGCGTCTGCATCCACTTCAGGGTCACCTGACGCCCGTTCACACGTGTGCCGAATTTCAAATACGCGAATGCCGGCTCCGCGGGAACCGTCAGGAAGATGGCGAGCAGCGTCGCGATGATCCGTCTCATCGCGGGCCTGCGGCCAGTGCACGGACCCGCTGCTCGAAGTCCGCGAGCGGCACCGGACGCCGCGACGGGTCACCTCGCACGATGCGCACAGCTCCGGAGACGGGAGGCACCGGAGCTGGCGGCGTGACGACCCATCCGCTCGATACCCTGGCGACTCGAAACACACCCTGATTCAATCCGAGCACGTGTGGAACAGTGGGACCGTTCGCGCCAAGGAACACGACGATGTGTTCGTCGATCGCGAACTCCGGCGCCCCGACGGTGACGCTGCGAAAGCGTCCGAGCGTGCCGCCCGACGTGCGGAACTGCATCGTCTGGCCGAAGGTGCCCTTCAGGTAGCCTTCGACTTCGAGCGTGACGATGGTCTCGATCGAACGACGGTCGTCGGACCAGCGCGGATCGAGCGCCACCACGCGGCCGCGAACGATCGCGCGCGCATCGCGCGAGAGCTCGGTCAGTTCGACGGGCACCAGCACCGTCGCTCCCGCCGTAGCGCTCGCCGCGAGGCATATCCCGCCGATTACAATCGAACGCAGAGCGTGCAGAGCACGCCGAGAAAGTCCTGGCTCAGCGAACTCAGCGTTCAAACGTCCCAGCTTCATCTCTTGATCCCTTCTGCTGCACCACGCGAAGAATCGCCTCGGCCGCGCGCCGGCTCGCGCCGGGTCCCCCGAGCTTCGCGCGAACACTCGCGAGCCCATCGCGGATGCGCGCCGCGCGCGGACGATTCGTCAGGATGTCGATCGCTTCGCGCGCCACGGCCTCGGCCGTAAACGCGTCCTGCACCAGCTCCGGCACAATCTTTTCGCCCGCAATCAAATTGACCATGCCGATCGCTTCGACCTTGACGACGCGCCGCGCGAGTTGAAACGAGAGTGGCGCCATCCGGTAGACGACGACCATCGGCGTGTCGTGAAGCGCCGCCTGGACGGTCGCCGTGCCGGACGCGGTCAGCGCAACGTCCGACGACGCGAGCGCCGTATCGGTATCACCTTCAACCACCGTGAAGCGCGGGCCGTCCGCCTGAGTGCTACGCACCGCGTCGAACAATGCGTCGTCCAGCCGCGGCGCCCGCGCAACCACGAACTGGACGTCCGGAACGGCCTGCCTGATCAGTCCCGCCGCGGCTACGAGCGTCGGCAGAATGCACGAGACTTCGTTCGCCCGGCTGCCGGGCAGCATCGTGACCGTCGCCGCGGAGGGACGAAGCCCTCGCGCCGCGAGAAACGAGTCGCGGCTGACGGACGGCTTCGTCAGGTCGATCAGCGGATGCCCCACGAATTCGACCGGTACGCCGCCGCGGTCGTAAATCGCCGCCTCGAACGGAAAGATGACGAGCACCCGGTCCGCAATCGCCCGCATCGTGGCGAGACGCCCGGGCCGCGACGCCCAGATCTGCGGGCTGATGTAATAGATGACCGGAACGCCGAGGCGTTTGATCGCTGGCGCCAGCCGGAAGTTGAAACCGGAGAAATCGATCAGGACCAGCGCGTCGGGCCGCTGGGCGCGCGCCGCGTCGACCAGTTTCCGCCTCGCGGCGAGCAGGCGTGGGAGCTTGGGGATCCACTCGACTAGTCCGGTGACCGATAGTTCGCGGTAATCGTCCAGGAGCTGGCCGCCGGCGGCTTCCAGCTGCGGCCCGCCGAGTCCGGCAACCACGATCGAGGGGTCGAGAGCCCGCAGCTCGCGCGTGAGCGCGCCGGCATAGAGATCGCCGGACGCCTCGCCGCACGACACCAGCAGGCGGAGGCTCAAGAAGCTGGGCGGCTGAACAACGCGGGCTCGACGGCCGTGTTGATCTTGACCTCGGTGACGCGCCGTTCGACGGAGAGCGGTCCCGATTTCCGCGCCGCGCGAAACGCGATCTGGATGCCGTCGACCGGCCGGTAGTCCGAGAACGACTCCTCGACGAGCGGGCGGCCCGGCGCGTCCGCGCGGTACGACTGTTTGCGAATCAGCGAGGTGGTCCGATCGACCTCGAGGACAATCGGGTTCAGGTCGGTCGCCGACAGCTCGAGCGGCACGGCTCCCTGGCCGTCCTTGTCGGTCGTCTCCGGCAGCAGCCGCGCCGTCAGCTTGCCCTCTTTCGCCGCCAGGAGCAGCGCGATGGGATCGCGCCGCAGGGCAGCACGGAATTCGCGGACCAGCGGCTCGGGCGCATCGTGCAGTCCGCGCGCGTCGGTCATCCACACCTGCTTGCCGTCCGACGCCTGGACCATCGTGCCGTTCGGCGTCTCCGTCACGATGCGGAACCGGTCGGGGTATTGGATGTAGTTCGAGGTCTCCGCCGTCGCGTCTCCCTGCGGCGTTTGCGTGGTCAGCGTTTGCTTGACGACGATCGTTTTCAGCGCGCGCAGCTTTTCCAGTCCGCCCTTGGCGGCGATCGCCTTGTCGAGCAATGCCTCGGCCTTGGCGCGTTCGTCAGCCGACGGTTCGACTGACGGCCGGCTGCCGAGCGGGGCCTGGTGATAGTTCAAGGCAGCCCGCAGGGGCGGCGCTACGAGTGCTCCGTTCGCGCCACTAGACCCACGCAACCCACCTGACCTACTCGACCCACCCGCCCTACCCGACCCACACGACCCACCCGACCCATCCGCCCCCTGCGCCCGGACCTTCGCGCGTTTGAAGTTCGCCGCCATCAAATCGAGGTCGCCGAGCTCGACCGTCTCGAAGGTGTCGAAGCCGACGACGCGCAATTGCGACGAAAAGGCCGATGCGTTGCCGACCAGGACAATCGAGAGCCGATCCGGTCGCAGCAGCGCGCGCGCCACGCGCTGAATGTCATCGACCGTGACGGCGTTGACGCGTTCGCGGAAATTCTGCAGGTGCTCGAGCGGCAGGCCGTAGAAGAGGACGTTGACCACCTGCATCGCGATCGATTCCGGCGTCTCGATCGTCAGCGGGAAGCTGCCGGTCAGGTACGCTTTGGCATCGGCGAGCTCGCGCTCGCTGACCCGCTCGCGCTGGATTCGCCAGAACTCGTCGACGATCAGCTTGAGCACTTCGCCGGTTGCCTCGGAACGGGTGTTGGTCTCCGCCTCGAAGTCGCCCGCGTCCTTCAGCGTGTCCATGTTGGCTTGCGCGCCATACGTCAGCCCGCGCTCGGTCCGCAGCACCTGGTGCAGCCGGTTGCTCCCCTCGCCCCCGAGGATACGGATGGCGAGATTGACCGCCATGTAGTCCGGATGCGTCCGCGGGATTCCGAGATGGCCGACCCGGAGCTCCGTCTGCACCGAGTCCGGCTTGTTGACTACGATCACGCGCCGCGTCGGGTCCGGCGGCTGGATGAACTTCTCCGCCGACAGATCTTTCTTGTCCCAGTCGCCGAACACTTTCTTGGCGGTCGCGAACGCTTCGTCGGCCGTCACGTCTCCGACGATGGCGAGGATGGCGTTGTTCGGCGCGAAGTAACGCCGGTGAAACGCGACCAGGTCGTCGCGCGTCAGCGACGCCAGCGACTCTGGCGTGCCGTTGGTGGGCATGCCGTAGGGATGGAACCCGTACACCAGCCGATCGAAGACGGAGTTGGCGATGTACTCCGGATCTTCGAGGCTGACCTGGAGGCCCGACAGCATCTGCTGGCGCTGCCGTTCGATTTCGGCGGGGGCAAAACCCGGCTCGCGCGCCAGCTCGGACAGCATCCGCATGCCTTTCTCGAAGCTGTCCTTCATCACCACCATGTTGCAGAACGTCAAGTCGGTCGCGGCGCCGGCGCCCATGGCGCCGCCGATGAAATCGATCTCGTCGTTCATCTGTTCCGCGGTCTTCGACTTGGTGCCTTGATCGAGCAGCGAGGCAGCCAGGTGCGCCAACCCGAGCTTGCCCTTCGGATCGGACGAGGTGCCCGCGCGGATGAGCAGCCGCATGGTCACCACCGGCTGCTCGTGATGCAGCACGGCGACGACCTGCAGACCGTTCGCGAGCGTCTGAAGCTCGTACGGCGGAAACTTCGAATCACGCGCCGCCAGCGGCCGCGGCGGCGCCTCTGACGGCCAGTCGCGGTCCCGTGTCTGGGCACCTGCGGTGCCGCAGACCAAAAGAACAATCAAACCACAGAGACACAGAGACACAGAGAAGGCAACGCGGTCGAGAGCGACGCGCGCGGAGGAAAGACCGATCGGTTCGGCGGCCGGCCTGCGACGCAGGCCGGCGGACGTGGCCGGATTGGATGGATTCCCGAGCCGCAGAGAATCTGGCGCGGTTCGTGAATCCATCCGACTCCGGCCGCGTGCGTCGCTTCGCGACGCCGTCGAACCGAGCCGTCTCTGTGACTCTGTGCCTCTGTGGCCAAATTCCGGGGCCGTCGCGAATCGCACCCTCATTGCTGCCCCGCCTTGCCCGACGGCATTAACGTGAGCACCAGGCGATTCTCCGGTCTGAAATAGGTGCGCGCGACGCGCTGGACATCGCCAATCGTGATGTTCTGGAAGATGTCGAACTCGCCGTCCGCCGTCTTGATGTCGTTGTGGATGACGAGCGCGTGCGCCAGCGTCTGGGCCTTCTGCTGATTGGACTCGCGGCCCAGGATGTAGTCGCGTGCGAACTGGTTCTTGGTCCGCTGCAGCTCGTGCTCCGAGATCGGCTCGTTCTTTAGCCGATCGAGCTCCGCGATCAGGGCGTCGGTGACCTCCTGCGGGCTCTTCCCCGGCTGGACGATCGCCACCGCATAGAACAGGTTCGGATCCTCGATGAGGTTCGCGCTGCCGAACGCCGCCACCGCCAGCTGCTTCTCGTACACCAGCTTCTGGTAAATGCGCGACGTCTGGCCGTCCGACAGCAGCTTCGCCGCGATGTGCAGCGGATACGAGTCGGGGTTGCCGTCGTTCGTGATGTGGTACGCGACCACGACAGCCGGCAGCGGCCACGGCTGCTGCAGCGTGACGCGTTTCTCCCTCGTCTGCGGCGGCTCCTTCGGGATGTCGCGGGGCACTTCACGCTCCGCCTTCGGCACACGCCCGAGATACCGCGTGATCAGCTCCATCGCCTGCGCGGAATCGAAATCGCCGACGAGCGCCAGCGTGGCGTTGGACGGCACGTAATAGGTGCGATAGAAGTCGCGCACATCCTCGACCGACGCCGCCTCGAGATCCTTCATGCTGCCGATCGTCGCGTGCTTGTACGGGTGGACCGTGAACGCCTGGTCGTAGATGATCTCGTTCAGCCGTCCGTACGGCTGGTTGTCCACG
>Ga0111539_10012024_pt1 | contig 10855 bp, 9 predicted proteins | sample RhiMethybrSRZTD1_FD_79667 | JGI IMG/M metagenome (GOLD analysis project Ga0111539, IMG submission 79667) | Populus rhizosphere microbial communities from Tennessee, USA - Rhizosphere MetaG P. TD hybrid SRZTD1 (version 2) (version 2) | ecosystem: Host-associated > Plants > Roots > Rhizosphere >... | reverse complement strand
GTTCGGCGCCTCGAACAAAACAGTGTTCGGTCCACGGATTCCTCTCCGCCGCGCTGTCTGCTTCGATGAGGAAAAACGCAGGGATCGCCGACAGGTACGCGACGTTCAGCGCCGCCGTGAGCGGGATGACCACGAGCCATGCCATCTTGCGCACCCACCCTCCGCCGAGCGACCAGTAGAGGACGACGCCCACGAGAACCTGCGCGGCGACCGCCACCGCCACATTGGTGGCCATCCACGCGATCTGGGTGTTGGACCCGAAGCCCTGCAGAAGCGACTCGCCGAGAAACCACGCCGCATGTGGGCCCACGAGCGGGATGGCATACACCCCGAACGATCCGATCGCCGCAATCCATCGTCGTGCGCTTGGTTGAGCCATCTCGTCGTGACTCTCACCCGTCTCGAACTGTTAAGACGGAAGCTTACTGACGGACGGAGTGTCGGAGGCGGGGGCGATGCTCCTCGAACTTCTGTCGTTCTCGTCCAGACTGACACCGAAGCTGAGTTTCAACTTCTTCGTCACATCGTCGGCGTGTAGCCAGTCGAGCGTGACGAGTGACGCGACGTCGTTGACGTATCCAGCGCCGAAGCAATTGAGCAGCATGACTTCCTGCACGGGCGAGATGTGTGCGGCAAGGATGGCCGGCTTCATCGCGTAGCGTCGCGGCGTGAACTCGAACAGGTCGCCGAACCCGACGCTCTGCTCGGCGAACGTGGACGAAGGAAGACCGGAGCACGCGGTGTTCAGGTGAATGAGCATGCTTTGCGCGATCGCCGAGTAGACGAGGTATTCGTACATCGTCGGCGGCACGTGCGGCTTCCAGTCGGCGGTCGTAATCACCGACACCGCCTTGCGGTTTTGCCAGAAATGATCGCGCCCGAGCGGTTCGGTGGCGAAGGCAATGAGTGGACGCCCTGCGGCTTCCCGCTCCGCCAGGCAAAACCAGGTCGGCTCGCCTTCACAGGCCCGCACGTCGTCGGCGTGCGCGTTCTTGTTGTAGACATCAAAGTCGACGTCGAAGTGCCAGCGGCTCTGTCTCGCGTTCAGCTCGTAGAGCAGGTAGACGAACGCGCTCTGATCGTATTCTTCGTTGGGATCCTGCAGAAACAGCACGCGGATGTTGCCGACGTCCGGCGGCGTGAACGACCAGAAGATCGGCACGACAATCGCGAACACGAACAGCACCACCGCGCCGCGCTTGGCCAGCGGGATGGAGTTCGCCTGGAGCGCGCGGGCCCATGCCACCCTTTTCGTCTTGTTTCTTTTTGAATCGATGATCTTGAACAGCAGGCCGATGATGCCAATGGTCGCCGCGGCGATCGACAGCTGCTTGAAGAGATAACTGTGAACGAAGAGGTTGACGAGCGACAGTCTGGCGTTTCCAACCTGCAGCGGCACGAGTGAGTAGTGCGACTGCAGATATTCGTATCCGAGTACGCAGGCCGCGAGGTACAGCGAGAGCAGCGCGAAGATCGGCTGGATCGCCGGCCAGTACTTTTTACCCCTGAAGTATTCAGTGACCGGGCCGAACAGAGCATCGAACGCCACGGTTCACTCTGCCGCCGTCACGCCGCGCTCGCCAGCCGTTGCTGTTGAATGACGATCGGCGTCGCCGAGTAGCTCTTGATCATGAAGAGCAGCTGCTCGGGAAATGACGGCAGGTCGGCCGTCGGCACGAACACGAATACATTTTCCTCTTCACTCGTGCGGATCGCCGCTTGGTCCGGATACGCGAGCGCGCGCTGGAGCGCCGGGTCCAGGCTCTTCCACCACTCCGGATCGGTGCGCGAGATGTCGAACACCGCGTTCACGACCTTGGCGTTCGGCGAGCCGGGCGGACCGACACGAATCTGGAACCGATCGTCCTGGAGAGACAGCTGCAGCGGCTTCTTGCTGCGATTCAGAATGTTCACGCGGATGACTTTGTACTTGTTCTGGACGGACACGAGGCGGAACAGGATCGGTTCGAGCTCGACTTTGAAGTACCAGTCACCCTGTTCGGCGGCGACTTTCGCATCGTAGACGAGCAGCTTGCCTTTGCTACCGTCCGCGGCGCGAAGGTGTACGGCAAGGCCGGCTGCCGCACAAATCGCTAGCGCCACGAGAGCCCGCGGAACACGACGAATCGCGTTGCGTGTGTATCGAGGCATGTCGTCCTCCAGAGGTCGCATCGAAGCGAGGGCGCCCTACTGTACGGCGTTCATGTGGACATTGGCAACGGCAGTGTTCGATCGACAGCAACGATCGGATCGATTCCAGACGGCTTGAGAAACCACGACCGCATCGACAATCGGCCGCTCACTCCTCGGCTATCCTGGGTCCCATTACTTCGCGAAATCATGTCGCTGGCAAGGTGCTGAGGAGGAACGCGGCCGCGATCGCATCGCGCGTCGCGCTCGTCATCGTCGGCCGCGCCCTGGGGAACCGAAGGTCCATATAGATCGTGGTACGCGTCATACGGCGCGCGCGTCGTCGATGCACGTACTGAGGACGGCCCCCGTGCGCGTGTTCCAGGCAACCCGGTTCCGTCCGCATCGCTTCGCATGGTAGAGCGCCCGGTCTGTGTCGCCGATCCAGTCGAGCAGCAATTGCCCGTCGCGAAGCTCACTCACCCCGACACTGATCGAGATCGTGTGTCCGTCGATGAGGCGGGACCGCGCAACGAGCGCTCGGATCTGCTCGGCGATGGCGAGTGCCGAGGCGACCTTCGTGCCGGTGAGCAACAGTGCGAACTCTTCGCCTCCTAGACGACAGAGCACGTCAAGCTTGCGTGCCCGGCGGCGGACGAGCGCAACCAATGCTTTGAGCACGGCGTCGCCGCCATTGTGACCCAGCGTGTCGTTGATGTGCTTGAACCGATCGACGTCGAATAGTATGAGGCACGCCGATTCGCCGAAGCGGATGCGTCGCTCGGCCGCCGCGCTCAGGCAGGCCTCCAGGTGTCGCCGGTTGAACGCGCCGGTCAGCGGATCGGTAACCGCCTGCCGCTCGAGCGCACGCAGCCGCCCGACGAGCTTCACGAGCGTCACCCCACCGGCGACTACGGTCGTGGCCAGAACCACGACCAGGATGAGCATCACGTCAACCCACCATGATGCGGCCGGTCATCTTCGGGTGCAGCGAGCAGAAGTACATGTAGCTGCCCGGCGCGTCGAAGCGATGCGAGAACTGTTCGCCGGTATCGAGCACCGGCGATTTGAACTGCCGCTCGGTGGCGACGATGTTGTGCGGGACATCGTCGTGATTCGTCCATGTGATCGTCGACCCCACCGAGATCGACGCCGTGCCCGGCAAAAAGCTGAAGTTGTCGGCGACGACCTCATGCTCCGCCGCGGCGCTGAGCTCAGATTCGAGGGGCACATCGGTGATCGCGATCGGATGGTTGACGTCGTGAAACGACATCCGGGAGAGCCCGAGCACCTTGCGCAGCCGATCGGCCTCCACTTTCATCGGACCGGGCGACGGCGCTGCGCCGGGCGCAGGCTGCGGAAACGCGGTCGACATGGCGGTGTGGAACGTGACGTGCCCTTCGACCTTCTGCATCACTTGATGAATGTGGCCGTTGAGCACTGAAACCGATCCAAACCGCTTCAGGTACGACAGCGCTTGTTCGCTGTCATCAGTGCCCCAGCCCCATTCGGGGTAGACCGACCACAGCGGAATGTGGGCGAAGACGACGATCGGCGTGCTGCTCGCGATCCCCTTGACGTCCCTCTCGAGCCACTCGAGCTGTTCGGTGCCGAGCGTGCCGAGTCCGCCGGCCTTCAGGTTGACAACGTTCACAAGGCCGATGAAGTGCGCGCCGCCGTTGTCGAAGCTGTACCACCCGTCTCCCTGCGTCCCTTTGCCGAATCGCTCAAGATAGCTCTTGCCGTCGTCGCCGAGCACGTCGTGCTCGCCCGGGACGTAGAAGACAGGTACCGACAGTTCCGACAGCACCTGTTGGAGTGTGTCGAACTCCGCCGGCTTCGACAGATGGGTCAGATCGCCGGTGTGCAGGAGGAAGGCGGGCGGTTCTGGTTCTGCGGCGATCTTGGCGACGGCGCTGCGCAACGTGGCCGTCACGTCGGTGTTCGCCGGTTTGTCGAATCCGATGTGACTGTCGCTGATCTGCGCGAAGCGCAGGCCGCCGGCCGCGTGCGGCATCACCGCACCGCGGCCGGCCTGACTGAGCGGCGTGCCCTTCAATACACCGCTCGACAAGGTCCAGACGGCGCCGGTGCCGACCCAGGCCATGCATTTCAGGAAATGCCGTCTATCCAACTCTCTCGGATCAAGTGTGTCTGCCACGGGTGTCTCCTTAGGGATTCCAGAAGTCAGTGCCCCACACCAGCAGCCCACCGACATGCCCTGTTGCTGCGACGAGCGTCGCCGCCAGGAGCAGGACAGTCCGGAATGCCAGCGATGCGAGCGCAGGGCGAGTGGTCTTCATCGTTGCGAGCGCGGCGCCGATGGTTGCCGCCGCGGCCGTCGTGCCGAGCCATCGATGCCATTCGAGAAGCGATCCCGCCCCGTCTAAAGCGGACGCCATCCGCCACCCGGCGATCGCGGCCACAAGGGCGAATGCGGCGGCGGCCCGCACGTTGACGATCGCGGCTGTGTGCCACCGCCCGTCCCTGGTGAGCATTGCCGCGAACTCGAAAGCGGCCGCGACCATCACCAGCGCGATGGGGAAATGCACGAGCAGTGGATGTGAGCGACCGATCAGTGCCATCTCGCTCTTGCAGACCGGCGTGGGGCCGAATCTATTCCCGAAGCACGGCAGCACCGGTCCGGGAATAGAAAGAGGGCGGCCGAAGTCTGTACAGCGGGTAATGCCGCCGCGTGTCTTCGAAGAGATCGTCCTGCCGCACCTGAACGCCGCCTTCAACTACGCGCGATGGCTGACCGGCAATGATGAGGACGCGGAGGACGTCGTGCAGGACGCCTGCCTTCGGGCGATGCGGTACTTTGCCTCGCTCCGGGATGACGACGCGCGGGCGTGGCTGTTCGCCATCGTCCGCAACACGTGGTACAGCCGGCTGTCGAAGCGGTCGCGCGGCGGAGATACAGCCCCCCTTGACGACTCCGGCGACGAACCACCGGACAACCAGCTCGATCCCGAAGCGTTGCTGCTGCAGCGGCACGCAGTTGCCCGTGTGCGGGCCGCGCTCGAGCAGCTGCCGGTTGATTTCCGTGAGGTGATCGTGCTGCGTGAGATCGAAGGCCTGTCCTACAAGGAGATCGCCGCAATCGTGCGGGTGCCGATCGGCACCGTCATGTCCCGACTCGCGCGGGCGCGCGATCGTCTGGCGACGATGCTGACGGCGTCGGTGCCGCTGATGGAGCGAGTAGGATGATCTGCGATGATGTCGAGCGCGACCTCGATCTGTACGTCGATCGCGAGCTCGGTCCGGATTCGGATGCCGTGCTCAGGCAGCATCTCCGCGGCTGCGTGGCGTGCCGGCGGCGCGTGGTCGATCGTGAAGCGATCGGGCGGCTCGTTCGCTCGATGCCGTATCACCCGGCACCGGATCGGCTCCGCGTGCACGTGCTCACGCGGTCGAAACGGGGACGTTCGCGCCGCACGGCACTCGCGTGGGCGGCAGCCGCCGTGCTGGTGGTCTCTCTCAGCACCGGGATCGCGCTCGTCCACTCGTCGCGAGCCGCTGGAGAGTTGGGCGCCGACGCCGTGGCGAACGCGGTCGTGGACGGCCACGTGCGGTCATTGATGGCCGATCACCTTGTGGACGTCGCATCGACCGACCGGCACATCGTGAAGCCCTGGTTCCTCGGCAGGCTCGATTTCTCGCCTCCGGTCCGCGATCTCGCGTCACTGGGTTTTCCCCTCGTCGGCGGGCGTCTCGACTACCTATCTGGACGGCCGGTGGCCGCGCTGGTCTATCAGCGGCAGAAGCACACCATCAACGTATTCATCTGGCCGGCAAGCGTGGAACCGGCCGCGGCAGGACCCCGATTCATCCGCGGTTTTAATGTCCGCGAGTGGAGCCGCGATGGCACGACGTTTTGGGCGGTCTCCGACGTGAACGATGTCGAGCTGACCCAGTTCGTCCGCGCGCTGCAGGAATCGTAATGTCGAGGGCATGACACCACACGTGCCCTGACGATCGCGCGTGCCACACGTGTCATCGAACGACGACGGTTCCGACCATCCCCGGGTGAATCGCGCAGTGGTAGGGGAACGTGCCGGCGCTCTGATACACGAACGAGAACTGTCGACCTGGCGAGATGATGCCTGAGTCCCATCCACTCGCATTCGACGTCGACGTGTGAGAAACGGAATCAGTATTCATCCATGTCACCGTCGTTCCCACGGCAATGTCGAGGTCGGCGGGTGTGAAGGCGCGATTACCCAGCCTCTCCGCGCCCATGGGGATCGTGACGGACGATAAGGGACCGCCGGTCGTGGGTGCCGGCGTTAGTGTCGGTGTTGGTGACGGCGTGGAAGGCGACGAGTAGTTGCTTCCGCACGCGATGGCGCCAATGGAAACGGCGGCTACAAGAGCAAGGCGTATCGAGTTCATGTGGGTCCTCTGCAATGTGTAATCTGCGGGCCCACTCGAATATTCCCGGCGACGACCTGAACGGCACGGAATCCCACCACTTCGCGTCAACTTCACGTCGCCGGCAACGTGCTGATGAGGCCCGCTGAAATGGGCTCGCGCTCGTCATCCTCGGCCGCGTCCTGAGGAACCGAAGGTCCGTGTAGATCGTGGTACTGCTCGGTCTTCTCGCCGTGACGCGCGGCGATGTCCGCAGCGGTCACAACAACTATAGGCCGCTGACCATCGCGGCAGACCGCTAGCGCTCCTTGCGTTGGCTCGATGACGCAGGCGCGCGATATCCCTGCCGGGCGCGAACCCGCCGCTGACCGTCGACGTCGACCTTGATCTGACGCCACGTATCGTCGCGAGCGCTGTTTGTCGACTGATAACCCAGTCCGTACTGTTGCGACAACTCGTCGAGCAACTCGTTGAAGATGTTGTGCAGCTCATCGGAGTGTTCGGTAAAGAACGCCCGGCCGCCAGTGGGCCCGGACAGGCGCTCCATCACTTTCTTGAGCGGCGCGCTCATGATGCCCTGCCCTTGGCCGATCATGTAGAGGGTCAGATCGCTCGTCTGTAAACGCGCCTCGACGTCGGCGATGGTGGCGTGGCTCCCGGCGTCTTCACCGTCAGTGAACACGACGAGCGCCTTCCTGCCGGTCTGCGAGTCGAGCAGACCGGCGCCCTTCAGGATGACGTCGTAGAGTGCGGTCGCTCCCCAGGGAGTCAACGTGTCTACGGCCTTGACGCGCGCGGCTGGATCCGCCGCTCTCTGTGCAATCGTGAACACGTCGTCGTTGAAGCCGAGCAGCGTCACGCCATGCCGCGACGGCACTGCACCGAGGAAGTCCGAAACCGCCTTCTTCAGATGGGACATCGCCGGCCGCATGCTTTCGCTCATGTCGACGGCGACCACCAGTTCCAGCGGTGCGTCCTCAGCAAAGAAGTGTGAAATCGTCTGCGGCCTGCCGTCTTCGGATACGCGGAACGCCGACCGTGGCAGCCCCTTGACGTACCGGTTACGGTCGTCCGTGACGGTAACAGTCACTTTCACGACGTCGACGTCGACGGTTTCGGCAAATTCCACCGCCGTCGTTCGAGCGGTCTTCACTACACGACCACCTCCAGCGAGGTTGACGACGACCCGCAGCAGGTGCGGCGTGATCAACTGTCCGGCGTCCCACTCGCACTCGAACGGCGGGGCCGCCACGGTGCACACCTTCAGGCCGTCAACGAAGAACACCACGCTGGTCGCTTGATCTGACGGCTCGACTGCCGCGCGCAACCGTGTCGGGCCGACGACATAGGCTCCACTCGCGGGCGAGACGATACGGACTTGCGGCGGCGGCGCCGTCTGTGACGGCGACGCCTGTGGCGTAGCCAGCCGATCTGCGGCGCGTGCACCTTCCGCAGAGACACCTGCCGCGACGGCGACAACGAACGCCACGAATGAGCGGCGTGTCATGGCACTCGAGACTGTTCCGGGTTGGTGTCTGGTACGAGTGGACCTTCGACCACGACCGCGGAGACGTAGTCCTCGATCTGCTCGTACGACAGGCCCTGCGCAGCACGCACGCGTGTCAGCCAGTCGTCGAGATGAGGCGACGGAGCGCGGTCGACGAAATCCCGCACCGCAAATTCCAGAACGGGCTTGGCGAGGGCAGCCGGCACACGCATCTCGGACAGTGCCATCGCCACCTGCAGATTCAGATCGGCCACGGTCGCGATCAGCAGCCTGGGCTCTGGCCGGCCGACGAGTGCCGTCCACACGCCCGGCTCAGTCAATCGAGCGCAGATGCAACCGGTGACGTCGATCGCCGACATCCCCCACGCATGCAGATCGGTTCCACGCCCGCCGCCCAGGTAGAGTAGTTCGGTCATCGAGAACCACGAACGCGCACGCTGTGGTTCGTGACGAAGGCTCCACCGCAGTGCACGGACACGCCATCCGTCCATCGCGATCTCGTGTGCCACCGCGTTCACGTCGCCATCGCCGGCGGCGAGCTCGTCCACCCGGTGTCGGCCGTGTGCAATCGCGCCGGCGATCGCATCGAGATCGTCATTTCGCACCGCTCGCGGATCCATCAGCGCGACGCTCATCGCGAACATCCCGCTCTCGGTGCCATCCAACACCGGTGACCGCGGTGGCGGTACGGCGTCGATTCGCCGGAGCGCGAGAGACGGGGCGGCAAGGTCGAGCCCAAGGGCCGCGCCTTCGATGTGCCACGGCACGCTGGGCTTGACGATTCGTTTCGGCATCGTCCACGCCGCGCGCACACGGGCATCGGCGTTCGTCGTTTCGAAGCCGAAGTCGTGACGAAGGGCAAGGGCTGCCGCTGCCCGCGGGGTTCCACGAGCGAGGTGCAGATTGACTTCGTAGTTGAGCGCAAGCAGCGCGTCCCCGACGACCACATCGACGAGGCTCAGGAGTGACTCCAGCGCTCGTCTGGAGTTTGACGACAACGCCGCCGGCTGATTCAGTTCGACGAGAATGGATTGAATCTCTTTCGACGCGGCTGCATCGGTGGCGAGCCGTTGTGCGAGCCCGTGAAGGGTCACAGCGAGATCGATCGCATGCCCGGCTTCGCGCGCGCCGGCTTTGCGCAGCCGTTGCCGCTCCGTTGCCGTGACGTCGAGCCGGTACAGCTGCCCTTCCCACGACACGGATTCGATCGAGGCTTCATCTGCCGATCCAGCAAGGGCCTCCACCAGAATCTCCTCGAACCCTCCGTCTCTTCTGAGGGCGTGGCGAAGTTCAACCCGCAGCCACGGCGCAAGCCCGCCGAGAAAGCCACGCTCTTCCTTGAACGGCACCAGCGCCAGCGCCTCGAGCAACCGTTCGGCCGTACCCGAGTCGATGCTTCGCACTCGCACCAACCGTTCCACGAGCGCGATCGCGCCCTGGAAGTTGGCAAGCGCGGCGCGTGCACGCGTGGTCTCCAGATCGGATATCTGCTCCGCGAGACGCGTCAGAGCCGCGTAGAGCTCCGGCCGACGAACGCCGATGCGTTCGAGCGTGAGCATCAACATGCGAAAGCGGGGAAGGGACCGCAACACGAAAAGCGCATCGGACAAGTCCGCCAGGCCGGTCGACGCCAGCGCACGCTGGCCAAAGGCAAACTGATCGAGACGCTCCGCGCGCGAGGGTACGTCGCCCTGCAGCAGCGTCTCGGCCAGCCACGCAGCGTCGATCGATTCCCCGTGAGCGTGCGTCGCACGCCGCGTAACCTGATCGCCGGACGCATCGGAGGCGTCGAACGCGCGCGCCCACAGCGCCCGCCACGCTGGAGCGGCCGGGGCACCAGTCGACTGAGGCTGGGCGCGCAAGAGCATCGACACGAGATCGTGCGGCGCGCGTTTGAACGGTGACCGATCGGTCCACACCGTGTCGCCCATCGCGGTGACAGCTGACCCGAGTGCTCTGAAACGATCGACCCGCGCTCGAGTGTCCGCGATCCACAGGCCAAGCGCGAACGAAGCCCGCGCGGGATCGAGGGAGCCGATGGTGTCGTAGAGATACGCGAGGCGTCCCTCGTCCCTGGTGAACAGCTGGAAAATGAAGGGGGCCGGCTGGCCGGCCTTCTCACCGATAAGTGCCTCCCATAAGGGCACTGCCTGATCGCCACCGGGGACAACGACGCGATTCGCGCGAACCTGCAGGTGTGCCGCAAATGTCGCGAATGCCGGTGCGCCGCGCTCGTAGAGCTGTCTGACCGCTGCCGGATGATCGACAAAGAACTGGAGCGTCTCGTCGTCGAGCGCTGCCAGGCCGTGGACGAGAAACGCGGCGGCGGCGTCGGACATGACGTTGGCAAACAGATGCGCGGGATCGACGGGGCGTCGCAACACTTCGCTCCACACGGCCGATGGGAGCGGTACGGGTACACGCTCGAGCGGCGAGTCAGTACGGACCGTGTTTCCGCGTGTCGACGCGGCGTCCTGCCGGTCGATGGTTTCGAGATAAGTGAGCAGCTGGCGGAATTTCGAACGCGGGTCCGTCCGGCGCTGTTTGGTGTCGTCGTAGATTATGCGGGCGAGCTCCGCGGCAAACCTGGCGCGGTCAGGAACCGGATCGATCTCCAGCGCCTTCGCCAGGGAGGCAGTCCCGCCGGGAACCGGAACATCGTCGCTGACGCCGGGTGCAGCGGCGGCACCCAACCACTGCGCGACCAGCATCGCCACGCTCAACAGTCCCGCGAGCGCTGCGGTGCGATGCGATCCAGCATGCCGTGTGGAAAGCATGACGCGTCAATCACTGGATGGCGAAGTTGACGACGACCGTCATGATCAGCGCCACCAGCGCGCCGTT
>Ga0111539_10012023_pt1 | contig 10855 bp, 14 predicted proteins | sample RhiMethybrSRZTD1_FD_79667 | JGI IMG/M metagenome (GOLD analysis project Ga0111539, IMG submission 79667) | Populus rhizosphere microbial communities from Tennessee, USA - Rhizosphere MetaG P. TD hybrid SRZTD1 (version 2) (version 2) | ecosystem: Host-associated > Plants > Roots > Rhizosphere >... | reverse complement strand
GAGGCGAAGCTGGCGCGCGAAGCGGAGATTTGCTACGCGACGATTGCGCTGGTCACCGACTACGACTGCTGGCATCCGGATCATGATTCCGTCACGGTCGAGATGATCGTGGCCAATCTGCTGCAGAACGCGCAGACGGCGCAGCAGATCATCGCCAATGCGGTCGAGCGGCTGCCGATCGAACGCACGTGCGAGTGCGGCCGCGCGCTCGCCACGGCGATCATCACGAGGCCGGAAGCCATACCGGCGGCGACGCGCGAGCGGCTCCGGCCGCTCATCGCGAAGTACATTTCGTAACGGCCGGATCGGCTCTCGAGGTCACTTCTTCATGCGCATCATCGTCACCGGCTCGATTGCTTACGACTACCTGATGTCGTTTCCAGGCAAGTTCACCGAGCACTTCCTGCCCGAGCATTTCTCGCGGGTGAGCCTCAGCTTTCTCGTGGACACCATGGACAAGCGGCGCGGCGGCTGCGCGCCCAACATCGCCTACAACCTGGCGCTCCTGGGCGAGCGGCCGGCCCTGATGGGCACTGCCGGGCAGGACTTTGGCGAATACCGGCAATGGCTCGACTCGTCCGGCGTGGACACGTCGCTCGTGAAGGACATCCCTGGAAAGTTCACCGCGTCGTTTTTCTGCAGCACCGACGCGGCCAACAACCAGATTGCGTCGTTCTACACTGGCGCGATGGCGCATGCCGCCGAGCTGTCGTTCCGCACCGTCGGCCGCCCGGACCTCGTCATCATCTCGCCGAACGATCCGGGGGCGATGATTCAGTACGCCGACGAATGCCGCACGCTGGGATTCCGGTTCATCTTCGACTTCGGACAGCAGGTGGCGCGGATGTCGGGTGATGAGCTGGCCGAGGGTCTCGGCGGCGCGCATCTCATCATCAGCAACGATTACGAGCTCGAGATTCTGCGGCAGAAGACCGGATTGAGTGAAACGGACCTCCTCGAACGCGTCGAGATCCTCGTCGTCACTCGTGGTGAGCACGGATCGTCGGTCATCCGTCCCAACTCCCGCGTGGACGTGCCCGCGGTCCCGCCGCGCCGGATCGTCGATCCGACCGGCGTCGGCGACGCGTACCGGGCAGGCCTCATGAAAGGGCTGGCGCACGGGGCTGACGACGCCGTGTGCGCGCAGCTTGGCAGCGTCGCCGCGACGTACGTACTCGAGCATCTCGGCGGACAGAGTCACTCGTACACGCCGCTGGAATTCCGTGAACGCTACGAGAAGCATTTTGGAGAGCTGCCGGTGCCGCTATTGTAGGGCGACCCTTCAGGGTCGCCGGGTGCCGGCCCTGAAGGGCCGGCCTACAGTGTCCCCATGATTCTCGTCATCCTCGTGACCGTCGCCTCGTACGGGCTCGCGTGGCTCATCGGCATTCCATTGCTGATGCCGTTCTTCAATGCTGCCGGTGCCTGGTGGCTGATGCTCCACGAACTTCGTCAGGGCCGGACCGGTCGTGCGATCGCCGTGATGCTCGTCTGGGCGTTGACCATGGCCGTCGTCTCGACGGGAATGGCTGCCTCCGGATGGTCGCGAACGGAAGCGGGCACGAACATGTTCGTCCGTTCGTCGTACCGGGACGAGATGATTCAGTGGGTCCGCACCGGTGTCGGCGCGGAGAGCACACCATCGGTGTTCATCCCCCGGCACCTGGGGTACGCCGCTTTGTTCGCGGCCACATCGTTCGCCACCGGCGGCGTGTTTTCGATGCCGATGGGGGCCGCGCTGATGAATCAAATGGGTGAGTACGTCGGGTCGATGACGGCCCAGAGCAAGTCACCCATCGCGTCAGCCATTCTTGGCTGGCATCCCTGGGCCGTCATCCGCATCATCGGGTTCGTCATCATCGGCGTTGTCCTGTCGGGTGTGCTGCTCTCGCGGTTGCTGAACTTTCATTTCGATCTGGCGGCCGAGCGGCGCTGGCTCATCATCGGTGTGGCGCTGCTCGTGATCGATATCGTGCTCAAATGGCTGCTGGCGCCGGCCTGGGCGCCCATCCTGAAAGGACTGGCGGGTTGGTAAGACTGCTGGTCGCCGCGTCGCTGATCTGGCCGCTCATCTTGACGGCGGCGGTGTGGGATCGCGCCGCGACCGGTGGATCGATCTCGAGTCAGGCGATCTACTTCGCTTGCTCGCGGATATGCCACCAGCGTCCTGAGCGATCGTTTTACACGACGGGCATCAAATGGCCGGTCTGTGGACGGTGTAGCGGCCTGTACCTGTCCGCGCCAGTCGGCGCAGTGGCCGCGATGATTGCGCGGCGCCGGCGGCGCCGCCCGTCACCCGCGGAATCCGCAAATCACCGCAGCGATCGGCGATGGCTGATCCTGGCGAGCCTGCCGACGGTGGTGACGTTCGCGCTCGAGTGGAGCGGAGCGCCGATGACGACGCTCGTGCGCGCGCTCGCCGCGCTGCCGCTCGGCGCCGCGATCGCGTTCGTCATCGTCCGCATCGCGGCCGGACGTCCGAAGGCGATCGAGTACACTGGCGCGCGATGAGCCGTTCGTCTCGAACCGCGGTACGCGTGGAAAAAGCCACGCCGTCGACGGTTGTGCCGCGCGCGAATCCCGTCCTCGTTGGCGTTGTGGCCTGGTGCCTGCCAGGCGCCGGTCATCTGCTGATGGGCCACCTCCGGAAGGCGGTCACGTTCTTCGCCGTCCTCATCGCGATGTTTGCGATCGGTCTGGCGTTCGGCGGACGGCTGTTTCCGTTTCAACTCGGCGAGCCGCTCGTGTTTCTAGCGGCGATCGCGCAGTGGACGCTGGCCGTGCCGCGCGTCATTGCCGCGATGGCCGGCCTCGGCGCCGGGAATGTCATCGCCGTGACCTACGAGTACGGCAACACATTTCTCATCGTCAGTGGTCTGTTGAACGCGCTCGTGCTCCTCGATGCCGTCGATCTGGCGACCGGACGGAAGGCCCGATGACGACGCACCTCGGCGTCATGATTCTGTTTGCCGCGTGCGTGGCGATCGTCTTCGGCACGCTGCTGCGCGACACGCCTCGCGACGAGCTGCGTCTGGCGGTCCGAATCTTCGGCGGTCTCGTCGCCGGCGCGTATCTCGTCGGCTGGATCATGTACATCACGCTCTGACCGTGCGCCGCTGGTTGTGGGTGTGGGGTCCGGCTATCGTGCAGATGGCCGTGATTTTCGTCCTCTCGGGCATTCCAAACCTCAAAGAGCTTCCCGGGGGCATTTCCGATTTCACCGGTCATTTCGCCGGCTACATGATTCTCGGTGCGCTGGTCGTCCGCGCCGCTGCCGGCGCGCGCTGGGCCGGCGTCAACGCACGCGCCGCCGCGCGCGCCTGGCTCATCAGTGCCGCGTACGGGGTGAGCGACGAGTTCCATCAGAGCTTTGTACCGGGTCGATCGCCGAGCGGCGTCGACTGGATCGCTGACGCAACCGGCGCCGCGGCCGCGGTCGTCGCGATCGCCGTCGTTGCATCGTTCGTCCGGCGAAGGCGGAAAGGGCGGGAAGTATAATCGCCGGCTATGGCATTCGAAAACCTGATCGTCGATCGAGACGGAGCCGTCTCGACCATCACGATCAACCGGCCGAAGGTGTTGAATGCGTTGAACGGTCCGACGCTCGACGAGCTTGCCGCGGCCATCGATGAGGCGCGGCGCGACGAGTCGCTGCGCGCGATCATTCTCACGGGCGCCGGGGATCGCGCCTTCGTCGCCGGCGCCGACATCAAAGAGCTTGCCGTGCAGACGCCCGTCGGCGGCCGCGAGCACGCGCGCCGAGGGCAGGCGCTGTTCGATCGCATCGAGCGGCTCGGCAAGCCCGTCATCGCGGCCGTCAACGGGTTTGCGCTCGGCGGCGGCTGCGAACTGGCGATGGCGTGCACGATTCGTCTTGCCGCCGATACCGCGAAGCTCGGTCAGCCGGAGATCAACCTGGGTCTCCTGCCCGGGTATGCAGGCTCTCAGCGTCTGCCGCGTCTGGTTGGACGGGGCCGCGCGCTGGAACTGCTGCTCCTCGGCCAGCAGATTTCCGCGGAAGAAGCGTGGCGCATCGGCCTCGTCAATCGCGTCGTGCCGGCCGCAGAGTTGATGACCGAAGCGCGGACCCTGGCGCAAGCGCTGGCTGCGAAGCCGCCTGTCGCCGTGCGGTACATCCTCGAAGCCGTCGCGAGCGGCCTCGACATGCGGTTCGCGGACGCGGAGGATTACGAGGCCACGCTCTTCGGCCTGGTCTCCACGACGGAGGACATGCGGGAAGGCACGGCCGCATTCCTCGAGAAACGGAAAGCGGACTTCAAAGGCCGGTAATGCGCATCGCCATCGTTCTGTCCCAGTACCACGGGTTCATCACGGAGCGCCTGGAAGCAGGCGCGCGGGCGGTGTTGCGTGAATCGGGCGTTGCCGACGAGGACATCCAGACGTTTCCGGTGCCCGGTGCCTACGAGCTGGCGCAGGCGGCCCAGCGCGTCGCGGAGTCCGGCGGATGGGCCGCCGTCATCTGTCTCGGCTGTCTGATTCGCGGCGAAACGCCGCACTTCGAGTACATCGCCGGCGCCGCTTCCGACGGCATCATGCGGGCCGCGCAGACGACCGGCGTGCCGATGGCGTTCGGCGTGCTGACGACGAACACGGCCGACGAAGCGATGGCGCGGGCGTCGGATGGACCGTCGAACAAGGGACGCGAAGCCGCGGCGGCGGCGGTGAGCATGGCCAGGCTGTACGAACGGATCGATGTGCGGTCGTCGGCGCCGACGCGGCCATGATCTCGCGGCGCCACCGGGCGCGCGAAGCCGCGTTGCAGATCCTCTATTTCTGGGAAGTCGGCCGGACGGATCCGCAAGAGGCCATCGACGCCTATTTTCGGGAGCATCAGCCGGATGCGCCGGAGGCCGTCCGCGCCTACGCCGCCGACGTGGTTCACGGCACCATCGCGAACCTCGAGACGCTCGATCGAGTCATCGAAAAACACTCGGCCAATTGGCGGCTCGCGCGGCTGGCGGCGCTCGATCGGCTGATCCTGCGAATGGCCGTGTGGGAGCTTCAGCATCAACCGGACGTGCCGCCGGCCGTCGTGCTCGACGAGGCGGTCGAGCTGGCGCGCACATTCGGTGCCGAGGACTCCGTCCGGTTTGTGAACGGCGTCCTCGACGCGATTCGCAAAGGGCTGCCCGAGGCCTGACACCATACAATCGTCATCGCCCATGTCGAACGAAGCCGAACAAATCGCGCAGCGGCAGGCGAAGCTCGACGAGCTCGTCCGGCTGGGCGTCCCCGCGTATCCCAATCGATTCGATCGGGCCGCGACGATCACCGACGTCGTCGCGCAGCACGAAGGGCGAACCGGCGACGAGCTGGAGCGCGAGCGCCCGGAGACGCGTGTCGCCGGCCGGATTCTCGGAATCCGCGGGTTCGGCAAAGCGAATTTTCTCGTGCTGTCGGATGGTCTCCGGCGCCTTCAGGTCTACGTGCGCGAGGATTCACTCCCGGCGGGAGACTTCCGGATTTTTCAGCTGCTCGATCTCGGCGATCAGATCGGCGTCGAAGGCCGTCTGTTCCGGACCAAGACCAACGAGCTGACGATCTGGGCGGCGCACCTTTACTTTCTCGCGAAGTGTCTGGTGCCGCTGCCCGAGAAATGGCACGGCCTGACGGACGTCGAAACGCGGTACCGCCAGCGGTATCTCGACCTGATCGTCAATCCGCCCTCCCGTCACGTCTTCGAGGCGCGCGCGCGCGTGGTGGCAGGTTTGCGGCGATTTCTCGATTCGCGCGGGTTTCTCGAGGTCGAGACGCCAATGATGCAGCCGATCGCCGGCGGCGCGCTCGCCCGGCCGTTCGTCACGCACCACAACACGCTCGACCTCGATCTGTTCCTGCGGGTGGCGCCGGAGCTCTACCTGAAGCGGCTGACCGTGGGCGGCCTCGAACGGGTTTACGAGATCAACCGTAATTTCAGGAATGAGGGGATTTCGACCCAGCACAACCCCGAGTTCACGATGCTCGAGTTCTACGAGGCCTACGTCGACTACGAGCACCTGATGCGGCTGACCGAAGAGATGCTCTCGACGCTGGCGAAAGAGGTGACCGGTACGCTCGAGGTGCCGTACGGCGAGCACCGGCTGAATTTTGCGCCGCCGTACCGCCGCCTGTCCGTCCGCCAGGCCGCGGCCGAGGCGGCTGCGGCGCGGCTCGGCAGGACGATCGCGGAGTCCGATTTGCGGGATGCGCCATCGGCGGCACGGATTGCCGCCGATCTTGGTCTCGCGCCGGAAAAGCCGGCGAGCGGGCGGCCGGCAAGTCCGGCCGGTCCCGGCAAGATTGCGTTCACGATCTTCGAGGCCTTCTGCGAGCAGCAGCTGATCCAGCCGACATTTGTGTACGACCACCCGACGGAGGTCTCGCCGCTGTCGAAGCAGCGGCCCGGCGACCCCGATACCGTCGAGCGTTTCGAGCTGTACGCCGGCGGCTTCGAAATCGCCAACGGCTTCAGCGAGCTGAACGACCCGGTCGAACAGCGGCGGCGGTTCGAAGCGCAGCTCCGCGAGCGCGCGGCGGGCAATCTCGAAGCGCACCAGATGGACGAGGACTACATCCGCGCCCTCGAGTACGGTCTGCCGCCGACCGGCGGCGAAGGGATCGGCATCGACCGGCTCGTGATGCTCTTCACCAACAGCCCATCGATCCGCGACGTCATTCTGTTTCCACTCCTGAGACCGCGGGGTGATCAATGACGTGCATCTCTCATGTCCTTTGAGTGGTTCGTCGCCCGACGGTACCTGACCGCCCGCCGGCGGCAGGCGTTCATTTCCTTGATTTCAGGCGTGTCGATCGTCGGGGTCGGCGTCGGCGTCATGGCGGTCATCATTGCGCTCGCGCTGATGACCGGCGTGCAAGGTGAGCTGCGCGATCGCATCGTCGGCTCCGAGGCGCACGTGTACGTGTGGAAAATCGGGGCGCCATTCACCAACGTCGAGGAGGAGATCCAGCGGCTCACGGTGCCGCACGTGGTGGGCGCGGCGCCCGTCATCCGCGGGCTGGGGATGGTGCAATCCTCGAGATCCAACGCCACGCCTGTCGATCTCAAAGGGATCGATCCCGCCCGCGAGGCGCACGTCACCGACATCGGCGGCGCCGTCGAGAAGGGAAGTCTCGATGCGCTGGTCAATCGTGCGCCTGAGGCCCGCGATGGGATCGTGCTGGGACACGATCTGGCCCAGACGCTCGGCGTGACCGTCGGGGACGTCGTAAGGTTGATCACAGCGCAAGCGGTCATCATGCCGACGTACGCGACGCCGCGCATCCGGCTCTTCGAGGTTGTCGCGATCGTCCGCTTCGGTTTTTACCAGATCGACACGAGCGGCGGGTTCATCTCACTGAAGACCGCCTCCGAGCTGCTTGGCCGGGATGGTCCCGATCTCATCCAGCTTCGCCTCGAGAACCTTGACGAAGCGCCGGGCGTGAGCGCGACACTCCGCGAACGGCTCGGACCCGGTTACATGGTCCAGGACTGGACCGAGATCAATCGCGAGCTCTACTCGGCGCTGTGGCTCGAGAAGGTCGGATTGTCGCTCACGATCGGTCTCATCGTCGTCGTCGCCGCGCTGAACATCGTCGCGTCGCTCGTGCTGCTGGTCATGGAGAAGAGCCGTGACATCGCTATCCTGCGGACGATGGGCGCGCCGGCGGGCGCGATCCGGCGCATCTTCATCTATCAAGGCCTGACGATTGGACTCATCGGCACGTTGTCGGGCGCCGTGTTGGGCCTGATCGTTTCTATCGTGGCCGATCGGTACCACCTCATTCGACTGCCGGCCGACGTGTACCAAATCACGTACCTGCCGTTCTGGATCAAGCCGCTCGACGTGACCATCGTCGTGATCTCGGCGATCGCCGTCTGTCTGCTCGCCACCCTCTACCCCTCGCGCCAGGCCGGCCGGCTCGATCCCGCCGAGGCGCTGAGGAACCAGTAGCCGCATGCCATTTGTCGAGGCCAAAGGACTGGTCAAGGCGTACCGGACGGCTACCGGCCGGCTGGAAGTCCTTCATGGGCTGGATCTGACGGTCGAGCAGGGCGAAATGGTCGCCATCGTCGGCGCGTCGGGCGTGGGCAAGAGCACTCTGCTGCATCTTCTAGGAGGTCTGGATCCGTTCGACGCCGGCACGATTCGGATCGGCGATGCGCTGATCGATCAGATGGACGATGCGGCGCGGGTGCGATTCCGGAACCGGCATGTGGGCTTCGTCTTTCAGTTTCATCACCTACTGCCGGAATTCACCGCCTTCGAAAACGTCGAGATGCCGCTCCGCATCGGGGGGCTGCCGCCGGCCGAACGGCAGGAGCGGGCACGCGCGCTGCTCGACCGGGTCGGGCTCGCGGACCGGACGGGCCATCGCCCCGGCGCGCTGTCAGGCGGTGAGCAACAGCGCGTGGCAGTCGCACGCGCACTCGTCGGCCGCCCGTCCCTGCTGCTCGCTGATGAACCGACCGGAAACCTCGACGAAGCGACCGCGAGCGAATTGCAGCAGCTCATACGGACGATGCACCGCGAGCATGGCTTGACGTCGATCATCGTCACCCACAATCCCGTGCTTGCTGCGCTCTGCGATCGGATCGAGCGGCTGGAAGTCGGCAGGCTCGTGTCGAACAGGTTGCCGGAAGGCTCGGCTACGCAGACCTGACACGAACTGACACGAACAGACATCAGCGACAGTCGGAGACGGTCGACGTTCCGAAACGAACATTGACAGCTGCGCGATCGACTCTATACAGTCGCGAGCGCCAGCCCCTGGTTCCCCCCGCATCATTCCGGATGCCGCTCTCCAAGGACGTGCACAGTGACCGCTAAGACCCGAAGACGCGTTATCGGCTGCGTGGTGGCGCTTGCCTTGACGCTGCCGGCCGAAAGCATTCTCCTCCAGGCCATTGGGACACCGAGCTCGAAGCAGGCGGTCCGCCAATGGGTCGCCTCGCTCTCCTCTCAAGACCTGCTCGCGGCTGCGAACGCGATTGAGTCCTATCCAGTTATTTACCGGAAAGAAATTATGCGCGCCTTGACGCCCGACCTGCGGGCGCAAGTCTGGCGCGAGCACATCCAGATGTACATCGAGACGCACCCGGGGCTCAGCTCGGACGCGCTCCCGGCGCTCCGGGCTGCCATCGCGCTGATCACGCCAGACTTGTTCGACGGGACAGGCGCGAAGCATCGTGCGGAGACGGCGCTCGTCGCCGATCAGATCACGGCACTGTTGGGCCGGGCTGAGGCGGAGTACCTTCTCTATCGTCTCGGTCCGAAGGACGAACAAACCGCCAGTATCGAGCCCCTCGGCATGCGGCTGGCTAATTACGTCCGCGACATGCTCGTCGTGCTGGCGACGGTCGACGACTGCGACTGTTCAAGTGGGTGGGGGTGTGACGGGTATTCGGGTGGCTGCCGCACCGGCGGCTCCTGCACTCCTGACAGCGAGTGGCCGATGTGCGGCTGGCTCTGGAACGAGGAATGCGACGGGCTGTGCGGTCCGCCCCTCGGGTAGCCGTAGCCTGAGCTGGTCGGAGCGGTGCCAACTGAGAACGCCCATGCAAGTCGATCTCTTGATGAGACGCGCCGCGACCGCCGTCACGATCGGGTGCGTGACGGTCGTCGCGGGCTCGGCGCTGTTGATGGCGGTACCGGCGCTGCGCGACCGGTGGGGCAAGACTCCGCCGGCGAACGCCGGTTATAGAGTGGGTGAGCGCATCGATCTCCCGGCGACGATTCACGAGTCGTTTCCGTTGACGCTCCTCCTCTTCACGCGCGCGGGTTGTGGCGCCTGTCAGACTGCCCAGCCCGCCTTTGCCAGCCTCGTTGGCGGACTTCGCGATAGATCATCAATCCGGACGCTGATGATCGTGCGCGAGGGCACCGAACCCGAGGAGCGCGAATACCTTCGTGCGATTGGTCTGGACGAGGATCGATTGATCGGCGTCGATTTCCGGAATCTGCGTTTACGCCGCGTGCCGACGATGGTGCTGGTCGATCGCCATGGAGAGGTGCGGTACTCGCTGGAAGGCGTTCCAACGGCGCTCAATCAGGAAGAGTTGCTCCGGATCGCCGCGGCCATGACTGTCGTGCGCTGACGATTACCGATGTCCCGAGCGGCTAACGTCGCCTACTACGTCTCGTACCTGCTGCTCCTGCTCACAGCAGTCAGCTCCGTCCGCGCTGCGTGGCGGTACCGCGACGCGCACCATCTCAATATTCTGGTTTTTGTCATCTCGCACGTCGTCCTCCCGCGGGCGCAGATTGTCCCAGTTCTCGCGGACGCACTCCTTCTTTTTCAACCCTACCTTCTGCTTCGGCTCGTCGAGCATTTTCGCGGCGTTCCCGCTCTCGTCCGCTACTGCGCGGTTGCCGGCGGCATCATCGGCGTCGCCTCGACAGCTCTAATTACGCGTGGCGACATCCTGAACACCGTGTTTTATGGGTACATTTGCGCCCTGTACGCCTACGCGGCGATAGCGTTCTCGCAGGAAGCGCGTCGAAAATCGGGTGTCACCTCCAAGCGGTTGACGTTCGCGGCGTTTGGCGCTTGGATGTTCATCCTCGCGTTCGCCGTCAATATCACGTGGATGTGGTGGGAGGACCTGGGCCGATGGATGTACTCAGTGCACCTGATCTTCGTCGCTGCTGCGCTGACATGCATCTTCCTGGCGTTTGCGACCCCCCGCCGCCTGCGCACCGCGTGGCAACGCGGAGAACAAGCCAACTACCTGACGCGCGTCGCGGCGCTCGATCCCGTGGAGCGAAGCCGCCGCGCCGGCGACGATCTGGCGTTTGCCGGGACCAGCAGCGTCGGCAACGCGGTGACGCTCGTTGCGCTTCGCGACGATCCGCTC
>Ga0111539_10012018_pt1 | contig 10857 bp, 8 predicted proteins | sample RhiMethybrSRZTD1_FD_79667 | JGI IMG/M metagenome (GOLD analysis project Ga0111539, IMG submission 79667) | Populus rhizosphere microbial communities from Tennessee, USA - Rhizosphere MetaG P. TD hybrid SRZTD1 (version 2) (version 2) | ecosystem: Host-associated > Plants > Roots > Rhizosphere >... | reverse complement strand
GAAGGGATGACGGCACCGTTCAAAGCTCTTGAAAAGGACGGCAAGATCTTCGGGCGTGGCGCGCTGGACATGAAGGCGGGAGTCGCGGCTGCCACGGCGGCTCTGATTGCCGTCCATCAGCAAAAGGAAAGGTTCGCCGGCGAGCTGGTTCTGGCAGCGGTGGCCGATGAAGAGGATCTCAGCGTGGGAACGCAACATTTCCTCAAAAACTTGCCTACCGGATTTCCCTTCGATTTTGCGGTGGTGACTGAACCCACAAATCTGAAGGTTTGCAGTGCGCACAAAGGCTTTGCCTGGCTGGAGGTGTCGACAGAGGGTATCGCAGCGCATGGCAGCAGGCCGCAGGAAGGCGTGGACGCTATCCGCGCGATGGGAAAGGTACTTCAAGAGCTGCAAATTCTGGACGAACACCTGCAAGCGGGGCCGGTACATGCGCTGCTGGGGACCGGTTCGCTCCATGCCTCGCTAATCCAAGGCGGAAGGGAATGGAGTAGTTACCCGGATCGCTGTGTTCTCAAATACGAGCGACGGACCGTTCCGGGTGAGAGCGATGGGGTTGTCGAGGGAGAAATGAGCGCCATCCTGGACAAGCTTCGGCAAAGTGATACACGGTTTCAGGGGCAGGGCCGTGTCGTGTTTTCACGCGCACCCTTGGAGGTCGATCGCGACGATCCGAATATGCGGCGCTTCTTCGACGTGGCGCAATCCTGCCTGCCGGAACAGGTCGCATGGGGAGCAGCTTCGTTTTGGACCGATGCAGCGCTTTTGTCCGAGGCCGGTATTCCCGCAGCAGTCTTCGGCCCGCGCGGCGAAGGCCTTCACTCGCTCGAGGAGTACGTCGTTGCCGACGACGTGGTCGCGTGCGCTGAGATCATTTATCGCTTTGTGATGGGCATCCCATAGACAGTTCGGAGGATTTTCAGGATAGGTAAACCGCCAAAACGCAAAGGGCATTCGCTTGCGCTTCGGCTTTCATCCCACTTTCTCCAAAGCCCGAATCCTTTCTACCACTGTTGGATGCGAGTAGTACACGAAGCTGTACCACGGATGCGGTGTGAGATTCGACAAATTGTCTCGAGTGAGTTTGACCAGTCCCTCGATCATCGGTTCGCGCTTTTCCATGACTTCCGCCGCAAAGCGGTCAGCCTCGTATTCGTGCTTCCGGGACAGAATCGAGCTTAACGGTGACAGAAAGAACGTGAACGCACCGGACGTTTTCATGAAAATCAACAGTGCAGCGTAGGACGAAGGTTGGGCAAATTGGAATGCTTCATAGAACCAGGGATGGTTGACCAGCAATGAAAGCACATACAACCCGGTCAGAGAAGCGACGGAAGAAATCAGCAGGCCGGTTCGAACATGCTTCTTCACGTTGTGACCCATTTCATGCGCCAGCACTGCCAGCAACTCGGACTCGGTGAGTGATTTCACCAGGGTGTCAAAAAGCACAATGCGGCGAAGTTTTCCCAGGCCGGCGAAGAAAGCGTTTGAATGCGAGGATCGCTTCGATCCGTCCATGGTGTAAATTCCGGAAAGACGAAAATTAATCTTCTGAGCGAGCGCCAGGATGTGCTGCTTCAGGCCACCCTCTTCGAGCGGCGTGAGCTTGTTAAACACAGGGAGCAGGAAGACTGGAAAGATCGCGGCGATGAAGATCTGCACCAGGGATAGAAGGATCCAGACGTAGAGCCACCACAAGCCTTGAAGGTGGCGTTCCATGAACCAAAGCACCGCGGCCAGAATGGGGCCACCGATGAGGATCGAGAGCAGAATGCTCTTTGAGAGATCCACCAGCCAGAGTTTGGGTGTCATCCTATTGAAGCCATACTTCTGCTCAATCACGAAGGTCGAGTAGAGGTTGAAGGGAAGAGAAACCAGGAAGAATACGAATGAAATTAGGACGAGATATACTAGTCCAGTGCCGACCGTTCCGAATCCGAGCGCCCGCACAGCCGTATCCACCTTGCCGAAGAACCCGCTCAGCAACAAACCCCAGAAGATGGGGGCTTCTACCCACGACGCAATCATTCCAAATCGAGCCTTCTCGCGAGTGTAGGCGATGCTTTTCTGATACTCGTCCAGGCTGATCTTGTCCTGAAAATAGAGTGGCACCTGATGCTCGTGACTTCGCACATGAGCGATATTGAGCCAGGTGAGCCAGGAATCGACGAGGTGTTGGGCGAAGTAAAAGGCGGCGAAGAGGAGCAGGAAAGGATTCATGGGATCAAGGGACAAATCCAAGAAGTGGCAGCGGCATCCTGCCGATGCTATCAACCGGCTGGAAGCCGCATTCACCCGGGCGCAGAAGGCTCGGCTACTTCGACCGAACCTCTGTCCATAAACGGTCAATCACAGGCGCGGTGTCACCCAGGTCTTCGAGCATCTCACATCTATCGAGCAGAGTGGAATCCGGAAACAACGCGGGGTTGTTCAACAACGCTTTGTTAATGTACGGGCGTGCCGCGCGATTGGCAACTGTATAACCGGTGTGGTTGACGACGGCGGCCGCTGTTTCGGGCTCGAGCATGTAATTGATGAACTGGTGTGCCAGCGCTTTGTGAGACGCGCCAGCGGGAATACAGAAAGAATCGATGAACATCGTTGTTCCCTGTTGAGGCAGCAGGTAGCCGATATTCGAGTTCTCGCGAGCGGCCTTGACGATCTGTCCATTCCAGCCTTGCACCAGCCAAGCATCACCGGAAACCAGCAGTTCTTGAAAGTTGGAGCTGTTGTAAGCCTGTAACAACGGCTTCTGTTTGTCCAACAGGACCTTCGCGGCTTCCAGTTGCTTCGGATCGCGGCTGTTGATCGAGAAGCCGGACAGCTTAAGGGCCGCGCCGAAGTTTTCACGCATGTCGTCGAGCATCACAATTCTGCCTCGATATCGCTCTTCCCATAACACTTGCCAACCCTCTGTAAGCTGTCCCACGCGGTCCTTGCGGTATCCAATCCCCGTCGTGCCCCACGTGTAGGGCACCGAATAGAGATTCCCCGGGTCGAACGTTCGGCCGAGGAACTGCGGGTCGAGGTTTCGTTCCAGGTTTGGGATTTGAGCTTTGTCGAGGCGGCTCAGCAAGCGCTGCCGCTGCAGGATCTGCACTGCGTAATCCGATGGAACCACAACATCGTAGCCGGAATTGCCACTTTGGAGTTTTGCCAACAAAGCTTCCACTGAGTCGTAGAGATCGACTTGCACCCTTGCCTTAAATCGCTGTTCAAACACCTTCAATGTGTCTGGAGCGAGATAACCCGACCAGATGTATAGATTGAGAACCTGGCGTTCGGTCGCCGCGGTCAAACGGTTCCAGACTAACGGCCCGGTTGCGATGGAAGCGATCAGCAAGAGAGCTGGCATCAACTTCCGCCACGAAACTGCTGCATGCTGCGCCCATTGGGCTGCCAAGGCCATCAGCACCGTCACCGCCATCAAGAGCGTGCAGACAGCATTGATTTCAGGTGTCAGTCCCTCCTTCGCCATTGAATAGATCTGAAGCGGCAGAGTCGTATTGCCGGCGCCAGCGACAAACGATGTGATGACGTAGTCGTCGAGCGAAATCGTGAAGACCATCAAGGACGAAGCCAGAATAGCCGGTATCAGATGAGGCAACAAAACCCGGAAGAACGTTTGGCCGGGGCCAGCACCCAAATCCATGGCTGCTTCGACCAGGGACGGGTCGAGTCGGGCCATGCGCGAACGCACCATCAGGATGACATAGGAGAGGCTGAAGGCCACGTGCGTAGTTATGATGGTCCAGAAGCTGAAGCGCAGTCGGGCAACTCCGTAGAGCCCTGCGAAAGCAACAGCCAGGATGATTTCCGGGACAACCAATGGCAGCAACAACAGCACCTCGAAGAAAAGTGTCCCCTTGGACGATCGGTGCGCCAATCCGACACCGGCAGGAATACCCAAAAGGAGCGAAAGGAGTGTCGTCCAAAGCGCAATCCAGAGACTGTTCGACAACGCATCGAGCATGCGTTCGTCTTGGAAAAGGATGCGATACCAGAGCGTCGTCAAGCCTTGCCAATCCATCATCAACCGCGACTCGTTGAATGAGAAAACCAGCAGGACAGCGAGAGGGAGATAGAGAAACGCAAAAATCACCAGAGTAAAGAGAAGGAGCTTTGGGTGTGCGAAGGGAGAGGTTGATGCAGGCATCATTGTTCGACCTGGGAGCGCGGATGTTCCGCCCGCCACGATGCGGCGAGAAGCCGAGTCAGGACCTTGAGCCACCGATGCGGGCGGACGCCCGCTCTGCGAGGCTAATCTCACAAAACTCTTAACGCGGCGTGTTCTCTCGTAGTTCGGTAACTGATTGCCATCAAGGCGAGAACGACAACCATCAATACAAAAGCAATGGCGGCTCCGAACGGGTGATCGCGGACCACGGCAAACTGGTTATGAATAAGGTTGCCGGCCATGATCGACTTGGCTCCGCCCAGCAAATCAGGTGTCAAGTAAGCGCCTACCGAGGGAACGAAGACCAGCACGACGCCCGCGATGATGCCAGGGCGGCTCAGAGGAATCAGAACTCGCCAGAGCGTCTGCCAGGCGGTGCAACCCAGGTCAGACGAAGCTTCGACCTGCGACGGGTCGATCCTTTCGAGAGCCGTGTAGAGCGGAAGAATCATGAACGGCAATTCGGTGTAGACCAGTCCCGTAAGAATTGCAAAGTTGCTATAGAGCAGGGGCAGCGGTTGTTGAACAATTCCGAGCGCGAGAAGCGCGTTGTTGAGGATGCCCTCCGTACGTAAGAGCAGAATCCACGCATAGGTGCGAATCAGAAAACTGGTCCAGAAAGGCAGTGTTACAAGGAACAAGAGCAAGGTTCTCAGCGCAGCCGATGGCTGTTGAGCGATGAAATGGGCAACTGGAAATCCGAGAACGAGGCAGATAAGCGTGGTCGCCAAGGCCAGAAGCAGGGAGCGCCAATAGATCCAGAGATATAGCGGGTCCAATGCTCGAACGTAGTTGGAGACACCCAAAACCCAGTCAATTCCACCAGCAGGATTTCTGCGCACGAGGCTGAGAATGAAAACGAACGCCAAGGGGACAGCGATCAGGAGAAAGAGCCAAGTAAAGGCAGGTAGAACCCAAAAAGAAGAATTGTGACGTAGCGCACCTGTCGGTAAAGCCGCGGTACGAGCCGTTCTCATGTCCATTCCACGCAGTTTGATCTCGCTGGCCAGAAATCCACTGAACAACAATTGGATCTCCTGCAGAAGCTTATATATTTGCGTGCCACGAGGCTCCTTGTTCCCCCTTGGCAAATGGGGACGCCGCGGCTTTCTTGCGGCAGGGGGTCTCGAGTTGCCCTTGAAGACCCCTATGGCCCCCGTTCTCAAGGGAGACAAAGATGAGCAGCCAGACCAAAAGATCTGGCATTCCGGACTGACCCCGGTTCTTTCCCTACGGGACCAACAGGCCCCTGCTTGGTTCCCAGGACAAGTAGACCTCATCCTCCAAGGAAACCGAACCCATCCCCCCGCTTCTGTTCACGACTTCGGATGCCGTCCAGATGACGGTGTTGACCTCTACGTTCCAGAGCACACTGGAGCCGAGATAGCGAGCCTGGCGAACACGGCCGCGGATGACATTGTTGCCGTTGCCATCCGGCAGTGGCGTGCGTGAAACGCGAATGTTCTCGGGACGGACTGCCAGAAACCGTGCCTGATTGCCGTCAAGGGCCGAGGTCACAAGAAATGTGTCTCCGGTATCGAGCCGGCAGTGTGTTCCGTCCGCTTCCGATTTCGTGCTGGACAGCCGGAAGACATTTGGAATTCCCATGAACTCCGCTGCGAAACGGCTGGCGGGCCAGTTATAAATCTGGTCCGGAGGTCCAATCTGATCCAGGCGCCCGTCATGAAGCAACGCGATTCGGTCTGAAAGGCTCAACGCCTCTTCTTGGTCGTGTGTCACAAAAACGAAAGCCAATTCGAGTCTGCGCTGCAGAGCTTTGAGTTCTTGCTGCATCTGGTGTCGGAGTCTCTGATCGAGAGCACCAAACGGCTCGTCGAGCAGGAGCACGTCCGGCTGCATGACCAAAGCTCGGGCTAGGGCGACGCGTTGCTGCTGGCCTCCGCTGAGTTGATGGGGGAAACGGTCTGACAGACTTGACAGTTGAACCATGTCCAGCGCCGTAGTGCAGCGCGCCTGCATCTCGGCCTTGCTCAGTTTGAGATTCCGTAAACCGAACGCGACGTTGTGGGAGACGGTGAGGTGGGGAAACAGCGCGTAGTTTTGAAAGACGGTGTTCACTCGCCGACGGTAGGGTGGTAGATGAGAGATGTCGTTGCCACGGAGTACCACCTTGCCCGTATCGGGATGCTCAAAACCGGCAGCGAGGCGCAAGAGCGTTGTTTTACCGCTGCCACTGGGGCCAAGGAGAGTGAGAAATTCCGATGGATCTACGGACAGGCTCAGCTCTCGAAGAACAGATTGCCGGTTAAAACTCTTGGAGATGCCTTGAAACTCAAGAATAGGGGACATGTAAGGATGCTCCGAATCCCTCGAGAACCGTTTGGACTTCGGTTCGCCTCGCCCCGGCGAGGTCCAGAACCTTGACTGCCTGTGGTCATCTGTCCCTCTTGGCGACAGCGAACGTATCGGTTGGGTTATCGAACAGCAAATATCCCACACCTCGTGTAGATCGGCAACTGGGCAGGTCTGATGGGAATCGTTACTTTGATGAGTGTGTGTGTTCTTGCGATTGGATTGAACAGTCGAACTTTCATGACTATCCTGTGGCCAGGATTCCCCGGCAGATTCATGTTCGCATCGTGCAGAGTCAGGAACCACCCGCTGGCGTGGGCGAACCAGGCGTGCCAATGATTGCGCCGGGGATTCGCAACGCCATCTTCGCTGGTACCGGCAAACGGATTCGCGACTTACCTCTACAGAAACACAAACTGGCCTAACCATTTGCCAGGTAGCCAAGGATGCGACAGTGTCCGGACGCTCGTTTATCTCGACGGCATCAAACGAGGGTCTAGGGCGGGTTTGTGCGGTATGTGGACTGAGGATTCCGAAGGACGCTAATAGAGAGAGTACGGATGGTTAAGACTATAGCCTCTTCCGACTCGTCTCTGATAGTTGGGAAACCGTTTGTGGTTTTTCGTTCTTGCCTGGAGTCGTTGAACCCTTCTTCTCTTCGAGTGCCTTCTCCATGGTGTTCACAACACCGGGAAAATAGTCCCCAGGTGTATTGGTGAACAAGACGACACTCTGGTTCAGGCTGAACAAGTCGCCCTTGTACTCCTTGGGATTAATTTGGTAGGAGTTGGCAATTTCTGTCGTTAACTGGGGCGCTTCGTAACCAAGCCACGAGGCCTTAATCTGGTGTGCCGACAGTCCGCAACTTCGCAGGATCTTTTCAACTTGCCGAACGCGTCGTCCTGAGAGTTCCTTATTGTAGCCTTTGCCACCGATAAAGCTGGCGCGGCCCATCAAGTACAAAGTCTGATTGCTGTTCTTCTTCGCGAACTCTTTCAGCCCCTTTTGATAACGCTGAATCACTTGGTCGCGGTCTAGATCGAAAAACACCACCTCGTGGGGTAGCCTGGCGACTTCGATCATGTTTGCGACAAAGATTTTGTGGAGCAGCTGCCCGCAAAAGCGCTGGCAGCTTACGAGATGTTCATTTAGCTCGTCGGCTGTGTACTTGCCCAATCGGATGTTGTTGATCTGCTCAACCAGGTGACCTTCCATCTCTCCTTTAAACACTTCGTTCTTTCGGAGCTCTTCGGTCCATTCAGCAACTTGTCCTTCGGTGACGGCGAGAACGGGCAGCGTTGCAGACATTTTCTGGGCTTCACCCAGGAACGTACGGCTGAGGCTATACTTTTCGTACGTGATATAGATCATCACGAGCGCCACGGCAAAAGTGACCATCAACGCCGCAAATCCAATCTTCAAGTCCGACGTGAAACTCCTCATGACGTGCCCCCCACTTTCCGCATAAGAGCCTGACCCGCTTTGGAATCTTTGGAACTCTTGGAGTCTTGGGAATTCTTGGAATCAGCCAGACTTGTCAGTATTTCGAGTCGTGATATTCGCTGCTCGAGATCAGTAACCAGTTTGTTCAGGGTGGAGAGACGAAAGCATACGAATACAATCAACAGACCCAATGCCAGGTTCAGAACCCCCAAAGCCAGCAATCCGGAAAGTTCAATACTCATAGAAGTGGAAAGATGGTACAGGATGTATGTGGTTCGAGTGGCGAGAGCCACTCACTCCCCTAGCTGCAAGGCAATTCAGGGGCCTCAGAGGGTAAGACTATGATCTTAAAAAGGCTCGCTTGCAGAAAGCACAATCGCGACCGATTGAGGAGCCAACCAAAGGTCCTTTTCAAGGTCTTGCACTGCCCAATTATAGGAAAAGATTTCCGTTTTGCGAGGATAATAATTTCCCGCGCAAGCGGCTCTGCCAAGCCCGTCTATTGTCTGGACGGCAGGAACCGTTTTTGACAAATGGAGGCATTCGATGAAACTCAAGCTCATACTCGTTGCATTGGGTTTGGCGACTGTGTTCGTCAACCAGCAGCGCGTGGTCTCTCAGACTACCCAGCAGAGCCCATCAAGCATCACGACCACCAGCCAGGATCAGCAAAGCTTGTCGGTTACGATCTACAATTCGAATATCGGCTTGGTCCGAGATGTCCGGAGGATCAATCTTCAGAGCGGGCTCAGTGAGTTGAAGTTCATGGATGTAGCCGCACAAATCAACCCAGCGACGGTGCACATCAAGTCTCTAACGAGCCCTGCTCAGTTCTCGGTCCAGGAGCAGAACTATGAATACGATCTTCTCAATCCGCAGAAGCTGCTCGATAAATATGTCGGCAAGGAAGTGACATTGGTTCGTGTCGTCAGTGAAAACAACACCACCGTGGAACGACCCGTGAAGGCGCTATTGTTGAGCAACAACAACGGCCAGCCAGTGTGGCAGCTGAACAATGAAATTGTGACAGGCATGCAGGCGGACAGGTACATTTTCCCGCAGCTGCCGGAGAACCTGATTGCCCAGCCGACGCTGGTCTGGCGACTTGAGAACGGTGGAACTAGGGCCCAAACGCTCGAAGCATCCTATCTTACCGGCGGAATCACGTGGAAAGCTGATTATGTGCTGAACCTCAGTGCGGACGAAAAGACTGCAGATCTCAACGGTTGGGTTACGATTGACAACCGCAGCGGCGCCGCCTACAAGAACGCTGGCTTGCAGCTGGTGGCAGGAGAACTAAACCGCGTGCAGGAGATGAAGGACATGGTCATGGAGATGAGGGCCAAACCAGCCCGTGCTGAGATGGCCAAACAACAGTTTGGCGAAGAGAGCCTGTTTGAGTACCACCTCTACACGCTCGATCGGAAGACCACGCTGAAAGACAACCAGACGAAACAGATCAGCTTGCTCTCCGGCATGGGTGCGGCAGTGCGAAAGGAGTATGTGGTCAACGGCCAGAACTTTTACTATCACAATCGTCAGAGCCCAGGGACGCCATTGAAGGATCAGGTGGAGACATACGTCGAATTGAAGAACTCGAAGGAAAACAACCTCGGCTTGCCCCTCCCGAAGGGCGTACTGCGGGTCTACAAGGCAGACACGCGGGGTGGGCAGCAGCTGATTGGAGAAGATCAGATTGATCACACGCCCAAAGACGAAACGGTGCGTGTGAAGCTGGGCAATGCCTTCGACATTGTCGCAGAGAGAAACCAAACTGATTTTCAGGTGATTTCTGACCGCGTGTTTGAGATGGGCTTCAGCCTCACAATCAGAAACCACAAGGACCAGCCGATTATCGTCGTGGTGAATGAGCCGATCGGCGGTGATTGGAGGATGTTGCAATCGAGCTTTGAGCCCGAAAAGACCGCGGCTTTTGCAGCACGCTTCAAAATGCCCGTTGAGAAAAATGGGGAAGCCAAGCTGACTTACCGAGTGCGGGTGCGTTATTGAAGCTTCTACGAACGGCACTAAGAACACGAAGAGAATAGCGAATCACACTCAAGGGTTAAGGGCTCCTGCCTGATTCCTGATTGCTGCAAATGACGGGAGTTCGGACTGGCTCTTTAGCAGCGACTCCCATTCTTGCTGAACTCTTCAAGGCTTTTGTCGGTGGTCCTTAGTCCGAGAGAAGGAAGGCTGGGCACGAGAAAGATTCCCGACCTGACGTGGCGCCACACAGTGGCATGAGAAACCCCGCTGAAAGCTTGTCGATTCGTCTGTCGACGGTCCCATCCTCTGTCAATTCGATTCCAATGACGACGCAGAATGACTTTTGTAAGGCTAGGGTTTCTGTTGCAATGACGGCGGCTTCGCAGGCATTCTTCGTGATTCTTTGCGTCCTTTGTAGATGACATGACCGTCTTGAAGCTCATCCGAAGAAACCTCGGCTACTATTGGCGGACGAATCTGGCTGTTATCGTTGGCGTGGCCATCGCAGTCTCCGTTCTAGCAGGTGCGTTGCTCGTTGGCGATTCCGTTCGTGGCAGCCTGAGGGAACTGTTTCTTGGCCGGCTGGGGCGTACCACTCACGTCCTCTCAGCTGCGCATTTTTTCCCTGAAGATCTTGCCAACCGAATTCAGCATCAACCGGATTTCGGGAAGCGATTTGAGAGCGTGTGCCCGTTGATTGTCACTCAGGGAGTTGTCACGCATCAGGAGAGTCGGCGCCGCGCTTCGGAGGTTAAGGTCTACGGAGTGGATGAACGATTCTGGCGTTTTCACGATTCATCCGCGGGCGCTGGGTACGCCATGTCTCAGCGGGAAGCGTTGGTTAGCACGCCACTGGCTACGGAACTCGGACTCCAACCCGGAGATTCAGTGTTGCTCCGGCTGGAAGCTCATTCGGACATTCCAGCAGAGTCACT
>Ga0111539_10012017_pt1 | contig 10857 bp, 6 predicted proteins | sample RhiMethybrSRZTD1_FD_79667 | JGI IMG/M metagenome (GOLD analysis project Ga0111539, IMG submission 79667) | Populus rhizosphere microbial communities from Tennessee, USA - Rhizosphere MetaG P. TD hybrid SRZTD1 (version 2) (version 2) | ecosystem: Host-associated > Plants > Roots > Rhizosphere >... | reverse complement strand
TGGTCATGCGGTCTCGACCCGCGAATATCAGAGTGATTCATCGTCGTTGCCGCGGCCGATCAGCTGAGTGGGTACAGACAACGCCCCGTGCCCGGATGGCTTAGTACGCCGGGCACGGGGCTCGAGGTGCTAACGAACTACTGTAAAGAGCCGCTCACTCTTGACACGGTCTTTCCATATCAGAAGTCCACCTGCACGTTGAACCGCATGAATCGCGGCAGGAGCACGGCCGTCGGCTGCATCCACCGCGCTCCGTTCGTCGCCGGGTCGTACACCGTCTCGTACGTCGTCGGCGTGTTGGCGTTGAGCAGGTTGTAGACGTCCAGACCAACGTTCGTTCTGTACCGGCCAAAGCGCAGGACCTTTGCGAAGCGCATATCGACGTTGTTGATGCGGTCGCCGTACACCTCGCCGGGCAGCACGAGGTTCACGTCCTGCTGCGCCAGCCCGGTTGCCAGCGGTCGTCCTGTTGCGGCCAGGAATTGCGCGGCGTTCATTCGAAAAGTTGCTGTCCGCGACGCGCCATTCGTGCCCGGGTCCGCGCCTGGCTGCGCATTGGCTTGCGAGCGGAAGATGGCGCTGACCATGACGTCAACCTTCGGCACGGTGTAAGAGCCAAGACCGCGAGCGCTGGTCAGCCAGGGCTCCGCCACGTCGCAGGCGTTCACACCGTCAACGATGCCCACCGCGATGACGGGGACGGCCGCGGTCCCGAGTGTGGGGGCCATGCGCCTTCCGAACCGCCCGTTCAGCGTGTCGCAGGTGTCGTTCACACCGCGGCCCGTGCTGGTGCCGCCCTGAACCGTCAGGCCCCACCGTGTCCGGGCACTGAAGGAGAGGTCAACGCCGTGCCAGTAGTGCGTCTCGTCACCGAAGTCGTCGGTACTCGTGTAGTACGAGTCGGTCGCGCCAAGAGCGCTCCGCGTGTTGCGGGTGAGGAAGGTGACCGGGTAACCGCCACCGTTGGGCAGCCGTGAATCCGACGGCGCGGTGATGGTGACTTCGTCAAAGTCGGCGGCCGTCAGCGCGCGGTTGTGGGTGAGGAAGAAATTGCTCCACACCCGTCGGTTGTAACTGACCTCGACCGCGATCTGCGGCGCGATTTCCTGCTGCACGCCGACACCGTACTGCCAATCGCGATTGCGCGTGCCCCACCCCGTGAGGACATCGGGATTGACGGTGGTGGTCTGGTTGAACGAGCCCCAGTTGAGGGCCGACCACGGACCGCACTCTCCACTGGTCGCCGGATTCATGAAGTCGCATTCCGCCACTCGATTCCCGTTGGGATCCGACCACGAGCGATTGATCGATGTCACGAGCGTCGAGCCCGCGTTGTTGATGGTGTACGCGTCGCCGGTCCATGCACCCTGGAGATACTGTGCGACGTTCCCCTTGAGCGCCGTCTTCCCGTTGCCAAATACATCGTAGGCGACACCAAACCTCGGTGTGAGGTCGTGGTACCCGTGCACACCTTCGGTGCGTGGCAGCAGGAACGGGCCACCGAACTCGTTGTCGGCGATGATGCCGTTCTGTCCTGCGGGGGCCCAACTGGACGCGCTCTCAAATCGCAACGCGCCCTGGAGTGTCAGCCGCTGACGCGTCCACTGATCCTGGATGTAGAACCCGTCGTAGCGAAGGCTGTTGCTGGTCTGGTTCGTTCCCACGCGCTGCGACAGCTGATTCGGCGCGCCGTTGTTGAACCGGTAGCTGATCTGCCGGCCGACGTAGGTCGTGTTCTCATTGTTCATGTACCCGGCTTGGTAGCCCCACTTCATGCTGTGGCTGCCCGTGACGTACGACATCGCCGCCTTCCAGGTGGCATGCATCTGATTGCTCGATGGCGCCGGATTGAAGCCGCGATAGATGAAATTCGCAAACGGTACGCCGGCACCCGTGGACTGCTCCGTCACGGGAATGAAGTCGGTCAAGACGCCGTAGGGTCGCGGATCACCGTTGTCGGTGTAGAAGGCGGAGTAGCCGCTCTCCAAGAGGATGCGATTCGAGAGCGGTGCCGTCCACGAGCCCTGCATGATCTTCGCGGGCGCGTCCCAGATGCTTCCCGACTCGGGCGACACCGTCGCCGTACCTGGAGTCACGCCAGGGCCCGTCGAGATCCAGCCTTTACCGGGGCCGCGGCACTGATCGCCGCCTTCCGTGTAGGCGCCGGCGCTGCAGTTCTTCGTGTAGTCGATGTAGAACCCGAACTTGTTCTTCTGTGTGGCCTGCCAGGTCAGGCGCACGGCGTTCAGTGTCTTGGACGTCGAGTTGCGTACGCTGGGGCTATCGGCTCTCACCCACGTCCAGGCGTTCGGGTTTCCCGCATTCGCGTTGACGTAGAGATTCTGCTGCTCCTGATACGTACCGATGGCGCGCGTGTTCCCGTAGAACCACACGCGGTCGCGCAGGATCGGTCCGCCCACGGCGAGGTTGGCGTCGTAACTCTTGATGAGGGCCGGCAGCTCGTTGAACCCCAGCCCGCGCAGGTGGTCATCGATGTTGCTCGACTGTCCCCACTTGCCCGCCCAGCTGGTGAAACCGGTCCCGCTGAACGTGTTGCCACCGGTCTTCGGAATGATGTTGAATGCGGGGCCACCGCGATCGGCCTCGCCGAGGCCGCCTGAGATCGCCACCTGCACTTCCGAGGAGTTCGACATGTCGTACAAGTACCCGGACACGCCGCCTCCATTGCCTGGCGCGCCCACGTTCATTCCGTCGAGCTGAATCAGGCCTTCCGTATTCCGGCCGCCGCGCGCCGAGAAGAAGTTGTTAATGGTCGACGCGCCGCCACCGAAGCCCGTGGCCTGAATTGCCGGAATGGCGGCGATGTAGTTGCCGTAGCTTCGCGACGCCGGCAGGGCGCGCACGATGTCGCCGTCGATGACCGTCTGCTGGCGCGCGGTCTGTACGTCCACGACCGGCGACTCACCGGTCACGGTGATGGACTCCTCGAGAGCCCCCACTCGCATCTCGGCGCCAATGGTCATGACACCACCGCCCGACAGCTCGACGCCTTCGCGCACGACCGTGGCGAAGCCGGGCAGCGTGAACGTGACCTTGTAGGTGCCGGGTGGCAGATCGGGAATGCGATACTGCCCCGTTTCGTCGGTGACACCGGTGCGGACCTTGGTGATGAGCGCCGGGCTCGACGCTTCAATCGTCACACCCGGGAGCACGGCACCAGATGTGTCGCGCACGGATCCGGCGAGGCTTTGTGCCCTCGCCAGGCTGGGCGCCGCGACGAGGACAGCCATTACCGCCAGCAATCGGATCAGCATTCGATTCATGAGCAAAAACCTCCAGGATGCCCCGCGACTGCGCGGACTATGGCCTCCTTCGACCGCGGGTGTCAAGGAAGGACCGGTGTGGCCGAAGACTCAGCGGCGTCGTGACTTCAAGGCGAACCATCCGGCTTCGGGTATACTCCGTTGCCTTTCAATCCAGGAGCGTGCACGTGCGGCAGATCAGCGCCACCGACAGCGTCCAAGGCTGCACCGCATGCATCGACAGCTCGCTTCGGTAGCGATTGGCGGCGCGTTCGCCGCGATCACCACTTTCTCCGGCGCCGCCGAACAGCAGCCGGCGCCCGCCCAGGTAGCTGGACGGCTCGAAGTCCTGCCGGTGGCGGGCAACGTGTACCTCCTGGCGGGCACCGGCGCCAACGTCGTCGTTCAGGCGGCCGAGGAAGGCGCGCTCATCGTGGACACGAGCACCGAGGCGTCCAGCGAGCCGCTGATCGCCGAGGTGCGCAAGCTCACGTCGAAGCCCATTCGGTACGTCATCAACACGAACGCCGATCCCGATCACATCCGCGGCAACGAACGTTTCGCGGCCGCCGGGCTGAACTTCGCCACGCCGGTTCCCAACCTCGCCGGTATCGGTGGGCGCGAAGGCGGTCGCGGCGGCGGCGGTGGCGGCGGCGGAGTGGGGGGACTGCGTCCGACGGGGGCGCAGATTTACGCCCATGAAGAAGTGCTGCGGCGGCTGAGTGCGCCGACCGGCCAGGCCGCACCGGTGCCGGTTGCGCTGTGGCCGACCGACACTTTCTTCACGCCCAAGAAGACGCTGTCGTTCAATGGCGAAGCGATCGAGCTGCTACATCTGCCGGCAGCGCACAGCGATGGCGACGTGCTCGTCTGGTTCCGACGGTCGGATGTGATTGCGGCAGGGGATGTCTACACGCCAGACCGATTCCCCATGATCGATCTCGCTCATGGCGGGAGCGTCCAGGGGATGCTCGACGCCTTGAACCGCATCATCGACATCACGGTGCCGCGCTTCAATCAGCAGGGCGGGACGCTCGTCATCCCAGGCCACGGCCGCATCAGCAACGAGTCCGATGTCGTCGAATACCGCGACATGGCCACAATCGTGCGCGACCGCATCCAGCGCATGGTTGACCAGAAGATGACGCTCGAACAGGTGCGCGCGGCCAAGCCGGTGCTGGACTACGAAGGCGTGTATGGCCGCAACACCACGTGGACAACATCAATGTTCGTGGAGGCGATGTACCGTGACCTCAGCAACCGCACCCCGTCGGCCGGCGGCAGGCGTTAGCGCGGCGCTGGCCGCCGTGCTGTTGTTCGCGCTCGCGTCTCGCGCCTTTGCGCAGGTTGACCTCGCCGGAGAATGGGGCGCGCTGAACGGCGTCAGCGAGGATCAGCCACATCGCGTGCCGGGCCCCACGCTCGGCGACTACACCGGCCTGCCGATCAACGACGCCGCACGGCTGAAGGCGCGCAGCTGGGATGCCTCAGTGCTCTCGCAGCCCGAACGCCAGGCCCAGCCGCACCCCGCGCAGTACGCCGTGCGCGGCGGGGGCGGCCCCAACCTGCACATCTCGAAGGTGCTCGATCAGGTGACGAGACAGTTGCTCGCCTTCGAGATGTGCTGCTTTTTCGGCGGCTATACACGGACGATCTGGATGGATGGCCGCTCCCACCCGTCCGAGTACGCGGAGCACACCTGGGACGGCTTCTCAACCGGCGAGTGGGTGGGATCGGCGCTGAAGGTCACAACGACCCACATGAAGTGGGGTGTGATTCAACGCAACGGTGTGCCGGCGAGCCCCAACGCCACGATGGTCGAGTTCTGGACGCGTCATGGCAATCACCTAGGCGTGTTCCAGTGGGTCGACGACCCGATCTATCTCGAGGAACCCTTCGTACGCACAACTGACTGGCTGTCGAACCCGGGACAGAACCTCGCGAATCCCGTCCCCTTCGACACGGTCGATGAGTTGGCGGACGTCTCGCTCGGATGGGTGCCCAGCTATCCGATGGGGACGGTGCACCGCGATCTCGCGGACAAGTTCAACATCCCCTTCGAGGCGACGCAGGGCGGCAAGGCGACGCTCTACCCCGAGTACATGCGCGTCATCGAGCAGATGCGGTCTGCACCGGCCGGCCGCTAGCGTCTTACTGCCACCCGCCGTTGCGCTTCTCCACCGGCAGGATCCGCATGAACGCTTCCACGGCGTGGATCTGGCCGTCGTAGACCTTGAACATCTCCCACACCGTCAACTGATCGCCGCCGCGCTCGCGCACGCCCCAGGCCATGCGCAATAAGACGATGCCCATGCGCTCATCCACGGCAATGACGCGCGTCTGCACGTCACCGAGGCGCTGGAAAATCGCCAGCGACTGCGTCGAGATGTTCTGGCAGCCGGGGGCGAACTTGCAGTCCGGCCCGGCCATCACCTGGCCGTTCTCGTAGCGATAGGCGTTGGGCGCGAAGGGTGCGTTCACGGCGGCAAAGGTCTTCGCGGCATTGAGCCCTTCCGGGTAGTGCAGCGCCGCTTTGATCGCCTCGTCTCGCGAGGCGAGCTGTTCGGGACGGGGCGCGTAGTTCATCATCGCGCTCGGCGCACTCAGGCCATCGATGTTGAAGATGAGGCCTTCCGCGCGGCCGCGTGTGGCGACCAGCTCGATTTCGGTGAGCTTGTCGGCGACCACCTTCAACCGCACCACCAGCAGCACGGGCGCCCCGGTCTCCTCGACAATCACGTGGGCGCCAGCCACGCCGGCGCGCTCGTCGATGATGTCCTGACGGAAGCCGCGCAAGCGCGTCACGGTACCGACGAGGCCGACCTTCGCGAGCGGCTTCTCGACGGCATCCTCGGTCACGCGCAGCGTGTCGGCGACGGGCAGGCCGCTCACGTCGTGCTTCACCAGCGCATACAGCAGCTGCGTCACCTTGCCGCGCAGGCACTCGCGGTCGCACGTGGCAGTGGCAGGCTGCGCCGCGGTCGCGAGGGCACCCCACGCGCAACACACCAGCAGCAGTCCGACGATCGTCCGGTTCTTCACGTCATTCCCTCTATGCTTCATGCACGGCTTCCGTCTGCAAGAAAAGCAATGTTCTTGGGCATCCGAGGCCGACGCATGATACAGCCAGTCTGACCGCTGTCGGTCCTGCGCGCAGCGAGACGGCCTGATCCGCGCGGCGCCTCGCGATTAGACTACGCGTGTAGGAGGAGGCACGATGACTCGGCGCCCTGGCGGGCACGGATCGGCGGGCTGGCTGATGTGTGTCGCTGTACTGCTCGCGTCTGCAACGCTTGCGGCACAGTGGCCGTCCTTCAAGTCAGGCTCTGCTCCACGAACCGCGGACGGGCGCGTCGATATACTCGCGCCTGCACCACGTACGCAAGACGGGAAGCCGGACCTGTCGGGCATCTGGGACAAGGGCCTGCTCCCGCAGGAAGTCCCGCCGCCAGGCCTGTTCTCCGGAAGCGGCCCCTCTCAGACGTTTCGCGATCTGAAGGCGGCACTGCCCGGCGATCTGCCGATGCTGCCGTGGGCGGCGCAGCTGAAAGCCACGCGGTTCGGACAGAACAGCAAGGATCACCCGGACGCGCATTGTCTGCCGCTGCACCCAATCCAACTGCACTTGCACCCGCAGCCGAGAAAGATTGTTCAGACACCGAACCTCGTGATGATCCTCTACGAGGCCAACGACGGCCGGCGCGAGATCTTCATGGATGGCCGGCCGCTGCCGCCGGGCGACGTTCAACCGTGGTGGTATGGCTATTCCATCGGGCGCTGGGAGGGCGATTCGCTGCTCGTAGAATCCACCGGTTTCAAAGATCAGACGTGGATCGACGAGTACGGCACGCCGGCCAGCGACGGCCTGAGGCTGACTGAGCGGATTCGCCGGATCAACTTCGGTACGCTGGAGATTCAGGTGACCGTCGATGACTCCAAGACGTTCACCCGGCCGTTTACCTTCACGCTGCAGCAACGGCTCATGCCCGACACCGAACTGATTGAGTTCGTGTGCGGCGAGAACAACCTCAGCGCCGCGCGGCTAGTGGGCCGTTGAACAATCCGCTGTTACGCCCTGCTTGGGCTCGAGTTCCTACGTCTGGTACACAGCATTGCCACCGACAACGGTGCGCGCGATTCTGATGTCTTTGATCTTCTCGGGATCGATGGTGTGCGGGTCCTCCGAGAGCACGACGAAGTCCGCCAGCTTGCCTGGCGTGATCGAGCCTTTGAGGTTTTCTTCCTTCGACGCATACGCGCCGTGCAGCGTGTTCACGCGGATGGCACTCTCGACGCTGATCTTCTGATTGGCGCCCCAGATCTTGCCGTCCCAGCCCTTGCGCGTGACCATTCCCTGAATGCCCATCAACGGCGCAAACGGACCGGGGCTGAAATCCGACCCCGCTGCCGCGTGCACGCCGGCGTCGAGCAGCGAACGAAAGGCCATCGCCCGGGTCATGAACTCCTCGCCGTAGAACACGAACTTGTCGGAGTTGTAGTAGGCGTAGGTCGTGAACAGCGCCGGGATGGCATCAAGCGCTTTGATGCGCTTCACGAGACCGTCATCGATGAGCGTGCAGTGCGTGATCTTCGGACGCGCGTCCGCGCGCGGAAACAGTTTCAGGACGCGTTCGAACGCCGTCAGGTACATGTCGATCGCCACATCGCCATTGGCGTGGCAGTTCACCTGGATCCCGGCGCGATGCGCCCGCTCGAGCCAGGCGTTCAGGTCCTCCGGCGTTTCGGTGACGTTCCCCTTGTACCCGGTCTTGTTTCCCGGATACGGCTGGCTCAGCGCCATCGTCCGTTCGGAGAACGATCCGTCCAACGTGTGTTCAGACGTCGCACCGAGCTTGATCCACTCGTCGCCGAACCCGGTCTGGATCCCGCTGGCAATCATTGAATCGAGGACGCGACCGCTCACTTCATAACTGACGCGGTGCAGCAGCTCGCCACGCGCACGCACATCCTGAATCGCCGCCAGGTCCCCACCCTGGTGGTGAACGCTCGTCAGCCCGTAACGGGCAAACTGTTTGGAGATGTGGGCAATGCCGTCTCTGCCGCGCCGCTCCCGCTCCGCCGGCGTGAGCGTTGGCCTGTTCCCGACTTTCTCGAGTACGGCGCGCGCCGTGTCGGTGACGCGTCCAGTGAGCTCGCCGTTCTCGTCGCGGTCGTAAGTACCACCAGCCGGGTTCCTGGTGTCCTTGGTGACTCCCGCCATCTTGAGCGCCGTGCTGTTGTAGTACGACGTGTGGCCGCCGCGATGACGCACGACCACGGGATGCTCTCGCGAGACTTCGTCGAGATCGCGGAGGTTCAGTTCGCGCTTGTCTTTCACCTTTGTGTCGTCGAAGAAGTAGCCCTCCACCCACGTACCAGCCGGCGTCTTTTGTGCCTTCGCGCGAAGCTTCTCGACGATGCTGGCGATGGTGACGAACTCGACCTCGAACGGATTGCCGACGAGCACTTCGTAGAGGAGCACGTCACCACCGGCGTGGTTATGACAATCGGTGAAGCCAGGCACGACGGTCATCTGCTTCGCGTCGATCGTGCGCGTGTCCTTGCCGGCAAGACCTTTGATCTCGTCGTTTCCGCCCACGGCAATGAACCGGTTGTTCTTCACCGCGAACGCGACGGCCTTCGCCATGCGCGAATCGACCGTGTACACGTTCGCGTTCACGACGATGAGATCGACATTGCCAGCCTGCGCGGCAGCGACGGAGGCAACCGTTCGGCTGAACCACGCGGTTCCGAAGGCGGCTGCAGCGACGGTGCCCGCCGTCAGCCCCATGAATTCCCGTCGCGACCGGTGATGATTCATGTCGGTCTCCTCATTTCGTCGGCGCGCCTGCGCTTTCCTTGGCGCGTGAGAGCACGTAGGCCTGGATCGCCTTCACTTGATCGGGTTTCAACAGATCCTTGAACGGCGGCATACCGACTGTCGCGCGTGCACCACCCAGCACGATCGCCTCGAACTGCTCGTGCACCTGACGCGTGGAGTACCGCAGATCGGGAAGTGGACCAGCGACGACGCCGAGGCCATGACACTGCGCGCAATTCGCCGTGTAGAGGATCTGCCCCTCGTGGATCACGTCTGCTGACGCATTCACGGTGATCGCCGGCGTGGGAGGCCCGGTTCGGGCGAATGCGCGTGGGGTCAGCGTGGCTTTGCCGCCGAGCGCGAACGTCAGCATGCGTCCGTAACCGGGTTTCACCTTGCCTTGGTTCGGCGCATTGAACGTCGCGGACGGTCCGCCCCATCCCGCCATCACCGACACGTACTGCACGCCATCGACCGAGAAGGTGACCGGCGCCGCCATGATCCCGGTCCCGGCATCGAACTGCCATACCTGCTTGCCGTCGGTCGCGCGATACGCGGCAAGGATTCCATCAGCGCGCCCCTGGAATACAAGGTTGGCGGCCGTGGTGAGCACGCCACCGCCTTCGACCACTGGATACGGCGCACGCCACGCGGCGCGCTGCTTGACCGGATCCCAGGCGACGAGCTCGCCTTTCGGAGGAGGCAGCGAGATCAGCTTCTGGACGAGCGGCCCTTCGTATCGGGCATCGCCACCGATGTTGGCGTCCTTGGAGTTGTATTTCCAGTTCCGGTCTGGCGCGTGCAGCCCGTAGCTACCGTTCTTCGCCGCCAAATACACCAGGCCCGTCGAAGGATTGAAAGCAATCGGGTTCCAGTTGTGCGCACCACCGGGACCAGGTGAGACGAGCACGGGCTTGAGGCCGTCGTACGCCGTGGGCGATTCGATCGGCCGGCCGGTCTTCGGATCGAGACCGGCGGCCCACGTGATGCCGCTCACGAACGGCGTGCCCGAAATGAATTCGCCGGTCTGGCGATCGAGCACGTAGAAGAACCCGTTCTTCGACGCCTGCATGATCACCTTCCGCGGCCGGCCGCCAATCGTCAGATCCGCCTGCACCAGCGGCTGCGTGGCGTCGAAGTCCCAGTTGTCGCCGGGCACGGTCTGGAAGTACCAGGCCAGCTCGCCGTTGCTCGCGCGCACGGCCAGAATCGACGCCGCATACAGATTGTCGTCTTTCGCCTTTCCTCGAAGGTCGCGGTACCACGCCGTCGCATTGCCAGTTCCGAAGTACAGCAAATCGAGCGACGGATCGTAGACGATGCCCTCCCACGCCGTACCGCCGCCGCCAACCTTCCACCACTCCCCGCTCCACGTCTTCGCCGCCTGCTCCATCGCCTTCGACTCGAAGCCGCGCTTGGGATCGCCTGGCACGGTGTAGGTGCGCCACACCATCTTTCCCGTCTCGGCGTTGTAGGCCGAGATGTATCCACGCACGCCGTACTCTGCGCCGGCGTTGCCGATGACCACCATGTCTTTGGCGATCCGCGGGTAGCCGGTCACCGCGTAGGGTTGCGCCGGGTCCGTCGTCGCCACGCTCCACACCGGCTTCCCCGACTGCGCGTCGAGCGCAATCAACCGGCCGTCCAGCGTGCCGACATAGACCTTGCCCCGGTAGAGCGCGACGCCGCGATTGACGACGTCGCAACAAATGAAGAGCGCGCGCGTCCTCGGGACCACGGGGTCATACATCCAGCGCACGGTGCCGGTCTTCG
>Ga0111539_10012016_pt1 | contig 10857 bp, 11 predicted proteins | sample RhiMethybrSRZTD1_FD_79667 | JGI IMG/M metagenome (GOLD analysis project Ga0111539, IMG submission 79667) | Populus rhizosphere microbial communities from Tennessee, USA - Rhizosphere MetaG P. TD hybrid SRZTD1 (version 2) (version 2) | ecosystem: Host-associated > Plants > Roots > Rhizosphere >... | reverse complement strand
CTTCGTCTTCGTCTTTCGCTTCTTCGCCATGCTGCCCTCCTAGCCAATGAGTGAGTGGCGATATCGTCCAGTGCCCGCGGGGATCGCGAACACTGTCACCGGATTACTACAGCGCGACAAAAAAACCAGTGTTTTTGCACATTGCGTGGCTTTGACGCTCGAACCGATACCAGATGTTGCGCTTCGGCGAACACGTGCAACGCGCGCAAGACAAAGCACAATGCGATTGAGCAACATCGCGCGCGCGTCTTCGCGACTGCTGAAAAATACCGATGACATATGGGTTTTCATCGCATCCGAGTTTTCAGGACAGCATGCGGCGCGCCGCGCTCGTGCGGCGCGTGCGATTGCGAAAGTCGCCGCAACGGTGCGTTAAGCATACCGAACGACTTGTGCAAAAAAAATTCAGTCAAGAGGCTTGCAAGCACGCTCTCGGACATCGAATCCATCACGAATCGAGCGAATCGGCGACGAGTGATTCGCCGAAGGCACGACAGGGGACGGCGGACGAAGGATGGAGAACGGCAATTCGCGCGTCCGGTTTTCCTCTTTCGTCACCGGCCGCGCCGTCGTCGTCATCAGACGCCGAGCTTGCGCCTGAGCAATTCGTTGACCGTCTGCGGGTTGGCCTTGCCGGCGGAAGCCTTCATCACCTGACCGACGAACCAGCCGATCAGCGCCGGCTTCACTCTGGCCTGCTCGACCTTGTCGGGATTGCCGGCGACAATGTCGTCGACCACTTTCTCGATCGCCGCCAGGTCGGTGACCTGTTTGAGGCCGCGCGCTTCGACGATCGCATGGGGATCACCGCCTTCGCTCCAGCAGATTTCGAACAAGTCCTTGGCAATCTTGCCCGAAATCGTGCCCGCGGCGATCAGATCGAGGATCCCACCAAGCTGCGAAGCCGAAACGGGCGAGCCGGCGATGTCCCTGCCCTCTTTGTTGAGGCGCCCGGCGAGCTCGTTGATGACCCAATTGGCGGCAGCCTTGGCATCGCGGCCGCTCCCGTCGGCTTTTTTGGCGACCGCCTCGAAGAAATCTGCGGTTTCGCGTTCGCCCACCAGAACGTTGGCGTCATATGTCGAGAGGCCGTGGTCGCGGGTAAACCGCGCCTTCTTCTCGTCGGGCAGTTCCGGCAGATGCGACTTGAGGTCGTCGACATAGGCGGCGGTGAGCTCAAGCGGCAAAAGATCGGGATCGGGAAAGTACCGATAGTCGTGCGCCTCCTCCTTGGAGCGCATGGAGCGCGTCTCGCCCTTGCCCGGATCGAACAGCCGCGTCTCCTGCTCGATCGCGCCGCCATCCTCCAGGATTTCGATCTGGCGGCGCGCCTCATGCTCGATGGCCTGACCGATGAAGCGGATCGAGTTGACGTTCTTGATCTCGCAGCGGATGCCGAGCGGGGTGCCGGGCTTGTGCACCGACACGTTCACGTCGGCGCGCAAATTGCCCTTCTCCATGTCGCCATCGCAGGTGCCGAGATAGCGCAGGATGGTTCGCAGCTTGGCGACATAGGCCTTGGCCTCCTCGGAGGATCGCAGATCGGGCTTCGAGACAATCTCCATGAGCGCCACGCCGGCGCGATTCAGATCGACCAAGGACATGGTGGGATGTCGGTCGTGCAGTGATTTGCCGGCGTCTTGTTCCAGATGCAGGCGCTCGATGCCGACGGTCACCGTATCGCCGTCGGGCATATCGAGCACGACCTCGCCTTCCCCGACGACGGGCGACTTGTACTGGCTGATCTGATAACCCTGCGGCAGATCGGGATAGAAATAGTTCTTGCGGTCGAACACCGACTTCAAATTGATTTGCGCCTTCAATCCCAGACCGGTTCGGACCGCCTGCCTGACGCATGCCTCGTTGATCACCGGCAACATGCCTGGCATGGCCGCATCTACAAGCGACACATGCGAATTGGGCTCTCCACCGAACGCAGTCGAAGCACCGGAAAACAATTTCGACTGCGACGTCACCTGTGCATGGATCTCCATGCCGATAACGACCTCCCAATCGTCGGTCGCACCTTTGATCAGCTTCGATTTCTTTGGCGGAGCGTTCATCGCTACATCCGTTCAACCGCTGGCAATACTCGGGCCTATCCACTTTTGGTAGTCGGTTGCATAGGCCGCCACAAGGCCGCCGCAGTTCCCGCCGCTGCCCGCCGAGCAGGAACCTAGATCCAATGGACGCGTTGGCCCGATGAGTCGGATTAGCGGAGGTGACGATGACTGACAACAGGGCAAGGAACGGCAAGCTGGGTGCCATCCTCGGCGCATTGATCGCTGTCGCTCTCGCCGTATTCCTGCTCAATGGCGGCGAGCACGTGGGTAAAAAAACGGTCAACAGCGACGCCGATCTTCCGCCGGTTGCGACCGGGCAGCCGCGCTAGCGTCCGGCTCCCCCGCATTGCCGAACCAAGACGGCGACTTGAGCCATGATTTCGCCGGTTGTAGCTCACAGCGCGCAGCAGTAGCCTCTCCTCAAACAGACGCGCCTTGAGATGCGCGCGCCGTCGCGCCGGTCAACGGGGCGGCGAGAGGGAGGTCGAGCCGTGACTATCACCCCGCCATGTTGCCGGGCTTTTTTTGCTGCGCCCGGGGTCACGCCCGGCGGCGCGCATGTTGCCTTTACCAATTCTTGTCCGATCGGCCGCGGCATCGGCAATCCCCCCGGGCCCAAAGGGGATTTCCACGCGCGCGGACCGCGCGAAATGCCAGGTCGGCCCCGCCGGAAAAAATCGTCATGATCAGCCGCCGTCACCTCATTCAGAAATCGGCGGCCTTCGCACTCGCTCCCGCCTTCGGCAGCCACACCGTCTGCGCGCAAGCGCCCTCGTCGCAAGCCTGGCCAACCCGCTTCGTCAAACTGGTGGTGCCGTTTACGCCCGGCGGCGGCATCGACGGTATCGGCCGCATCCTCGCAGCACGACTATCGGAAATGTGGGGACAGCAGGTGGTCGTCGAGAATAAGCCGGGCGCGGGCGGCAATATCGCCTCGGAGTTCGTCGCGCGCGCGGCCCCGGACGGCTACACCATGTACATCACCGCCGCCGGGCTCGCCGTGAACCGCTACCTCTTCGGTTCGGTCAACTACGATCCGGTTGCCGACTTCGCCCCGGTAACACTGATCTGCCTCTTTCCCAATCTTCTGGTGGTGCCGAACTCCTCGCCTTTTCGCTCGGTCGGCGACCTTCTCGCGGAGGCGCGAAAGAATCCGGGCAAGGTCACCTTTGCCTCTCCAGGACACGGCAGCTCGCCACACATGAGCGGCGAATTATTCAAGTACATGGCCCAGGTCGATCTGACCCACGTGCCTTACCGGGGCGCAGCGCCGGCCTTCACCGACGTCATTGCGGGCCGCGTCGACTGCACCTTCGCGGTCATGGCTTCGGGCCTTCCGCTCGCTCGATCCGGTCAGTTGCGAGCGCTCGGCGTGACCACCGCCGGCCGCGTGCCGACGGCGCCGGAGGTGCCGACCATCGCTGAGGCCGGCGTTCCCGGCTACGACACGTCGTCCTGGTTCGCTTTTTTCGTGCCGGCCAAAACGCCGCCCGAGATCATTCGCAAGATGCACGCCGACACCGTCGCCGCGCTCGCCGAACCGCCGATCAAGGAGAAGCTCGATCAACTCGGCGTGGTGGTGGTCGGTTCCACGCCCGAGGCGCTCGGCACTCATCTCAAGACGGAGATGGAGAAGTGGGCGCCGGTCATCAAGGCGGCGAATATCAAGGTCAACGAATGATCACCCGCCGTCGGGCCATCGAGCTCGCCGCGCTTGCTGCGCTCGCCGGCGGCTCGGGCGGCCGCGCGGGGGCACAGCCGGTTGCGGCGTGGCCAAACCGGTTCGTCCGCATGATCGTGCCGTTCCCGCCGGGCGGCGGCACCGACGCCATTGCCCGCGTGGTTGCCGGCAAGCTCTCGGACATCTGGGGACAGCAGGTGGTGGTGGAGAACCGGGGTGGCGGCGCCACCAATATCGGTACCGAAGCCGTCGTCCGCTCCGATCCGGATGGCTACACGATCTTGATCACCTCGATGCCGCTTGCGGTGAACCGCTTCCTCTTTCCTACGCTCAGCTACGATGCCGCCGAGGATCTCGCGCCGGTGTCGCTGATCTGCGAATACCCCAACATCATGGCCGTGCCGGTCACCTCCCCTGCCCGCTCGGTCACCGACTTCATCGCCTATGCCAAGGCCAACAAGGGCAAGGTGACCTTCGCCTCTTCCGGTCATGGCACCTCGGTTCACCTCTCCGGCGAGCTGTTCAAGCGGATGGCCGGGATCGAGATGCTGCACGTGCCCTACCGCGGTGCGGGGCCGGCCCTCAACGATCTGTTGCCCGGACGGGTCGACGTGATGTTCAACAATATCGGCGCGGTGCTGCCGCTCATCCGCGGCGACAAGCTGCGCGGCCTCGCAGTAACCACAGCCAAGCGCACGCCGGCAGCTCCGGAATTGCCGCCAATCGCGGAAGCCGGCGTCCCCGGCTTCGACGTCTCCTCCTGGTATGCTTTTTTTGCCCCAGCGAAGACCGCCCCCGAGGTCGTGCGAAAGCTGCACGCCGATACCGTGCTGGCGTTGAGCGATCCAGTGACGAGAGAACGGCTCGAGCAACTCGGAGTCGTGGTGGTTGGCTCGACGCCGGCAGAGCTCGCGACATTTCTCAAGGCCGAAATGGACAAATGGGCACCCGTCATCAAGGAAGCGGGGATCAGCATTCGCGAATGAGGGGACGGGAGGAAATATTCAGGCCGAAACTCGCAGGCGGCGTCCGGAACCGGCGGGGAAAGGCACCACGCGTGTCAGATCCGACGAAGCCAGAGCGAACAAGCGTGTGACCGACGACGCAATCAAGGGAGAAGCACCGTGGACCATAGACCAAAGCTCGCGGCGGCGATCGCAGCCGCAGTGACCTTGACCGTCACCGGCATGACGGGCCATGCGGCGGAGATCAGGGTGCTTTCGACGCAGGCCACCGAAGAGGCGTATCGCGAATTGGTGCCGGAATTCGAAAAGGCCACCGGGAATAAGGTCACCACGACCTTCACCGGGACGCTCGACGCCAACAAGCGGTTGGCCGCGGGCGAAAACTACGACCTTCTGATCATGGCCGCCTCCTCGATCGACGAGCACATCAAGGGCGGCAAGGTCGTGCCCGGCAGCCGCGTCGATCTGGCAAAATCGGGCGTCGGGGTAGGCGTGAAATCCGGTGCGCCAAAACCCGACATCAGCACGACCGAAGCGCTCAAGAAAACGATCTTGGCCGCCAGGTCGATTGGCTACTCGACCGGTCCCAGCGGGGTCTATGTCACTGGCCTGTTCCAGCGCCTGGGCGTCGCCGACGAGATCAAGGGCAGGCTCAAGCAAACCCCGACCGGCGTATTTGTCGGCAGCATCATTGCGAGCGGCGAAGCTGAGATCGGCTTCCAGCAGATCAGCGAGCTCTCGCACTTCGCCGGGGTCGACTACGTCGGCCCGTTACCGGCCGACGTTCAGCAGTTCACCATGTTCTCAAGCGGCATCATCGTCGGGGCAAAGGACGCGGACGGCGCCAAGGCGCTGGTCAAATTCATCACCGCGCCCGCCGCTGCCGCCGCGTTCAAGAAACGGGGCATGGAGCCGGGCTGACGTCCGAGCCATCGGCTGTCCGCAGAGCGCCCAGGTCGCCGCCGACCACGCGAACATCACCGGGAGGATTCAACATGCGACCTTCGTTCAAGGACGCCATCGTGGTTGCCTTCGTTGCCTTTGTGGCATCGGCCACGCCGGTGCGCGCACAGACGCCCGACATGCTCCTCGTCAACGGCAAGATCGTCACCGTGGACGACCGCTTCACCGTCGCGCAGGCCCTCGCCATCAGGGGCGACCGCATCCTCAAGGTCGGCACCACGGCCGAGATCCAGGCGCTGAAGGGCCCGCAGACGCGGGTGATCGACCTCGCCGGCCGCACCGTCATCCCGGGCCTGATCGACAACCACGCCCACTGGGTCCGCGCGGCCGAGCACGACGAGCTCCGGTTTGACGGCATAACCTCCCGCCAACAGGCGCTCAAGATGCTCACCGAGCGGGTGCAAAACACTCCCGCCGGCGAATGGATCGTGGTCCTCGGCGGCTGGTCCGAAGAGCAGTTCACCGACGAGCCACGGGGCTTCCCACTCGAAGAGCTCGACCGCATCGCTCCCAACAATCCGGTGGTGCTGCAGGCGGTATATAATCACAGCTACCTCAATTCGGTGGCGCTGGTTGCGGCCAAGATCGACGCAAGCACCCCGGACCCGCAAGGCGGCCGGATCGAAAAAGACGGCGGGGGCAAGCCAACCGGCCTCGTGCGTGGCGCCGGCGGCGTTGCTTTCGTCGCGGCCAGGGTGCCGTTGCAGACGCAGGAGGCGTGGCTCGCGAATACCCGCAAGCTCGTGAGCTATCTCAATTCCATCGGCCTCACCGCGTGGCTCGATGCCGGCGGACGCGGCATGGGGGCCAAGCACTACGAGCCGTACAGACACCTCGCCGATCGAGGGGAGCTCAACATCCGCTTGTTCTGGACGACGATCCGGCAGCCCGCGACGCCCGCGCAGGTCGACGCCGTGATAGCTGAAATCCGCGAACTCAAACCGTTCCAGGGCAGTGATTACTTCGACAACGTCGGATGGGGCGAGTCGGTCTTTGCGCCGGTCACCACCCAGCTGCTGCGCGTTGCGACCAATACCCGGCCCGAGGATCTCGCCCAGATGCGCCGCTTGCTGCTGGCGCTCGCCGAGCGCGGCCTCTATGTCAATTCACATGTCGAGATGAGCACGGCCATCGAAGCCTTCCTCAACGAGTACGAGTCGATCAACAGGGAGCGCCCGATCAAGGGGCTGCGTTGGTCGTTCTCGCATCTCGACCAGGTCAACGAAGCGCAACTCCAACGCATGAAGAAGCTCGGCATGACCGCCCAAATTCACAGCCGGCCACTGATCCAGGGCGCGCTGATGCACAAGGTGCACGGCGACAAGGCCTGGGACATGCCGCCGTTCCGCCGCATCCAGGATAGCGGCATCCACTGGGGCCTTGGCTCCGACGCCACGGCTGTCACGACGTCGAATCCGTTCTACACGCTCAGTTTCGCGGTGACCGGACGCATGATCGGGGGCCGGCTAGTGAACCGGCAGACCATCACCCGCGAGGAAGCTCTGATCGCGCACACCCGCTCCAATGCCGTATTCATGTTCCAGGAGGGCAATCTCGGCTCGCTCGCGCCGGGCAAATACGCTGATCTGCTGGTGCTCGACCGCGATTACCTCACGATCCCGGACAGCGAGATCAAGGACATCAGGCCGCTCGTCACGATGGTCGGCGGCAGGATCGTGCACGACCTGATGCCGAAATGACCGGCGGCATCCGGCGATCCGGCGTCAGACGGCGAGCTGGCGGTCGAGCACCTGCTGCACGACATCAAAGGTGTTCATGAACTCGCGGAATTCGAACAGCCGTCCGTCGCGGAAGCGCAGGAAGTCAGCGATGTGGAAGGTCAGCGTACGACCACTCGAGCGCTGCTTGAATGCAACGTCCGACATGACCGCCGCCCGGTCGCCATCGACGACGGTGACTTGAGGCACATACTTTTCAAGCGAATAGTCTTCGGCGATGCGGCCAAGCGCCTGCAAAACGGCGCCCTTGCCGCGCCGGTGCCCGGCGAAGGGAAAGACCTGGACCGGTCCGTAGATGACCCAATCGACATCATCGTCGATGAGCGCCGCCATCCGCTCGCCGTCACCGCGCATGTAGGCGGCATACAGATCGCTGACGACACTGCGTGTCGCTTCCTCGTTCATGGCCGTCTCTCCAACAAGGTTTTCGTGATCGCGACCCATTCGGCGGGAAGCGGCCCGTTCGGCACCGGACGTTGCGCTTGCCGATACCAGTACCCCGCGTTGCCAAGGTCGCCTTCGACGCGGTGCAAATAGGCGTGGACCCAGGCACTTTCCTGATCGTCTTCATCCATCACGATCTGGTGCGCGTTGTCCCATTGGCCCTTGCCCGCCCACCACAGCGCCGCGAGCGGCGGCAGCAGGCCGGTCGGCGGTTTCGATTGTGTCAAGGTGCGTTTGAACTCAGCAAACGTCATGACGTACCGCTATCGCTTCCCCGCGACACCCGGGATCGACGCTTGAACGGATGACAGCCTACCACCACCGCTCGGGCGAAAGCCGCCCCGCAGCCTGCTCGATAACATACCCGAGCGAAAACAGTGATTCCTCGTCAAAAGGTCTGCCGATGAGCTGCAGTCCGAGCGGCAGGCCTTCGGCCGACAAACCGCCGGATACCGAGATTCCGGGCAGGCCCGCCATGTTGACCGTGACCGTGAACACGTCGTTGAGATACATCTCGATCGGATCGGCCCCGCCCTTCTCGCCGATGCCGAATGCGGCCGACGGCGTTGCCGGGGTGGGCAGCGCATCCACCCCTGTGGCAAAGACATTTTCGAAATCGCGCTTGATCAAGGTGCGCGCCTTTTGCGCGCGCAGGTAATACGCGTCGTAATAGCCGGCGGAGAGCACGTAAGTGCCGATCATGATGCGCCGGCGCACCTCCTTGCCGAAACCTTCGGCGCGAGTGTTTTGATACATGTCCGCGATCTCGCGCGCGGGTACTCGTAGGCCATACCGCACGCCGTCATAGCGGGCGAGATTGGAGGACGCTTCGGCAGGCGCGACGATATAATAGGCTGGCAGCGCATATTTGGTGTGGGGGAGTGACACCTCGACCACCTCCGCCCCGGCGGCCTCGAGCCATTGCCGTCCTTGGTCCCAGAGCCGCTCGATCTCGGCGGCCAGTCCGTCGATGCGATATTCCTTGGGAATCCCGATCTTCATTCCCTTGATCGATCTGCCGATCGACGCTTCGTAATCCGGGACCGGGCGATCGACCGACGTGGTGTCCTTGGGGTCGTGCCCCGCCATCGACGTGAGCAGGATAGCGGCGTCGCGCACGGTGCGCGCGAACGGTCCCGCTTGGTCGAGCGAAGACGCAAACGCCACGATGCCCCAGCGCGAGCAGCGCCCATAGGTCGGTTTCACGCCGACGATACCGGTGAACGCCGCCGGTTGGCGGATCGAGCCTCCGGTGTCCGTGCCGGTCGCGCCGAGGCAGAGTCCGGCCGCCACCGCCGAAGCCGAACCGCCCGAGGAGCCGCCCGGCACCAGCGGCGTATTGGACCCCTTCCGCCGCCAGGGCGAGATCACCGGGCCGAAAAACGAAGTCTCATTCGACGAGCCCATGGCGAACTCGTCGTTGTTGAGCTTGCCGAGCATCACCGCGCCATCGCGCCAGAGATTGGCAGTGACGGTCGATTCGTAGGTCGGCACGAAATTATCGAGGATGCGCGATCCGGCGGTGGTGCGCACGTCCTTGGTCGCAAACATGTCCTTGACCCCGAGGCCAAGTCCTTCGAGTGGGCGGGCGTCGCCGGCGGCCAGGTGCGCATCCGCGACCTCCGCCATGGCTCGAGCGCGATCAGGCGTCTCCAAGACATAAGCGTTGAGCGCGCGCGCCTTCTCCATGGCGGCAAGGTGCGCATCGGCGAGTTCGACGGCGGAGAATTCTCGTCGGCGAAGACGGTCGCGCGCCTCCGCGAGCGTCAGAGATGTGAGCTCGCTCATTCGTCCGGACTGTCGCAGGAAAATGCGGTCGCGGCGGGATCGATACGCTGCGCTTTGGGCACCTTGCTGCCCTGGGCCGGCGCACCGGCGCCGGGTTTAGGCAGCGGCAGGCCCATCGCCTGCAAATCATCCGTCGTCACGCCGGGCGGCATCTCGCCACGGGCGAGGAAATCCACGCACCACAGGCGGAAGAAGTATTCCTGTTCCTCACACGCGAGGCACATTGGTGTTTCTCACTTTGCCGCGACCGCCAGCGTCGCGCCGGCCGTGCACGTCTTGCTCATTACCGTCCCGATCCCGAGGCCGCGCCCGTTCAACGGGCAATAGCCGACTTGGTCCCTAAGACCCGCCATCGGGCAAACGGGAGAACGGTGCACACCGGAGGCGATGGAGTGAACTGTTCAGCGGCTCATTCCACCACCTTCGGCACCATAAAGAAATGGTCTTCCGTCATCGGTGCATTCTTGACGATGTCGTCGGGAATGCCCCCATCGGTGACGGCGTCCGGTCGCTTTTTCATATCCATCGGCATCACCGACGTCATCGGTTCGACACCATCGACATTCATCTCCGACAACTGCTCCACGAAGGCCAGGATGGAATTGAGCTCCTGTTGCAAGGGCTCGATTTCCTCCTCGGCAACCGCGATGCGCGCGAGATGCGCGATGCGGCGGACGGTGGCGGCATCGACGGCCATGGCGAGGCTCCTCCGGCCGGCCAAGACGGCCAGCATGCTGCGAGCCTATAGCAGAGCCGCTTTTGCAACGGCAACCTGGGGCGAGCCCCGTATTGCGCGCCGGGCTCAAAGCGTCGATATAATGTGTTATGGACGCCCCAAACCTCTCCGCCCTCCCCACCTTCGCAAGCCGCACGCCGCTGCACGTCGGTGCAGTGGGTCTGAGGGTCAGGGATCTGGACCGGCTTTGCGAATTTTATCGCAACGTGCTGGGCCTATCCGTGCTCGACCGCGGCAAGGATGTTGCTACGCTCGGTGCCGGCGGCGTGCCAATCCTGCATCTCGAGCACCACCCGAACGACAAGCCGGATGACACCCGCACCGCCGGGCTCTACCACACCGCCTTTCTGATGCCGACACGCGCCGACCTGGCGCGATGGATCCTGCATGTGGCGCGCCACAAGGTCCCGCTCACCGGCGCTTCCGACCACGGAGTGAGCGAGGCGTTCTATCTCGATGATCCCGAAGGCAACGGCAT
>Ga0111539_10012015_pt1 | contig 10857 bp, 7 predicted proteins | sample RhiMethybrSRZTD1_FD_79667 | JGI IMG/M metagenome (GOLD analysis project Ga0111539, IMG submission 79667) | Populus rhizosphere microbial communities from Tennessee, USA - Rhizosphere MetaG P. TD hybrid SRZTD1 (version 2) (version 2) | ecosystem: Host-associated > Plants > Roots > Rhizosphere >... | reverse complement strand
GTGCGCCGCGATCCGTGCCGGAGAACGCGATGGCGCACACGACACCGTCCCTGTTGACCACCGTCGCCCACATGTGGTGATTGAGTCCGCTGGTTTCCGCGGCAACCGCGTTATCCAGCGCCACTTTGAGCGCCCCATAAGACGGCAGATCTTTGCAATCGTTGTCGTTACCTGCGAAGGCCGACAACGGCATGAGAACAATTGCGAGCAGCAGGATGAACTTCATCGCGGACTTCATTCTCACCTCCATGGAGAAGCGTCAACGTCACTGACAAATGTTCTGGATGACAGATCAAGTCACTTGACCGGTATGGCCACCAGGCCGCGGGTGAAGCCATCGTAGGTGCCGGCGATTTCTCCCCGGTCGTTGATGTCGAGCAACGCCGTGTCGGACGCGGCCGGAAAATCGAGCGTCATGTAGACGCCGTTCTTGAGCAGAAACCCGTGCGAAATCAAGTCTGCGTCGTCGTAGTAGCCGACCACGTGCCCTTGATTGTTGATGCCGTGGGTCCGGGTGTTGCGAGAGCCCGGCACGTCAATGGTGGTGGCCACGCCGTGCTCGAGCACGAAACCACGTCGATGCCCGTCGGGGTCCCGCCGGATGCCGGTGATCTGGCCACGCTCATTGATCCGGGTCAGGATCGTGCGGGTTGAACCCGGATAATCATAAGTGGTGTAAACGCCACCGCGCAGGATGAAGCCGTGAGGAGCGAAGTCGGCATCAAAGTAAAAGCCGACGATGTCGCCCTGGTTATTGATTGACGTGGCTTCGGTCAGCACCGCGTCCGGCACATCCGGCAGCAGCGTAATTTCTCCGCCCTTGCTCCGCACGAACGAGTGCTCGATGCCAGTGTCGTCGACAAAACCGCCGACGGCCTGGCCGAGGTCATTCACGTCATTCAGCGCGCCGCGGGAATCGGACGCGGCGCCGGGAACGATCACGTCGGCGAAGATTCCCTTCTGAACAATGAATCCGTCCAGGCTCCCGTCGGCAGTCACGAAATTGCCGACCAGCACGCCGGCGTTATTGTTGCCGTAGACCGACGTGAAGGCCCCCAGCTCCGCCGGCGCATCGACCGAACTGAAGGCGTACTGAGGATTGTCTGCAGTGACCACCAGTGCGCCCGGCCCGGCCAGGCACACCGCGATCACACCGGCAATCCTCAGCGACGCTTTCACGGCTCAACTTCCCTGGCAGATGTTCGAATTCGCCGGCTCCGGAACACTCAGCTTCCACTTGAGCGGCGTCACGCCCGGTTCGAGCGTATCCGCCTCCCAGATCAGATCCGAAATGCACTTGTGCCCGTCATCGTTGGGATACACGCCCATTCCCGACGTGGTCTGACTCGCTTCGGTCAGGACACCTGGTAACGATGGCAGCAGGTAGACAAACGGGCTCGCGGTGCCGTCCTCGCCCGCCACGAACCACGGCTCGGAGCATCCGAAGTTCACTTTCGAGGTGTTGTCGTGGTGGTGAACGGCGCCGTTTTCCTCCGGATGCTCGACGGTCGTCTTGATCTCGACTTCCATCTTCATGCAATGGTCACGCAGCTTGTCGTAGGTGTTGACGAACACGAACCGGCCGTTCGAGCCGATGGCAAAGTTCGTGATCGAGTTTTGGATGGTCGTGTTGAGCTTCTTGAAGACCTGATCGATCAGTTCGAGCGCCGGCGGCAGCTGCACCCAGCGCGTAATGCACGGCAGAATGTTATCCATGAGCGGCGTGCACAGCTCTGCGATCTTGGCGACGGCGTCGAGCGACTTCGGATACGGATTCGGGTACCCAGTGATCGCGACGACGAGCTTCGGCCGGCCGGCCATGATGACGCGGTATTGCTGCTGAATCGTAATGAGATTCAGGTTCAGGTTGCTCCACAACGTCGGATTGCCGAGGATCGTCGACGCGCAACTCGTGGCCTCCGCGAACTCGTGATCTTTGACGTTGTCGAAACACTTGGTGACCAGGTTGACGATCGTGTTGTTCTGCTCACCGACCGTCAACGTGATCAAGTCGGGTCTGTAGTTCCACGTCTGCGCTGCCTGGCCGCCGGTCAGGTAGGTCGAGGACGTGGTCCCGTCCTTGGCGATATCGAACTCGCACCAGGCGCCCCACTTCTTCATGTGGTCTTCAATGAGGTGGTTCGGGTAGCGCTCCGACTCCTCGACGTCGTGTCCCGCCGGAATGTCGTCAGCGACCGCCACGTAACGGAGACCACACCCCTGTGCGTATGCCACCGTCGATGGGCGACCGAGCATCGTCGGCATCGCAAACACGGCGAGCGCGGTCAGCGCGCCTGCCACTAATCGTTGTTTCATCGTCGATCCTCCAATGAATTCGAAAAATCGCGCAGGATGGCCGCCAGTGACGGCCATCCTGCCTGCGAGCGAGATCAGAAGATCACGGTCGACCTGATTAGCGTGTTATTGCCTTCGCTGAACTCGAACACCAGACCTCCGAACGGCGGGAACGTCGGGTCAGCTTCGCCGATCGCGAAGAACTCCGTCGTGCTCACATTGGGCACCTCTACCGTAACGGTGACCCCCTGCGCCGGTCCCAGATTGCCCTTGCACTGGACGATCGCGAAGTTGGCTCCGCTTGACGAAACCGCGCAGGTAATTGCCGGATCGCTTGACGTGATCGACGAGATTGGATCGATCGCGCTGTCGGTCACGACGGTGAGCTGCAACAGCGTGTCCGTCAAGGGGTTGAGTGCGGTCGGCAGGTCGCCGACATTGACGACCTGGAACTGAACAGTTGCGGTGCCACTGCTGAACAGTGGATCCGGCGTCGTGGTCAGTTGTGCCGCCACGAGATCGACGCACGTCGTGCAGCCGCCAGTGGTGTTGATCGTGGTCGTCTGCGACTGCGTGTTGTTGCCCTCGTTGGCTTCAGCGAACGCGTCCGACGGATCGATTTCCGCGCTGAGCGTCACCGACGGTGGCAGGCCGCCTGACAGTGTGATGAAGCTGACGGTGATCGTCGTGTTGCCGCCGCCAGGCAGATTGCCCACGCAGTCGACCACGTTCGAGACCGGCGCCCCACAGACAAACCCGTTCGATCCCGCGGCGCCCATGAAGGAGACGCCCGCGGACGGGATGGTGATGGCGATGTGCACGCCGTTTGCGGTCGACGTGCCACCGTTGACGCCCACGACGGTGTACGTCAGCCCTTGAGCCGGGTTGACCGGATCGGGAGCGTCGGTAATCGGACCGAGCGACAGGTCGAACCCGGTCGATCCAATTGATGTGACCACGGTGGAGGTGTTGTTTGCGAAGTCTCCCGGCGACACTTCGTTCACGCATCCTGCCGGATCGCTGCAGCTGCCATCGACAAGCGCCAGTGCGGCGGTCGCCGTGTTCGAGATCGGCACGTTGGCCGTGTCCTTGACGTGCGCAAGGATGGTCACCTGTGCAGAGGCTCCGACGTCCATGCCCGTGCCGTCGTCGTGACACGTGACTGTGCCGGCGGGAGCTTCGGTGCAGGTCCAGCCGTTCGTGGTGGTGAAGTTCGTGAACTCGAGCTGATTCGACAGCGTGTCAGCCAACGTGAGACCGGTGGAGCCATCCCAGCCCTGCGCCTTCGCCGTCCCGACGTTCGAGATCGTGATCGTGTAGGTCAGATCCGCGCCCGGCGTCGTCGCCGCCGCGTCGACGCTCTTGCTGACAAGAATGTCGGGCGACTTCGGCGTCGGCGGGGCAACGAACGTTCCGTGATCCGAGCAGTTGTCGAGCTCGTCGGATTCGGTGATCGAATTGTCCGGATCGACGCACGCCACGTTGTCCATCGGGCCGCTCTCAGCGGTGACGAACACGTGGATGGTGATCGTGACCTCGTTGCCGCCATCATCCGGGCCCCCAAGGTCGCCCAGGCAGTCGATGACGTTGATGGCGTTGCCGGTGATCTGGCACGCCCAGTTGTTATCCGCTCCGGCATCGACCGTCAACGGAATCAGACCGACCGGCAACGGATCGTGCATCCGGACGCCGAGCGCAGGCTGGCTGCCGCCGTTGACGCCGTTGTTGGTGACCTTGATGACGTAGTCGGTCTCCTCGCTCTGCGTCGCCGTGGTCGGACCGTCCTTGTGAATCGTCAGGTTGATGACAGGCGTGACGGTCGTGTCAGCAAACGAGGTGTTGTTGAACTCATCGCCTTCGGCGATGGTGTTGTCCGGGTCCACGACCGCCACATTATGAAGGCCGGGCGCTGGCACGACCTGCTGTGGTGCGGTGGCTGTGATCGTGATCGACCGGAAGTTGCCGGCGCCGGCGACGATCGTTGCATTGATGCAATTGACGATGCCCGAGGCCTGATTGCAGGTGAATGCGGCCCCGGGACCGATGCCGTCGTCGGCCGCGGACACGAACACTTCTCCGACCGGCAGCACGTCGCGTACCGCGACATTCAGGGCATCATTGGTGCCAAGGTTCGAGACCGTCAGATTGTAGGTAATCAATCCGCCTGGTTTCGTGTTCGCGGTCCCGATCTTCACGATGGTCAGGTCGTTGAAGGCACCCTCACCGCCGTTCGTGACGGTCGTCATGAACGTCGCCTGGTTGTTGAACTCATCGCCTTCCGGAATGGCATTGTCCGGATCGACGTTGACCTGGTTGATGTATTCACCCGGCGTATCGGGCGCGAACATCTTCAGCGTGATCGTGGCGATTCCGAGGACACCCGGCGCGACCACGCCGTTGACGCAATCGACGATGCCGGTCTGCGCCTCGGTGCACAGGAACTGGTGATCGCCGGTTGCCTGAATGTACCTGGCGCCGGCGGGCAGCTTGTCGCGCACCACCACGCCGTTGACCGCGTCACTGCCGTTGTTGGTCACGACAATCGAATACTCGACGACGGCGTTCCTCGCCGTGTCCGTCTCGTCCGCCGGTGAGGTCTGGTCTTTCGTGACGGACAGCTCGTGGAAGGAGCCGACGCCACCGTTGGTCACGATCGTGTCCGCCGATGCGTTGTTGTTGAACTCGTTGCCTTCCGCTATCGTGTGATCGGGATCGACTTCGACCTGGTTGGTGTACGGGCCGGGCGTATCAGGCGCAAAAGCCTTGATCGTGATGACAGCGGCGCCGGGATCCCCAAGCAGCGTATTCGCGGGAATCTGTCCGCCGACGCAGTCGATGAAGCCGATCACCTGCTGCTGACACAGGAAGCTGTTCGTTCCAGTCGCCTGGTAGTACTTGGCTCCGGCTGGCAGCGTGTCGCGAACCTTCACTCCAACGACCGGATCGGTGCCGTCATTTCCGACCTTCACGATGTACGTGACAAGCGCATTCCTCGCCGTATTGTTGGCAGGAAGCGGGCTCTGCTGGATCTTGGAGATGATCAGCTCGTTGAACGCGTGGTTCGTGGTGCCGCCAGACTTGACTTCGGTATTCTGCACGGCGAAGTTGTTGTTTTCGTTCGCTTCACCAATCTGGTTCAGCGGATCGACCCGCACTTCGTTATGCATCGCCGGCTGCTCGTAGGCCGTCGCGAACACGCGGATCGTGATCGTCGCGGTATCGACGTTCGTGCCCGCGAGGTTCGGGTAGTTCATGCTCTCGGTGCCCTGGATGTGGCCGTTGATGCAATCAACGACGCCGCCAGCCTGCGAGCAGGTGAATCCGTGGAGCGGGTCCGGAACCGCATCGCGGAAGATCGAATCCGCCGGCAACACGTCGCGCACCAGAATGTTCGTCGAGTCCTGCGTGCCGAGATTCGAGACCTTGATCGTGTAAGTCAGCGTGCCGCGCGTGGCGACGAAGTCCGCCTCGTGGTTGCTGTGTTTCGACACCGTCAGATCGATGCCGGTCGCGATCTGCGTCTGCTGCGTAAACGTGTTGTTCGACTCGTCGGCCTCGAAGATGGCGTTGTTCGGATCAACCGTCACCGTGTTCGTGATCTGGCCGAGGCCTGCCGGCGCAACCACGATGAATTCCAGCGTCCGGGTCGATTGACCCGGAATGGATCCGCCGTCGCAAGTGACCACGTTCGTCCCCGTGTTGTAGAGGCACGTGAAGCCGCCGGTGTTGGTGGCGGCGACGACGTGGTCGAAGATCATCCCGGCCGGGAGAGGATCGCGGACGACGACGTTGGTCGCGTCGGCGAGGCCGCTGTTGCCGATGACGAAGGAGTACTTCAGGCCGCCCTGACAGGTGTTGCCGGCCGGGTAATCGGGGCCGACAGGGGCGCCAGGACCTCCCGGGTAGCCGGGGCCCGGCCATGACGCTGCGCACACCGGATCGGGCGAGTCGGCCTTCGTGATCGTCAGATCGAACTGCGGCATCACGGTCGTCAGCTCGGTGTCGGTGTTCGTGACACCCTTGTTCTTGATGTTGCCGGTCACCGTGGCAGTGCCGATCATGTTCGACCCGGCAAATCCAATGACGTAGCCGGAGACCGTCATCAGGATGGTTCCACCCGAATTGAGGGATCTGACGGTGCATTTAGCCTGTGGCGACACGTTCGTGCATCCGCCGAAAGTTCCGACCGCGCCGTCCGTGACGATTTGACTCACGATCACGCTCGACGCCTCGAGACCCTGCGTCCCCAGCACGATCACGACATCGTCGGCTCGTGTCGCGGCAGTGTTCGTCACCAGAATCTTGTAGGTGAGGCCCGCTCCCGGGACGACCGGATCAAACGGGCCGGCGCCCGTCATGACCGAGGGATCGTCCGTGATGTTGATGCTGAGCGCTGGCGCCTCCGGGAGGTCGGTGACTTGCGTGTTGACCACCGCGGACGTGTTGTTGAGCTCGTTGGACTCGGCAATGTCGTTGTCCGGGTCCACGACGGCCGTATTCGTAATGGGTCCCAGCGCGGCGGGCGCCGTCGCGTTGATGGTGATCGTCGCATTCGATCCCTGATTGACCGCGCCCTGGTCGCATGTCACCGTCTGGCCGGCCACGCCGCACACAAACAGGCTCGTGCCGGACGCCGTAATTCCTGTGAGGCCCGCCGGAACCGTGTCGACGACCCGGATGTTCGTCGCGTTCTGGGTGCCGGTGTTGTTCACCGTCAGGGTGTAGGTCATCGGCGAGGACACCACAACGCTCGTCGGGCCCGTCTTGTTAACCGAAAGCTCGGGCAGATTCGAACCGCCACCGTTGCTGACGAGCGTCGTGGTGGTGTTGGTCGTCGTGAAGTTCTGGGCCGACTTCGTGCCGGTCACCGAGACCGTGTTGTTGAGGACCGTACCGTTGGCGGCGGTCACGAGCCCGCGTATGGAAATGGTCCACGAGCCGTTGCCTTCGATCGTGCCGCCGTTGCAGGTCACCAGCGTGCCGCTCTGCGCGCAGGCGCCGCGCGAGCTGGCAATCTGGAGCTGCGGTGGAACACCGATGCCGCCAACGCCGTTGAGCTGATCGCTCATGACAACGTTAAAGATCTTCGCGCCGCCGGTATTGACGATGGTGATGGTGTGTGTGAGCTGGGCGCCGGACGCGACCGGATCAGGCGTGTCCACGTCGGTAATCGTGACTGGACTGGCCGGGTCGGCGAATAAGATTGACGCGCCCGCGATGGTCGCGGACAGCAGGACAACAACGAGCGCAGCACGCCGCAACGAAGGGGATTGAAGATTCACCGGTTTCTCCTTGAAGAAGACGGTGATGATGGCGGTGCAGCCCAGCCGCAATCAATTAGCCGAAGCGCTATTTTTTCGGGCTGGCGACGGCCGCGGCGTTCGACCTTTGTCGTACGACCATCGGGGCAGGACGTGGCATCTTGAACTCGCGCGCGTCGAGATCTCGTGGCCGGGCGCCGTGATACATGGCGGCCAGTTCCGCGCGGCCGCGCACCCCGAGTTTCTGAAAGATGCTGGTGAGGTGGGCCTTGACGGTCGCCTCGCCAATCGCGAGTCGCGAGGCGAGCTCTCGGTTACCGAGGCCGGTCGCCGCTTCGCGGAAGATCTCGCGCTCGCGGCTGCTCAACCGGCGATCGAGCGTCGCGACGCCGGCATCGCGCGTCCCCGCCGCCGCGAGGAGGTGCCTGATGCAGTCGGCCATCACCTGCCGCGGCGCCCACACCGAGCCGTCCGCCACGGCATGGACCGCCCGCAGCAATTGTCCTTCACCGGCATTTTTCGGCAGCACGCCGCTGATGCCTGCGCACAGGGCCTCGCGGCACCACGTCGGATCGTCCGGCGCGGCGAGCAGTAGCGAGGACGGGGCCACTCGGCGATTGCCGCCGATCGCGAGGGCATCGTCGATGCGGCTGTCGACCAACAGCACATCAACCGGGGCGGCGCTGGACTTGAGGCCGGCGATCGTGTCGTAGGCGGCGACGTCGAAGGCATCGTCCGTCAGGAGAATCCTCACGATGCCGTCGCAGAAGAGACGGTCATCACTGAGCAGAGCAATTCTTATAGGCACGCGACCTCCGAGCCGATGCTTCGCGCTTGCCGGCCAGGATGAAGGGTCGCTGCGCGATCTATTCGAACGAGAAGCCGTATTGTATAGACGTCAGCCCATGACGATGCTGCAAACATTGGCGATCGGTCGTCGAATGTGTGAAGAACGCAGAGCTATTAATTTGGTTCGCTTACAATTCTGAAAGAGTTACTTTATTGCTATGGGATTTCGGGTCCGCCCGCTCTGGACGCTGCTCGGCACGGCCAGCCTGATCGCCATCGCCGCCACCGCGGCGGCGCAGATCTGGGCCGGCGGCTATGGAAACAACACCGCCCCACGATTCCCCACCGCGACGACGTTTTCGGGCGGCTTCAACTTCTGCCGCGTCATGTTCACGAGCGATCGCCGTGAGAAGCAGGGCTGGCGCACCGACTACCCCGGCGCCGACATCAATCTCAGCATCCGCATCGCCGAGCTCACCAAAATCAACGTGACGATGCAGAACGATTCGACCGAGGTGCCGGAGCCTGAGGCCGTCGTCGTGCGCCTCACGGACGATGCGCTTTTTAACTGCCCGTTCATCTTCATGGAGGATGCGGGGACGCTGCGCTTCACGCCACCGGAAGTGTCGCGCCTGCAGGACTACCTGCTAAAGGGCGGCTTCCTGCTGGTCTCGGACTATCACGGCAGCTGGGCGCAGGAACAATTCGACGATGAGATCGCGCGCGTGCTGCCGCCGGGGCGTTACCCGACCATCGACCTGACGCCGGGCATCACCGATCATCCGATCTGGCACACGATGTTCAACGTCGCGCAGCTGCCGCAGATGGCGTCGATCAACACGTGGCGCCGCACCGGCGACGTGATCGAGCGCTGGAACGAGAACGGCGCGCCGCCGGATGCGCGCGGCATCGCGGATGATGAGGGCCGCCTGATGGTGCTGATGGTGCACAACACCGATCTGCCCGACCCGTGGGAGCGCGAAGGCGAAGACAAGGACTACTTCTACCGGTTCTCGCCCGACGCCTACGCCGCCGGCATCAACATCATCATCTACTCGATGACGCACTGAGGCCACAGATCCCCAGGGCCACAGAAGGCGCAGATCTCACAGATTCAACTTGTGAAGGTCCTCATCATCTCGGGCTCCATGGGCGCGGGCAAGACTGCCGTCATGGGCGAAGCCTCCGATGTCTTACTCTCACGCGACATCAACCACGCCGCGATCGATCTCGACATCGTCGGGACGCCGTTGTTGCCGGAACCGCTCTCGCACGACGTGTATCTCAAGAACGTCATGGCGCTGTTCAACAATTGCCGGAGCGCCGGCATCGATCGATCCCTCGTTGCCGTGGCCATCGAAAACCGCCAGCAGCTCGAGGAGCTCAGGGCCGCGACACACGCCACCGAGATCATCGTGTGCCGATTGACGGCGGCTTACGAGACAATGGCCGCGCGGCTGCGGACGCGAGATCCGGGCGCTCGGCAGGAAGAGTTCGTCGAACGCTCGCGCACGCTCGATGCGATGCTGGCCTCTGCCGGCGTCGAGGATTTTTCGATCGCCAACGACGGGCGCGACGTCACCGCAGTCGCAACCGAGCTGCTGCAACGCGCCGCCTGGATTTGAGAAACTGGAACCATGCCGACCGCCGACGTGCTCGAACCCCTGCTGGATTCCTGGGACCGCAACAACATCATCACCGTCAATCTGCTTCGCTCAATTCCACCGGACGCGATTGACCTCGAGCCGGCCGACGGCAGCCCGTCGATCGCGCAGCTCTTCATGCACATGCACTACGTGCGGTTGATCTTCGTGGAAGAAGACGCGCCCGAATTCGCGCGAGAGACGCCGAAGGGCGAATGGACGGTCGAGCGCGATCGCGACCGGCTGGTGCAGATGCTGCACGACAGCGCCAAGGCCGTTCGTGATGCGGTCAGGGATCGCATCGAGTCACACCGCGAGATGCTGCGCCACTACGACCATCCGCTGCTGATGCTCCAGCATCTGATCTGGCACGAGGGCTACCATCACGGGCAGATCAAGCTGACCATGAAGATGGCGGGCCGGCCATTCGACGATCAGGCGATCGGCCCGCTGACCTGGGCCGTCTGGATGAAAAAAAGCAATGAGCCAGCGCCACAGAACGCACAGCCGGCGCCCTGAGATTTCACTGACATCGATAGTTCTTCGCATCGTCCGTACTACCGGTGCCGGTGTAATGCGCCGTCGCGGGATACGCGCACAGCGGGCGCGTGCGATCGACGACGCCGTTCGTCATGTGCGAGGCCTCGATCGATTGCGGCTTGTTGCCGCTTTCGACCCATCGATCGAGGGCGGCGACCTTGTCGAAGACATCCGTTCCCGGACCGCCCTGGCAGTGGCCCATTCCTGGCACCATGAACAGCGCGAGCGACCGTGCGGCCGACGATCCGACGGCGCTTGAAATCTGCTGGTACATGATCAGGCTCGTGTCCGGGGAGACCAGCGGATCGGCCCAGCCGTGATACATCAGC
>Ga0111539_10012014_pt1 | contig 10858 bp, 10 predicted proteins | sample RhiMethybrSRZTD1_FD_79667 | JGI IMG/M metagenome (GOLD analysis project Ga0111539, IMG submission 79667) | Populus rhizosphere microbial communities from Tennessee, USA - Rhizosphere MetaG P. TD hybrid SRZTD1 (version 2) (version 2) | ecosystem: Host-associated > Plants > Roots > Rhizosphere >... | reverse complement strand
CATGCGGCCGATGGTGTTCGTGCCGGCGTTTCGAACCAGAATCAGGCGATCCTCACCACGAGAGGTTTTGTAAACGAGGGCTCGTAGTTCGCGGTCGTCAAAACCCTGGTTGCCCGTGACCATCGCAGGAATCTCTCCGACTTTGACGGGTGGCTCCTTCTCGGGATTCGGTTGAATCTTGAAGATCGTGACGCCGCGAGTGATGCCCGCTCCGTTTCCGTGCCCGACATAGATGCAGTTGCCTGCGATGCCAAGTCCGCGTCCATCGCCAGCACCATCAAGATCGCCGCCGCGCCAATTTCCAGTCGCTGCATCGCGGACTGAAGGCACTGTGAGCACCCAGTGCAGGTGCTCGAAATTTCGGAACAGGTGGAGGTCTCGCTCGACTTTCGCAGCGCCGGCTCGAGCGTCTTCTTCAGATGACGACGGATCGACATTGCCCTGGCGATTTACGCGTACCGAAGGCATCTGGCCGAGTGGTGTGTCGAAGGTGCTTGGCTGGCAGCCAGCGGGATCCTTCGAATAATCGACGCAGGCCAGGTTCTGTGCGTCCATGGTCGCGATCAATGCGAATATGCCCAGGCCGCAGGAAAGAACGATCCGTCTCATCCACGTTTGGATAGTCATGGGGCTGCTCCAATTTTTCCGAAGCGTAGCACTATTGGTGCTCGGCGGAGTGAAATCTTGAGTAGTTTCAGGAGCGTGCGCGGTCATACACCCGCCCAAGGTTTTCTAAGACTTAATTACGGGCTTCAACTGGAGGTGCTCGCCGGGTGCCCAGAGTAAAAACTTGCGTCCAGAGCATGAAGGCGAGTATGAGGTTCGGCACAACAGGCATTTTAGTGGCATTAGTCTAGCTCAAGAACAACAGCGCGAGAAACTCGGGACCCTTGTGCCTAATTTGAACATTCCGAACAGTAAGCATCGGCGAAAACGACCATTGAGAGTCGCTATTGACCATTGGGTGCGAAACAAACGCGCCAGTGCCGCGATGGTGAACGGCGTGCAAACAGTCAAGGGTAGGCGTCTGCGCGGTCGTCGCCTCACCCAGATAATGAACGATCTAGTCTTTCTGAAAGGGTTCTTCAAGAACTGGCGGGAAGTCGGATCGCCGGTGCCGAGCTCCCGCCACGTCGCAAAGCGCATCTGCCAGTTCATCGATTTCGAGCGGGCCAGAACGATCGTCGAAATTGGCGCCGGGACCGGCGTCATCACGCACGAAATCCTGAATTCGCTACAGCCCGACGGCCAGCTGATCGTTTTCGAAGTGAACGAAGAGTTTTGTCAGCAGCTCCGGTCGATCGGCGATTCTCGACTGACTGTTCACAACATTTCCGCGTTTGAAATGCATCGTGTCCTTATCGAGAAGGCGGACTATCTCGTGTCCGGCATTCCGATAGCAACGCTTGCGAAAGCCGAGTTTTCGAGGCTCTGCAGCGCAGTGAATCAAGTGCTGCAGACGAACGGCTTTTTCATTCAGCTGCAACTTTCGTTGGTTTCTTACGGCAAGTTGAAACGCTCCTTTCGAGAAGTGAATGTTGGCTTCACGCTTCGCAACACTCCTCCAGCGTTCATGTATCGCTGCCGCTGGCCCGTCGTTGAACGGCTCTGCGCGTAGCCCTCTCCGGGACTTCCGTGCCCCTCAAAGGTGTTTCAGGTAGAATCGCCGCATGTTCCGCTGCGTCCTTAGCTTGATTCTCGTGAGCTTTGCGTGGAGCGCAATTTCCCCTGGAACCATTCGGGCTGCGGATGTGGAATCCACGATTAAGCAACTCTCGGGAATCCGTCTGGATCGGGCCCAGGTCTACAGCGTTCGTGACATCACGATCAGTCGTGACGTTTTCTCGATAACGTTGAATCGGGGCACGCTTGCATTCACCGAAGCCGTCGATGGAAGAGTGACCGGCGCGGTGTTTATAGGGAGTGGCGACGTTCTCGCGATTCCTCCCGACGCCATTGAAAAGCGTCAGCTATTTCGATACACGACTTCGGCACTGCTGAGCGAACGTTTCGAGACGGCTGTTTTTCGATTCACGGATGCCACGAGTGAAGAAATACTGAAACAGCATCGCGCGCATGCGGCAGAGCTTCCAGACGCCACCGACGTTGAACAGATACTCAGGTGGGACGCAGAGATTCAGCGCCGTTCGGCATACCTCAACGACAGAATTCTCGCCGACCTGGTAAGCAGTCGGACGCAACCGTTCTTCCTCGCTCAAATTGAAGGCGAGCGACTGGGTTGGTTTGACGCGATCTACGACGAGCGCCGCGTTGAGGAAGTGATGGCTCAGCAGAACAGGAGCGCCGGCGGATCGGTTATCTGGATGAGTTTTAATAAGAGATCCCAGGGCCGTGACCCGGCTGCGTTTGCCCACGAGAACAAGTCTGTTTTCGACACAACATCCGTGAATGAGGACGGTACACAAGTTAGCATTAAGCTCACGGTGGAAGGTGAGCGATTGATTTCCCTTCCTGCATCTTCCGCTGTGTCGCGAATCACGCTGGAAAACGCAGAAGCGTTGCCGTTTATTCAGGGCCGCGATCAGGTTGCGGTTGTGCTGCCCACTCCTTCTCGAGTCAACGAGCAAGTGACGCTACATCTGGAATATGGTGGTGACCGCGGAGTCGGCCGCCCCGTTCGAATGATCACCCCGACCGGCTCCGTAACCCCCGCAAGCTATCGTGATGAGTGGATTGTTCAGGGCCTTTTGGGATACGCCTCAGTCTCAGCAAATCCCAGCCTCCTCGTAGAGGCGCGCGACGAGTTGTTGGCGGAATCGCCGGAGGGAGGATCCTACGAAAGTCTTGGACCATTGTGGATCGGTCTCCGCACGATACAGCCCGAACCAGGCCCGGCGGCTCGCGCCGCCTTCCGCGCAAGGAGTGTCTGGGTGATACACATGCTGAGGCATCTTCTGCAGCGCGATCGAGCGGAGCCGGTTTTCGCAATGCTTCTCGATGAAATGTTCGCGCAGTTCGGGTCGAAGCCGATTTCGACGTTTGATTTCAAAAAACTCGCCGAGAAGCATGCCGGGAAGTCTCTCGACTGGTTCTTTGACAGTTGGGTGTTTGGTACAGGGGTGCCGTCATTCAGTCTCACTTCGACCATCGATTCCACGCCGAATGGTTTCGTTGTTTCCGGCAGTATCACGCAGTCCGGCGTGCCGGATAGTTTCGAGGTTTCCGTGCCCGTTTACGGCGACGACAGATCCCTCGGCAGCGTTATGGTCTCCAGTTCCGGTGGTGACTTTCGCTTCGTGACACGGACCAGACCCCAACAGGTTCTCATCGATCCCGAACGAACGATCCTCACGCGGAATTAGGAGTTGGACCAAATCTATGCTTCTGAAGTTGTTTCAGTGCGGAGAACCTGTACTAAGGCGGACAGCTCGCGAGTTGACACCGGACGAAATCCGTTCGGAAGAGTTGCAGGGTCTTATCACATGGATGCATGAGACCTTGCGCGACGCTCCCGGGGTCGGCCTTGCGGCGCCGCAAATCGGGGAATCGATTCAACTCGCCATTATTGAAGACCTGCCGGAATACAGCCGGAATCTGTCGCCCGAACAAATTAAGGAACGCGAACGGCAGGCCATTCCCTTTCACGTGATCATCAATCCTGTGCTGACGCCAATTGGAGAGGCCGACGTTGAATTCTTTGAAGGATGCCTCAGTGTGAGTGGCTTCACCGCAGTGGTGCCGCGCTACCGCAGGGTTCATGTCGATTGTCTCGACGGACATGCAAAACCTCGTTCCATTGATGCGGGGGGATGGTATGCACGGATTCTGCAGCATGAGATCGATCACCTGAACGGCACGCTCTATCTTGATCGGATGTATACGCGGACGTTCATGTCTCACGAAAACTACGCAAAGCGGTGGAAGGACGTGGATGTGCGGGAGTTGAGGAATTCTTAGCCAGGATGACTCCAGTGAAGCAACTCGTCCCCCTAAGTTAGACACTGGCTGATTGGCGAAACTCACTGCGGGCGCGGGTCAGGCTCCTCGCACCCCTACGGATTGGTATGATCGCCAACCCGGGGTGGCTCGCTATCGCTCGCACGCCTTCGGCGTGCAAGAGGCCAGCCCGGAGGGCTGGCAGGAGTTTAGCCCCCGGTGGAGCGCAAGCGACACCCGGGGTTTTTGTTCAACGTCAACCGCACCCCGGAGGGGTGCGAGGATAATTTGGACAGCAGTTCCTCGGCTGAGGAGGGGAACCACGCTTGTGCTCCGTCATTCCGACAAGCGTGCGGAGACGATTCTTGGGATCCCTTGTAGGTCGGGGGCTGTCGGCAGCCTTTCCCACGCTTCATCGAAGAGACTGAGCACGCTTTCCTCCAGGCCGAACCCAATCTCCATCACGATGTGCCCGCCTGGTCGCAGAAGACGGCGCGCCTGCGGGATCAGAATTCGGTACGCGGCTAGCCCGTCGTGGCCGGCAAAGAGTGCGACGTGTGGCTCATGCTCGCGGACTTCGCGTTGGAGACGCGAAGTTTCGCCCAGGCTCACATACGGTGGATTGCTCGCGATGAAATCGAACGACCCGGCGGCTGCTTCAAGCAGACTCATGCACACGAACGACGTGTTTGCAGCGCCGAGCTGAAGGCTGTTGGCACGAGCAGTCCGAACGGCGTCGAAGGAGATGTCCGCAAGAGTGACGTGCGTGGAAGGAAGTTCCAGCGCCAGCGTGATTCCGATGCAACCCGAACCGGTACCGACGTCGATCAGGTGGGCGCCGTTCGGCGGTCGAAGCTGAAGAACTCGCTCTACGAGAAACTCGGTCTCGGGGCGGGGAATCAGAACCGTCGGATCGACATGAAAGTAACGTCCAAAGAACTCCTGTTTTCCGACAATGTACTGCACGGGCACACCGGAGACGCGGTCCCAGATGGCATCTTCCAGGCATTGGAGCTGCGATTCAGTCAGCGTGATTTCGTCGTGGGTATACAGGTAGGTCCGATCTACGGACAGGCAATGCGCGAGCAGGACCTCGGCGGCCAATCGGGGGCTGGAAATGCCGTGGCTGTCGAGGCGTTCGATGGATTGCCGGAGTACGTCGCGCAGGGTCACGCGACGTTGTCTTTGTCGTCCTCGAGCCTTTTGGCTTGAAAGTGCGCGGTCAGCGTATCGAGGATCTCTTCGACGTCACCGTCCATGATGAAGTCGAGGCGATGAAGCGTCAGACCAATACGATGGTCGGTGAAGCGGTTCTGGGGATAGTTGTAGGTTCGAATCTTTTCGCTGCGATCGCCGGAGCCAACCATCGATCGCCTCTCATCGGCCAGAGCTTTTTGCTGTTTCTCCTGTTCCATCTCGTAAAGGCGTGATCGCAGAACACGGAGGCCTTTCGCGCGGTTCTTAATCTGCGACTTTTCGTCCTGGCAGGACACCACAAGACCTGTCGGGATGTGCGTGATGCGCACCGCGGAGTACGTTGTATTCACGGATTGTCCACCGGGTCCGGATGAGCAGAACGTATCGATCCGTAAGTCTCTCTCATTGATCGCGACTTCTACCTCTTCCGCCTCGGGAAGGACCGCCACCGTGATCGCCGACGTATGAATGCGGCCGCTTGCCTCGGTCGCTGGAACACGCTGAACGCGATGGACGCCGCTTTCGTACTTCAGGCGACTGAAAACACCCTTGCCCTCGATCAGCGCGATGATTTCCTTGAAACCGCCAACTCCCGTTGCACTGGATGACAGAACTTCTACTTTCCACCGCTGCCGTTCAGCGTAACGCGAGTACATCCGGAAGACGTCTGCCACGAAGAGTGTCGCTTCATCCCCGCCGGTTCCCGCGCGGATTTCAAGAATGACGTTCCGTTCATCGTTGGGGTCCTTGGGGAGGAGAAGCAATTTCAGCTGAGCTGCGCAGGTTGCCTCACGTTTCTCCAGACCGGCCAACTCTTCTTCGGCCATCGCCTTCATCTCGGCGTCGAGACCGGACTCGCGGAGCATCGCCCGCGTGTCCTGGAGGTTCTTCTCCAGCGACTGGTAGTCCTGGTACCCATTCACAATTTCACCGAGGTCGCTGTGCGCTTTCGCAATCTTCTGATAACGCTTGCTGTCGGAGGTCACCTCCGGTTCGGCGAGCTGCGTCGTTAGATCCTTATAACGCGCTTCCGCGTCCCGGAGCTTCCGGATCAGCAGGTTGTCAAGACTCATACAGAAAGTGCTTCTTCGAGAGCTCTGATCGCCGTTGCGAGCTGCTTGTCGTCCGGCGGCTTGGTGGTGATCTTCTGGAGCATCAGGCCGGGGTACGTGACGATGCGCAGCAGGCTGCCGGGATGCTTGGCGGAGAAGCGGATCACTTCGTAGGAAATGCCCGCAATCAGAGGCAGCAGCACAATTCGAGAGAGAAGCTTGGCGGTGATCGTATCGAAGTGAGCCAGTGAGAAAACGAGAATACTTACGATCATCAACACAAACAGAAAGCTCGTGCCGCAACGCGGATGCAGCGTGGAGTACTTTCGCGCATTGTCGATGGTCAGGCTCTCGCGAGCTTCGAAGTTGTAGACCGTTTTGTGTTCAGCACCGTGGTATTCAAAGACCCGTCGCATGTCCTTCATCCAGGAAACCATCAGGAGGAAGAAAACGAACGTGGCGACGCGCAGCACTCCATCGACGGCATTAAAAAGCAGGGTGCTTTCGAAGCCGGTCTGAGACTGAATCAAATTCGTCAAAAACAGCGGGAGCCCGATGAATAGCGCCACGTTGATAGCCAACGCAAAAATCATCGGGCCGGCGATAAGCCATGGCGATAATTTTTCGGGCTTCGCGGGCTGTTCGTTGGTCGGTGCGTTTGAAGCGCTCTCTTCCTGGATCGCCTCCTCGGCTGAAAACCGGAGTGCTTTGATACCCAGCACAAGGGCCTGGCCCAGAACGCCAATCCCTCGGAGTACGGGCAGCTTGAAGATTTTCCACTTCTCGGCTGCCGTTTTGAGGTTGTCCTTGATGACGCTGAAGCTACCGTCGGGGCGCCGCACGGCGACGGCATACCCTTTCGGAGAACGCATCATGACCCCCTCCATGACCGCCTGGCCGCCGACGAGAATGTCGTCGTTGGCTTCGAGGGCCCAAGACGTGGAGGTTACAGTGAGGTGCTTGAAATAACGGAGGTTCAAGGTGGTTCCTTAGCTCTTCTTGGCGTACTTTCTCTGGAATCTTTCTACGCGTCCTGCCGTGTCGACGAGTTTCTGTTTCCCAGTAAAGAACGGATGACATTTCGAACAGATTTCCAGATGTATTTCCGGCTTGGTCGAGCGAGTACGGAATGTTTCTCCGCAAGCGCAATGGACCACCGCGTCGACATAATTCGGATGAATGTTGGCCTTCATTAAAACCCTCCCGCACAATGCTCCAGCAATTATAAGGGTAAAGCGGTTTCTGACAAGCTCCAGTGGTTGCAATGCATAACGAAATCCGATACCGTACCCCTTTCGCAATTCGGCAGGAGGAAACAACATAATGGTTAACCAACCCGGAAAATCGGCCGGTACAGGCCGATTTCTTGTCCCCAAAGAAGGAGGGGAGGAGGGTAACAACTACGAAGCGCTATTGGACGAGTACGGTGCCCGAAAATTCGCAGAAGGCGAGGTAATGCAGGGTACTGTTTTGAAAATCACCGCGACCGACGTGATCGTCGATATTGGCTACAAGTCTGAAGGAATTATCCCCGTCTCTCAGTTCGTGGACTCCACAGGTCAACTCTCCGTGGCGATTGGCGACGTGATCGACGTACTTCTCGAAGACACCGAGGACTATGACGGACACATTGTCTTATCGAAGGAGAAGGCTGAGAAGGTCCGGATCTGGGAAGACGTTGAAAAGGCGTACAACGAAGGATTAATCATCCACGGACGCGTGATCGATCGCATCAAAGGCGGCTTGAAAGTCGACATCGGAGTGCCCGCATTTCTGCCCGGTTCGCAAATCGACGTGCGTCCCGTGAAGAATCTCGATGCCCTCAAAGGCAAGGAAATCGAATGCCGCGTTATCAAGTTGAACCGCAAGCGGGGCAACATTGTGCTGTCTCGCAAGAGCGTTCTCGAGAGCGAGCACGCTCGTCGAAAGGCATTCACTCTCGAGGTGCTGCGCGAAGACGCTGAAGTCCGCGGAACGGTCAAGAACATTACCGATTACGGAGTCTTCATTGACCTGGGCGGAATCGATGGCCTGCTTCACGTGACCGATCTTTCCTGGGGCCGCGTCAATCATCCGTCGGAATTGTTCAAGGTCGGCGACGAAATCACCGTCAAGGTTCTGAAGTATGACCGCGAGAAGGAACGTGTCTCGCTCGGATACAAGCAGCTTCAGGCCGATCCCTGGAGTCTGGTTCCGAGCCAGTACTTCCCCGGCGTTCGCGTCGCTGGAAAAGTCGTGAACATCACCGACTACGGCGCCTTCATTGAGTTGGCACCCGGCGTGGAAGGTCTGGTTCATGTTTCCGAGATGTCCTGGAGCAAGAGAGTGAAGCATCCCTCGAAGGTTCTCCAACTCGGTCAGGATGTGGATGCTGTCGTCCTCGACGTCGACCTGGAAAACCGTCGCATCTCGCTTGGACTCAAGCAGACGGAGCCGGATCCCTGGACGACTCTCGCTGAACGTTATGCCATCAACTCCGTGATCTCCGGGCGTGTGCGGAATCTCACCGACTTTGGAGCCTTCATTGAAGTGGAAGAGGGAATCGATGGTCTTGTTCACGTCTCCGACATTTCCCCACGCCGAATCAAACATCCTTCCGAAGTCCTGAAGAAAGGGGAGAAGGTCGAAGCCGTCATTCTGAACATCGACACGGAGAACCACAGGCTGTCTCTTGGCATCAAACAGCTTCAGCCCGACATCTGGGAGCAGTTCTTTGCGACTCATCAGGTAGGCGGAACTGTTAAGGGTCGGGTGGTTCGTCACGCGCCGTTTGGTATTTTCATCGAAATCGAAGAAGGGATTGAAGGCCTTTGTCACGTGTCGGAGCTCGAAAACATCGATGCGAAAACCAAGGTCGAAGATCGCTTCGCGATTGGGGACACCTGCGACTTCAAGATCATCAAGCTCAACCCCGTCGATCGCAAAATCGGACTCAGTCAGCGCGCCACATCTGAAGATGAGGAGCGTAAGGAATACGACACCTACAGGGATGCGGCAGATGGCAGCGCCACGCTGGCGGATCTCTTCCACGCCAAGAACAACAACTAAGTAAGTTCGAGGCAACACTATGCGCAATCGCATGCTCTTATGGCTCCTCCTGGGTGGAGGAGCCTTCGTTCTGTTGCTGATCGTTGCGTTATCTCTGGTCATTGCATACGGTGGGAATGACGGCGGTGACTTCGCCTTCACGAATCGAATTCAGGTTGTCGATATCGAAGGGGTCCTTGACGACTCCCGGCCGATCATCGAGCAGCTGAAGCGTTACGAAGACTCCGAGTCCGTGCCGGCGATTCTCCTGAATGTGGATTCGCCGGGGGGCGGTGTTGCTGCATCCCAGGAGATCTACACGGAGATAAAGAGACTCCGTGAGAAGAAACATAAGATCATTGTTGCGTATATGTCGTCGGTCGGGGCGTCAGGCGCCTATTACGTTTCGGCCCCAGCCGATAAGATCATCGCCAACCCCGGCACCATCGTTGGCAGCATCGGGGTCATTGCCGAATGGGTTAACTACGAAGAACTCTATAAATGGGCAAAGCTGAAAGACGTTACGTTCAAAACCGGGGAATTCAAAGACACCGGCAGCCCGACGCGTCCTCTCACGGATAGGGAGAAAGCGTATTTTCAGGGACTGATCGATGAGATGTATGTCGATTTTGTGGACGCCGTAGCGATGGGTCGCAAGATGGATGTCGAAGCAGTTCGGGCCGTGGCCGACGGACGAGTTTTCACCGGAAGAGATGCAAAAGAAAAGAAACTCATTGACGAGATCGGTAATTTTCAGGACGCTGTCGATCTGACTGCGTCGCTTGCCAATATAACTGGGAAGCCAAGTTTGCTTCGCGCCGTGCGCGAACGGGTTACACTGCTGGATCTGCTGACGGGCGACGTTTCGGGCTTGAATCTCTTTGGAGTTCAGAATTTCAAGTCACAGGTTCGATTTCAATATCTGTGGAAGTAGACGTTCGGTTTTTTGAAGGGAGTAATAATGACCAAGGCAGACCTCGTGGAAGAAGTAGCCAAGGTTACGGAGCTGACGCGTAAGGATTCGGAAGTCATCGTCGACACGCTGTTTGAGAGCGTGATCAAGGCGCTTCGCGTGGGCGACAAGCTTGAAGTTCGTGGGTTTGGCAGTTTCAGGGTCCGTCAACGCAACGCGCGTGTCGGGCGTAACCCCAAAACGGGCGAGAAAGTCGAAGTCCCAGCCAAGCGCGTTCCTTATTTCAAGCCGAGCAAGGAACTCAAGGACCTCATTAACGAGGACGGAACCTCCGGCAGTACGATGTCGGCTTCGAATCCCGACTAACATGGAATTCGTCTGGAGCCCCTGGCGCTATGACTACATGGCGTCAGCGGGCAAGACACCCTCCTCCTGCGTGTTCTGCATCGGGGAGGACCCCTCCAACGACGCGGACCGGCTGGTCGTTTATCGAGGCGTCCATAATTTCGTCATTCTCAACCTGTTTCCTTATACGTCGGGGCACTTCATGGTCGCCCCTTTTGCGCACAGCGCACGCTTCGAAGACGCCGTGTCTCCGCAAACGGGCGAAATGATGGATCTCGCTCAGCGCGGCATGCGCGTGCTGAAGGCCTTGTACAAACCCGAGGGCTTCAATATGGGCATGAATCTGGGCCACTGTGCGGGCGCGGGTATTCGGGAGCACTTCCACCTGCATGTCGTGCCTCGCTGGATCGGAGACGCCAACTTCATG
>Ga0111539_10012013_pt1 | contig 10858 bp, 5 predicted proteins | sample RhiMethybrSRZTD1_FD_79667 | JGI IMG/M metagenome (GOLD analysis project Ga0111539, IMG submission 79667) | Populus rhizosphere microbial communities from Tennessee, USA - Rhizosphere MetaG P. TD hybrid SRZTD1 (version 2) (version 2) | ecosystem: Host-associated > Plants > Roots > Rhizosphere >... | reverse complement strand
GGGCGCGGCCGTCGGCCTCGTCGTCGCCCACCTCGGCGTCCGCGCGCTGCTCGCGCTCGGCCCCGGCACACTCCCGCGCGCCGCCGAGATCAAGGACGCGGCGCCGCTCGACGGGCGCGTCCTCCTGTTCACGCTGGGCTGCGCGCTCTTCACCGGCCTCGTGTTCGGCCTGATCCCGGCGCTGCAGATCACGCGGACCGACCCGAACGCGACGCTCAAGGAGACCGGCTCGCGCTCGGGAACCGGCCGCCGCCACCACTACACGCGCAGCGTGCTGGTCGTGGCGGAGACGGCTCTCGCGATCGTCCTGCTCGTCGGAGCGGCGCTGCTGATCCGCACCTTCTCGTCGCTGCGCTCGGTCGACGCCGGCTTCAACCCCGAGCGCGTGCTGAGCTTCGAGACCTCGCTCGGCGGCTCGAAGTACGCGACCACCGAAGCCATGGACCGCCTCACGCGCGAAGTCGCGCGCCGGCTCGAGACCGTGCCGGGCGTCGTCGCCGCGGCGAACGTGCCGTTCCTGCCGCTCGAGGGCGGCTTCGGCATGGGGTTCGACATCGTCGGTCGCCCGCTGCCGCCGGACCAGACCAACAGCGGCGGCGCCGGCTGGATGTACGTGTCGGATGAGTACTTCAAGGTGCTCGAGATCCCGCTGCGGCGCGGCCGCCTGTTCGTCGAGCGCGACACCGCGGCCTCGCCTTCTGTCGTGGTGGTCAACGAGGCGTTCGCGAAGAAGTACTTCCCGACGGGCGATCCGCTCGGCCAGCAGATCGCGATCGGCAAGGGCATGGGACCCGACTTCACCGAGGCTGCGCGCGAGATCGTGGGCATCGTCGGAGACGTGAAGGAGGCTGGCCTCGGCAACCCCGCGCCCGAGGTGATGTACATCCCCCTGGCGCAGGCGAAGAACAGCTTCATCGAGCTCAACAACAGGCTGATCCCCACGACCTGGGTGGTGAAGACGTCCGTCAGCCCGCTCGGCCTCGCGAGCGCCGTGCGGCAGCAGATCCAGGGCGTCGACAGCCAGCTCGCCGTCGCCCACGAGCGCTCGCTCGAGCAGGTGTTCGCCGAGGCGACCGGGCGCCAGACCTTCAACATGACGCTGCTGAGCGTCTTCGCCGGCATCGCGCTGGTCCTGGCCGCGCTCGGCATCTACGGGACGCTGTCCTACTCGGTCGAGCAGCGCTCGCAGGAGATCGGCATCCGCATGGCGCTCGGCGCCGACGCGGCCGACCTCAGAAGGATGGTGATGCGCCAGGGCCTGGCTCTCGCGGGCCTGGGCATGCTGATCGGCCTCGCCGGCGCGCTCGCCCTCTCGCGCCTCATCACGACGCTGCTCTACGGCGTCTACCCCAACGACCCGCTGAGCTTCGCCGCGATCGCCCTGCTCCTGACGGCTGTCGCCTTCCTGGCGACGTGGCTCCCGGCCCGTCGGGCCACGCAGGTCGACCCGCTCTCGGCCCTGCGTCACGAGTAACGGGCGGCTTCTATTCCTGGTGTAGTGCCACGACAGGATCGAGCCGCGAGGCGCGGCGGGCCGGCAGGAAGCTCGCGCCGAGTCCGACGAGCGCCAGCAGGAAGGCCGCCGCCGCGAGCGTGAGCGGGTCGGTCGGCTCGAGGCCGAAGACGAGCGAGCGAACCGTGCGGGCCAGCGCCAGGGCCAGGACTGAACCCGCCAGGACGCCGAACGCGACGAGCACCAGCGATTCCTTCAACACGAGTCCCAGGATCGAACGCCGCTCGGCGCCGAGAGCCATCCGGATCCCGATCTCGCTCGTCCGGCGGGACACGACGAACGCCATCACGCCGTAGAGGCCGAGCGTCGCCAGGAGCAGCGCGAGCAGGCCGAAGAAGCCCGAGAGCATCGCGACGACGCGGTCGCGCACGAGCGCGCGGTCGAGCAGGCCCGGGTAGTCCTGGAACGTCGCGACGATCCTGGCGTCCGCCTGGCGCAGGGCCTCTCGCAGGCTCGGCACCATCGCCTTCGGCACGCCGGCCGTGCGGATCAGGAGCTGGGCGGAGCTGTCCGGGTCGGGGTCCTGCGAGGCGGCCACGTAGGCGATCGGCGGCATGCCGCGGCGCAGGTCCCGGTACTTCGTGTCCTTCACCAGGCCGACCACCTCGAAGAGCTGCTCGGGATCGTCGGGCGTCGCCTCCCGCCAGAACCTCCGGCCCACCGGGTTCGCCGCGCCGAGCACCGTGCGCGCGAAGCTCTCGTTCACGATCGCGACCGGGGGCGACTGCGGCGTGTCGCGGTCGTCGAACAGCCGGCCGGCGAGCACCGGCACTCCCAGCGTCGCGAAGTAGTCGGGGCTCGTCCGCGCCAGGTTCGCGTCGGTCCGGCGCGTGCGGTCGGCGCCGTCGAGCCAGACGGCGTTGCCCCACGAGTTGCCGCTCAGCGGCACGACGGTCGTCTCGGCGACCGACACTACGCCGGGCACGGCTCGCAGGCGCCCCACCAGCTCTGCCGTGAAGCCCGGCTGTCTTTCGGCGGACAGATCGAGCGGCTTCATGTCGACGTAGGCGATCAGGACGTTGTCGGTCTCGAGCCCGGTCGGCTGCCGCAGCAGGTTGCCGAGGCTGCGTGCCGACAGGAAGGCTCCGGCGACGAGCACCAACGAGAGGCCGACCTGCGCCACGACCAGCGCGCGCCGCAGGCCGAGACGCGCCCGCCCCTCGGTCGTCCCGCGCGTCGAGAGCCGCATCACGGACTCGGGCGACACGCGCGCGGCGCGCAGCGCGGGAGCGAGCCCGAACAAGGCGCAGGTCAGGGTGGCCGCGAGCGCCGCGAAGCCGAACACCCGCCAGTCGAGCGCCGTGTCGAGGAAGAGCGTGCTCGGCTGCGTGTCGATGGCCTTCACGAGCACGTTGCTGAGCGCGCCGGCCAGCCAGGCGCCGCTAACGGCGCCGAGCGCCGCGATCACGAGGCTCTCGGACAGGAGCAGCTGCACCAACCGCGGCCGGTCGGCGCCGAGCGCCACGCGTGCGGCCAGCTCGCGCTCGCGCGCCGTCGCGCGCGCCAGCATCAGGCTCGCGAGGTTCGCGCAGCCGACGAGCAGCACGAGCCCCGCGGCCGCCTGCAGAAACACGAGCGACGCGCTGTACTGCTCGCGCAGGAGCGAGATCCCGCCCGACGCCGGCGCCGCCTCGAGCTTGAAGGCCCGGTAGCTGTCGACGCTCTCGCGCGGATAGCCGGCCGGCAGCGTGGCCTCGAAGAGGGCCGGCGAGGTCGTCGCGAGCTGCGCGCTCGCGCTGTCCTTCGTGACGCCCGGCTTCAGCCGGCCCATCACCACGAGAAACCACGCGGTCCCGGAGTCGAGCCAGCTCGGGCCTCCCGGCGGCAGCGCCGCGGAGCAGAGCGGCACCGCCACGTCGAAGCCCCGGCCGACCTCGAGCCCGGTGAAGCACGCGGCCGCCACGCCGACGCCCTCGTACGGGTAGCGGCCCAGCGTGACTTTCCGGCCGACGACGGTCGGGTCGCCGCCGTACTCCCGCTGCCAGAACGCGTGGCTCAGCACCGCCGCGGGCGCGCTGCAGCCCTTCTGGTCGTCGGCGTCGGTCAGCAGGCGCCCCAGCTCGGGGCGCACCCCGAGCGTCTCGAACATCGCCCCGCTCGCGCGGATCGCGGTCGCGAAGCGCGGCTCTCCCGTCGACTCCAGGCCGAGGCGCCCGGGACTCCACGCGAACAGCTGCGAGAAGGCCTCCTGCCGCTTCCGGATCTCCTGCCAGATGCCGTTCGTCACGCCGGGATACCAGGAGAACGACCCGCGGGCCCCTTTCATGTCGGCGATGCGAATCTCGAAGAGGCCCGCCGGATCCCGCACCGGCAGCGACCGCAGCTGCACCGCTTCGAGCAGCTGGAAGATCGCGGTGTTGGCCCCGATGCCGAGCGCCAGTGTGAGGACCGCCGCGAGCGCGAATCCCGGGCTCTTGGCGAGTCGCCGAACGGCGTACTGCAGGTCCTGCCACAGAGTCGTCATCGGGCCTCCGCGCGGGTGGTCCTCTCTCGCAGCTGCAAGCCACGTACCGCCCGCAAACGCCGACACGAGCGACGCGCGCAGGACGGATCCGTTCGTTTATGGGATCGGATCGTCCCGGATGAGGCTCGCTCAGCGCCCGCGTCGAGGAGCGGTCGGCATGGCGGCGAGGCGGCGAACCCGGGTGCCCCGATAGCGGATCTTGTAGGTGTTGTCGTCGCTGTAAGCGCCGAAGCCGACCTGGATGTCGTCGTTCTGCGGCAGGGTCCACTCCGGGCGATAGTCGGCAACGACCGGCTCGCCGTCGACGTAGGCCCAGAGCCGCCCGTCCCAGGACTGGATCACCACGTGGCTCTTGCGTGGGACGTTGCGCTGCACGGGCTGGTTCGGCTTGTAGAAGTGCTGCGAGAAGTACATCACCTCGCCCTCGTGAGCCGTGTTCTTGAGCCGGAAGCTCGACCACATGTAGGAGTCCATCGTCGGCCGGTGTCCGAAGAGGATGCCCGCCTGGAACTGGTCGTTGGTGGTGGAAACCATCTCGACGTCGGTCTCGAGCTCGAAGGACGGGCCGACGCGAGCGTCGGCGACGATCATCAGCCCGCGCGTCCCGGACGTGCCGAGGAGGGCGCCGTCCGGCTCGACCACCCAGCTCCCGCTCTCCACGAGCCACCCGTGAAGCTCCTTGTCCGGCTGGAGCCGGGCGGCGCGCCCGGCCGCGAGATCGGCTTCCTGCGCGATCGCCACCAGCCTCTTGTCGAGAAACGCCCGAGCCGCGGGCGGCGCCTTCGCGCGAGCTTTCTCGAAGATCGGCCGCGCCTCGTCGCCGTGTCCCTCCATGAAGAGCCGCTCCGCGCGGCGCGTCGGCGCACCGTCCGGGGCGGCATAGGCCTCGATCCGCCCCTCGACCGTGTCCTCGGCCACGGCGTCACGCGCGACCTGCTCGAGCGTCCCGCTGAGCTCGTGCAGCACCTCGCGCGCCCGCTCGAATCGGCCGCCCTTGTAGGCGATCGCCGCCTGCAGCGAAGCGAAGCGGCGCCACTCGAGCTCCCGAGCCGGATCCCGGCGATAGCGCTCGAGCACGGTGTCGACGAGCGTGTACACCTCCTCGTTCGCGAAGGGCGACGGTGGGCGCTGATGCGGCAACAGCGGCTCTTCCGAGTAGTTGGAGGCCACGTACCAGAGGTCGCCTTCCAGCCACGCGACGGCAACGTACGCCTGGAACGGCACCTCGGTGTCGAAACGCCGCGTCGCGGCACACTCGCGAGCGAAGGCGAGCGACTCCTCCTCGGATCCGCCCCAGCGCAGCTGGAACGAGCGGAGCAGGTTCTCATAGGCCGGCATGTAGTCGATCCGCGCCGCCACCGACCGGTCGAACCACAGGCGCGGCGACTCCCCGGGCTGCCGACCAGCCAGGCTCACGGCGATCATCTTGTTCGCGGCCTCGGGCCGGTCGGGGCGCTCTCGCCAGCTCGCCTCGAGGTCCTTGCGTGCGAGCGCCAGGCTCTCCTCGAACCCCTTCCAGCCTTCCGGCTTGACCTTGTCCGCAAAGCCGTTGCCGCGCGCGTCCCAGGCGTCGTCGTAGCGGCGCCGTCCCGAGAGGAAAAGACGCACCCAGGAATCAACCCAGTCCGTCTTTTCGACGGCCCCGACGATCGCCGCGCGGTTCCGCTCAAAGAGCGACGGACCGCCGTTGTAGAGCATCAGGTGCGCTACCAGCACGGCGTCGTCGTCGGGAGCGTAGCTGCCGTCCTTGAGCGAATCGAGGAAGAGCATCCGCTCCGCCGGGCCGAGCCCGTGGCGGCGCCCCGTGCCTTCGTTCCGCCGCGCGAGATTCGTGTAGAGCGCGGTCGCCACCATGCGGGCGGCCCCCCGCGGATACTTCGAGGGCTGGATGCCGGCGAAGGCACGATTGAACAGCTCGGCTGCCTCGGGCGACTCCCAGTTGGCGGTGGCCAGGGTCCCCGCGGCGAGGAAGAGGACCGCCGGGTCGTCGCAGCCCGACTCGAGCAGCTTCCGCGCGCGTCCCAACCGGTCGGCGATCTCGCCCGTTGGCAGGCCCAGAAAGAAGTCGGCGCTCGAGCGGATGAAATCCTCCGCCTCCGCGTCCCACTTCGGGTCGTGCCGGCCCGCGCGCTTGTAACCCTCGACGAAGTTCCGCTCGAACCAGGCCTTCAGCTGGACCATGTCCTGGGAAACCGCCGTGGCCTCGCCGGACGAGGGGATCGGCGCGGGCGCGGCGGATCCGCCTGCCTCCTGCCGCCACGGCCAGACGCATGCCCCGCCCACACTGGCCGTGACGACGAGCACGATCAAAGACGCGAGCCGCTCTCTGCGCATGCGGTGATTGTGCACAGGCGCCGCCGCGTTTCAATTATTGGACGTCGCCTGCAGCAGGCCGTCCTGTTGACACTCAACAGGAGCTGGCCTAGCCTTCTGTTGACGCTCTAAAGGAGACCGCGTGTCCAATCGCTCGGACGTGCTGCAGGGGACGCTCGACCTGATCGTGCTGCGCAGCCTCGACCTGCACGGCGAGATGCACGGCTACGGCCTCGCCCGCCACATCGAGAGCGTGAGCGAGGAGCTGCTGCGCATGAACCAGGGCACGCTCTACCCCGCTCTGCTCCGGCTCCAACAGGCCGGTTACATCCGCTCGCGCTGGGGCACGTCCGAGAACAACCGCCGCGCGCGCTACTACGGCCTGACGGCCGCCGGCCGGCGCCGGCTCCAACGCGAGCGCGAAGGCTGGGAGCGGATGTCCGCCGCGATCAACCGGCTGCTGCTCGGACCGGCGAGGGGATGATGGGCACGATCCGAAGGACCCTCGCCCGCCTGCTCGGCTTCCTCGGCCTCGGCCCGTCCGAGAAGGTGCTCGACGAGGAGCTGCGCATCCATCTCGCCGAGCTGACGAGAGAGCACGAGAAAGCGGGCCTCGATCCCGTCCGGGCGGCGACGCGAGCGCGACAGGACCTCATGCTCGAGACCACCAAGGAAGAATGGCGCGACGAGCGCAGCTTCCCGGTGCTCGAGCAGGTCGTGCAGGACCTGCGCCACGCCGCGCGCGGCCTGCGGCGCGATCCCGCCTTCACGAGCGCGGCCGTGCTGACGCTCGCGCTCGGCCTCGCGGCGAGCACGGTCGTCTACAGCCTGATCGAGGGCGTGCTGCTGCGGCCGCTCCCCTATCCCGAGCCCAAGCAGCTGGTGCGGGTCTTCGAGACCAGCGCGCGCTTCGCGCGCTGGCCCGTCTCGCCGCTCAACTACGTCGACTTCGCCGAGCGCGCCAAGGCTTTCACCGGATTCGGCGCCTGGACCCGCGTCGACCTCGAGCTGTCCTCGGACGCGAAGCCGCTGCGGCTGCGCGCGCTGCAGGTGAGCCCTGGCTACTTCACGGTGCTGGGCGCTCGCCCCGCCCTCGGCCGCAGCTTCGAGGAGCGCGAGCTGCGCGGCGACCCGCGGGTCGTGATCCTGAGCCACCGGCTCTGGCAGGACCGCTTCGGAGCCGACCCCGGCGTTCTCGGCCGCGTGCTGCGGCTCGACCGCCGCGACTTCACGGTCGTGGGCGTGATGCCCGCCGGCTTCGAGCACGTGGGCGGCGACTACCGGTCGCTCCCGCAAGGCGAGCACGTGGACGCCTGGTGGCCGCTCGTGCTCGACGCCGAGAAGGTGAACCGCGGCTGGCACTACGTGAACGTCGTGGCGCGGCTCGCCCCGAATGCGACTCTCGCCCAGGCCGACGCGGACATGGAGCGTGTCGCGGCGGAGCTGCGCCAGCAGTACCCGGACACCAACAAAGGATGGCGCGTGACGCTCCAGCCGCTGCGCGACGAGCTCGTCGGAAACGGGACGTCGGCGCTCGTGCTGCTGGCGGCCGCCGTGGGCCTGCTGCTGCTCACCGCCTGCGCCAACGTGGCGAGCCTGCTGCTCGCGCGCGCCACCACGCGCCAGCCGGAGATCGCGATGCGCCACGCGCTCGGCGCGAGCCGCACGCGCCTCGTGCGCCTGGGCCTCGCCGAAGCGGCCGTGCTCGCCGTCACGAGCGGCGTGGTGGGCCTGATCCTCGCGCGCCTGATGCTCCCGGCCCTGCTGCGCCTGCTGCCGTCCGACTTCGCGCGGCTCCATTCCGTGCGGCTCGACACCGGCGTGCTGCTCTTCTCGTTCCTGCTCTGCGGCCTGGTGGCCCTCTTGTTCGGACTCGCTCCGGCCGTGCAGGGCAGCTCCGGCGACCTGCGCAGCGCGCTGCACAGCGATGGCCGGGGCGGCACCGCCAGCGCCAGCACGCTGCGCTGGCGGGGCTTCATCGTCGTCTCCGAGGTGACGCTCGCCTGCGCGCTGCTCGTCGCCGCCGGCCTCCTCGCCCGCAGCTTCGCGGCGCTCGTGCGAACCGACCCGGGCTTCGAGCCCTCGGGCGCCGTCGCGTTCGACCTCTTCCTCCCCGACGCCGGGTACGCGGCCGACGGCTCCAAGGCGGCTTTCCACGCCCGCCTCGAGGAGCGCCTGCGCGCCCTGCCGGGAGTCAAGGCAGCCGGCGCCACGACGGCGCTGCCCTGGAGCGGCTGGGACGAGAACACGGGCTTCGACATCGTGGGCGGTCGCCACACGGACGAGTCGCCGAACGCCCGCTTCGGCGCGGCCAGCCCCGGCTTCTTCGAAGGCGTCGGCCTGTCGCTGAAGCGGGGACGCTTCTTCACCGCGTCCGACGTCAAGGGAGCGCCGTACGTCGTCGTGGTGAACGAGGCCCTCGCGCGCAAGTACTTCCCGGGCGAGGATCCGGTCGGCCGCACGGTCGAGATCTGGGACCATAAGCCCGTGATCGTGGGCGTGGTGGGCGACGTGAAGGACGCGCCCGCCGACGTCGAGGCGAAGCCGGCCTTCCTCTGGCCGCTCGCCCAGCAGACCTTCGCCGCCACGACCGTCGTCGTCCGCGCCGACGTCCCCGGGGGCCTCTACGAGAGCGTGAGGGCTGCGGTCGCCGCCGTCGACCCCGAGCTGCCGGTGACGAACCTGCGCCCGCTCGCCGAGGTCGCGAGAGACGCCCACGCCCGCCGCCGCTTCCTGCTCTCGATGGTCGCCGCCTTCGCCGCGCTCGCGCTCCTCCTCGCCGCCGTCGGCGCGTACGGCGTCCTCTCTTATGCGGTCGAACGCCGCCGCCGCGAGATCGGCATTCGCCTCGCCCTCGGCGCGGACCAGAACCGCATCCTCCGAGACGTCCTCGGCCAGAGCCTCCGCCTGGCGGTTCGAGGCGTCGTTCTCGGTCTGGCCCTGGCCCTGGTCCTCGCCCACCTGATGAGTAGCCTGCTCTACGGCATCACGGCGCGCGATCCGCTGACGCTCCTGGCGGCTGCGGCAACGATTCTGATCGTCTCGGCGCTCGCCGCTGCTCACCCCGCCTGGCGCGCGACCCGTTGCGAGCCCGCGAAGGTCCTCAGAACGGAATAGTCAGACACCCACGCTCGCAAACTTTGACCACTCGGCGGGTTTGACTCCACTTTGGCCATCCTTCAATCGAAGGGATCTTGCCTTCAAAACCGCAAGTCCCTGAGCCGCAGGTCTTAGGGCAGAGACACAGCGCTTCGATCGTGGCAAGCATCTTGCTCGTCATAGGGGCAGGACAGCGAGCCGGCGTGCTAGATCCGGCGAGAAAGGAGCGCTTGTATGCTCTGCCACAGACTCATTTCCGTTGCCTCTGGCCTCATCTTCGTTTTCGCGAGCGCCGCGACGGCTCAGTTGTCGCGGCAGGACCTGGAACCGCGCGACGATGGCGCGTGCTTCTACCAGAACCCCAACTACGGCGGCAGCTCGTTTTGCGTGAGGGCCGGTGAGACGCTCGAATCGATGCCGCGCGGCATGAACGATCGCGTGTCGTCGATCCGGACCTTCGGCGGGTCCGCGGTCACTCTCTATCAGGACGTGTCCTTCGGCGGCCCCTCGGTGCGGTTCGACGGCGACGTGCCCGACCTGCGGCAGACGGACTGGAACGACCGAGTCTCGTCCATCCGGGTGCAGGCCGACACCTACGGCAATCGCGGCGGCTACTACAACCGCTCCGCGAGGAACGCGACCCAGATCGTTCGCCGCGCCTATCGCGACGTGCTCGGGCGCGAGCCGGACGCGGAGGGGCTGCGGTACTACCGCAGCCAGATCATCGACGAAGGCTGGACCGAGGCCCAGGTGCGCAGCGACATGCGCCGCAGCGACGAGTACAAGACGCGGAGCTCGGACGAGACCAGCGCGTCCGGTACGACGCGGGCGAGAGCGGAGAGCATCGTGCGCCGCGCCTATCGCGACGTGCTGGGGCGCGAGCCGGACGCGGAGGGGCTGCGGTACTACCGCAGCCAGATCATCGACGAAGGCTGGACCGAGGCGCAGGTGCGCCGGGACATGCGCCGCAGCGACGAGTTTAAGGTGCGGACCTCGGACGAGACCAGCTCCATCGGCATGACGCGGGCGAGGGCACAGACCATCGTGCGCAGCGCGTACCGCACGGTGCTGAACCGCGAGCCTGACCCTGCGAGCGAGAGCTACGTCGAGCACGTGCTGCGCGACGGCTGGTCGCGCGTCGACGTCGAGCGCGACCTGCGACGCAGCGTCGAGTACCAGAACCGGGTCCGGTAGAGGGAGCCGGAGTCGGGCAGGTAGCCGGAACCTGGCGGGCGGCGCTCAGGCTTTGGCCTGGGCGCCGCTTGCGCCTTTTCGAGGGGTCGTTATCGAGGTATCCACGCCGGCATGGACATCTCGCGACTCCATTTCCGCCAGAGCTCGGCGAGCTCCTTCGCCTTTTCCGGACGCTCGACAGCCCGGTCGCGCGTTTCTCCGATGTCTTCGGCCAGGTTGTAGAGCCCCGCGCCCGAAAGGTCGCTCAGCACCGTCGGATCCAAATCGACGAGCGG
>Ga0111539_10012010_pt1 | contig 10859 bp, 9 predicted proteins | sample RhiMethybrSRZTD1_FD_79667 | JGI IMG/M metagenome (GOLD analysis project Ga0111539, IMG submission 79667) | Populus rhizosphere microbial communities from Tennessee, USA - Rhizosphere MetaG P. TD hybrid SRZTD1 (version 2) (version 2) | ecosystem: Host-associated > Plants > Roots > Rhizosphere >... | reverse complement strand
GGTCGGAATGGGAAATTCGCCGCCGGAGATAAACGTTGCGGATTCACCGGAGATCGCCGTCAGATTGGGTTCGGCGAGCGTCCGCACGACACCGGCGCTTTCCATCGCGCGAAGCACCGCCTGGACCGACGGCATCGAGCCGGATGTAATGCCAAGGCCATTGCCGGGGACGAGGGGCGCGCTGTTTGCAGTGAAAGGATTGTTATTGTTGAATCTCACGATCGTGTTGCCAACATTCATGCTGGCGCTGAGATCGATGCCCATCTGTTTGACGACATCCCGCCGGACTTCCGCGACGGTGACCTTCAGCATCACTTGGTCGCGGCCGCGAACGACGATCGAGTTGACGACCCGTTCGGCGCCTCCCACGAGTCGGGCGGCGATTTCGCCAGCCTGCTGGGCCTCGACCGGGCTCGATACGGAGCCGGTCAGGAGCACGCTATCGCCGACGCCCTCGATCTGAATTCCAGGCATCGATTGCCGGAGCGCGGCGCGCACGCCGTTGAGGTCGCGCTTGACCGCGATGTCGTAGGCAGCGACCTGCTGGCCGTCGGCATCGAAAAACACGACGTTGGTCTGGCCGACCGCGGCACCGATGATATAGGCGCGCTGCGCCGATCGAACGACCGCGTTGGCGATTTTGGGATCGGCGACCAGCACATCCTTCACATCGCGCGGCAGGTCGACGATCATGGACTTACCGATGCCGAGTGCCAGAAAGCGCGTTTTGGCGGCCGGGCCGATGGCCGACGTCGTCACCGGATCTTTATCGGACTCGGCCGCGACGACGGGCACCAGCGTCAGCGCAGCAACGGCAGACAACAACAGGGCGCCGGCCGCCACGGTTCGCATCGCTGACTGAATTTCCCCAAACTTCATATTGCGTCCTTTCGGTCACTTCTGTGCCGTCGTTTGATTGGCGATCCCGTAGCGAACCACGTTCAGGCCATCGTTCCGCTTCAGGATCTGTTCGTCGGACTGGCTTTCAGCCATGTTGACGTCGGTAATGCTGCGCAACGCGAGCGATAGCGTGCCGCCCTGGCGCGCACGCGCCAGCGTCTCGGCCTGATCGGGTTTCAACTCCAGCGTCGCGGTCTTGCCGACGAGCGTGTTGATTCCCTCTTTTTCCTTCGGGGCCTGATCGATCGCCAGCACGCGGACATTGGTAAGAACGATTTCCGCTATGACGAGATCGGGACCCTTGCTGTCCGGATTTTTCTCGCGCTTGGACAGGATCACGTCGACGCGATCGTTGGGCAGGATGAATCCACCGGCGCCGGTTTCCGGCGAGATCTCGGTCGAGATCGCCCGCATTCCGGTCGGCAGGATCGCGGCCATGAAGCCGGAGCCGTTCGCCTTGACGAGCTTCTGCTCGCGGATCGGTTCACCCGCGATAAAGGGAGCGCGCGCGATAGAGCCGGCGATTTCCGTGATGGCGTCGGCCTTGCCGGCGCGGTTGATCAGATTGCCGCTGGCGGTCGCTGCCGGCCATGTCTGCCATTGCAGATCCTCCGGCTTGACCACCTGGCCGAGCCCGATGTCGGATTTTGCGACCAGGATCTCCACCGTCGGCAATTGCGCCACCGGTTCGGCAGGGCGCGATTTTTCATCGGTCCCACGGGCGAGATAGGCGGCTACGCCGCCGGCGCTTAACGCGATAGTCAGAACGACGACACGTGCGATATTCATACGCTTTACTTACTCTTACGCCGGGACGCCCCAACTGCACGGCAATGACGGCCACCCTCAGAGGTATGACTAGGCATCAAAGGTATAAGGGAACTTGAGGCGTGAATTATTTGGTGGATCGAACGCCTGGATTCGCCGTCATGGTGAACGAGCGGTTATCGTTTGAAGAAAATTGTCCGCAAAAATCCGGGCATGTGACCGTGCCCGCAACGCGCGGTTGACCTCGCCCAGCACGATGCAAGCGAGAGCACTCCGCTGCATAGGTCGCCGCGACAACCGCTCAAAAAATCGAACAGGAGTAGCCGCCCTAGGTTGTAGCCTTCAACGCCGCAAATCCGCGATCGAGATCCGCCTTGAGGCTTTCAAAGCCGCCCCACGAATAACCCATGCCGAGCAGCTTGACGGCATCGAGCAGGGCATCGAACGCTTTTTGGGGCACCGGCTTCAGGACGATGCTGAACAGGCCGGACACGCCGGTGAAGTCGTGATCTCGACGCCATAGCGGGCGAGCATGCCGCTGCAGAGATTGCGCGACGGACGATAGACATTGTCGGTCACCTGTACATGATCGCCAGCCTTCAGCATCGAAAGCAGGGTGGTGGTGATCGCGGCGAGGCCCGACGGCGCGATGCCTCTGGTCTTTCGTATCGCGATCGGCATTGACCAGTCTGGTTTCGGACTTTGCGGGGTGGAAGGTTCGTCGTTCGAAGAGCTCTTGCGTTCGCCGTTACCCAAGACGTTTTGCCGCAGCCGCAACTGGATCGCGAAAACACCGCCGGGCGGCGGGTTGGGGCCGGCTCAGTTAATAACAAGATACAGAAGAGGGCAGTCAACCCCTTGACCCGGCACGCCAGTCGTTCTGTGATGGGTAGCAACTATCAATCGCCGCAAGTTGAGGGGCCTGCCGCGATACTGATCCAATTCCCGACCGAACTGCACATCAAACCGCAGGTCGGTGTGACGCTTTTCAGCGAGGGATCAGCAGGTTGGCCCCACAACGTCAGGCGTTGCCTAAAAAACGATCTCCGGACGACCCCTTGAAAGGCCTAGCCCATGAAACGCGTATCTCTGGTTGTTACCCTCGCCCTTGCCGCCGGTCTCTCGGCCCAAGCCGCCTCGGCGCAAACCCTCAAGACGGTCAAGGACCGCGGCATGCTGTCCTGCGGCGTCAGCCAGGGCCTGCCGGGCTTCTCGACCCCGGACGACAAGGGTAACTGGACCGGCCTCGACGTCGACATCTGCCGGGCGATCGCGGCGGCCATCTTCAACGATGCGACCAAGATCAAGTTCGTGCCGCTGTCGGCCAAGGACCGCTTCACCGCGCTGCAGTCGGGCGAGATCGACGTGCTGTCGCGCAACACCACCTGGACGCTGTCGCGCGATACCTCGCTCGGCGCCAACTTCACCGGCGTTACCTATTATGACGGCCAGGGCTTTCTGGTGAAGAAGTCGCTGAAGGTGAATTCGGCGCTGGAATTGAACAGCGCATCGGTCTGCGTGCAGACCGGCACCACGACCGAGCAGAATCTCGCCGACTACTTCAAGGGCAACAACATGAAGTACGAGGTGATTGCGTTCGGCACCGCCGACGAAACCGTCAAGGCGTATGAATCCGGCCGCTGCGACGTCTTCACCTCTGACGTCTCGCAGCTCTACGCCGAGCGCTTGAAGGTCGCCAACCCCGCCGATCACGTCGTACTGCCCGAGGTGATCTCGAAGGAGCCGCTCGGGCCGATGGTCCGCCATGGCGACGATCAGTGGTTCGACATCGTGAAGTGGACGCTGTTTGCGATGGTCGGCGCCGAAGAGCTCGGTGTCACCCAGAAGAACGTCGACGAAATGGCCAAATCCGACAAGCCCGAGCTCAAGCGCGCTTTCGGCACCGACGGCAATCTCGGCGAACAGCTCGGCCTGACCAAGGACTGGCTGTCGCGGATCGTGAAGGCGACCGGCAATTACGGCGAGTCCTTCGAGCGCAACGTCGGTTCCGGCTCCAAGCTCGGCATTGCCCGCGGCCTCAACAACCTCTGGAACAAGGGCGGTATCCAGTACGCGCCGCCGATCCGCTGATCACAGGCGGGGGCTGCGGCGATGTCGATCGAACCCCGAAAACCACCGTCGCAGCTTCTTCCCAAGCTGCAGCGGGCGCTTGGTGGCCGGGCGGGCTGGAGCGGCTTCGTGCTCCAGCTCCTGTTCGTCGCCGCGCTCGCCTGGGTTTGCTACGAGATCGTCGCCAACGCCCGCGCCAATCTGCAGGCGCAGCGGATCACCGCGGGCTTTGGATTTCTGGCGAATACCGCAGGCTTCGACGTCAGCCAGAACCTGATCCCGTATTCGGGCTCCGATACCTACACCCGCGTGTTTCTGGTCGGGCTGCTCAACACGCTGCTGGTCTCGGTGATCGGCATCTTCTTCGCCACCCTGATTGGCTTCATCGTAGCGCTTGGACGGCTGTCGCCGAACTGGCTGCTGGCGCGGATATCAGGCGGTTATGTCGAACTGATCCGCAATCTGCCGCCGCTGTTCCAGATCCTGTTCTGGTATCTCGCCGTGCTCGCAGCACTGCCGAATCCGCGGCAGAGCATCTCCATCTTCGACAGTTTCTTTCTCAGCAACCGCGGCCTGGTGATCCCGAAGCCGATCGGCACACCCGGTTTTGAGCCGTTCGTCGTTGCGCTGCTGGTGGCGATCGTGGCTGCGATTGCGCTGTGGCGTTACTCACGCCGGCAGCTCTTCCAGAACGGCAAGGTGATCAAGGTCTGGCCCTATGCGCTGGGCCTGGTTATCGGCCTGCCGCTGCTCAGCGCGCTGATTTTCGGCGCCCCGGTGACGTTCGAAATACCGGTGCTGAAGGGCTTCAACTTCGCCGGCGGCTCGCGCGTCATTCCTGAATTCGTTGCCCTCACGCTGGCGCTGTCGACCTACACCGCGGCCTTCATCGCCGAGATCGTACGCGCGGGCATTCAGTCCGTGCACAAAGGCCAGATGGAAGCCGGCTCCTCGCTCGGGCTGCAGCGCGGGTCGGTGCTGCGGCTGATCGTGATCCCGCAGGCGATGCGCGTGATCCTGCCGCCGCTCACCAACCAGTATCTCAACCTGACCAAGAATTCCTCGCTGGCGGTGGCGATCGGCTATCCCGACCTGGTTTCGGTGTTCGCGGGAACGACGCTCAGTCAGACCGGGCAGGCGATTGAAATCATCGGCATCACCATGGGCGTCTATCTCCTGATCTCGTTGGTGACGAGCGCTATCATGAGTTTCTATGGATGGCGGATCAGCCGGAGCATGAGCGGATGAGCGACACTCCTTCATCCATCTTCGTTCGCCAGGACCTCGTGCCCGAGCGGCCGGCACCGGTGAAGACCACCGGCTTCATAGGCTTCCTGCGCACGCGCCTGTTCAATTCGCCGACCAACATCCTGATCACGATCGTCTGCGCGTTGCTGCTCTGGTTTATCGTCGTTCCAGCGCTGAGATTCACGCTGTTCGATGCGGTCTGGACCGGCAAGGATCGCACCGCCTGCCTGCCCAAAAATCCCGGCGACGTGGTCGGCGCCTGCTGGCCCTTCATTCAGGCCAAGTTTTCGCAGTTCATCTACGGATTCTATCCGGAGCCGGAACGCTGGCGGGTCAACCTCGTCTTCATTCTTGCCGCGATCCTGCTGATACCCCTGCTGATTCCGCGGTTGCCGGGCAAGGCTCCGAACGCCATTCTGTTCTTCCTGGCATTCCCCGTGGTGGCCTTCTTCCTGCTGGTCGGCGGCGGGCTGAGCGGCTTCGGCGTGAGCTGGACGGCCGGGCTGCTGTCGGGTTTCAACGACAGCATCGGCGACGGCGGGAGAAAGCTCGCGGCGGCAGGCCAGACCACGGCCGTCATCGGGCCGCTGCTGTGGCTGCTCGGCAAACTGATCGAGCTCATCAGCATGTCGATTGGCTGGGTGCTGCTGCCACTGACCTGGCTGCGCGATCAGATCCAGGCCTTCCGCAGCCCGGTCTGGGCCGACCTCGTGGCCACCGCCGTGATCGTGTCGGCGTTGGTGTTCTGGCTGGGCAGAAGGGTGCGCTCCGCCGCCATTACCCTCGCAATCTTTGCCGGTATCGCCCTCGTAATCGCCATTATGGGCCTCGACCGCGGCGGATTGCCGATCGTGGATACAAGGCTTTGGGGCGGTCTTCTGGTGACGCTGGTGGTGTCCGTGACCGGCATCGTCGCCTCGATGCCGGTCGGCATTGCGCTGGCGCTCGGTCGGCGTTCGACCATTCCGTTGATCCGGATCTTCTCGATCGCCTTTATCGAGTTCTGGCGCGGGGTTCCGTTGATCACCGTGCTGTTCTTTGCAACCTACATGCTGCCGCTGTTCGTGCCGACCGGCTTCACCATCGACGGACTGATGCGCGCCCTGATCGGCATTACGCTGTTCGCCGGCGCCTACCAGGCTGAAGTGATCCGCGGCGGCCTGGCGGCGATTCCGCGCGGGCAGGGCGAGGCGGCGAGCGCGCTCGGCCTGTCCTGGGGCAAGACCACGGCGCTGATCGTGATGCCGCAGGCGTTGCGCCACGTCATCCCCGGCCTCGTCAACAGCTTCATCGCGCTGTTCAAGGACACCTCGCTGGTTTCGATCGTCGCACTGTTCGACCTGCTCGGACAGCTCAGGGCATCGTTCTCCGATCCGGTCTGGTCCACGCCCACGACGCTGTTCACCGGCTTTGCCTTCACCGGGATCATCTATTTCGTCTTCTGCTTTGGGATGTCGCGTTACTCGCTGTTCGTCGAGAACCGGCTGAACGCGCATCGGCGCAACTGAGTACATGACCATGGCTGTAAACTCGATCGTCGGTATCAACGCGCTCAACAAGTGGTATGGCGACTTTCACGTGCTGCGCGACATCAACCTCGATGTCGCCAAGGGCGAGCGCATCGTGATCTGCGGCCCGTCGGGCTCCGGCAAGTCGACCCTGATCCGCTGCATCAACGCGCTGGAGGAGTTCCAGGAAGGCCGGATCGTTGTCGAGGGCATCGAGCTCGGGCCGAACCTGCGACGGGTAGACGAAGTCCGGCGCGAAGTCGGCATGGTGTTCCAGAGTTTTAATCTGTTCCCGCATTTGACCGTGCTGGAGAACTGCACGCTGGCGCCGATCTGGGTGCGCAACATCCCCCAGAAGGAAGCCGAGGCGACGGCGATGAAGTATCTTGAGCGGGTCAAGATTCCGCACCAGGCCAACAAATATCCAGGCCAGATGTCAGGCGGTCAGCAGCAGCGCGTCGCGATCGCCCGCGCGCTGACGATGAACCCGAAAGTGATGCTGTTCGACGAGCCGACCTCGGCGCTCGATCCCGAAATGGTCAAGGAAGTGCTCGACACCATGGTCGATCTCGCCAGGGAAGGCATGACCATGCTTGTGGTCACCCACGAAATGGGGTTTGCGCGCGAAGTCGCAAATCGCGTCGTGTTCATGGACGCCGGCCAGGTGATCGAGTCAAATACGCCGCAGGAGTTCTTCGCCAATCCGCAGCACGCGCGGACGAAGCTGTTCCTGAGCCAGATCTTGCGGCATTGATCGGGTAGTAGCCCGGATGGAGCGTAGCGCAATCCGGGAATCCCGCGTGCGATGCCAACCCCGGATTTCTCTACGCTCCATCCGGGCTACGAATCCTCGCCGCCCTCACACCTTCTCGAACGGCACGTCGATCTCGCTGCGCTTTTCCAGCCATGCAGGCACCGGCAGGTTCTTCGAGCGCATGAAGTCCGGATTGAACAGCTTTGACTGATAGCGGTTGCCGGAGTCGGCAAGGATGGTGACGATGGTCTTGCCGGGTCCGAGCTGCTTCGCGAGCCGGATCGCACCGGCGATATTGACGCCGGTCGAGCCGCCGAGGCACAGGCCTTCGTGCTCCAGCAGCTCATAGATCACGTTCACGGCTTCTTCGTCGGAAATGAGAAACGCGTCATCGACCTTGGCGGTCTCGATGATGGGCGTGACGCGGCCTAGTCCGATCCCCTCGGTGATCGAGTCGCCCGGCGTCGATTTGGCGGTGCCGTGCTTGAACAGTTCGTACATCGCAAAGCCGTGCGGATCGGCGCAGGCGTTGACGATGCCCGGGTGCTTTTCCTTCAGATAGCGGCTGGTGCCGGCCAGCGTGCCGCCGGTGCCGACCGAGCAAATAAAACCGTCGACCTTGCCGCCGGTCTGCTCCCAGATCTCCGGACCGGTGGATTCGTAGTGCGCCTTGGCATTGTCGAGGTTGTTCCACTGGTCGGCGAACAGGACGCCGTTCGGCTCCTTCTTGCGAAGCTGGTCCGCCAGCCGCCGTCCGACATGTTGATAGTTGTTGGGATTGGCAAAGGGCAACGCCGGCACCTCGATCAGTTCGGCGCCGCACAGCCGCAGCATGTCCTTCTTTTCCTGACTCTGCGTTTCCGGGATCAGGATCAACGTGCGATAACCGCGGGCGCTGGCGACTACCGCAAGTCCGATGCCGGTATTGCCGGCGGTCGATTCCACCACCAATCCGCCGGGCTTTAGATCGCCGCGCTTCTCGGCTTCGAGGATCATCCACTTGCCGGCGCGGTCCTTGACCGACTGGCCGGGATTCATGAATTCGGCCTTGCCGAGAATGGTGCAGCCGGTCAGCTCGGAAGCGTGCTTCAGCTTGATGAGGGGCGTGTTGCCGATCGCTTCGATGACGTCTTTGTTGAATGCCATGTTTTGCAATTGCCGGTTTGTTTGCCTAATCGTTAGGCGACCCTAAAGGACCGCCGCTGAGCATACAAGCCAGCGATAAACGGGTCGTCAGCCCGATTTCGCAAACACCACCTGACGCACGTCGATATTGCCCGACAGGAATCCAGCCTCGCAGTACGCGAGATAGTATTCCCAGAGCCGCCGGAAGCGATCGTCGAATCCTGACGGCGTCAGGTTCGGCCAGGCCGCGCGGAAATTGCTTCGCCAGATCGCAAGCGTCTTGGCATAATCTTGCCCGAAAATACGTTCGCGGATGACGGGAACGCCGAAGCGTTCGCCGAGCGTTTTCAGGATCTGCGGCGAAGGCAGCATGCCGCCCGGGAAAACGTAGCGCTGAATGAAATCGACTTCGCGGCGATAGGCCTGGAACAGGCTGTCCTGGATGGTAATGGCCTGGATACCGGCGAGGCCGCCGGGCAACAGGCGGTCGCGCAACTGTGAAAAGTAGTTCGGCCAGAACTGCTCGCCGACCGCCTCGATCATCTCGATCGAGGCGATCCGGTCGTAGCGGTCGCGCTCGTCGCGGTAGTCCTGCAGCTTGATCTCGACCTTGTCGGCTAGCCCGGCATTGTAAATGCGGGCCTGTGCGAAATCGCGCTGCTCCTTGCTGATGGTGAGTCCGACGACCGTGATGCCGAATGTCTTGGCGGCATACTCCGCAAAGCCGCCCCAGCCGCAGCCGATCTCCAGCAGCTTCTGGCCCGGCCGCAGATCGATGGCTTCGGCAAGCCGCCGGTACTTGTTGTGTTGCGCTGCGGTCAGGTCTGACGTGTCGTCCTCGAACAGGGCCGAGGAATAGGTCATGCTCGGATCGAGCCACGCCGAATAGAAGGCGTTGCCGATGTCGTAATGCGCATGGATGTTGCGGCGCGCGCGCCGCCTGGTGTTGCGGTTGAGCCAGTGCCGGAAGATCTGGAAGGTGCGCGTCAGCGGCGTGCCGATGAGCATCGTCTGCATCCAGTTCTGGTTGACGCAGAACAGATAGAGGAACTGCGTCAGATCGGGCGTGTCCCATTCGCCGCACAGATAGGCCTCGGCAATTCCGATGTCGCCGCCGCGCAGGAGGCGCGAGGCGAAGCCGTAATCGTAGATCTTCATGGCGGCGCCAGGGCCCGGCCCGTTGCCGCCAAGCCGGACAATGCGGCCGTCAGCCAGGGTCACGTCAAGCGTGCCGTGTTGCAGCTTTGAACCAAAGCCCAGCGCCAGACGGACCAGGCGGGGCAATTCCGGAAACCTCGCGTCTACGGTTTCCGATGTGACCGAAATCAACTCGGGCATGAGCGATCCATCGAACGGCGGTCTACCCAGAACTGGCACGGCTGATTGATCCTGCTTCAGTCTTGGGCGCGGGTGGACAACGCCGGCGAAGTATAATCGTTGCTCTTCCCACTCGCCAAGTCGGTATTGAGGCCCGCACCCGTCCGGGGCACCAGCCGCGCGCCCTTGAGCCAGAGCCGCAGCGCCTGCCAGTGGATCGCCGCCATAATCTTCAAGGTGACCAGCGGGAAGTCGAAAAGCGCTCGCCGCAACTCTTTGGTGTTGAGTGCGCGACGGCGGCCATTGAAAGTTGCAGCGAGCAGCGGGCCTTCGCGGTCGGTTTCCAGAATCCGCAACTGAACCCGCTTCCCCGGCGGCAGCACGCGAAAATGGTAGCGCATCGCCATCTCGATGAAGGGCGAAACGTAGAACAGCTTGTCCTGCTGCTGCCGCACGCCGGCACAGCTCATTTCGCCTGAATTCACCGGCAGGACATAAGAGTGGATGTCGCCGAAGGTGTTGCGGACTTCATAAATCAGGAGCGCCAGTTCGCCACTCGCGCGATAGCAGAAATAGACCGACAGCGGATTGAAGGTGTAACCGAGCAGGCGGGGATAGCAGAGCAGCAGCACTTGCCCGCCGGTCAGGTCAATGCCGCGCTCGGCCGCGCAACGCTGCGCATAGGCGCGCAACGGCGACCCGTCGCGCTCGCCGTGGTCGGCCTCGTGGAAACTGTAGAGCGCCGCCCGGTTGACGCCGAACAGCAGCGATTGCTGGTCCGCTTCCACCAGCCGGTCGAGATCGATCAACAGGCTCATCACACGATAGCTGAAGCGATGGCCCATTGGTTTGAGCCGCGCATGCATCACCTCGCCGACGTAAAGCGCCGCCGCGGCGTCGACGGGTTCAGGGGTTTCCGACTTGGCAAGATGTGCGCGCATCGCTACTCCGCGGCTTCCGCCAGTTCGGGCGGCGGTTCGCGCCACGGCGCCACCGCGCCCAGCGCTTCGGCGACCGCAAGACCGGATCGCAATCCGTCCTCGTGAAATCCGTATCCGGTCCATGCGCCGCAGAACCACGTGTGCCGCTTGCCCTGAATTTCGGGCAGGCGCTTCTGGGCCGCAAAGGCGCCGGCGTTATATTGCGGATGCTCGCACACGAATCTTCCG
>Ga0111539_10012008_pt1 | contig 10861 bp, 4 predicted proteins | sample RhiMethybrSRZTD1_FD_79667 | JGI IMG/M metagenome (GOLD analysis project Ga0111539, IMG submission 79667) | Populus rhizosphere microbial communities from Tennessee, USA - Rhizosphere MetaG P. TD hybrid SRZTD1 (version 2) (version 2) | ecosystem: Host-associated > Plants > Roots > Rhizosphere >... | reverse complement strand
CGCTCCGCGGGGCGAGGGGATCGGAGCGCTCCGCGGGCGAGGGGACCTGAGCTGGTCCTAGACCTTCTGCATCTTCTGCAGAGCCTGCTTCGCGGCCTCGCGGATCTCCGGGCGGCCGTCGTTGGCGACGACCTTCTCCAGGACGCCGCGCAGCGTGGCGTCCTGGGCCAGCCAGCGGCCGAGCAGCTCGACCGCCTGCTGGCGCGTACTGCTGTCGGCTTCGTGCAGCGCCACCTCGGTGAGCGCCGCGGCCAGCGGCGCGGACGCCGGGCGCCGCGCCGCGACCTGCACCGCGGCCCGGCGCACGCCGGCATCGACATCCTTGGCCATCGGGCCCGTGATGAAGGCGTCGACGGCGGGATCGTCCATGAGGCGCGTCGCCTCGATCGCCGCCAGCCGCACGCTGGCGTCGGGCGCTGCGATGAACGGCTTCACCACCGGCAGCGCGGGCGCGTAGGCCGAGTTGGCGATGCCGCGCAGGCAGCGGATCTGATCGTCGCTCTGCTTCGCCGCGCGCAGCAGCGCCACCAGCCGCTCCGAGATCGCGCGCGCGCGTTCGGCCTCGCCCGCCTCGCGCAAGCGCCGCGCCGCCGTCCCCAGCCCGAACACGGCGTGTTCGCGCAGCAGCGGATCGGTGATCAGCTGCTGGAGGGTGTCGATCATCTGCGGGGCAGGCTTGGGCACGCGGATCAGGCTGTTGGCGGCGGCGATGCGCGCGTCCGCGTCCAGCTTCGTGTCGAGCACCAGGTCCGCCAGCGCCTCCTGAGCCGGCTCGCTGCCGGCTGACGCGAGCGCGTCCATGATCGGGGCGGCGGCGGTCGAACCGGCGCGCGCCTTCGCGGCGGCCTTCTTGACCGCCTCGGGCTCCAGGCGCAGCAACGCCACCAGCGCGCTGAACGTCGCCACGTGCTCGCGCAGCTGGCCCTCGCGGTCGGCGCCCGCGGTCGGCTTCTCGCCGGCCGTTGGCTTGCCCTTGTTCTTGCCCTTTCCCGACGGGCGCGTCTCGGCCTCCAGCGCGGCGGCCAGCTGTTCGAAGGTGCGGCCGTCCAGGCGCGCCCGGTCGAACATCCCCTTCGACGCGCCGTCGCCGTAGGCCTGCGCCGCGCGGAGCGCCGTCGTCCCGGCGATCAGAGCGTCGCGGCCGGGCGCGCCGGGGCGGGGCGCTGTGATCTCCTTGAGGTCGATCGCCAGCTTGGTCTCCACGGCCAGCGGCGCCTTCGTCAGCACCTGGCTGGTGATCGTGTCCGCCAGCCGGATCGCGGCCAGCGCGCCGTCCCTGACGCGCATCTCTCCGCTCGACGCGGCGACCTGGGCGGCGACGCGCGCGCGCGTCGCGGCGTCGACTGGCCCGGCCACCAGCACCTCGGCGTACTTCAGCTTGCGCTTGCTGACCGCGCCCGGCTCGCTGCCCCAGGCGTACGCGGCGTCGTACCCGCCGGTGGCCTCGTATTCGCGCGCCGTCCAGCTGTCTTTCGCGTCAGCGGCCGGCGCCGCGAGCTGGAACGCCGCCGCCAGCGTGCGGAACATGCCGGCCGCCGCCGGGGGCAGCCCGGGCGGAAAGCGCTGCTCGACGACCTTGCCGCCGTCGAGCGTGAACAGGAACGGCTGCGCGAACGCCGCCGCCAGCGGATCGCCGGCCGGCACGGGGCGTCCGCCGATCGAGAGCCGCGGGTCGGCGAGCGTCAGCGCCAGCTCGGCGCGTGCGCCCGATACGCGCAGCGGCGCCAGCTCCAGCCCCGCCGTCAGCTCCAGATCGAATGGGCTCTGCCCGCCCATCCCGACGTGGCTCGCCAGCTGCGCCGTGTAGACGTAGCGCGCCCCTTCCTTCCAGCCGACCTCGATCGCCCGCTTGCGCGCGTCGTTGCGCCCGCAGCCGATCGCGGCCAGCACCGCCAGCGCGGCGATCAGACGCCGCGGCCGGCGGTCGACTTTCGTCCGGGCGTCCTCCACCTGCTTCACGGCGCCGAGGATGTCACGTCTTCGGCATCACTTGGGGATGCAGTCGAAGTTGAAGCAGCTGTGGCCACCCACCCCGTTGTCGACGCAATCGAGGAACGGACGGCAGTCCTCGTTGCGCGTGCACGGCTCGTTGCACCCGCCCAGCCCCGCGCACCATTTGTCGTTGGGATCGCTCGGGAGCTTCGGGACGCACACCATTCCGGGGCAGCAGTCCGATGCGTCACGGCAGTTCTCCTGCTTCTTCACGCAGTCGATGCACTTCGGCGTGGTGGTGCCGGGCGCCGTGAAGCAGACCGGCTTGGCCGGGCAGCAGTCGTCGTTGCGGAAGCAGGTCCGCGTCTCGCTCGGGAGGTCGTTGTTGATGCACGTGCACAGCGAGTCGTAGAAGAACTCCTGCGCGCGGTCGGTCGCGACCGTCGCCATCCCGATCGGGGCGGGCGCGGTCAGGCGCTTCAGCTCGGGGAACGGCATCTCGGAGCGCACCGCGCCCCACGGGAACGCGCCCGACGCCGCGGCGGCGCTGCCGACCGCCGACACCAGGGTGACGTCGCAGGGCGCGCCCAGCAGGGCCGTCGGATCGCTGTCCGGCCGCGCGCAGAAGCCCTTGAAGCTGAAGATGCGCTTGCGCCAGGTCTTGCTGAAGAAGGCGATCTTGATCTTCAGCTTGATCGCGATGTCGCCGCTCAGGACGTCGCGCACGCCGGCGCCCAGGCCGGCGTTGTAGCGCAGCTCCGCGACCAGGCGCTTGGGCGGAATCAGGGTGTTGCTGCCGTTGGTCAGCCCCGCGAAGTCGACCGGCGGACCGCGATCGTCGATCTCCGAGCCGAGACCGACGCCCGAGCCGGCGTGCGCGTCGATGAACACGTCGCCCAGGTGAATCGTCCCCTCGATCCCGATCTTGGCGGTGAAGCCGTTGACGCTGAAGCCGACGCCGGCGAACAGCGCCAGGCCGGCGCCCGCCGTGGGCACGCCGTCGACCTTGACGGCCGCCAGCGGCTCGGCGGGGTTCCTGTCGTTCAGGCGCAGGATGCTGGGAATGATCGATCCCGGGTTGAAGTCCAGGCGGCCCAAGATGTCCGCGCCGTAGTCCATCGTCCCCAGCAGCTCGAGGCTGACCGGGATCGGGCCGACGAAGAACTGCGACTGGAAGATCGTGATCTCCTCGTTCTTGTGGAACGAGTAGAGGACGATGTCCTGGGCGAACGCGACCGCGTTCGCGCCCAGGAAGTCGGCCGCCTCGGCCAGTCCGCGCGCGGCCTCCGCGCCGGCGAAGCCGACCACCGACCGCGTGTAATAGTCGATGAAGCGGTTGATGGTGTCTTCCGGCGTCTCGGTCGCGCAGTTGCCGGGTGGGAAGCCGCGCGGCGGGTGCGCCGCGATCTGGTTGCAGATCGCGTTCGAGAAGTTGTCGGTCGGATCGGCGTTGCCGATGCGCGCGTTGTACTGCCGCAGCAGATCGACCGCGTCACGCAGCTCCTTCTTTGCGCGGTCGCCGGCGTTGACGAAGTCGGTGAAGGCCTTCTCGCACGTCTCCTGCGCGGTCGCCGAGGGCTGATTCAGCGGGAACGGGAAGGTGCTGCCGGCCGCCTTGGTGACCAGCGGCAGGAAGTCGATGCCCAGCACCGTCAGCCGCGTGTCCTGGCTGTTCACGCCGCAGCGGGTGGCCTTGATCGCCGCGTTGGCGTCGAGGATCGGCACGGTCGCGCCGCCGCCGATGCTGCTGTCGACGATCACCTGCGCGGTCAGGCCGGCCTCGGCCTTGACGATGAGATTGGTCGGGACCCCGAGCGGCCCGAGTGACATTTCGCGCGACAGGTTCAGGCGCGGATCGAAGTCGAAGCTGACCTTGCCGCCACCCGCGCGGCCGGCCTTGGCCGGGTTCTGGGCGGGCCGCGCCGTCAGACCGTCCTGCAGACCCAGCTTGCACCAGGGGTGCGACGGCGTGTTGGGCGCGAAGCTGCAGAAGAAGCCCGGGCAGGGATTGCCCTGCTCGGGGTACGGATCCGTGGTCGATGGCGCGTCCGGCGTCGGGAACGTGGTCTCCGGGTTGAACGTCTCGGGCGTCAGGTTCGAGGTCGGCCCGAAGCCGGGGACGTCCTGCGTGACCGAGACGTCGCACAGCACCGTCTCGTCGCACGGCCCGGGGAAGGTGGCCGGATCGTTGGTCGGGCAGCCGTCGGCGGGCACGCCGCACACGCGGGTGCCGTCGGTGGGGTTCGGATCGGTGGCGTCGTCAAAGCCCAGCGAGGGACAGTTCTGTGTCTGTCCGGTCGGGCAGGCGGTGAACACGCCGCAGATCTCGCCCGGCAGGCACTCGGCGTTCGACGAGCAGTGCGCAGTCGGCGACCGTGCCGACTTCAGCGCGCATGCGCCCAGCGCGAAATCGTCGAACGCCGGGCAGGTGCTGGTGGCCGGGGGCGCGTCGACCGGGGCCTGGCACGCTGCCGCGCATTCGGGCGAGCTATTGCCGAAGGTGGCGCACGCGGCGTTGCAGTCGTTGATCCGCTGGTGGACCTGGGCCTCGGTCAGGCCCCCGAACTCGTCCGCCTCGGTCGTCGTGCAGACGAACGGCCCGAACTTGGGGCAGGGCAGGCCCAGGATCTTGCAGGCCGGGTCCGGGACGCGCGTGGTCGTGATGGTGCCGTCGCTGGACGGTTCGCACACGTAGCCCGCGGCCGTCGTGCACGAGCCCGCGGTCCAGACGCCGCCCGACAGGCTGGCGCACAGCGGCCCGCTGGGATCGGGCGAGCCCATCGCCCAGTTCGCGTAGCGCGCGAAGTAAGGCTGCCCCGCCGCGCCGCCCTTCCAGAAGATGTTGCCATCGTCGCCGGCCGCCGTCGCCCAGCGCCAGGTGCCGGGCGTGGTGCGGTCGTTGCCGCCGGTCCAGACGGTGGACGCGTTCTTGTTCGCGTTCACGAACACGTTCTCCGCCTCGTCTTCGATCTCGACCAGCTGCGACTGCAGGTTCTTGCACGCGTCGCGCGCGTCGGTCCACGACAGCGGCCCGGGGCAGAACCAGTACGTCTTGCCGAGGTACGGGAGCGCCTTGCAGCCCGTCGGCTGCGGCGGCGTCGGGCACTGGGCGACGCTGCCGCACACCCCGGCGCCGTCGCAGGTGAAGACGCCGGGGCAGGGACCGGAGTTGCAGCGGGTGCCCGCGGCCGCGAACGCCGTGCCGCAGCCGCCGCACTCGCCGAGCTTCTGCACGTGCCCGTCGTTCTGGCAGGGACCCTCGATGCAGTTGGGCACGCCGTCGCCGTCGCTGTCGGTGTCGGGGACGCCGCAGTCGCAGATCCCGGGGCTGGTCTTGAGCGGGTCCTTCGGGCACTTGTCGGTGCAGTCCTTGACGCCGTCGCCGTCGCTGTCGGGCAGCGCGCAGGCGCCGCAGTTGACGATCGGGGTCCCCACGCACACGCCCGCCGAGCAGGCGTCGGGCCCGGTGCAGGTGTTGCCGTCGCTGCAGGTGGTGCCGTTCGGCTTGTTCGGGTTCGAGCACACGCCGGTCGCGGGCGCGCACACGCCGGGGACGTGGCACTGGTCCAGCGCGACGCAGAGGACGGGGTTGGAGCCGACGCAGACGGCGTTGTTGCAGCGGTCGGTCTGCGTGCAGGCGTTGCTGTCGTTGCAGGCGGTGTTGTTCGGCAGCGGCGTGCGCGTGCACAAGAGGTCGCCGCATACGTCGGTCGTGCAGGTGTTGTTGTCGTTGCAGTGGGCGTTGTTGGCGCACTGGAAGCCGCCGCCGGCCGCGGCGTTGATGCGGCCGTCGTGGCCGATGATCACGTCACGGCCGGCGATCGCGCCGGTGAAGATGTAGCGATCGCCCACGCGCACGTCTCCGCGCCCGACCAGCAGCGCGGTCATCTGCACGTCGTTGCCCAGGGTGACCGCGTTGGTCGCGCCGCCGACGATCAGCCGGAATCCGGCCGCGCCCAGCGCGCCGGCGGGCAGGAAGCGTGAGCGATCGAGGCCGGTGACGGTGGTCGCCACGCGCACGGTGGTCGACGCGAGCACGTTGACGCGCGACTCGACGTTCACCTGCAGGCTCTGGAACTGGTAGAGGCCGCCCGACAGGTTCAGGATGCCGTTGTTGTTGACGATGACCGCGCCGTAGGCGCCCGGGGCCAAGGTCCGGGTCCCGTTCAGCGGGACGGTGATCGGCGTGGTTCCGGGCGTGATGGTGCCCGGCGTCGGCTGGGTGGGCGGCGCCTCGTAGGCGGACACCGGGCCGGTGACGTTGTCGGCGCCGGGCGTGAACGAGTTGGTCCCGATCTCGCCGGTGCGCGCGTGATCCTCGAGCACGACGCGCGGGGAGAGCAGCAGGCGGCCCTCGGAGATGCGCGATTCGGCGCCGGCGGTCAGCGTGTTGGTCGCGCCGGCGGCGACGCCGACGCTGCCACCCAGGACCTGCGTGCGGTCGTCGAAGCTGGCGTTGCGGCTCGCCATCACGGCGAACTGCGCGATCGGCGGGACGGGGACCGTCAGCGCGGACTGCTTCTCGGTGACACCGTCGCCGCGCTGCGAGCAGCCGGCCGCTCCGGCGATCGCCAGCGCCGCCAGCGCGGCGAACGCCGCGCGCTGTGGCCGGCGCCGTCGTGGTTCCGTTCCGACTACCGTGCCCGCTTCCCGATCGACAACAACTGCAACCATGGCCGCCTCCGTGAGCTCGTCGATCTCCACTCCGCGCGAATGGCGATCGTTGAAGCCGAACCTGAATACACGAAGCCGGCGGAACGCGTCAACGAAATCGTTGTGTCGATCTCGTCAACGTTCGAACAACAACCATTGTCGGCGTGAGCTGGATCTCCGTCGGAGAGGGCCAGGCCGGGACGGATCTAGATCAATAACCTTGTTTACGTTCTTTGCTCAATTCGCGTCAAGTTGTGCAACGAACATCTCCCAGCGCCTGTGTGGTCCGAGTCTGCGTGCCGATCGCGCTGCACGAATTGTCCGGAGGTTCGGCGATCAAGAGGCGCGAGATTCCGGCGCTCCGGATTCAAAGCCGGCGGCGGCGGCGGGGCTTCCCCCGCCCGGAACCGCCGCCGGCGATTTTTCGCCGGCCGCCCCGGCAAGACCCCGCCCGGCGGGGCGTCGGCGTGCGCTCACAGCATTTGGATGTCGAACGGTCCGAGCGAACGCCCCGGATCCTGACTGACGAGACAGGCGCGGACGCCGGGGCAGCTGACGGTGGGCGGTGGCTCGCACCCCTCGGCGGCGCGCGAGCGGATCACGAGCCGCGCCGGACCGGGCGGAACGACCGGGCCCTCGGGAAAACTGATCGTGAGGCGGACCCCCGGCGGCGTCGCCTCCGCCTGCACCAGCGGACGATCGACGCCGGCGCGCCCCCACTCGATCGTGGCGCTCCAGCAATCGCCCGCGGGGAGCTCGCCGCCCTGGGGCTGCACCTCGGCGATGAACGTGGACGCCGGATCGAGCACGCTTTCCGGGAGGACGACGTCGACGGGCTGGGGCTGCGGCCGCTGGATGTCCAGCGCGACCTGGTCACCCTCTTTGCTGAACGTGATCGTCAGCAGCTCCGGCGCGGCGGACACCGTGAACCACGTCCTCACGAATTGCCCCTCACCCGCGCACCGGCCGTAGAACGCGTGGTCGTCAGCAGGGTCGGCCTTCAGGTCCACCCCTTCGCCGGTGCTCCCGTTGGCGTGGATCGCGAGATCATCCGGCAGCCGGTAGCAGTCACCAGGCTGGACGGGCGGTGGCAGATCGATGCCCACCCCCACGTGGTCGTTGCCCGCGCCGTCCGGCGACAGGCTGACGCTGACGCGACTGGCGCGAATCGCGTCGATGTCGATACACGGGACCGATTCGAGACAGCCGTCGTCGCAACCGGCGGCGGCGATCGCAACCGCACCGACCATCGCCATCACCAACAGCCGCAGCAATCCCATCTCACGCCGGACGTTCATTCCGTGACATTAACGCGCGCGCGAGTCGGTGACGGGCGGAGACGTCAGATTACGGCGTTATTGCAGACCGGTTCTCGCTGGCTCGTGGCCGGTGCTAGTATGCTCCCGAAATTATTCCACCGCCGGAGTGGCGAAACGGTATACGCAGCGGACTCAAAATCCGCCGCCCGAAAGGGCTTACGAGTTCAAGTCTCGTCTCCGGCACACACGAAAATCGCTGGAGAATTCCAGGGAGTCCTCGCGCCCGTCGCCGGGCGCGCGTCGCGCTCCGGATACCAGCCGGGTACTACCCAGACAGAAATCGCTTGATGGCAGCCATCGCGGTCGTGTCCATGGGTGGGGGCCGTCTCCGATGATCTCGGCGAGCGGCGTGGTCACGTAGTCCCCGAGTCCCGTACGCAACCGAGGATCACTCCGTGCCCGGAGGACTGATGCCCTACGACGTACATTGTGAGACGGTGCGATGCCACGGCGTCGGCCAAGATATCGTTGATGTGGTCGTCCCCGAAGCCGTATCCGATGACCACGTCCGAACATCCCCGGCGGCACAGACCGCGCGGAAGATGTCTCGGTACCAGCGCAACAGTGGAGAAATTATCGATGAGGCCGGCGAAGGCGCAGGAAACCGCGCTAATTCTTCGACAGACCCGCCCCGCACAGAATCGCCCGCTTGCCGAGGTCACCCAACATCACGACGCGAACAGTAGCTTGAACCGCGTCGAGGGGTTTGCGCGGTCGCATGTTGGCGCCCCGACTCGCTATCCCAACGACACAACCCTGGCCGGCCGTGACGGCTCGGGATACGCAATCCGATCGGCCGCGCCCGCTCGGCCGGTGAAGACGTGGTGGAGGTCGTGGACGCGGATGCGCGGGAGCTTGGCGCGCCCCAGTGCGAGGTGAAACAGCCCTTCGAGCTGCTTGAAAGTCAATGGGCGCGTTTGCGAATTTCTTGGCATTCCGTGCGCGGCGTGTCGATAATCGCTTCCGGACATGGTGGCGGTCATTGTGCGGGTTGTGGAGGCGGCGGTTGCCGTTTTGGCGGGCATTGCAACCACGGCCCGGTTTGGAGATAGCAACACCGCCAAGCTGGTTGCGGTATCGATCGTCGGTGCGGCCGCGCTCCTGATCGAGATCGGGCTCAAACAGGCGCCCACGCGGTCGCGGTGGATTCGCAAGCGACTCGATCCGCGTGGTTTGTTCGAGGGAGCGTGGATCCAGACCGTAACGCAGGTCGCTCAGAACACGGGACCAGAGTCGAGCACGTTCGCTGTGTTGATCGTGAACTACTCCGCGGAGAAGTACACCGTGCACGGAGCCGCGTATGACGCGGCCGGGAACGTGCGGTCGACCTGGAAGTCAACGAAACACGGCGTCCATTTCTCGGAAGGCGACCGTTCGATGTCGTATGAGTGGGAAGGAAAGGCCCTTCTCGACACAACCAGGTTGGATCGCAAAGGCTTTGCGTGGGTGCAACTCGTGTCCGACGATGGCGGGGAAGGACAGGCGGATCACATAGCAATCGATGCCCCTGTGATCTTCAATGTTCGGCGTGTTTCACGCAAAGACGTGGAAGGTTGGAAGCCCGGCGCCACGCCGTACCTGGTGAAGGATCCCGACGATCGGGATTCGTTTGCGTTGCACTATGCTTCCCATAGTTCCGGGGCGCTCTCCGCGCGCAGTCAGATTCCAAGAGCCGGCGGGGCACTACCCGGATATTAGCGGGTTCTTTCCCGCGGCTCTCAGGGGCAGTCGGTGCTAGCGCTGACGGTGCCCGAGGAACGGAAACCCTGCCGTCGGTTCGATGAAATCGAGCGCCCACCGGGCGTCGATGCGTTCGAGCAGCTCCCGTGCCCTCCTGGCGTGCGTCGCGCGTTGCGGCGCTTCGGTATCTTCCAGCGAGCGCGCCAGCAACAGGTGCGCGAGCCCCTCGTCGTAAGGCATCTCGAGCTTCACCGCAGCGGCGAGCGCGTTCCTCCAGCTTCTGATAGCGCCCGCGCTTCCCCGTTGGTGAAGACCAACCGCCCGCCAGTACTTCGGCGCGGCGATGGGAAATACCCGCATCGAAGCGCGCAGCGCCCCGCAGGCGCGCCGTGCCGCGCTCTGCATCACGCGTGGGGATCCACCGGGCGGGACGTAGCCGCGATGGGCGAGGCTCACCGTGACCTCGGCGACCGCGGAGTAAGCCTCCACGCAGTAGTGTACGACTGGCGGCACCTTCGAGATGTTCGCCAGGGCGGCCCGTGCGGCGTGATGGGCGTCGGCCAGCTCGCCCAATCGAAGTTGGGCGAGCGCCAGTAACCCGTGCGCCCAGATGTGCTCTGGGAGGTTATGCTCCTTGAGCAGCTTGATCGCGTTCTTGATGTCGGTTGCGGCTTCTTTTTCACGGCCCCACACCAGCAGTACCTGCGCCCGCCCCAGCAGCCCCCAGCATTGCGTCTGTGAATCGCCCCGCGTCGCGGACCGGTACTGTCGCACCGAGCAGTCGAGCGCGTCTTCGAACGAGCCAAGGCAATAGGCGAGCACGCCCTGCGCGCCCGCGATTTCCTCGTTTCGTCGGCGATACTTGAGCGCCTCGGAGAGTGTATCAGCCTCTTTCAATGCCGCCCGGGCCTCGCTCCAGCGGCCGATGCCGGTGCTGTAAACGCCGTGGAGCAGCCTGAGATACGACTCCACCGCAGAGTCGCCGTGTGTCTTCAACGTCGAGAGCGCGCGCTGGCAATACGCTTCGCTGAGCGCGCGCATGGGAACCACGCCCGTAACGGCGTGCGCGTTTGCATATGCCGCCGCAAGTTCCGCGGACGGGACGGCACGCTCCGCCAGGTTCAACGCGCGCACGCCCGCATAGAAGATGGGCAAACCCTCGCCACGGTAGAAGCTGATCTGCTGCAAGCGATCGTGGATGCGCGCGGCCTCCAGGAGACGCTCGGTCTGTCGACCACGAAACAGAAACCACGATCCCAGCAGTCGATGCAGGATCT
>Ga0111539_10012007_pt1 | contig 10861 bp, 10 predicted proteins | sample RhiMethybrSRZTD1_FD_79667 | JGI IMG/M metagenome (GOLD analysis project Ga0111539, IMG submission 79667) | Populus rhizosphere microbial communities from Tennessee, USA - Rhizosphere MetaG P. TD hybrid SRZTD1 (version 2) (version 2) | ecosystem: Host-associated > Plants > Roots > Rhizosphere >... | reverse complement strand
CGCCGCTTCGAGCACATCGCGCACGTGGAGCGGTTGCCTGCGCCCGGCGACGCGCGTCCGCGAGAGCCAGTCCGCCACCGCCAGCAGCCCCGCGAAGGTATCGGAGGGGTGGATCACCGTGGCACCGTAGAAAGCGTCGTTGAAGTCGAGCCACCGGTTCATGACGCCGATCGCGAACGTCGCGCGCTCCGGGTCGAGCACGTACGGCGTGCCCGGCACGCGGGCGCCGTTGGGCACGACGGTGCCCGGCACCACGGGACCCAGCAGGTTCGTGCAATCGGGGAACGACAGGGCTTCGAAGCCGCAGCCGAGGGTGTCGATCAGCGCGAGCCGGGCGGTCTCGAGCGCCAGCGCGCTTCTGACCTTGTACTTGTCCACGTAGTCCGCGATCTGCACGATCACCTTGTCGGGCGCGGGGCGGGTATTGCTCGGAGCGGAGCTCATGCCGGGTCCATGAAATCAGGAACGGGAGGAAAGTATAGTGCAGCCGCCGCCGGCTACATCAGGTCGTGCGGCGCGGTATACAATCTGGACTGATCCGTAATCCCATAACAACATGTCGGTCCCGCAGCCCAATCCGAAGCGCCGCGAGTTCTACGACCGCATCGGACGCCACGACCTCGCCCCGCTATGGGAGGTCCTGGGCACGCTCGTAACCAGGACGCCCGTTACGCCGTGCCTGCCCGCGCTGTGGAAGTACCGCGCCGTGCGACCCTGCCTGATGGAGTCGGGCGAGCTGATCTCGGCCGAGGAGGCCGAGCGCCGCGTGCTGGTCCTGGAGAACCCCGGCATGCGCGGCGCCTCGTGCATCACGCACAGCCTGTACGCCGGGCTGCAGCTCATCATGCCGGGCGAGATCGCACCGAGCCACCGCCACGTCCAGTCGGCCCTGCGCTTCGTGATCGAGGGCAACGGCGCCTACACGGCCGTCGACGGCGAGCGGATCACCATGCACCCGGGCGACTTCATCATCACGCCGTCCTGGACCTGGCACGATCACGGCAATCCCGGAACGGAGCCCGTGGTATGGCTCGACGGCCTCGACGTGCCCATCGTGTCCCTGTTCGACGGCTCTTTCCTGGAGCGCTACCCGGAAGCAACCCAGCCCGTCGTGCGCCCCGAGGGCGATTCACAAGCGCGCTACGGGGCCAACCTGCTGCCGCTCGGATACGAGCAGGAATCCCTGACCACCCCGCTCTTCTGTTACTCGTACGCGCGCACGCGCGCGGCCCTCGAGGATCTGCGCGGCGGTGCCTGCCATCCCTGCCACGGCCTCAAGCTCCAGTATGCGAATCCGGCGACCGGGGGCTATCCCATGCCTACCATAGGGGCGTTCATGCAGTTGCTGCCGGCCGGGTTCCGCGGCACTCCGTACCGCTCGACCGACGGCACCGTGTACAGCGTAGTGGAAGGACGCGGACGCAGTCACATCGCCGGAAAGATCCTGGAATGGGAGGAAAAGGACACGTTCGTCGTGCCGTCGTGGGCCGCAGTGCGGCACGAGACCGACGCCGATGCGGTGCTCTTCAGCTTCTCCGACCGTCCGGCACAGAAAGCGCTCGGGCTGTGGCGCGAGCAGGCGCCCTGCGAGTGAGGCTGCTCACGGATCACTGGTCGCGGGTCCCGGGTCACCAATGAAGCTGTACAGCTTCTTTCGCAGCTCCGCCGCGTACCGCGTGCGCATCGCCCTCAACCTCAAGGGACTCGGCTACGAGTACCTGCCGGTGCATCTCTCGCGCGGCGGCGGCGAGCAGCACCGGCCCGAATACCGCAAGGTGAATCCGCAGGCGCTGGTGCCCGTGCTGGAAGACGGTGAGCGCCTGTTTTCACAGTCCCTCGCCATCATGGAGTACCTCGACGAAACCCGGCCCGATCCGCCGCTGCTCCCGAAGACGCCGGTGGAGCGGGCGCGCGTGCGCGCCCTCGCGCAGGCGATCGCGTGCGAGATCCACCCGCTCAACAACACGCGGGTGCTGAGCTACCTGACCGGAGCCGCGAAGCTGACCGAGGACGCGAAGAACGCGTGGTATCACCACTGGATCGCGGAGGGCTTCCAGGCGCTCGAAGCGCGCCTCGGGGGCGATCCCGCGACCGGGCGGTTCTGCCACGGCGACGCGCCCAGCCTGGCGGACTGCTGCCTGGTGCCGCAGGTGGCCAACGCGCGGCGCTTCAAGTGCGACCTCGGGCCGTACCCGACGCTCGTCGCGATCGACGGCAACTGCCGCGCCCTCGACGCTTTCCAGCGGGCCGCGCCCGAGCGGCAGCCCGACGCGGAATGATCCGACCAGCGGCGCCGGTCACGGTCCTGGCATGAGCTACGTCGAGCAGTGGGCGATCGCTGGCCTCCTGGCCGCGGTGTTCGTGGTCGCGAATTGCGTGAACGTCTCCCAGTTCCTCCGGACGCACCGGAACGCCCACGAGGACACACGCAGCTCTCCGATCCTGCTGATCGGCGGCATCGGCGGCGCGATGTCGGTTGCGCTGTCGCCAAGCGAGACGCTGCGCGCGTACTACTGGGTACCGCTGCTGGTGGACCTCGGCACGGGGCCATACCTGGCCGTCATCGCGGGAGTCCTGTTGCGCCGCCTGTGGAGATCGCGAAACTGGCTGGAGAGTCTCCCGTTCGTCCACTATTTCTTCGAGCGGGAAGCGCCGCGACAGGCCACCTACCCGATGGAGCAGGCCATGGTGGGCTGCATCCTCGGCACGGCCGTCGGGGACGCGCTGGGACTCGCGTGCGAGGGCCTGAGCCGCGGCCGGCAATCGCGCATGTTCCCGGAACTCGCGGGCTACAAGCTGCTGCCCTTCGGCAAGGGCCTGTGCTCCGACGACACCGAGCACACCTGCATGCTGGCGCAATCCCTGATCGAGACTGCCCATTTCCGCGACCCGGACGGCATGGCAAGAAGGCTGGCCGTGAATTTCGGCTGGCGCCTGCGCTTCTGGCTGCTCGGGCTTCCCGCGGGCATCGGCTTCGCGACGCTGCGCGCGATCCTCAAGCTGTGGATCGGCGTGCCCGTGCGCTACGCCGGGGTGTACTCGGCCGGCAATGCGCCGGCGATGCGCAGCGCGCTGATCGGCGTCTGCTACGGCCACGACGAGCCCCGGATGCGCGCCCTGGTACGAGCTGCGACCCGCGTCACCCACACCGATATCAAGGCGCAGCTGGGAGCGCAGGCGGTGGCGCTCGCCGCGCATTTCGCCGCGACTCGCAGGAATGACGTGGCCCCGGAGGAGTTCGTCGCCGCGCTGGAGCCTCTCTGCGAGGGAAACGCCGGCGTCATCGGGCTCCTGCGCGGGGTGGCCGCGAGCGTGGCCCGCGGCGAGAGCGCGGCGGCGTACGCCGAATCCATAGGCTGCAGCAACGGGGTGAGCGGCTACGTGTATCACACGGTGCCGGTGGCCATCCACGTCTGGCTGCGCCGGCAGGCCGACTATCGCGGCGCGCTGATCGAGGCGATTCGCCTGGGCGGGGATACCGACACGGTGGCGGCCGTCGTGGGCGCGCTGGTCGGCGCGCGCGTCGGCCGGGACGGCATCCCGGCCGAGTGGCTGCGCGACCTGAGGGAATGGCCGCGCACGCCGGCGTGGATGGTGCAGCTCGGCACCCAGCTCGCGCGAAGCTGCAACGACCAGGCGAGCGCGGGGGAATTGCCGCTCAACTGGCTCGAGCTGCTGGTGAGAAACGTGCTCTTCATTCCTCTCGTGCTCGCGCACGGCTTCCGGCGGCTCCTGCCTCCCTACTAGAGACTAGAGAATGGAGACTCGAGACTGGGTTTTCCAGTCCCTGGTCTCCGGCGTCAGCCGCGGTAGAGCGGCTCGGGCTGCGCGAAGAACGAGTGCAGTATCTCGTACACCATGAGGTAGTTGATCTGCTGGAAGCTCGCGTGGGAGATGCCCGACATCACCGCGAACTGCTTGTCCGGGTTGGGCAGCCGCTTGAAGAACGCGAGCAGGTCGTCGATGCCTGCGATCCCGTCGAACTGACCCCGCATGAGGATGGTGGGCGCAGTGATCTTCTCCGGGCTCACGACCGGCAGCTTCGAGCACATGTCCACGTACGTTCCCGTCGGCACCGAATCGTCCAGCGCGAGGACGGCATCGGCGAAAGCGGTCACCGTCGCCTCGTCCGCGCACCCCGGGTGGTCGCGGTTGAATATGCTCTGCACGAAGGCGCGGTCTATCGGACGCCGGTTCCTCGCCAGGAACTCGGGCAGCTTCCTGCGCCGCTCCTCCAGGGTGGGACTGCCATCGCCGGTCCACACGAACGCGTCGAGCGCGAGCCGCTCGACGCGCTCCGGATGGCGCTGCGCGTAGAGCGCCGCGCGCAGCGCCCCTGACGAGATGCCGTACACGAGGAACCGGCGCACGCCGCGCGTCTTCATGATGTAATCGGTCGCCGCTTCCAGGTCGTCCGCGCCGTTCGCGATATCGCAGTTCACGTCGCGGTGCTTGTCCGAGCGGCCGTAGCCCTCCAGATCGACGCACCACGTGTCGAAGCCGCGCGCGGCGAACCAGTCCATCACCGACGAATGCGGCCGGCCCGGTACCTGGAGATCGAACGTCGGCGTCGAAGCCATGGACGATCCGTGCACGAACAGTATCGTGCCTCGCGCGGCATGCGGTCCGACACGGGGCTTCTCCCACAGCCAAAGCCTGATGTCTCTCTTCTTCGCCCAGTGCTCGTTTCCGGTCACGGCGGGGCTGGTCTCAAGCTGGTCCATCGCATTCTTTCGTCGTTGTCGGTGCCAATGCGGAAAACCCGGCCGGGCGGACGGCGGCTGCCAGTCTAGGATAGGGACTCGTTCAGCGTCAATCGGCAAACGCGGCATTGCGCGTTTGCTGCCGGCTCGACCAGCCGCATATACTCTTACGCGCGCCGCGCAAGCGTATTCACCGTTCACCACTCACGATACAACATCATGGATTTCACAATCAGCGAGGAACAGCGCGCCTTCGTGGACACCGTCCGCCGCGTGTGCCAGACCGATTTCAAGGCCCGCGCGATCCGCTACCTCGACGGCACCTGGCCCGCGGACAACATGAAGCAGCTGGCCGAGATCGGCGTGCTCGGCATGTCGGTTCCCCAGGAATACGGGGGCTCGGGGCTGGGAATACTCGATACCGTCCTCGTGCTCGAGGAGATCGGCAAGGTATGTTACGTGACCGCGATGGCCGCGCTCGGGGAGCTCGGCGTCCAGACGCGCGTCATCTCGACCTACGCGCCGGAATCCATCAAGCAGCGCATCCTGCCGCGCGTCGCCACCGGCGAGGCGATCCTGGCGATCTGCATGACCGAGCCCAACGCCGGGACCGACGTGCCGAACTACGCGACCAACAGCGAGGTGAAGGGCGACCGCGTGATCGTGAACGGCGTGAAGACGCTGATCTCGCGCGCCGACATCGCCGAGATGCACGTCGTCTTCACGCGCGTCGGCAAGGTGCCCGGCGCGAAGGGCATCGGCTGCGTGCTGGTGCCCGGCGGCGTGAAAGGCCTCACCGCCCGGCCGAGCTTCCACACCATGGGCGGCGAATACCTGAGCGAAGTGGTGTTCGACAACGTCGAGGTCCCGCTCGAGAACCTGGTGCTGAAGGAAGACGGGATGAAGAAGCTGCTCTCGGCGTTCAATACGCAGCGTTGTCTGAACCCGGCGATCTGCCTCGGGCTGGCGGAGGGCGCGCTGGAGGAAGCGGTGCGCTACATGCGCGAGCGCTCGGCGTTCGGGCGCAAGATCGGGGACTTCCAGGGGATGCGCTGGAAAGTCGCCGACATGTACGTGCAGGTCGAGGCCGCGCGGGGGCTCCTCTACCGCGCCGCGGTGAGCGGCGACCGGTTTCCCGACCCGACGCTCGCCGCGATGGCCAAGATCTACTGCAACGAGATGAGCATCCGCGTGACCTCGGAAGCGATCCAGGTGCACGGCGGCTACGGCTTCACCGACGAATTCCCGGTATCGCGCTACTTCCGGGGCACGCGCTACGGCAGCCTGGGCGGCGGCACAACGGAAACGCTGCGCAACCTGGTCGGGAAGAAGCTGGTGGACGACATGGACCTCGCTACCGGCGTCCTGGGGATGGGAACGTTCTAAATCCCAGGGACTGGGGACTAGTCTCTGGTCTCTGCCTCAAAGGGTAGGCTTGGGCCTGAAGTAGCTGTCCCGATCCACGGACTTGACCCGCACCTTCTGAACGCGCCCTTCCCGCAGGACGTCGAGCAGGATCTCCACACCCGCTTCGCCGCGGGACCACAGCTTGTTGTAGAAGTCGGCCTGCCCCGTCAGCGGCTGGCCGGCCACGCCCACGATCACATCACCGACGCGGACCGCCGCCGCTTCGGCGGGGCTTTCGGACGACACCCGCGTGACGATCACGTTGCCCTGCACCTCCTGAGTGTTGACACCGATCCACGGACGCGGGCGCGCTGACGATCTGCCGTTGGCGAGGAGGTCGCCCAGCAACGGCTTCAGGAGATCAATGGGAACGAAGAGATTGCCGGGCACCTGGCTCGCCGCGCCCATGGCGTCGCTCACGACGAGCGAGCCGATGCCGAGAAGCCTGCCCTCGCGGTTCAGGAGCGCCGCGCCGCTCCAGTTGACCGTCGCCGGGGCCGTATAGATCGCCTCATCGAGCAGATATTCCCAGTAGCCGACGAACTGACGCCGCGAAACCACGTAAGCGGGCGCGACCCCGTCGTATCCCACGATCAGGACCAGCTCGCGGTCGGCCACCGTGGCGGATTGCCCCATCTGGACCGGCGGGACGGGCAGCGGGCGCAGGGCGCGCAGCAGCCCGAACCCGGTGGCGTTGTCATAGCCCACCACGGTCGCGGGATAGGAGCGGCCGTCGCTCGTCACCAGGTCCACCGCTTCCGATTCAATAATCAGGTAGCCGATGGTGAGCACCAGGCCCTCGGAGTCGATCACGACGCCGCTTCCCTCGCGCTGGGGTCCGAGGGTCCGCAGCGAGCGCGCGTTGGAAACCGCCTTGCTCCGGACTTTCACGACCGACAGCGACTCCACGGTCAACTGCGGTTCGGAGCCGGCGGCCGGCGGCGCGGGAGCGGGCTGGCCCTGCGCCGCGACAGGCGCATGCACGAGCGCTGCAAGCAGGCAAAGCGGGACGAGGAATGCGAAGCGCATGATGTGGGCGAAATCGACCAGCGCCCATCCTACGCCAATCCAGGCGCCCGTCGACCCCGGAGGCACCGCGGGTTTCCAGCGCGGGGATTGCCGGACGGGCATCACTTGATGCATGCTGCGGAACCGATCACCACCGAATCAACTTTGTTGAACCAAACTGAGGGGGCCAGATCATGGAACTGGGATTGAAGGGCAAGGTTGCCGTCGTCACCGGCGGCTCGCAGGGCATTGGGAAGGCCACCGCACTGCGCTTCGCGAAGGAAGGCGCCAACGTCGCGATCTGCGCGCGCAATGCCGACCGGCTCGAGCAGGCGTCGGCCGAGCTGCGCAAGGCCGGCGTCGAGGTACTGTCCATGTCCGCCGATTGCAGCAAGCCCGAGGACATCGAGAAATTCATCGGCGCCGTGGTGAAGAAATTCGGCCGCATCGACGTGCTGGTCAACAACGCGGGAGAGTCGCAGCGCGGGAAATTCCTGGAAACCGACGACGCCAAGTGGAGCTCCGACATCGAGCTGAAGGTGTTCGGCGCCATCCGCTGCTCGCGGCTCGCCATACCGCACATGAAGAAGCAGGGCGGCGGGCGCATCATCAACATCACGATTTCCAGCGCCAAGCAGCCCGGGGCGGAATCCATGCCGACCTCGGTATCCCGTGCGGCGGGGCTCGCGATCACGAAGGCGCTGTCGAAGGAGTTCGCCGCCGACAACATCCTCGTCAACACGGTGTGCATCGGCAGGATCAAGTCCGGCCAGCACGAGCGCCGCTACACGCGCGAGGGCAGGAGCGCGGAGGAATACTACAGGGAGTCCGCCAAGGGCATACCGCTCGGGCGCGTGGGAGAAGCCGAAGAGGTCGCGAACGTCATCGCCTTCCTCGGCTCCGACGCCGCGAGCTACGTCACCGGGACCAGCATCAACCTGGACGGCGGCATCTCCGGGACGCTCTGACACTGGCAGCAGAGGGAAAAGAGTCCGTTACATAGTTCCAGGAAAGTAGGGAGCACGTCATGCTTTATGCCATTTCTTCATGAATTTTTCTATTTCTTGATCGCTATAAAAATGGCGCACATATTTGGAAGTGTAAATCCTGGAAACATATTGAAATGGCAGATTAACCTCCTTCATAAATGAAGTATAGGCAGCATGATATTGCTTTTGGCTGGCAGTGTTTGCACTGACTAGACGCATATTTTGCGAATCGAGAAATTCATGGAACGCCTGCCGATAACAATCTGCAAGCCTTTCAAGTTTCAGGATCAATATATCACTGCTTGCTGCTCGAACAATTTGGAAGCCTGCGGATTCCGGAAACTTGGTTGAATAAACATCAACACCGGTTACGCCTCGGAATTCCTCATCAAACCAGTCTAGGGGAACAGCATATTCCTCCGACTCCTCACTGAATCTTTCGAGGAATCGGTCAATCAGTTCCGGAGTTTTTATGTCCCCCGAGCGATAGCGTTCGTAAAAGTCCGGTATGTGTGGATCGCTTTTTTCGGTATCCACCGAATAGAAAAACTCGGACACATTTCTAGCAATTGGATCCCTGACCAGGGTAATAATCTTCCATCGGACATCGGTGTTTTTGCTGAACTGTGACTTTAGCGAATGACTGATGAAAACATGGGTTGTTTCCGGTAACAGGGACCTCCGAAGGACTACCGGGGTGTTCCCCCAGTACCTCTTCTCCATCGCCTGAATGCCTCGATCTGAAAGTGTATGAACGTGGAAAACAGAGGAAAAGGAACCCAAGAATTCCACCGCATCACGAATGGACGTCGAACCCACCTTACCCATCTGGTAGATCACAATCGGTCGCGGGCCAATGCTGCTTTTGTCTAATTTGTAGCGATAGAGAAGCTTCGCCAAAATATAGTTGTTTTTAAGTGAGTTTTTGATTCGTAGACTTATACTCATCGGGTGGACAGCCGTCGTTGTCGTCAGGGTGCTTTGCGAGATTCGATTACGGGCCCGTAGCATAAGTGTCGACGGCTTTCCTGCCGGCTGCGCCCTTCATCACCCGCAATCAAACAATCTTGGTGCCTTCTGCTCTTTCTCAAAGGTCCCAGATCGCTGCGAAAGATGCTGCCCAGGACCAGTGGAAGCGCATTGAGCATTTGTACGAGAAGTTGGCGCGGAACTACTTCTCGGTGCCCTACCTGGTCCGTGCGTACCTGGCTGGCTTGATTGTTAACACTACCTAGCGGATGTTATCCCTAGGCCATTGCTTTCTTGGTGCTGTAGAGTGGACTCGAACCACCGACCTACTGATTACGAATCAGTTGCTCTACCAACTGAGCTACTACAGCATGGGATTTTGTGGCACTTCGCCTCGACGAAATCCTCAATGAGAATCCCCAAAACAGATTGGTGGACACGTCAGGCAAGGATTTTTGATTATACGCCCGAACGGATGCGCACGATGATGTCGACGCCTTCCGTCACCATGCCTTCCGGCAGCTGCGGCAGCCCCGAAATCGCGATCGCGCCGGCCTCGATGTCGGTCAATTCCCCGGTGTCGACGTTGTAGAAATGATGGTGCGGGGCGGTATTCGGATCGTAGAAGACCTTGCTCGGATCCACGATCACTTCACGGATCAGCTTCTTCTCCAGGAACAGGTTCAACGTGTTGTAGACGGTCGCCTTCGAGGTTTCCGAGTGCCTGCCGTTCACGATCGCGAGCAGCTGGTCCGCGGAAAGGTGCGCCGCGCGCGAGAACAGCGCGTACGCGATCTCGATACGCTGGTGCGTCGGGTTGATTTCATGCGCCCGCAGGACCGCGGCGAGATTGTCGCGGGTATAGTGTCCGGCCATCATTTTCGAGGCATTCTAATGCATTGCTTAGACTGTGTCTAATTCGTAACAATTCAGCGAGTTGTGATCGACCGGCCGCCGTTGGGGTGGTCTCGAAACGCGCGCCGCGGCGCCCCCGGGCCCGACGTGCGGTTTGTCACGTCCCACCGCGCACCGCCGCCGCTCCGCCTCCTTTCGTTCCCGGATTCCGTCCGCCCATCGGGCATCGCTGGATTCGCGACCGGCGGTTCGCCACAATCGGTGCGTGTCTCAAACGAAACGAACAGCTACGCGTACGCAATGATTTCCCGGCGCGCCGGATTTACCCTGATCGAGGTGATGATCGTGATCGCGATCATCGCCATACTCGCGACGGTCGCGGCGCCATCGATGCGGGACATGGTGAGGAACGCCCGCATGACCTCCCTGGTGAACGACCTGATGACCGACCTGAGCGTCGCCCGCGCCGAAGCGGTGAAGCGCGGGGTGCGCACCACCGTCTGCACCAGCAACACCGGCACGGGGTGCACCGCGACCGAGTGGCGCTTCGGCTGGATCATGTTTGCCGAATCCAATACCGCCGGAGCCTTCGGAGCCGTCGACGCCGGCGAGCCCATTCTGAAGATTGCGCCCGTTATCAACGGCGCGAACGAAAACCCGGCCACCCGCATCACCAGCGTCGGTCACCAGACGAACACCGGAAGCTATATCGCCTTCAGGCCGACGGGCGTGACCAACCCCGGTGGGGCCGGCACCATCGACTTCTACCTGTGTGATGCACGCAACCTGGCACAGGCCGGGGTGACCGCATCCGAGGCCAATGGCAAGGGACGCCACATCGTAGTGAGCGGCACCGGCCGCGCGCAGCAGAACCGCTGCACCTGTAGCAGCGCAACCCTATGTGCCCCCTGAAACCCATGAACACATATT
>Ga0111539_10012006_pt1 | contig 10861 bp, 8 predicted proteins | sample RhiMethybrSRZTD1_FD_79667 | JGI IMG/M metagenome (GOLD analysis project Ga0111539, IMG submission 79667) | Populus rhizosphere microbial communities from Tennessee, USA - Rhizosphere MetaG P. TD hybrid SRZTD1 (version 2) (version 2) | ecosystem: Host-associated > Plants > Roots > Rhizosphere >... | reverse complement strand
TCACCTTGGGCGAGGTGTCCATTCGCGCGACCGGATAGTCGTCGAAATTGTGCTGCTGAACACGGCCCTGCTTGGCGGTGATCTCGCCGAAGAAGCAGGCGCTCATCGCATAGATGCAGGCACCCTCCATCTGCGCCCTGACCCGGTCGGGATTGACCGCGGTGCCGCAATCGACCGCCATGACGACGCGCGGGATGGTGACCTTGCCGTCCTTGGCGACATCGGCTTCGATGACGGTCGCAACATAGGTCAAGAAGCTTCGATGCACCGCCAGACCCATGCCGCTGCGCGCCGGCATCTTCTTGCCCCAGCCGGCTTGGCTTGTCGCCACCTCGAGCACGTTCTTGAGACGCGCGGTGTCGATCGGGTACTTCTTGATGTCATTGTCATAGTTGAAGTAGTCGGTGACGCCATCGGCCGCGAGATCGACATGGCGGTCATTGCCGATGAGATCCTTGACGAACTCCGCATGGTCGCGTCCAGCCGCCACCGCCAGCTCATTGGTGAATGAGTTGATTGCAAAGGCGTGGAAAATGTTCTGCACCGACCGCTTCCAACCCACTCGAACATGGCACAGGGCCTCGCCGCTTTCGAGCTGGATGTTGGGAATGTCGTAGGGCAGATCGGTCAGCCCGAAATCAACCTCCCAGGATCCCGGTTTGGTCTGGCCGGTGAAGATGTTCATGATCGCCGGAAAGACGGTGCGGTGCGCCCAGGCGATCGGCTTGCCCTTTTCGTCGACTGCCGCCCGGACATATTGCGCGGCCGCCGCGTGGTAATAGCCGTTCTGGATGTCGTCCTCACGCGTCCAGGTCACCTTCACAGGAGCAGCGATCTGCTTCGACAGAAAAGCGGCTTCGGCTGCGAAATCCGGTTTGGACTTGCGACCGAAGGCACCACCGAGCAAGGTCACGTTGGCCCTGACCTTGTCCTCCGGCATGCCGATCATCTCGGCGGCGGTCTTGCGCAGCGCCTGGCCGTCCTGGCTGCAACCCCAGACCTCCATGCTGTCGCCCTTCACATCGGCAACGGCAGCAGGAACCTCCATAGGCGCATGCACGAAATGCGGCGACCAGTAAGCGGCCTCGATCACCTTGCCGTTGCTCGCCTTCAGAGCTGCTTCCACATCGCCGCGCTTGCGGCGAATATCGCCGGGAGTTTTGCAGCTGTCCTCCATGAGCTTGCGATAGGCGACCGAGTCCCATGTCCCGTTCGGACCGTCGTTCCACTGGATGTCGAGGAGCTTGCGGCCTTCATTGGCAGCCCAGGTGTTGGATGCGATGACCGCAAGCCCGCCCAGCGCCTTGAACTCCAGCGGCTTGTCGCCGGCGGGACTTGGAATCTCCACCACCTTTTCAACCCCGGGAAAGGCGAGCGCCTTGGTGGCGTCATAGGATTTGATCGTGCCCCGCAGCACCGGGGGGCGTTGGATCGCAGCATACTTCATGCCAGGAAGGCGGACATCGATGCCGTACACCGCTTTCCCATGCGTGATGTCGGCGAGATCGACATTGGCCACCGGCTTACCGATGTATCGCCAATTCTTCCGGTCCTTGAGCTTGACGCTCTCGGGAGGCGGCACCGTAAGGGCACTGGCCTTTTCGACCAACTCGCCATATCCGATCGAGCGACCCGAAGCCGCGTGGTGAACGGCATGATCGCGGGCGGCGACTTCGCTCGGGTCGACGCTCCATTGCTGCGCGGCAGCCTGTTCCAGCATCAGGCGGGCAGACCCGGCCAACTGACGCAAGCGGTCGAAATTCTTGACAATGGAGCGGGACCCGTCCGTGTACTGATCCCCATACTTCTTGTCGCCTTCAGCCTGCATGACGACAATCTTGGCCCAATCGGCCTCGAGCTCGTCGGCGAGAAGCTGGGCGAGGCCCGTGCGAATGCCCTGCCCCATCTCGGAGCGGTGTGCCATCAACGTAACGGTGCCATCCTTGGCGATCGACACGAAGACGTTGGGACTCAATGTGACCGGAGCGGTCGCCCAAGCCTTACCGACCATATCGAATTTGGTGCCAAGCACGAGAGCGGCGCCGGCTGCGCCCGACGTCTTGAGAAAGCCGCGACGGCTCAGATTTTCGACGGTCAACATCAGAGTACCTCCGACGCCTGCTTGATCGCCGCTCGGATGCGCGTGTAGGTCCCGCAGCGGCATATGTTCGACATTGTCTCCTCGATATCGGCATCGGTCGGCTTGGGCTTATCCTTCAGCAGCGCCGCGGCGGCCATGATCTGGCCGCTTTGACAGTAGCCGCATTGCGGCACATTCATCTGAGCCCAGGCCTTCTGGATCGGATGGTCGGCGTTGGCGCCCAGTCCCTCGATGGTGACGACCGGCTTGTCGACATCCCCGACAGGGACACCACAAGACCGAGTGGCGACGCCATCGAGGTGCACCGTGCAGGCGCCGCATTGCTGTATGCCGCAACCGTATTTGGTACCCGTCAGACCGACTACGTCGCGAATGACCCAAAGAAGGGGCATTTCCGGCGGTACATCGACCTCGTAATCTCTTTGATTGATATTGAGCTTGATCGTCATCGCAATTCCTCGTGGACGCTACATTCTTAGAGTGCCGCTGCGGCAAGCCTCCGAGCCGGAGCCTTTTCAGCACCGCACAACAGCCTTCCAGGCCAGAAATGCAAGCGTGAGGTCTTGCGCATTTGCGGCAAAGGCAAAGCGGTAGACAAACCAATGATAGCACCGCACCAATATTCTGAGTAGACCCAAACCTTGCCGGTGCCCCATGCTGGAGGCAAACCCTAGCTGAACGAGGAGATTTCAACGTTCCTATGCAACATCCGGCTGAATCCGGCGGGCCATGACCGACAAGGCGGAAGTTGACGACATCCGGCTCAAGATTTTCGAGTTCCTCGAACGCGGTCGCCGAAACGATCTCGCGTCTCGGATCTTCGATCTCTCCATCGTCGCCCTGATATTGCTCAATGTGGGGGGATCGGTCGCCGGCACCGTGCCGGCGATTCATCAAAGCTGGGGGCACGCGCTCGATCAGTTCGACACATTTTGCGTCGCGGTTTTCTCGGTGGAATATGCCGCCCGGCTCTGGAGCGCGCCTGCCAATCCGCGCTATCGCGGCCTGAGCGACGCTGCGGCGCGACTGCGGCATGCCGGGACGCCGTTGATGGTGATCGATTTTCTCGCACTCATGCCGTTCCTCATCCAATTCTTCGTCCATGCGGATTTCGGACCGTTCCGCGTCCTGCGCATCATCCGCTTCTACCGACTTGCCCGCTATGTCCCGGCACTCGAGACCATCGTCCGGGTCATCGTGTCCGAGGCTCGGCGATTGCTCGGTACCCTCATCCTGTTCGCCGGTCTGCTGCTGTTCTCGGGGGTATTGATGTACATCGCGGAGGGCGAGGTGCAGCCGGACAAACTCGGCTCGGTGCCGCAGGCAATGTGGTGGGCGGTGGTCACCCTATCGACCGTGGGCTATGGCGACATCGTGCCGGTCACCGCCACCGGCAAGATGATCGCCAGCCTGACGATGTTTCTCGGGATCATGTTCTTTGCCCTGCCGGTCAGCATCATCGCCTCGGGCTACCAGGAGGAGATCAGACGGCGGGATTTCCTGGTGAACTTCACCATGGTGGCGCGTGTGCCGCTCTTCTCCAAGCTCGATCCGACTTCGATCGCCCAATTGACCGGGCTTCTCATCGCCCGCAGGGTTGCCGGCGGCACGGTCATCGTGAGCAAGGGCGACGATGCCGAGGAGATGTATTTCATCGTTTCGGGCAGGGTCGAGGTGGAGCTGCCGAAGAATCCGGTCATTCTCCGTGAGGGTGACTATTTTGGAGAGATCGCGCTTGTCTTGGGCGGAACCCGGACCGCCACGGTGCGGGCCCTCGGAGCCTGCGAGTTGCTGCAGCTGAACCGACACGACTTCCGTCATCTTGCAGAGCGTAATCCGCAGATCAGTGAAGCGGTGCACCGGGTAGCGAACATCAGGATGTCTCAATACCACGAGGACGAATCGAACTAAGACTTTGCTCAATCTCCCCTTGCCGCGCCAGCACGTTGGCGCATGTTGCGGCGGCCACGAGTCGCCATCACCGCAATCAGCGTGTTCACGGCGATGAAGTAGACAGGGAAGAGCAAGTTTGCGAGATCGAATTTGGTGCTCGCGATGATGCTCAGAATCGTTGCGAAGGCGGTCAGCCAGAAAGTGCTCGGCGTCTCCGTCGCGGGCTCACGCCAGGTCTTGGCGATGGTCGGCGACACAGCGAAGATCTCTGCCACGACACCCAGCACGATCGCCGCCAGCGGATCCTTCGTCCACCACCAGCCGCCGAGCGCGGCGAGTGCCATCACCAAGCACACCGCGTCGAAGAGTCCATAGTCGCGCTGGCCGAACGGCACGGCGAGCACAGCCACCATTGTGGTGGCAATCGTGGCGGCGACAACGACGACCAGCGTCCAGGAGGCACCCGCCGTGTATTGCGCGAAGGCTAGAATGCCGCCGTTTAGTGTCCATAGCCACCAAGTCACCAGATTGGGACGGGTCATACCCCGGAGGATGTCCGTGATGTAGGGCAGGATCGAAAGCAAGGTTATGACGCCCGCCGCGATTCCGAGGGCCGTTCGCCAGTCCATGGTACCGTCCATCGGAAATCGCTTCTCTCAGGGCTGCGCTAACGATACCACTCGCTTCGCGTGCATCCGACGCGCATGCCGACGCTTCCCTCTGCGACGGCGATGGCCGCTCCTCCTCGATGGCATGGTAATCTGCGCGGGCGTCGGGATGCAATGTGCGCAGGCCGAACGTACGAGCCGTGCAAAGAAGCCGCGTTCCGCAATAACCCGGCTGGAGCTACCATCCTCGCCCCTGGGAGGAGCAAGGACATGAGACAACTATTCCGATCGATGCTGATCTTGGCTGTGCTTGCCGGCACGCCGGCACCGCTACTGGCACAATCGCCGAAGCAAGGGGGTGCTGCAGTCATTACCTTCAACAACGACTTCACCACCCTTGACCCGCAGGTCGGCTACGACCTGCAAAACTACGTGGCCATGCGCGGGATTTTCGACCGACTGATGGATTATCGTCCGGGGACGGTGGAGCTAGTCCCGTCACTGGCCGAGAGCTACACCATTTCCGATGACGGGACGACCTATACCTTCAAACTGCGCGATGGAGTGAAGTTCCACAATGGCAGGCCGCTCACGTCGGCGGATGTGAAATATTCGCTGGACCGCGCAGTCAATCCCCAGACCCAGAGCCCCGGCACCGGCTACTTCACTTCGATCTCCGGCTATGACGAGCTGTCGAGCGGGAAAGCCAAGGAGATGAGCGGCATCTCGACACCGGATGACCGCACGGTGGAGATCAAGCTCAGTCGTCCCGATGCGACCTTTCTTTTTGCCATGTCGTTGCACTTCGCCTCAATCGTGCCGCGCGAAGAGGTCGAGAAGGCGGGAGCGGACTGGGGCAAGAAGCCGGTCGGTTCGGGAGCCTTCAAATTCATCGAGTGGGTTCCGGGCCAGTATGTCACGCTCGAGCGCAACAAGGATTACTGGCTCAAGGGAGTGCCGTATCTCGACAAGCTTACATTCCAGTTCGGCCAGGATCCGACCGTCGCTGTCTTGCGTCTCAAGAACGGCGAGGTGGATGTGGTCGGTGACGGAGTACCACCGGCGCAATTCATGAGCGTGGTATCTGATCCTTCCTCGAAGGATCTGCTGGTGATGGGCGACTGGCTGCAGACGGCCTACGTTACGATGAACGTGACCAAGCCGCCGTTCGACAAGCCGGAGGTCAGGCAGGCGGTCAATCTGGCGATCAACCGCGATAGGATTGTCCGGCTGATCAACAATCGCGCCGTGCCGACCGGACAGGTCCTGCCGCCCGCCATGCCAGGCCATGATCCAGACAACAAGGGCTTCGCACATGATGTCGAAGCGGCGAAGAAGCTGCTCGCGGCGGCAGGCTATCCGGACGGCTTCTCGACGGAGCTCTATGCGATGAATGTCGATCCCCATCCGCGCATCGCGCAGGCGATCCAGCAGGATCTGGCAGCGATCGGAATCAAGGCCGAGATCAAGTCGCTTGCCCAGGCGGAGGTGATCGCGGCAGGCGGCGCCGGCACGGCGCCGATGGTGTGGTCTGGCGGGATGGGATGGCTCACCGACTTCCCGGATCCTGCCGGATTCTTCGGAGCGATACTAAGCTGCGCCGGCACTGCCGAAGGCGGTTGGAACTGGGCGAAGTACTGCAACAAGGACATCGATGCGCGTGCGGCCAAGGCTGACAGCATGGTCAAGCCGGAGCAAGCCGAGGCGCGGATTGCCGAGTGGCGGTCGATCTTCAGCGACATCATGAAGGATGCGCCGTGGGCGCCGATCTACAACGAGAAGCACATCACCTATCACTCGGCGCGGGTCGGTGCGGAACGCAACGTCTTCATCGATCCGTTCGATACGCCGCTGAACTATCGTTACATGTACGCGACCGATGCCCAGTGAGGGGTCACTCGCAGATCCGGTACTTGCTGGATTTGCCGTGCTGGCCAAGGTCGAAATGCAGATGGTTCTTGTGCGCCGCGTTCGAACCAGGCCCTAGGACCGTGGTGAAGTAGCCACAGGCGCTGGTGCGCAATGCGCTCAGCGCCACCGAGGAGGTGCCCGTCGGCATCTCCTCGACGGTGATGTGATGCCTGTTCTGCAGGTCGAACCGCATGAGGTCGAGCGCGTTGCCCCTCGCGTGTTCGCTGATCTTCGACACCGAGCCACCGACGCGGTTGCGACAGACAAAACCGGAGCCCGTCTGGATAGCTGCCAATGGCGAGCCCAGCCGCTGGACGACGATCGGAGCGCCGACCTCGTTCAGCCATCGGGTGAATTTGACGGCGAAGGGGCACAGCATTATCGGGCGGCCGGCCAGCGCGACCCGTCCAGATGTTGTCGGCACCGAGACGAGAGAAACCGCTCCTTCAAGAGTGCAGCCGCCCACAGCCACATGAAAGGGCCGTTCGAACTCCGCACCGCTCGCCTCGAGATCCTGCAAGCAGGCGGCATATTCATCATTGGGCACCACGGCCAGCGAGACAATGCCACGTGGCAGGTCTTTCAGCGAGCCCGGCTTGGCAACCGGAATCGGAACGGCAAGACGAGAACCGGTCGGCGATTTCTGCAGGGTATTGATGTCGGGTTTGGGTTTGGACTTGGGAATCGGCACTTGCCCGGCCTGGACGACAGGGGACAGCCCCACTAGCAAAAGCAGGGCCATTAGACTGGGCAATACGGTGGATGACCACCGGCGAAGGCCGTTGACGAATTGTGCTATCATCGTGAGAACTCGTTTCACGATAAACGGCGGAAGCGGCCTGACGTTCCGTTAACGTTCAAGGTATTGTCGTGGCGTGGCGGTGCGGCAGGCGCTACAACTAGCGGAGCTTTTCCGGGAAGCCGTCGGCCCGAAGATTGGTTTCCAGCAGGTCTTCGAGCAGCTTCACGACAGCGGTTGACTGCGCACTGCCGCCATAGGCCGACCTTCCCTTGACGAAGGTCTGGGTCGTCAAGCTGGCGAGATCGAGCGGCACGCCAAACTCTCTGCCGAGCCGCATGGCGAAAGTCAGATCCTTGAGCGCCAGGTCCATCGTGAAGGCGACGTCGTAGCTGCCGTTGAGAATGAGCTGCCCCTCGGTCTCGTGCACGAAGCTGGTGCCGGAGCTCGCCCGAATGGCGTGCCAGGCTTGTGCGAGGTCGAGACCGCCGCGCTTGGCCAGCATCAATGCCTCGCCATCGGCCACCAGGTGGATGAAGGCCAACATGTTGGTGATGACCTTGATGATCGCCGCAGATCCCAAGGGTCCCATGTGGAAGAGCTGACCACCCATCGCCTCGAGCGCCGGACGGTGATGCTCGAAGAGATCCTTGTCGCCGCCGGCGAGCACGGTGATCTCGCCGCTCGCCGCGAGATGCACCCCACCGGTGACCGGGCATTCGAGCGTACGAATTCCTTTTTCGGCAGCGATCCGGGCGAGAGCAATAATCTCATCGCGCCCGAGCGTCGACATCTCGATCCAGCTCGAGCCAGGCTTGAGCGTCTGCAGCATCTGCTGCAGCACCGCTTCGGAAATTGCAGGCGACGGCAGACAGGTGATCACGCAATCGACCTCGCTCCCGAGCATGCGCGGCGTATCGGCCCAGCGCGCGCCGGCTTCGAGCAATGGCTGCGCCGACACAGGATCGACGTCGTTGACAGAAAGCTCGAAGCCGTTGCGCAGCAGACTTGCGGCGAGTTGGCCACCGAGATTGCCGAGCCCGATGAAGCCGTACCGCATCGCGCCGTCAGCGAACGCGCATGCCGGCGGCCGGGTCGTAATGCAGCGGCTTCTCCGATTTCGGCAGCGGCGCGTCGCCAGGACCGATGCTCACGCCGAATTTCCAGTCGGGTGGACAGACGGCGACGTATCGCGCATAGCCGCCAAGACCGCCGCCGAATTTGGGATAACCGATGACGACCAAGGCGCCGGTCTCTGGCACCTGGTCGAGATTGGCAACGCCTTCAGCCTGGGCGAATCCATTGTGCATCAGCCAATGCTCGCCTTCGAGGGTTGGCGTCGAGTCGGTGTCGAGCGGCTCATGGCCATGGAACAGGATCTTGCGCTCATTGTGCAGAAACTTGAGCGCTGCAAGGCCGACTCCCGGGAACTCCTTCAAGGTCGCTAGCGCCGGGTCGGGCCAGGCTTTCGACCAGTCGGACCGGATGAAGACGACGGAGCCTTCGGGGATGCGGCCATGCACCTTCTCCCAGCCCTCGATGTCGGACACTTGCAAGGCGTAATTCGGATTGGACTTCAGCTGGTCGACGATCGATATGACGACCAGCGGACGGATGGCGTAAGTCGCCGGCAGCTCGTCGAGTGCGGCGAATTCCGGAGCCCAGTGAGCCGGCGGGTCGAGCTGTGTCCCGAGCTGGTCGGTCTTCAGATTGTACTCGGTCGCCTCAAACCCATGCTTCTGGTAGGTGTAGACATCGTCCTTCTTAGCGAAGCCCTCGATGTTCTTCCCGGCCTTGGCCGGAGCGAAGCTCGATGCGGCAAAGCCGGCCCAGACAGGAATGTTCGGCTTGATCGTGTGGGTGAGATCGACATATTTGGCATTCTTCAACGACGACTGATACACCGGCCAAAGGCCGTCGCCATCGGCGGCCATCAGCGCCTTCGAGGGTAGCATCACGGTCGCGGCCGCCATCAATGCTAGCGCCCCTGCGGTCCGGTATTCCCGTCCAATGAACGTTGCCATCTCCATCTCCTGAGCCTTCGGCGATCCATTGACTTGCAGCAAAGCACTTCGCCGGCGGCTCTCGCAAGCTTCGTGCGATTTCAAATGATATCCAGAGGGACGTCGCCGCCGCCGACCAGCATCTTCAGACCGGACGAGGTCAGCGCATAGGTGCCGCCCTGGACGACGCCCAATCCCTCCTCAAGCAGCTGGATATAGGCATGAAGGACGAACACCATGCCCGGTTGAAGAACCTGGTCGACCCCACGCGTGATCTGAAGGGGCTCGAGCCAGATCGGCGGATAGGCAATGCCGATGCCGTACCCGAAGCGCATGACGGCATTGGCCTCGAGTCCGACCTTGCGCAATGGCTCGAGCGATGCCTCTTCGATATCGGCAACCGGCGCGCCCGGCCGCACCGCGGCGATGCCTGCGGCGAGCGACTGGCGGGCGCAGTGATAGAGATCGCGCGCCTGCTTGCTCGGCTGGCCGAGGCTCATGGTGTGAATGGCTGCCGCGTGATATCGCTGAGAGACACCGGCGAATTCGAGATGAACGAGATCTCCGGGCTCGATAAGGCGCTCGCGGGGCGTGGCGTGACCGCCGGGCGTGCGCGGTCCGCTCGACAGCTCGGTCGGTATCGACCAGTAGTCGCTCCCGGCGGCCCGCATCGCAGCTTCGACAACCCCGGCAAGGGCGATTTCCGTCATGCCGGGCTTGAGGGCGCGGCGGGCAGCATCGAGGCCTAGTCCCGCATACCTGGCAGCCACTTCCAAATAGCGCATCTCGGCGGCCGATTTTATCAGCCGGGTGGCGCTCAGACTTGCCGTGCAGTCGACAAGATTGGCCGGGGCGAGCGCCTCAGCGATCTCCCGTCCCAGCGCAAACGGCAGAGCGTAGGACTGGCTCTCAATCGCCGCCTTGCCATCCCGCAAGCCCTTCTCCCGGGCTACCTCGACGATCAGTCCCGGGACGTCGTCGGTCACCAGATGGTAACTGCGGATATCGTCGATCCAGGAGGTTTCGCGTGGCAGCGCCAGGTCGACATCGCGCACCACGAGAGTCGGCTCGCCTCCGTCCGCGGCGAAGACCAACGCCTGAGGACTGTTGACACTGACCCAGGAATCATAGCCGCCGAAATAGTAGAGATGCTCCGGCGCCACGCTGATGCAGACGGCGATGCCATTGGAGCGGAGGACCTGACGTGCCCGCTCCAATCTTTGGCGGTGCTCTGACTCTGTGAAAGCAGCATAGGTCGGGCGCACGGAAATCCTCCTTGTGTGGCCGCGAAGTGAGCAGGCTGGAACAGGAATGGTCAAGCACGGACGGCGCACCCGGAATGGTTGAACCCGGATTGAACGATCAAAACTCCGCCCCATAACTCTGATAGGTATGCAAGCGACTTCACGCACAATCATTGATATGCATCAAAATTCCTGAAATCCCGGATTTCCGGGCTTTGTCGCCAAAGCCGAATTCACGACCAATCCTGCTATTTCCCGGGTTGTTGGTAGACGGGTGGTAGACGGAAGGGTAGCCGGAAAAGCTGACGTATGGTCATCATTTTCTATGTACTACCTTAGCGGGAATCGTGGGATCTATATTA
>Ga0111539_10012005_pt1 | contig 10861 bp, 6 predicted proteins | sample RhiMethybrSRZTD1_FD_79667 | JGI IMG/M metagenome (GOLD analysis project Ga0111539, IMG submission 79667) | Populus rhizosphere microbial communities from Tennessee, USA - Rhizosphere MetaG P. TD hybrid SRZTD1 (version 2) (version 2) | ecosystem: Host-associated > Plants > Roots > Rhizosphere >... | reverse complement strand
GAATCGCAGGCCGCGATTTTTGTCCATGAGGGCCAGATTGCGGACCAGTTCCCCCCGGGCCGCTACACGATTGACGGCGGCAACACGCCGATACTTTCGAAGCTGGGCGCTTGGAAGCACGGTTTCAATTCGCCGATGAAATCGGAAGTTTATTTTGTAAACACGAAGCAGTTTACCGATCTGAAGTGGGGCACGCCGAACCCGGTGATGATGCGCGACAGCGACTTCGGCATGGTCCGTCTGCGCGCCTTCGGTATCTACTCGATGCGCGTTGGTGATCCAAAGGCGTTTATTTCGGAGATTGCTGGAACGAACGCGCATTTCGTAACCGACGACATTGAAGGTCAACTCAAGCGGACGCTCGTCAGCGGCTTTAGCGACGCGCTCGCCGAATCGAAGATCGCCGCGCTCGATCTCGCGTCAAACTACGACGAACTCTCCGCGCTAACACGGCAGAAGTTGAATGAAGAGTTCCAGTCGTTTGGCTTGCAGTTGACGAAGTTCCTGGTTGAGAACATCTCGTTGCCGCAGGAAGTGGAAGCGGCGATGGACAAACGCACGTCCATGGGTGTCATCGGCGACGTCGGTCGTTACACGCAGTTTCAGGCTGCAGACGCAATGCGCGATGCGGCGCAAAATCAGTCGGGTGGTGCTGGCACGGGCGTAGGACTCGGCGCGGGTTTCGCGATGGGAAATGCGATGGCCGGCGCAATGAGCGATGCGATGCGACAGTCGAGAGAAAGTAGCAGCGCATCCCAACCAGCCGTTGCGCCAGCCGCAGGCATTGCATGTGCGCAGTGTGGACATCACAATCCGCCGAACGCCAAGTTCTGCCAGGATTGCGGCGCGAAGCAGGGACCAGCGAAGTGCGCGAACTGCCAGGCCGATTTAGCCCCCGGTGCTAAATTCTGCAATGAGTGCGGGCAGAAAGTTTAGCGTAGTAGTGAACACACGGACTTAACCTCATGCTGAGAGCGTTAACGCGTCCCCGTCGGGTTGTCATTACGGGGATGGGGTGTGTTACGCCTTTGGGAATCGGCCGCGAAGCATTCTGGCGCGGACTCCTCGCCGGTGAAAGCGGAGTCCGCCGCATCGCGGCCTTTGATCCTTCCAGTTTTCCCGTCCAGATTGCCGCCGAAGTACCGTCGTTCGACTGGGAAGCGCAACTCAATCCAAAAGATCGCAAGCACGTACCACGCACTGTGCCGCTGGCTCTTGCCGCTGCGCGTGAAGCACTCGAAGACGCGCGTCTGTTTCCTAACGATCTATCACTCGAGGAACGTCGTGCATTTGGTGTTGAGTTGGGGACCGGCGGCGGCGGACTCGCATTCACCGAACAACAGTACGAATACTGGTACGTTGGTCCAACGAGCAAAGCGAGTGTTTACACGATTCCCGCTTCGACGCACGGTGGATTGTCGAGCGAGCTCTCGATGGCGTTTGGTCTGCGTGGGCTCTCTCACATCGTCTCGACGGGCTGCACCAGCTCCACCGACGCGATGGCCTACGCCGCGCAGCACATCGCGCTCGGCCGTCAGGACGTGATGCTTTCCGGCGGCGTAGACGCGCCGATCGCGCCAGGAATTCTCGCCGCCTTCAACCTCATGACCGTGCTGACAAACGATTGGAACGACGAACCGCATCGAGCTTCGCGTCCGTTCTCACGCAATCGATCGGGAATCGTTTTAGGCGAAGGCTCGTGGATCTACGTGCTCGAAGAACTGCGGCACGCAACGAATCGCGGCGCGAAGATCTACGCCGAGCTCGCCGGTTACGGAGCGACGTGCGATGCGTACCACCGAGTGCGCCTGGCTGAAGATGGCCATGAGCCGGCACGCGCGATGCAACTCGCGCTTGACGACGCCGGCTGCGAACCGAAAGACATCGATTACGTGAACCTCCACGGCACGTCGACGCTGCTGAACGATCGCATCGAGACCAGCGCGTTGAAATTAGCGTTTGACGGTCACGCCGCGCGCATACCGATGTCGGCGACGAAGTCGCAGATCGGACACCCGCAAGGTGCGAGCGGCGCCGCAGGTCTGGCCGCGGCGCTCTGCGCGATGCACACAAACAAGATCCCGCCAACAATCAACCTCGACGACCCTGATCCCGATTGCGATCTCGATTACGTCCCCAATGAAGCGCGCGAAGCGAATGTCCGAGTCGCACTATGCAACTGCATCGGCTTTGGATCGAAAAACAGTGCGCTGGTGGTGCAGAAAATCAGTTAATGCTCGATAAGTTCAAGCGGCGGAGTTACGAGCTCGAAGACATCGATACGGGAAACTACACCGCGGCCGAGTACGATGACTGCATCGGCGAGCTGCAGCTCGTGAATCGCTGGATGGGCGATGCGCACACGTTGAAGAGCACGCTGCTGAAGGATGTCGCCGCCGCAGGTTTGAAACAGTTTTCCGTTCTCGACGTTGGCGCCGGATCCGGCGAACTGCTGCGCGTAGCGGCGGATTGGTCCAGGGAAACCGGCCGCAAACTTCGCGCGGTCGGTCTTGAGTTAAACGAACGTTCAGCGTCGGCGATTCTCGAAGAGTCACACGGCTTTCCGGAAATCACTTCCGTGCGCGGCGATGCGTTGTCGCTGCCGTTTGCCGACGCGGATTTTGATTACGTGATTTGTTCGCTGTTTACGCATCATTTCGTTGAAACGCAAGTGGTCCAGATTCTGCGCGAGATGAATCGAGTCGCGCGCCGGCGGATCATCGTGATCGATCTTCATCGTCATCCAGTTGCTTATTTTCTTTACACGACGATCGCAAAGTTACTTTTGAAGAACCGCCTGATTCGCCACGACGGCGCGCTGTCGATACTCAGAAGTTTCAAAGCGGAAGAACTATTTGAATTAGCGAAACGGGCAGGGCTGCGCGACGCATGGGTCGAGCGCCACTTTCCGTTCCGACTGGCGCTGAATGCTCAAACCACCTGATAACAATTACGACGTGATCATCGCGGGCGGTGGACCAGCAGGCGCGAGTGCTGCGATTCATCTCGCGCACGGTGGTGTGTGTGTGTTGCTGATCGAGCAGAAGAAATTTCCGCGACCGAAGTTGTGCGGCGAGTTCATTTCTCCTGAATGCCAGACGCACTTCGAGAAACTCGGTGTTGCCGGTGCGATGATTTCTTCCGGTCCGGCTTTACTCAATGAAACTGTTTTCTATTCGAGCCAAGGGCATCACGTGGCGGTGCCGAGTAGTTGGTTCGGCGGTGGACGCGCCGCGTTCGGTTTGAGCCGGGCGGTGATGGACGAAGTGCTGCTGCGGAGCGCGGAGGAAAACGGCGTCGTCGTTCATGAAGGCGCGAGTATCACTGAACCTTTATTGAACGGCGAGAGAGTTGTGGGTGTGCGGGTGAAGATCGACGGCGCGCACCATGAGTTCCGTGCTCCAATTACGATCGACGCGACCGGTCGTGCTCGCATTCTCTCGCGAAAGATCACCCATGGAACCGGCAAGCGTCCGAGTCTGGTGGCTTTCAAAGCGCACTTCAAGAAAACGAAAGTCGCACCCGGCGCGTGCGAGATCTACTTCTATCCGGGTGGTTACGGCGGATTGAGCACGGTGGAAGCCGGCACGAGCAACCTGTGTTTCATTATTTCGGCGGAACACGTGAAGCGCTGCAATTCCGACCCGAATGAGGTGTTACGCGAGTGTGTGATGAAAAACCGTCGAGCAGCGCACACGCTTGAAACCGCCGAGATCTGTTCGGAGTGGTTGAGCGCATCGTGGGAACGGTTTGGCCGTCAGCGGCCGAGTCCCGCTGCAGGTCTGCTGGCGATTGGCGATTCGGCGGCGTTTATTGATCCGTTCACGGGAAGCGGGATGTTGATGGCGTTCGAGAGTGGTGAACTGGCGGCGCAAACGATTCTGCGTCATCAGCACGAATCGTCGATGGATCTCGAAACCGATTACATCGCAGCTTATCGCCAGGCTTTTGACTCACGTCTCCGAATTTGCGGATTGCTTCGCCGCGCCGCCTTCAGTCCTCGCTTTGCTGAGCTGGGTATCGCGATCTGCGGCGCCAGCGAGCGCTTTCGCAACCGGCTTGCGCGCTCGACACGGGCCCACCCGAAATCACATAAATTCTTGCCAGAGAAGCTCTTTTAGAGTACAAAGGCTGAGCAGTTTGGTCTCTCTTACACTGCTTCATGTCTCTCGTCCAACGGTAACGAAACGTAAACAAAGTCTTGATTGACTGCGCGAGTTTCAGAGTCGCGAAATTTAGTTAAGGAGAATACGGCGATGTCAGTATCCTTCATGTCCGGGCTTGTCAGATCATGTCGAATCACTTTCCTGCTGGTGATCACTCTCGCAGCAGCGAGTGTGGCCTTCGGACAGGCACAGTCGAATGCTGCGGACCTTCAAGGCACCGTACGAGACGCGACTGGCGCCGTAGTCACAAACGCGACCGTCACCGCGCGTAACGCCGCGACAAACGTCACGCGTACCGCAACGACGAACGACGAAGGTCTCTATCGCATCATCAATCTGCCGCCAGGCGACTATGAAGTCACGGTCGAAGCAGCGAACTTCAAAAAACTCGTGCTGCCGACTATCACCGTAACTATCGGCCAGACGGCCCAGTTGAACGCGGACCTTCAACCCGGTGAGATCTCCGAAACTGTCGTCGTCTCCGACGCGACCTCCCAGATCGTCGAGACCACGAAGACGGCCGTCGCAACCACGATCCAACAGCAGCAAATCAACAGTCTCCCGATCAACGAACGCAACTACATCAATTTTGCAACTCTGTCATCGCCGGTAAGTCGCGATGCCGGCCGTCCGATCGGACCAGCTCCCACCACCGGTTTGAACTTCGGTGGTCAGCGCGGGCGTTCGAACCTCGTGCAAGTTGACGGCGCCGACAACACTGACAACTCAGTAAACGCATCGAAATCAACTGTCAGTCAGGAAGCCGTGCAGGAGTTTCAGGTAGTAATAAACTCGTTCGCGCCGGAGTTTGGTCGTTCCGCTGGCGGCGTCGTGAACGTCGTCACGAAATCGGGTTCGAGAGAGCTTCATGGAAACCTGTTTGGGTTCTTGCGTCACCGGAGCTTCCAGGCCCGCAACGCTTTCGCACCCATCGAGGATCCGCCGTTTACGCGAACGCAGTACGGATTCACGATTGGCGGCCCATTCAATCCGGAGCACACGTTCTTCTTCTTTGCGTTCGAGCAACGACGACGGAACGAATCCGGATTTTTCACGAGCAACGTGGCGCAGGGTTTGAACGGCTCCGCGACGATTCCCGTTATTCCGGGGCTGAATCCGATCGCGCGCACCTTCAATAACATCACGCCGCAACAGGCCGCATTTATCAACGCCCTCGTCGGCAGCGGAAATCCAACCAACATCTGCGGTGCTCGCGCTTACGCGTTCTTTGCATCCAGCGGCGGCACGACCGCTCTGACCGGCAGCAACTCGCTGACGTCACCAAACGACGGCAGCTTGTGTCCGGCGATCAGCCCGATCCTGCCGGGCGCGATTGGACCACGCTTCATTCTGTCCGGCGCGCCCGTTCCTAGCGGCACGACGAACGCGGCGGGTCAGTTCATCGCGTTCCGGCCGCTCAACAGTTTGCAAACAGTGTTTCCGATTACCGACCGTACGACCCTCACCTCGTTCCGCCTGGACCATATGATCACGCCGAGTCAGCAACTGACCCTGCGCTTTGGCTACAATCCAAGCGAGATCACTGGCATTCAGGTCGAATCGCAGAACCAGTCGCTTGGTCAGAACGACTTTTCACGCACGGGTATTCAGACACTTCATGACGTTCCGGTTGTCGCGACCCTGACCTCAACGCTTTCGCCGACCGTTGTTAACGAAGCGCGGTTCAACTTCGGTTTGCGCCGTGCGACTTTCAAATCGCAAAACGGCGACGCAGTTGCTTTCAACATCTCCGGCACCGCGTTTATCGGACGCGAACTCTTCTCGCCCGTGGTGCGTTCGGAAACGCGTTATGAGTTCACCGACAACATCAACATCGTCCGTGGCGCTCATAACTTTAAATTCGGCGGCGACGTTGCTTTCGTGCGCATCCCCGAGGCGATCTTCGAGTTGAACTTTGCAGGACTGTTCAATTTCGGCGGACTCTCCGCGGCCACTCTGAATCCCGCGTTTGCGGGCGCTCCGGATTTCACCCCGGTGCAACAGTACGGTCTCGGCTTCCCGGCAAACTTCATTCAAGGCTTCGGCAATCCAATCAGCAGCATCAGCAACAAGCCGATGGCCTTCTTCGCGCAGGACGACTGGAACATTCGTCGTAACCTGACGATCAAGTACGGCGTCCGTTACGACATTGAGCTAACGGAACAGATCCCAACGTTGCCATTGACCGATCCACTCTCGGGTATCTCGCTTACGGCCGATCAGGTTCTTGCGGCGCAGGACGCGATGGGCGTGCAACAGGGATTTCCGCGTGACAAAAACAACTGGGCGCCGCGCCTGGCGATCGCGTGGGATCCGTGGGGCGACGGTAAGACGTCCGTGCGTGCCGCGTATGGTCTTTTCTACGATCACCCGCTGCTGGCGATCGCGTTCAACTCCGACATCGCCGATGCCGTGCAACAGCAGCAAGGCATCCTGACGCCGGGAAGTCCGGCGATACTTGACGCCGCGGGACGACCAGTCTTGCTTAACGCCGTTCAGGTTTTCCAAGGCACCGTATGTTCTCAGGCCAACCTCTCACCCTTGTGTCAGGGCTTTATAGCTGCAAATGGACTTCCGTCGACATTCCAAACACCGGGTGTTGCCGCCGGCGCTCAATATCAATTCGGCCGTCAGCGATTCAACGATCAAACGTTCCCGGGCTTTGGTCCAGTGCTGCCGTTCACGCTGCACGTGCAGAAGGACTTCGAGTACTCCTATGCGACGCAGGGCAATTTCACGATCGAGCGCCAGTTGATGGAGGACATGACGCTCTCCGCCAGCTACCTTCACATACAGGCACGTCACTTGCCGCATCCGCTCGATATCAACGCTCCCCGGACTGAGCTACAGATTCAAAACTTCGTTCGTTGGGCAGGACGAAATCCGGTGAGCACCACGGAAGCTATCGCCTTTTCGATTCCGACGACCGGCGCTCCGTGCCCCGGTGGCGTACCGCTCCTATGTTTCACAATGACGACGCCGACCGGTTCTCCGGCATTTCCAACAGCGGGACAAACATTCGCGATCATCATCCCCGGCATGATTGCGGCGCCGCTTACGAATCTCGGCAGTCGCATCATAAACGCAGGTATCGCGAACTTCTTCCGTCCGAGCGCGCCAAACTATTTCCTGGCCCAGGCGCTTTCCGGCGGTCTCGTGTCACCTGCCGTCCTGAATTCCGCACTGGCTGGTACGCTGCGAACGCCTGGCGTCGTTTCGCCGTTTGGCTCGATCAACGCCCAGACCTCGGACGGCAACTCCAGTTACAACGCGCTGAACATAGATCTGAAGAAGCGTTACTCGAAGAACTTCCAGTTCCTCGCGTCGTACACGTGGTCGCATTCGATCGACGATTCATCCGACCTCCAGACGTTGCTGTTGCCGCAGGACAACCGCAACTTCCGGGCTGAGCGGATGGATTCGCTCTTCGATCAGCGTCATCGATTCGTCGTTAGCGGTATGCTTGGATCGCCGAGCAGTTGGACCACGGGATCGGGCTTTCAACGCTTCTTGTCGAACTTCACGATCGCTCCGATCTTCGAGATCTCGTCAGGTCGCCCGTTCAATATCCTGAGCAACCAGGACACGAACAACGACCAGTCGAACCAAACGGACCGTCCAACGGTGCTGGATAGCGGAACGCTGTGCGTGCCCGGGACTACCGGCTGCATACCGTTGATCACGAACGGCCAGTTTTCTAGTGGAAGTCTGCCGCGCAACTCCGGCGTCACGCATCGTTACGTTTCGCTCGACATGCGCATCGCGAAGCTGGTGCCGCTTGGTGAGAGCTTCCGGCTGGAGTTGATCGCGGAAGGATTCAACCTGTTCAATCGGTTCAACGAAGCCGCCGCGTCGCCGTTTATCACAGACGTCAACGCGTTCAACCTGCGCGCCGGCAACGGCCGATACTACAGCCGCCCGACGGCAGCATTCGACCCGCGCCAGTTCCAGTTTGGACTGAAGCTGAACTTCTAGCGTTGGCCCAGGCGCTTTAGTTGTTGCGCGGCGTTGGTGTTTTTCGGATCGAGCTCGAGCGAGCGTTTGTAGTTGCTGATCGCGAGTTCGCGATTGCCGTTTGCCTCGTACGCCTCCGCGACGCTGTCGTAGACGTTCGCGCTGTTCGGATAAAGGAAGACGTTTAATTTGAAGATCTCGAGTGCTTCCTTTGGTTTTCCGCCGCCGTTGAGCATTCGGTAGGCCCAGGCATTCAGATCGTTTTCGAGGGGTTGAAAGTCGGCATTTTTCTTCTTCAACTCCTTGAAAACTTCAATGGCTCGTTCGTAGCCACGTTGCCGCAACTCCATCCTTAATGCAGTCACGGGATCCGACAGCGCGATCTCGGGATCGTAAATCCCAGCCAATTCGTCGATGAATTCTTCGGGGAAAGCACCCACCAGATTAGTCAGCACTACGATCGCCAGTTCATCCTCGGGATAAACAATGAACGCCGCACGACTTCCGCCTGTCGCGATTACGGCGCGGTGTGTCGGCCGCGGCTTGGTCATCCAACCGATGGCCCACTCCGTTGGCGAACCGTCATTAAAGCTGCCTGCGCGCCACAGCGTCTCGAGTGTGGACTTGTTCTTCAACAGCTTTCCGTGCTGAAGGGCAATGAGCCAGCGAGCTATGTCCTCGGCGCTGCTGTTCATGCCGGATGCTGTGCGGCGAAACGGCGGGAACTCCGCGTAGTCGATCACCAGTCTGCCTTGGTCCAACTTTTTACCGTCGATGTTTTGCACGTAACGATAGGTGGGTGTCTTGTTCGAGATTACATCGCGAGAATCGCCAAAGCCGGTGCTTCTCATGCCGCCAATTTGGAATTGTCGTTCCTTAAATACTTCGGCGAACGGTTTGCCCGTTAACTTGTCGATGATCTTTCCCAGCAGGGCGTAGTTTGTTTGGTTATAACTAAAGCGCTCGCCAACGACGGAGGTCATCGGCAGCGATTTCGTTTTCTTCCACAGGTCCTCTTCAGTGACGCCGGCGGGCAAACCGTAGGTGATCGGATCGAGCAGCCGAAGAATGTTGGGCAAACCGGAGACGTGCGTCAGCAGTTGTTTGACGGTGATCGGCTTCCACGAGTCAGGAAGATCGTCCAGGTATCGTGAGATCGGCGTATCGAGATTAATCCTTCCTTCTTCAACCAACTGCATGATCGCGACGCCGGTGAATGCTTTTGTGCACGAGTAGATGGGGAAGACCGTGTTGTTTTTTACTGATACGGCGTGTTGAATATCGGCGGTTCCAACAAAGGCCGACAGCACGATTTTTCCGTTCTTCACGACCGCGGCTTGAACGCCGGGGATTCTCCGTTCGCGCATTTCGCGGCGTAGAAACGACTCGACCCGCTGTGCTTGAGATTGAGCGACAGCAGCGCTCTGCCAACTCACAAGAATTAATAGGAATAGAACCAGACGCATACGCCAAAGAAACACCGCACGATACTGGTTAGTGAAGCAATCTTCCGCAAGGTTTCATTGTTAATCGTTCGAGTTCTCGGACGTTAATCAACGGGAGACAAGCCAGATGCAGTTTTTAATCGAGACTCGTGAATTGACGCGCCGGTTCGGGGCGCGCGTCGCCGTGGACGAGCTGAATTTATCGGTGCCGGCGGCAGGTGTTTACGGGTTTCTTGGGCCAAACGGCGCGGGCAAGACGACGGCGATCCGCATGTTGCTCGGACTGATCCGGCCGAACGCCGGCGAGGTCCGTTTGTTCGGCGTTCACGCCACAGCCGGCAACCGCGCTTCGTTGATGCGACGTGTTGGCGCGCTCGTCGAGTCGCCTTCGCTGTATCCGCATCTGACCGGACGTGAGAATCTCGAAGTAACACGTCGACTGCTCGGCGCGCCGCGCAATCTGATCGATCTCGCGCTCGACACCGTGACACTCGCGAAGGACGCCGATCGCCGCGTGCGCGAGTATTCACTCGGCATGCGCCAACGTCTCGGTCTCGCACTCGCTTTACTCAACAAACCCGAACTCCTCATTCTCGACGAACCGACGAACGGACTCGATCCGGCAGGCATCCACGAAATGCGCGATCTGATTCGTCGTTTGCCGGACGAATTTGGGGTCACTGTATTCCTTTCGAGTCACTTGCTGAGCGAAGTCGAACAGATCGCCAGTCACATCGGAATCATTCACGAAGGCAAACTGCTGTTTCAAGGTCCACTGTCGGAATTGCAAACGAAACAGCAGACGCAACTAATCGTCGGCGTGCGACAAGTCGACGCAGCGATCGACTGTTTGACGAAAGCCGGTTGGAACATTCATCGAAACGTCGACGGCATGCTCAACGTCGCAGCGAAAACTTCAGACGACGCGATCAGCGTGAACAAATTGCTCGTAGACCATCGTCTCGAAGTGTTTCACATCGCGTTGGCCCAACCATCGCTCGAAGACATCTTCCTCACGCTCACGACCAATCAGTCCGCCGGCAGGAGGGCCGCTTAAAATGTCGCTCGTTCGCGCTCTCCACGCCGAGTTACTGAAACTGAAACGCACGCTGGCGTTTCGCGTGATCTTTGTGCTGCCGTTTCTGGTTGCGACGCTGCAATTCTTCATAGCGTGGCGAACGAAAAAGTTTCCGGCCGATTTCGATCTCTGGCAGACGATCACGACGAGCTCGCTACAGATCTGGGCCGTCTTCATGCTGCCGCTGCTGATCGCGCTGGAGACCGCGCTGCTCAACG
>Ga0111539_10012003_pt1 | contig 10861 bp, 8 predicted proteins | sample RhiMethybrSRZTD1_FD_79667 | JGI IMG/M metagenome (GOLD analysis project Ga0111539, IMG submission 79667) | Populus rhizosphere microbial communities from Tennessee, USA - Rhizosphere MetaG P. TD hybrid SRZTD1 (version 2) (version 2) | ecosystem: Host-associated > Plants > Roots > Rhizosphere >... | reverse complement strand
GGAGGGGAACGATGGCGCCTTCATCGTAACTAATACGTTGGGATGAATAAAAAAAATAACAATTTCCTTCATCACACACAATTTTTTAATCAGGATTTTAAAAACATGCCGACGAGATTTACGATAATCCACAGTGGCCATCGTCGCCACAATTTGATGTTTCATGTCCGTCCAAAACCGACTCAACGGTCGCACCAATGGGTTATGAGAATATTTTTATTTTAATTCCTGTGGCTAGTGGATTAGACGATACGGAAAATGTAAGAGAGAAATATTTCAATATCGTCCTTGATCGAATTGAAATATGTTAGTGGAAAATATTCGCGATCACATTGTTTTTCGGAGAAGTTACGCCCCACAACGATTTTATCGCAGACTATAATGCATTCAAAGGCAATGCTTATGGCCTTGCAAACGCCCTAAGCCAAACCGCTAACTTAATGCTCTCCATTGTCAGCCGAAAATTAAATAATCTATTTTATACCGGACAGCTTACCGTACCCGGACCTGGTGTGCCCTCTGCTTTAATTTCCGGCGAAGTAGTCGCGAAGGAACTTATTAGGAGACATAAAAAATCCTAACTTGATGGTATGATGGAATTGTTTGATCGGCTATCCGTTCGGTGCAGTCGTATGACCACGAACCTTTACAGCACTTCATTTTCGCTGGGCATTCGTTGCCTCCATAGTCGACTGCGAAATCCGATTTATGCTATTTATGGTTTTGTGCGCTTTGCTGATGAAATTGTAGACACATTTCATGACTTCAACAAAGAGGATCTACTGAATCGATTTCGATTGGAGACATTTCGCGCTATTGAAGAAAAAATAAGTCTGAATCCCATTTTGCATAACTTTCAGGCAACAGTTAATCGGTATAAGATTGATACGAACTTGATAGAGTCGTTTTTGAAAAGCATGGAAAATGACCTGCATAAGACGCACTACAGTGAACCAGAAATCAACGATTACATTTTTGGATCAGCAGAAGTTGTTGGCTTGATGTGTCTTCGTGTTTTTAGCGAAGGTAATAATTCGGTTTTCGAAAAACTTGCGTCGCATGCCAGGCGTCTTGGATCTGCTTTTCAAAAAGTAAATTTCCTTCGTGACATTCATGCTGATCGTAATGGTTTGGGTCGGATCTATTTTCCAGGTATTGACACGACGGGGTGGAATACGAACAGAAAGAAGGAAATAGAAAAGAGCATCGAAGCAGATTTTCATGAAGCTTTAAAAGGAATAAAACAGTTACCCCGATCCTCAAGATTAGGCGTATACGTAGCCTATGTGTATTATCAGGCGCTGTTCAAAAAAATAAAAAACACACCTGTAGAATTAGTGTCTGAGCGAAGGATAAGAATTGCAAATAGTGCGAAGGCGACATTATTGGCTTATTCGTTCGTAAAACATCAATTAAACTTGATCTAATGGAAAAAGTAATTCTGGTAGATGAAAATGATACAGCGATCGGTGCGATGGATAAAATGGAAGCGCATCGAAGGGGAATCCTTCATCGCGCTTTTTCCATTTTGATTTTTAATTCAAAGGGTGAGGTACTTTTACAAAAAAGATCCAAAAACAAATATCATAGTGGCGGGCTTTGGACAAATGCATGCTGCAGCCACCCTACACCGCATGAATCTATCGATCAGGCAACGCGAAAAAGGTTGAAACACGAAATGGGAATTGATCTTCAGCCTGACTTTGCTTATAAATTTATTTATAAAAGTCAGCTTGATAAAAATTTGATAGAACATGAATTAGACTATGTATACCGGGGAATATTTGATGGCGTTCCTGCCGTGAACCATGAGGAGGTTGAAGACTGGAAATTCATTAATATTAAATCTTTGCGGGCGGATCTCGATCAGCATCCTGATCGTTATACTGTTTGGTTCAAACTCATTATGAACCACGCCGAACTTAAGACCGTTTGAAAAAATCCTTTCAACAAGATTTTAGTATTGTCACTCCCGATACTGCCCTTTGTTGGTTCAGGCGGGATCTTCGTTTAGAAGACAATGCTGCTCTTCATTATGCATTAAAGGAAAACAAAAAAGTACTAGCTTTTTTTATCTTCGATACCATGATTCTGAAAGCGCTTGAAGATAAAAAAGACAGTCGGGTTGACTTCATTCATCAATCCATCACCTATTTAAAACAGCAGCTTGAAGAATCGGGAAGCTCCCTTTTGGTGGTGCACGGAAATCCTGTCACCATTTTCAAAAAACTTCGACCAAAGTCCGTGTACGCAAATCATGATTACGAACCCTACGCATTGGAACGTGATTCAATCATTCAAAAAGAATTATCTAAACGAGGAATTTCTTTCAAGACTTTCAAAGACCAGGTGATCTTTGAAAAAAATGAAATATTAAAGCAAGATGGTAAACCCTATACAGTCTTCACACCCTACAGCAAAAAATGGAAAGAAAAGCTTAACAGCTTCTATGTGAAGACCTATCCTACAAAAAAATACTTTAGAAATTTGCAGCAAAGCAAAACTCTTCCACTTCCATCCTTGTCAGCGCTGGGGTTTCAATCAACGGAAGTAAAATTTCCAGCACGTGTAGTCAAGGCAGGTATTATTGAAAGTTATCATCGGCAAAGAAACTTTCCCGCAATCAAGGGTACAACTCGTCTAAGTGTACATCTTCGATTCGGGACGATAAGCATTCGGAAACTCGTACAAATTGCCCATAAAAAAAATGAGGCGTGGCTAAACGAACTTATCTGGCGAGAATTTTATCAAATGATCCTTTACCATTTTCCCAAGGTCGTCACACATTCTTTTAAAGGGGCTTACGATAGAATCGAATGGGAAAACAATCCTAAAGAATTTAAAGCCTGGTGTGAAGGTAAAACCGGATATCCTATTGTGGACGCAGGCATGCGGGAACTGAATTCGACTGGGTTTATGCACAATCGCGTCCGTATGATTGTCGCGAGTTTCCTTACTAAACATCTCTTAATAGATTGGCGGTGGGGCGAGTCCTACTTTGCAAAAAAACTATTGGATTTTGATCTCGCGTCCAACAATGGTGGATGGCAATGGGCAGCGGGCTCGGGATGTGATGCCGCTCCTTATTTCAGAATATTCAACCCTGAACTGCAGGCCAGGAAATTTGATCCGAAAAACGAGTACATTAAGAAATGGGTGCCAGAGTTAAAGAGCAGAGATTATCCTTCGCCAATGGTCGATCACAAAATGGCCCGTGTGCGCGCCATCAAAGTATACAAGGCTGCCCTTCAGTAAAAAAATATCTCATCTACGAAAAACCAACCCTTCTCTCCTTTTTTGTCGTGCCATTCCGGAAGTTTGGCAACAGGTTTTGCAACAATCCTATAATATTGATACGACGTATTCGCGTCGAGAGCAATGGGCAGCGCTTCGACGCCATTCGGTGTATATCCTGTGGGTAATTTTGATTTAACTTTTTTTACAAGCTTCAAATTTTTCTTATCGTCGCCTGCCCAAATCTCTACTTCGTCGGGAGGAAAAATAAATCCACCAATATTTTTTCCGTAGCTTATTACTATCTCCTTCAGGGACATTCTGGTTTCAAAATCAAAAGCGGCTGAAAAAGGCTGGCTGCGATAACCAAGCCAGGAAGGTTCCTTGAAAATATCGGCAAATCCTTTTTGCAAATCGGTAAGTCCTGGTGCTCCTTTGCCAGGGTACTGGGGATCCGCCGGGCTCAGCAATTCGACTTGTGCAGGCGCAATCCCCTCGACAAAGCAAGTGACTTCCAATATATCACTGCAGTACCATCCATCTTTGCATGCTCTTGCTTTTAACACCGTTGATTCATTTATCGCAAATGGTTCCTTGTAGACTTCGGAACTAACAGAATCGGGATCGCTTGAATCTTTCGAAATGCGAATAGTAACGCCAGGCATACTGTGTTTAAGGGTTATGAGTTCCCCCTTGCGTATCACACCATCATTTTCCAACCTGGGCTTTCCCAACGTCAATACTTTCGAATCAGAAAATAAATTTCCAATAATCTCCACCTCGGGATATTTCTTCGCAAGGGCGTCGCGCTGCTCGTCTGTGACTTGTGAATTCCAAATAAAAATCTCTCTTAGCTTCGGTAATTTTAAAATTGCCTCCAGGTCATTGGATTTTACAGATGTACCGGCAAGTGATAAGGATTGCAGATTTTCCAACCGGGCAAGATGACTTAAACCGCTCCCCTGAACGCGCGTGAAATTCAAATTTAAAATTTCGACGTTTCGGAATGAACTTATAACCTCAAGGTCTTTATCCGTAACAGGCATCTTGGATAAGTTCAGTACGACGAGCTGATTTGCCACCGACTTTAGTTCTTCCAATGATTTTGCTTGAAAATTATCTTTAAGAAAAAAATCGGCTTGTATTGCAGGACTATTTTGATACAACGGAAATACTGAACGAAAAGGAGTATTGAGTTCGGCAACCACGTCGAAAGAGGCCGGATTAAAATTGTACTGCTTTTCAACGATGGGAGCCTCGGCATCCGCCCTGGAAGCAACAAAAGCAGCAACAATAAATTTTAGCGAATCACCGTCGGCAAACTGATTCAATTTCTTTTCAAAGTCAGCGCCGGATTTTATCCACGCCTCGATCGTCGAGACTTCTACAGGCGTTAATTGTGGTTTCCCATCCGGCGGCATATGTTCGTCATGACTTAGCGGGAGGTAAAAAGCTTTTATCATTCTGCTTTCTTCAGGCTTTCCCTCCACCCAGGCCTTTCCATGCTTTCCACCTTCTTTGAACTTGTCAACGGAACTCATCACCAATCCGCCCTTTGCTCTTGTTTCGTTGTGACACGAGAAACATTTTCTATCCAGAATTGGCTGCACTGCAAATTCATACACAGACGCATTATCCACTGTTAGCACTGGCGGAGAAAACATGGGCGCCAACACAAAATTTTGGCCATGCGTAAGCACAGCGCCGGTATGGCCAGCGACAATGAGCGTAACCAACGTTAGCGCCCCAAAGCCGTAAAATAATTTCATTTTACCCTGATTATGATGCCAAAGCAGAAGCGCGTAGCAAAACCAACTCACCACGACTCCTGACATTTTATGAAGCATTAAGGCGTCCCTGCCATAATCATCCTGAAGGCTAAGAAAGAAACCAAAAAGCGCAGCGACAGACGCAGAAAGCGAAGTAACCAACAGTCCAATGTGCAAAATGTGCCGCGCTGAATCCCCGATAAATTGTCTTTGCAGGATGGCAACGATGGCCAGGAAAATTAGGAAGCCGATGGGCAGGTGAAGCACTAGTGGATGCAACCTTCCGACTACCTGTAGCCACGCAGGAAGCTGAATCCGCTCCTCGACAAACACCAGGAAGACGAGCAAGATCTGAATACAAAATATAACATTAAAAACAACCCGGTTTATTGTATTCATGAAAGGCTATGCTAATAGATCATGTACAACTTTGCCTGCCACATCTGTGAGGCGATACCTTCGTCCCAAGTGCTTAAAGGTAAGTTGTTCGTGGTTAAGACCCAGCAGATGAAGGATCGTCGCATGGAAGTCATTCACATGCACAGGGTCTTTAACGATGTTGTATCCAAAATCATCGGTTTGCCCATAAACAATTCCAGGGCGAACGCCGCCGCCTGCCATCCAGATTGTGTAGTTTCTTGGATGATGATCGCGGCCATAGTTATTTTTTCTGAGATTTCCCTGGCAGTAATTTGTTCTTCCAAATTCTCCTCCCCAAATAACCAATGTTTCCTCCAACAGCCCACGTTGTTTAAGATCCATGATCAGTGCAGCTGTTGCACGATCAACGTCTTGAGCCTGGAGTGGCATGTCTCCAACCATGTTGTCGTGTTGATCCCATCCCTGGTGATATAGTTGTACAAACCGAACACCTGATTCAGAAAGCTTACGTGCCAACAGGCAGTTGGATGCGTACGTACCCGGAGACAAACAGTCGGCACCATACATTTTTATAATATTATCAGGCTCGTGTGTCAAATCGGATAGTTCCGGGACAGCAGTTTGCATCCGATATGCCATTTCATATTGTTGTACTTTGGTTTCAATTTCGGGGTCTCCAAATTCCTTGTAGTTGATTGCGTTAAGCTGAGCAAGGTGATCTAACATCTTTCGTGTTCCTTCGCGATCTCTGCCGGCAGGATCTTGCAAATACAAAACACGTTCCTCACTGCTGCTGAACTGTACGCCTTGATGAACACTGTCTAGAAATCCGTTGCTCCAAAGTTTTGAATAAACGCCTTGTCCATTTCCTCGTCCTCTCGAAAGCAGCACGCAGAAGGCAGGCAAATTTTTATTTTCACTTCCCAGTCCATAGCTGACCCACGATCCCATGCTTGGTCTATTGCCCTGTTGCGCGCCAGACTGCATAAAAGTCAACGCGGGATCATGGTTGATTGCTTCGGTGTGCATCGTCTTAATGAAACATATTTCGTCCACAATTTTTGCAGTGTGGGGAAATAGCTCACTAACCCAAGCTCCCGATTGTCCGTATTGTTTGAAACTAAAATGAGATCCTACTAATGGAAATTTTGCCTGGCCCGAAGTCATGCCGGTAAGCCGTTGGCCCATTCTTATCGACGCTGGTAATTCCTCGCCGGTCATCTTGTTTAAAAGCGGCTTATAGTCAAAGCTTTCTAATTGTGAGGGCGCTCCATTTTGAAATAGATAAATGACGCGCTTGGCCTTTGGCGCGAAATGAGGAAGTCCAGTGAGTTGTGGAACACCATCTTCTCCCGATTTTAACAGATCAGGAATTAACAATGAACCCAACGCAACAGATCCAAGGCCCAGGCTCATCTTTCCTAAGAAATGCCTGCGCGTAACGTGGAATCTATTTTTTAAGAATTCATTTTCCATGTCTCAAACTTTAGTAATTGATTCCTCCATGTTATAAATCGTGTGTACCACCTGCATCAAGGCAGCAAGTGAGGTGATGTCTTGAATTCCGGCGTGAGGGTACTCGCCCGCATTAACAAAATCCTTTGCCTTTTCAGCAGACTGTGCAAACTTCAATTTTTCCTCTTCAAGGTAATTCAATAAAATTTTCAACTCTTCATCTTTTGGTATGCGGCAAGCGATAGCGCGGAAAGCAACGACGACTTTGTCTTCCATCGATAAATCCTGCTGCATCAATCTTTCAGCAAATACTCGCGAGGCCTCCAAAACCAATGGATCATTTAAGAGAACCAAGGCTTGAAGTGGCGTATTAGTTCGTAGTCGGTTTACCTCGCACTGATCGCGATTGCTGGCGTCAAACACCAACATGACGGGCGGTGGTACCGTGCGCTTAATAAAACTGTAAAGCCCACGACGATATAATTTATCACCATGATCCTGTACATATCTCGCTAAAACGCCACGGCCGGAGGTAGCCAATTCCCAAAGTCCTTTTGGCTGATAGGGTTTGACGCTTGGCCCGCCAATTTCACTAACGAGCAGGCCACTGCTCGCCAGGGCCATGTCGCGAATGGTTTCTGCTTTCATGCGCGATCTGGGGCCATGTGCTAAAAAAATATTTTCGGGATCTACAGCTAGTTTATCTTTACTAACGGCGGTTGATTGCCGGTAGGTCGACGACATTACAAATTGTTTGATCAAGCGTTTTATATCCCAACCCTGTTCGACAAAATCGATTGCGAGCCAGTCCAAAAGTTCAGGATGAGAAGGCATTTCACCTTGCATCCCAAAATCGCCAGAGGTTTTAACCAGTCCTCTGCCAAAAAATTCCTGCCACATGCGATTTACAAACACGCGTGATGTTAGCGGATTGCGTTTGTCGGTTAACCACTTCGCCAATGCCAGGCGATTGTTGCCATACTTCGACGAATCAAATGGCATAATAGCCTTCGGTAGACCAACGTGTACCCTATCCCCTGGCGCATCATAGGCGCCCCGCTTCAGCAAGTATGTCGGTCTGTGGGTCGGTGCATCTTGCATGATCATCACGTCTACAGCCGCAGTATCTTTCTTGTTGATGAATGAAAGAATATTTTCTACTTCTTTAGACGTAATTTTCATTTTAGGAGGGTCCGCGAGCGACGCCACCATTATATCACCCACCAATCCTTTTTCAGGAACCTGATTAAAGAACGTAAAAGTGCTGTAGTAGTCCTTTTGCAAAATAGGATCGTATTTGTGATCATGACACTTAGCGCATTCAAAAGTCAGCGCTAAAAAAGTTTTACCAAAAGTATTGGTTCGATCCGTGACATATTCGATGCGATATTCTTCGTCGATTACGCCACCTTCCTGCGTAATCTTATGGTTGCGGTTGAAGCCTGTTGCCAGCACCTGTTCTTTGCTAGGATTTGGCAGTAAGTCACCGGCCAATTGCCAGGTCAAAAATTGATCATAGGGATAATTCTCATTAAAAGCGTGAATCACCCAGTCGCGCCATGGCCACATGGTGCGAAGGCCGTCGTCCTGATAGCCATGGGAGTCTGCGTATCGCGCCACATCCATCCAATAGGCAGCCATCTTTTCACCATATTGTGGTCTTGCGAGGAGCTCGTCCACAATTTTTTCGTAAGCATTCTCAGCATCGTCGGCAAGAAATCTTTCCTGCATCTCAATGGTCGGTGGCAAACCGGTGATATCAAAACTTAGACGTTTTAATAACCTTTCTTTGTCGGCTATATCATTGGGCTCGAGATTTTTCTGTTCCAGCTTGGCCAGTATGAAGAAGTCGATTTCATTTTGCGGCCAGTCCTCTCGTTTGACTTCAGGAATTTCGTGTTGCTTAGGTGCGATAAAAGCCCAATGTGGTTTATATACAGCACCTTGTGAAATCCATTTCTTTATTAATTCAATTTCGTTTTCATTTAGTTTGAGATTTGATTTTACCGGCGGCATCAACATGGAAGTATCAGTTGACGAAATCCGAAGGTAAACTTCGGAAGAAGCAGGATCGCCAGGAATAATGGCGTGTGCCGTGGGCTCATCTTTCAAAGCCGCGATGGCGCCTTCATAAGAATCCAAGCGGAGGTTCGCTTTACGGGCATTTCCATCCGGACCGTGGCATTTAAAACATCGGTCCGACAAAATTGGCCTTATGTGAAGGTTGTAGTCTACCGAATCTGTTGCCGCCGATGTCCTTACTTTTTCCTTACAAGAGAAGAATGTAAGTACTATTAAAACGGCACCACAATAGCCAATCAATTTCACGCTTCTTATCATACGTCAAAGAGTACTTCAAATTACCGGAATTTTGAATGAGTTTCAAACCTCTTTTACGAGCGCGGCGTTTATTCACTTCGTCGCATTGCCCAGAGCCATCTAAATGCTATTTTTGAATCTCTAATGTAGAAAGGCTACGGATAAATACTGAGTATGCACTTTTTAATGATCGTATTTTGTATGCTGATCGTCGTTGGCACCTTTCTCTTTTGGGAATTTATTGCTTGGTTCTCTCATAAGTACGTCATGCATGGATTTTTGTGGGATTGGCATAAGTCCCATCACACAGCGCATGAACACAGGCTGGAACGCAATGACTTATTCGCACTTGTTTTCAGCACGCCTTGCATGGGGTTACTTTTCTATGCTACGCTCGTAAAGTATAATCCATACTTAATTGCCGTTGGCGTTGGGATATTTTGTTACGGGGCTTTTTATTTTATTTTCCATGACCTCATCGTACACCAGCGTATAAAATTCAGAATTAAAAGAAAAAGCAAATATCTTCAACGTATTATTCATGCGCATTATATTCATCACAGCAAACATACCAAGGATGGATGTGAGGCCTTTGGATTTTTAATTGCTCCCAGAAAATATGAGTCCAAATAGTTTTCCATTACATTAACGAGATCAGAAATCCAAAACCTCCCTTGAAGTCAAATTACCTTTACCTCCTCATCAATCTCATTTGTATACTTTTTCCCGTACTATTGAGCTTTTACTCCAAAGCACCATTTTACAAAAAATGGAAAGGGGTTTCGATTGCTATTTTAATTTCGGGAATAATCTTCCTCGCCTGGGATGAGATTTTTACGCAGCTTGGGATTTGGGGATTCAATGCAAGGTATGTCATGGGGTGGCAATTGGGATCTTTACCAATTGAGGAGATCATGTTCTTTATTGTCATTCCGTACGCATGTGTGTTCACCTATTTTCTATTGAAAGATGTTTCTCAAAAAAACTATTTTTTTTCACGTCATGAACTTTTATCGTATGGGCTCATTGTCGCCATGCTGATCACTGGAATTTATAATCTGGAAAAGGCATACACATCCGTCACGCTCCTCTCTTTCGCGTTTCTTTTGGCCTACCTGACCTTGAAAGTCCGGGCCCGTTATCTTGGTAACTTTTATGTGGCTTTTTGCTTTATATTAATTCCGTTCTTTATTATGAATGGAATCTTAACGGGGACCTTTATTGAGGAAGAAGTTGTCTGGTACAACGATGAGGCTATTATGGGAATGCGGTTGGGAACCATTCCCGTAGAGGATATTTTCTACGCGATGTTTTTGATGCTTATGAATATCGCCATCTATGAACGTGTACATACACGTGCATAAAAAGAAACCCTTGATGCTGAAGAGCCTGTGCATGTTCAACATCAAGGGTATTCTAAAGAAATAAAATAGCTTACGCGCTTACCGCTTCGCTATCACGCTTCGCAAATTTCAACTCTTTGGACTTTTTTTGTTTTTTAGACTTCCCCTTCCCACCATCTTCCATAAATTTTTCTTCTTTTTTCTTTTTCTTGTTTTCACGTCTGATCATATCGGCAAAAAGAGAAGCAAGTTTCTTGGAATTTCGCTGCAACAATTTGTTGACTTTTTTTGTAGGCTTAGGTAATTCTAATGTTCCAATAGCCTCTTTCATTGAATCAGCTATAAGACCCCTAAGAGCCT